>Ga0134128_10007110_pt1 | contig 13520 bp, 8 predicted proteins | sample KB31754_FD_96462 | JGI IMG/M metagenome (GOLD analysis project Ga0134128, IMG submission 96462) | Terrestrial soil microbial communities with excess Nitrogen fertilizer from Kellogg Biological Station, Michigan, USA - KB3-175-4 | ecosystem: Environmental > Terrestrial > Soil > Unclassified ... | reverse complement strand
CCCCTACGCGCAACTTCGCAAGGACCTCGGGGAGGACTTCTGCCGCACCGTCTCGGAAAAGAACCCCATGGTCGCGGACCCGCTGCGGCGCACCGACTGCTCCCCCGTCTCCGACGGCGCCGCAGCCATCATTCTTTCCACCGGCCCCACCGGCGGGGCCGCCCCGCCCGTTCGCTTGGCGGGCTTTGGCCATGCCAACGACTTCCTGCCCGCCGCACGCCGTGACCCGACCGCGTTCACCGCGACCAGGGTGTCCTGGCAGCGCGCCCTGGGCATGGCCGGCGTCGGACTCGCAGAGCTGGATTTCGCCGAGGTCCACGACTGCTTCACGATCGCCGAACTGCTCATGTACGAGGCCATGGGACTCACCGACCCAGGCCACGGCGCCCGCGCCATCACCGAAGGCTGGGTCTATAAGGAAGGGAAATTCCCCATCAATGTCTCCGGCGGGCTCAAGGCCAAAGGCCACCCCGTCGGCGCCACCGGCGTCTCCCAACACGTCATCGCCGCCATGCAACTCACCGGCACTGCCGGGGCCATGCAACTGCCCAACCCACGCCGGGCCGCCGTGCAAAACATGGGCGGCGTCGGCATCGCCAACTACGTCAGCATCCTCGAAACGCTCTAGGCTGCCAAGTTGAACTCTCCCCAGAAAGGGCGGAACCGGTGACCACTTCCGCAACGCACCAAGTTAGCTTTGACGCAGGTCTGCGTATTCGCAAGGTCGTCATGGGTGAGGCTTATGTCAACGGAACTTTTGAGGGGGTGAGCGATTTCTGCCGGCCAGTTCAGGAGTTGGTGACCGAGTACGCTTGGGGGAGAGTGTGGTCCCGGCCTGGGCTGGACCACAAGACACGGAGCATGTTGAATCTGGCGATGCTCACTGCGCTGAATCGTCCGCAGGAATTGGCAGGACACGTCAGGGGCGCTATCAATAATGGTGTGACGGAACTGCAGATACAGGAAGTACTGTTGCAGACGTTGATCTATTGTGGTGCGCCTGCTGCTCTTGAGTCGTTTCGAGTCACCGAGTCAGTGCTCCAAGACATCCGGAAACAACACTAGGTCTTCCCGGCATTCGCCGGTCCACACGGAGGTGACAGATGGCGGCGGTTCCGCGCGGAGCGTCCAGCAAGTTTAATTCCCCACGCCCTGTCGGCAAATGGGTGCCCCGAACGCGCCTGACGGAATTCCTCACCGCTGGGCAAAACTGGCGTCTGGCCTTGATCCACGCACCGGCAGGTTTCGGCAAATCCACCCTTGCCGCCCAATGGATGGATCTACTCGCCGCCCAAGGCCGCACCAGGGTGTGGCTCTCCCTGGACCGCGATGATAACAACACCATCTGGTTCCTCTCCCACTTGCTCGAAGCCATCGGTCGCGCCATACCCGGGTTCGACGACGACCTTCAGCAGCTGCTCGAGGAACGTCCCGACGATGCGGAACGCTACGTCATCCCGGCGCTCATTAACGCCATCGACGAAGGCGGGGACGACGTCGTCGTCACCCTGGATGACTGGCATCTGGTCACCGACAAGCGCACGATGGACGTAGTGGAACGACTGCTGGACTCTGGCGGGACACACTTGTCCTTCATCATCACCAGCCGTACCCGCGCAGGTCTGCCCCTGGGACGACTGATGGTCCGCGGGCAGCTCGTCGAGGTCGATGCCGTCGCGTTGCGCTTTGACCAGCAGGAATCCCAATCCTTCCTCGTAGAGATCAACCGACTGGATCTTGATAGCGGGGACGTGGCCAGTCTGCACCGGACCACCGAGGGGTGGATCGCTGCCCTGCAGCTTGTCTCGTTATCCCTGCGAGATCATCGCGAAGCGTCGGCCCTGATCGAGAGACTGTCCGGCGGCCACCAGTCCATTGGTGAGTATCTGGCGGAAAACGTTCTTAACACCCTCGATCCCGAGGTGCTTAATTTTCTGCTGGCCACTTCCGTTCCCGAGAGGTTGTGCGCCGGACTCGCCTCAGCACTCTCCGGCGTGCAGCACGGCCAAACCATGCTCGAACAGATTCAAGCACAAGACCTCTTCCTCCAGCCCCTTGACGAAGATGGGGACTGGTTCCGCTATCACCACCTGTTTGAGGATTACCTGCGTCGCCGGTTGGTGCGGGACTACCCCGGTCGAATTAAGTCACTCCACCTCACAACAGCGCACTGGTACGCGGAGAACGGCTTCCCCAGCGACGCGGTCGATCATGCCCTGAGCGCCGGTGACATCGACTTCGCTGTGGAAATCGTTGAGTCCCGGGCCATGTGGCTGGTGGAGCACTCCAGCATGGCGACGTTGCTTGCCCTGGTAGGCAAGATCCCGGCCGGACGGGTGGCAGGTCAGGCCCGTCTGCAGATGGCCATCGCTTGGGCGAATACGCTCCTCCACCTCGCCCCCGAAGCACAGGCGGCCCTGAACCGTGCCAGCACAGTAATGCGTACCGATAAAACATTAAACGATGACGACCGCTTTGAGCTCGGAGTCGAGAGCCTGGTGGTGCAGAGCTGCATCGACATGTACGGGGACAACGTCAGCCGCGTCCATGAATTGGACGAGAAGTGTTTTGCCCACGCCGACCGGCTACGCCCATGGATTGTCTCTGTCGCGGCGAACCTCTCAACGTTCAAAAAGATTCACGACGGCGACTACGACCTGGCACTCAAACAGCAGGGCTGGGCCAACACGTTTCACGACCAAACGTCCGGCCCCTTTAGCAATGTCTATGGCCACTGCTTTGCCGGCCTTGCCGCCTATGCTCTGCTGGACCTGCAGGAAGTTGAACACCAATTTTCCCTGGCCGTCGACTTGGGCCGAAGCCATGCAGGCAGGCATTCCCACGCCGCCAGATTGGCAGGGGCCATGATGGGTCAACTTCTCTACGAACGCGGTGCGCTCGACAAGGCCGAAAGACTTCTGGAAGAAACCCACGAACTCGGCTCTGAGGGCGGAGTGGTGGACTTCATGATTTCCACGTACTCCACGCTGGCGCGTATCAAGGAACTACGTGGAGACACTGCCATCGCAGCCGACATCCTCAACGAGGGTGCCGCCGTCGCCGATAGTCTGGGTCTCAGCCGACTCACACTCGTCATCAATCTGGAACGGGTGCAACTGGGAATCGATACACAGCCGTTCGATCCCGCTAACTCCCCCGCATGTGCCGAGGGAACCGATCCGCTCGAGGAACGTCGTCCGGGACTAGCCGAAACCAAGTACCAGATCCTCATCGCCACACTGATCCGCTCCGAACTGGCCTCGACACCTCCCGCAACCCGGGATTCTGGGCAGTCATCCACCGTCGATGCGGCCCGCCTCCTTTGGCAACGGGCCGCAGCGTATTCCGGACCGCGGGCAGAGTTGCACGCCCGCATCCTGTTGGCTGAAGCGCTGCACCATGCGGGCCGGCAGGCCGACGCCGAAGAGACCCTTCTGCCAGCGTTGGACACGTGCTGCCGTTTGGCTCTGGTGCGGCCTCTCCTTGATGGTGGCCCGGGCTGCTCCGAACTCGTGAAGACCATCTCCGACAAACTCAGACTGGGTGCGACAACATACGCGTGCACTCCCGAGCTGGGGCCTTTCCTCAGCCTGTTGATTCGACTGGACTCAAATACGGCGGTTAACCGGGGCCACTCCCCCGCTCGCACCCTTGGCGGAGCCCAGTTCGGGCGCCCACAGCAGGCCGGTATTGCGGAGCCGGGCCTGACAGGGCGCGAACAGGCGATTTTGCAGCTGGTCGGTCAGGGGCGTTCCAACCGTGAAATTGCCCACGAGCTGCACCTGGGGATCAACACGGTGAAGTGGTATCTGAAGAACCTGTTCAGCAGCCTTGGCGTGGACAACCGCCAAGGCTGCGTGGCAGAGGCGCGCCGCCGACACTTACTGGACTTTGAATAGTCGGTACCTGCCCGATTATTTGAACGATTCCAGCCGCGCGAGAACGTCTTCGGGCCGAGCAGAAACCGGAACTTCCGCGTAGAAGAAGTCCGTATCCGGCAGTGCGATCTGAGCCCCGTGCCAGAACGTATCAGGGATGTACCCGCCCTCGGCGGTTTCGGCGTGCAGCTTGACTTGACGCCCATCGAGCTGGCCCAAAGTCCACCGATAGTTGCCGGTCACATTGGCGATGGGTGAGTAGGTCTCCAACGGCACCGAAACGTGCGTTCCGCCGTCCTTGTGGCAACGATCGTCGAGTAATACGCCGGCTATAGGGAGCTTAGTGAAGGAACGCAGCCAGTCGCTGACATACATAGAGGCGTTCTCGGCGTCATCCGCGCTCAACTCAGCGACGTCAGCGGCACCACCAAATGCGTGGGTGGCCAGGAGCCAGTTCATCGGCGACGGAATGCGCAGCACCACGGGTTGACGTGCTGTCTGGGCGAAGACCGTGGCGAATTCCTGCACTGACTTGGTCGTTCCCTCGTCCGCCAAGAGCGTCCGCAGTGCGTACCCCGTCCGGGATCTGCCAGCCATGGCGGCCTCAAGCCTTGTGTTGCCGGTGGCCAGGTGATCGTAAAGCCTACTCAGGTCCAATAGTGCAGTGTCGGGCCTCAGCAGACCTTGGGCCTGCGAGAAATAGGCGCAGTATTCGACGGCGTTGTCCCATGGAACCGCGCGACCGCGAAGAATGACGGACGAGGCGTAATCGTGGTGGTCCAACACCACGGCTTTGGCCCTGCCCGAAGGGGGCGCGGCAACAATGCTGATCAGTGAGGTGGACGTTGACGTGGTCATGAAATCTCCAGGTTTCTGTTGTTCAATGCCCTCAGCACCGCACCGTCCCGTGAATTGTGGAGGATGTGGCGCTGAGGGCGATCGTGACTTAGTAGGTGGTAGCCAGCGGATGCTGGAGGGCCTAAGTCCGGCGCTGGACGACTTCGTTGTGCTTGGTCTCCAATTCGCGGATCCGCTCCTCGAGCTTCTCGATCTTCACTTCCCGGCGGTCCGGAATCATGATCAGCGGCAGTTTGTCTATCGTCGCCCTGACCCGCTCCGGACCGTTGCTGGTGAAGTGCGTGGCCGTCAGCTCGTCCGTGTCATCACCCCAGGAACCGTAGTAGAGCAGGTCCTTCGGAGGCTCGGCTTGAACATAGGACGCCAGGAACTCCTTGTACGGCTTGCCGCGGGAGAGTCGTGCCTGGCGTGCATCGTGGCGGAGCTGGCGCGTGGCCTCTTCGTCCACAACAAACGTCTCAGCATCCCAGACCACACCATAGATGGTGGTGGCCACATGTGCGGAGATACGTCCAAGCTCCAGGTCCTTAGCCACAGATTCCGGATCGCGCTCCAGCACATCACCGTAACCGCCACCGGAACCTTGAGCGATCATATACAGCTCACCATCTTTGGCGACGTCAAACTGCAAGCCCATGTGCGCCGTCATATATTTGCCACCCTCATAAGGCCGGTCATTCATGATCCGCTCCATGGACAAGTCAAACTGGCTGGAATCCTTGCGGATAATGTCATAGATGTTGATTCCCTTCACCATGGCCAACGGGTTGGTGCTGCACCCGTAGCCACCAAACATGCCAGTTACCGAGGAGAACTTCGAGCCCGAGGTCACCGTCATGAAGCCCCACATTGGAGTTCCCTCGGCGGCCACGATCATTTCGTAGCCCATGCCACCGCTATTCTTGCCGAAGCCCTGGTTGTCGCGAACGATCCGCTTACTCACCAACTGCATGAAGGGAACCTCCTCCTCCATGACTTCCTGCTCTGCGGTGTCCGCCATCGCACAGAACAACGGCGAGACGGCATCCTCACCGTCGCGGAAGGCCTTGGCACCACCACCCATCCCATTAAGGTCAGCACACAAGTTGCCCACCTGATCCCCATGTTGGGTCAACCCGCCCCAAAGGAAGGTGTTGATCTGGTTGAACCAAGGCGCCAAAACATTGGAGAATTTCTCCGGGTTGGAGAACTGCATCTTCGCAAACGCCGTCTGCAGAGCCGAGAAACCGCGAAACGATGCCTGCAGGGACTGCCCCATCGGCGCGTCATATCCGGCGTCGGCCCACGTATGTTCATCAGAGATGATGTCAATCGGCGACATGGCCGAGGTACACCGTGGCAAATCCGGCCACCAGAACGCGAGGATCGCCTGCATCATCATCGACTTGACGGAGCACAAGGGTGAATTGATGGCGCGGTTGAGGATTTCCGGTCCCGTCCCCCGCAGGTCAACCGTCATGCGCTCTCCCTTGACGGTGACTTTGCAGGCAAACTTGATCAGGATGTTTTCCTTCAACGTCGAGTCCATGAACTGGTTGAACGTTACGGTGCCGTCGGGCAGTTCACTGATGCGGCGCTTGACTTCTTGTTCGACATCTTCGACCGTGACGCGCAGGGCAGCAACGAAGGTCTCGATCCCGACTTCGTCGATGATGCTGTCCACACGTTCCTGGATCCGCTGCACAGCACCGATCTTCACCTTCAAATCGGCAAGTTGCAGTTTGGGGTCGCGGACAGAGTGCTGCAGGAAGGTCAGCAGGTCACGGCGCAACTCTCCCTTCTCAACGATCTTGAACGGGGACATCCGCAGGCCGTCATCAAAGGGGGTTTCTGAACCGGACGGCATGCCGCCGGGCTCGCAGGCACCGTTTTCGCCTTCGTGGATGGTGGCAGCAACCCAGGCGATGATCTGCCCGTCACGCATGATCGGCGTGATCATCGACTGGTCCGTATTGTGGACGTTACCGTACCGGGCATCATTGTGAATGAATCCATCGCCGGGGTTGATTCCGACGGTAGGCTCGTCCTTCCAGTACTTCATGATGTAGCGGATGGGGTGGTGCAAGATTGCCGAGAACGCGATCACTCCGTGACAGGAGAGGTAGGTGACGTCGCCCTCCGCGGTGTAGATCGCTGTCGTCAGGTCCCCCCATTTGGCCCCGGGGGCTGCGCCCATCGCCTCGCACATTTCGTAACCCTCATCCAGCGCCCCAGCAAGGCGCTTGCGGATCCGGTCAATCTGAATCGGGTCAATGCCCTTGGCGATGCACTCTTCCTCGTAGGCCGAACGGGAGGTGATCTGGTGGCTGCGCATGATGGCAGGATCAGGTCCCAGGAAAAGGGTGGTTTCGTCCATGAACTGGTCGACCCATTCCTGTTCCTGGTCAGTGAGCGGCTGCGACGCTTCGTCGCCGCCGCTGGCGTTGCTGGTTTCATTTGCTGTAAGCGTCACTGCTATCAGGCTCCTTCAATGGTTAGTGCTGGAAGGTCGTGGGATGGTGTGCTCGCGGTCAGTCCTTGAGGAACCAAACGGCTCCTTGCGGCGTCGGTTCAAGACGCCACGACGGTTCCACCAGGAAGGTGGTGTTTTCCGTGGTTACGATGGCTGGGCCGTGGATGACGTGTTGGTGGTGCAATGACTCCTCGTCGTAGACAGGCGTATCAACTGCACCATCAATCTTCACGAAATGCACCTGTCTGGTGCCCACTGGCTTCGGCATGGTCCTGTCATGGCCGGATTCGATTGAATCGAATTTCACCACGTCCCCATCCACGAAAGAGGACACTCGAACTGTCTGTGCCCTAATGCCGGCCTCAGGTGCCTGGCTGCCGACGCCATAGCGTTGGCCGTAGATGTCCGAGAAGGTGCGAATGAGGTAAAGAACATCGGCGACGCCGTTGACTCGGCTGATGTCGAAGACGACAGCCGTCGTCACCAGCTGATTGCCGTAGCGCAGATCCATTTCCAGGCTGTGTCGGATATCGGCAGGGTTGTAACCCTGGCGGACCAGGTCCTCTTTGCCCCTGCCCTCCAGTTCCTCGATGACCTGGTTTAGCTCATCGTAGGTGTTGTACAGGCTGCGGTCCGTGGGGTTGTAGAGGACCACGTGGGAGCCGCGCTCATGGATGTGAAGTGGCTTCATATTGCCTGCGCCACACGCAGAAAATACCGAGGAAAAGGGTGGGGCAAGGATTCGTTTGATGCCCGCGTGATCAGCGATCCCGCAGGCGTGGAGCGGGCCGTTGCCGCCGTAGGCCAGCATCGTGAAGTCTTCCGGCAAGTATCCCCGCACGCGTAGTTCTTTCGACATGCCGATGGCCATCTGCTCATCCACGGCGTTCTTGACGATCTTGGCCACCTCAATGGTGTCCATATCCAGCTCGTCGGAAAGGACTTCATCGATGGCATACGCGGAGCGCTTCTTGTTCAACTTGATGAAGCCGTTGGCATAGTTGTCCGGGTCCAGGTAGCCCAGCACCAAGTCCGCGTCGGTGACTGTTGGGCGCAGTCCCCCTCGGTCATAACATGCCGGCCCCGGATCCGAGCCGGCCGATTCGGGCCCAATCTGCACCGAATGGTGGATCCTGTCATAACTGGCGATCGAGCCACCGCCGGCGCCGAGAGTCAGGAGGTGGATCATAGGCACAGACACCAACCAGCGACCTATGGTCGGCTGGAAGTCGTAATGCTTGACACCGCCCTCGGGGACAAGACCAATGTCAAAGGACGTTCCGCCCATGTCCGTGGAGATCACGTTACCCAACCCGGTGCTGTCGGCCAGGTGCTGAGCTGCACCTACGCCGGCAATGGGACCGGAGTGAATGGTCTGCAGTGCGTCGGTGGAGTTCGACTGCGCCATGCCGCCGGAGTTGTGGATAACCAGCATGGGCTTGTCATAACCGGAACCCCGCAGGTTATTGGACAGCTGCCCCAGAGCGTGGAACATGATCTCGTGCAGAAAAGCGTCAACAATGGTTGAGGTCGCTCGAACATATTCGCCCTTCCGCCCCGAAACCTGGCTGCCCAGCAGAACCGGGATGGCTCCGAGTTCATGAGCGGGGTACTCGTCCAGAATGATGTCCAGAATCTGCTGTTCGTGGATCGGATTTTCGGTGGAGTTGACCAACGAAACGACCAAAGCTTCCGCCCCGGCGTCGACCAATTCGCGGACCTGCAGGCGAACGTCTTCTTCCATCAGTCCCACCACGACTTTGCCCGCGGCGTTGATTCGTTCCTTCACTGAGCGAATCAGCGCACGGGGAACCAGCGGATCGGGGCGGGTGGCGTCGGGCATGTTCTGCTGCTTGGACGGGTCCAGCCCCTCGCCGTAGCCCCGACCGCGGGACAGCGGGATGGTGTCCTCAAAACCGTGAGTGACCAGGGCCCCGACACGCGGACCCTTGCCTTCAATGAGGGCATTTGTACCCAGCGTTGTGGCATAACGCACCGAATCAACCTCGGCCAGCACCAGGTCTCGGTCCAGGCCGGCCCGAGAGCAGGCAAGATCCAGGGCTTCGTTAAATCCTTGGGCCAGATTGTGGTGGGTTGTCAGCGCTTTCGCTTCGACATACACATCATCCCAGGCGAAAAAACAGTCGGTAAATGTACCGCCGATGTCAACGGAAATTCGTTTCATGACCAGTGGTTTCCTTTAGCTGTGCGAATGGGGGGCTGACGAGGAAAGGCTGTTGTAGGAACCAAGGGCCGGGCTGAAATCGGCAACTGCCTCTTCACCTGGTCCGTAGTTAATGACGGACGCAGGGTCCGTTCCACGTTCGGTCCACTTTTCGCGGAGCGAGTCAATATCCCACTGCATGTCCACTGTCGGCGGGTGTCCTGGCGGCACGTACTCGGTCTCCAGCTGAGTTCCACAGCCGGGACAGTAAAACTCTAGGATTCGGCAAAACGTGGGATCCGGCGCAAACGTGAATTCGTACTTTTCCGGGTCCAAAATGGACTGGTGGATGTCCCTCGGGTCCCTGTCATAGACCAAGGTCCCTTCCTTGTAGTTACCTCTCGCATCGCCGAGGTCGTGGTCACAGACCTTGCACGTCCATCGCTCAGTGTCGAGGTCGATGATCAGATATTCAGTCATTGGAATGCGCATTCTTTGTCTCACCTGTTCTGCTAACAAATAGTGGTGCAATGGTCAGTTCTGAATGGTGTCCATGAGCATGAGATCCCCAGCCACAGTCACGTCAAACCTCCATCCTTGCGGCACCCTGGCAGTGAAGTACGGGCCCTCAACAATGGCCGGCCCCGCCGCCGTCGCTCCCGCGTTTTGGGTGTCCAGGTCGAAAACTGGAACCTCATCGACCTGCTCAGCCGTGGAACGTACGTTGCGGGTTGAGGAAGAGACAGCAGGCGATTTCTCCGTCGCTTCGGCCTGCGGAATCCTCGCGTGAGGCAGTTCGAATCGAGCCGTCAGAGTCAGCATCGCGTGATGCGCGCTGACGCTGGGCTGCGGATCAGAATCGGAATAGGATTCTTCGTTCAACAGCTGGCCGTCAGCGTCCTCCTGGACCACACTCCATTCGAGCCGACACTCGCCAATCTCGTGACCTTCCTGGAACATGTCTCGAGTGGCCCGCTCCCGCAGCCGAGTCTTTGTGGCGGCAAACTCATCAGCGGACAACCCGGCAATGTTCGCCTCATATGTCTGCCCGATGTCCGAAAACCCAATCCCGAAAGCTGAGAACACCGCTGCCATCCTCGGCACGAGTACCCGGCGCACACCGGCTATCCGGGCAGCACCACAAGCACTCATGGGGCCGGCACCTCCGAAAGCGGCCACCGTCGTGGACTCCCCATCGACAACATCATCGGCGAATGACGTTGACATGCGCTCGAAGTACGCAGCTTCCATTCTGATCAGAGCCTCTTCAAGAGAAATCCTCAACGGTTCGGCAATAACCTCCGTGATCACCGCCCGTGACCTCTGGGCATCAAGGCTGAACCCCCCGTCAAGATAGGTGTCAGGGTCGAGGACACCTAGCAAAAGATTAACGTCAGTGATCGTGGCCTGCTTGCCACCAAAACCGAAGCACGCAGGCCCGGGAGCAGCACCGACGCTTTCCGGTCCCACCGTAATAACGCCGTTACGCAGGGCAATGATGGAACTACCGCCTACACCGGAGGAATGAACGTTGCTCATCTCAAATGAAATCGGGACGCCCTGAATCGAACCCCGGCGGTCTGTCGAAATTGTCGAATTCTTCACCGACCCCACATCGGTTGTGGTCCCGCCAACGTCGATCATCAAGACATGTTCAAGCCCATAGGCGCTCGAGAGGGCCTTCGTCCCCTCAAGACCACCACGCGGACCTGACGAGTATGTCTTCAGTGCAACCGACTTCGCCACTCGCGACGAGGCTCCGTCGTTTCGGTAAATCAGCAGCGGATTCTTGACCTTGTGATCGCGGAGCCGGTTCTCGGCGTTGTAGAGGAACCGCTCCATCGTCGGATGCAGAAACGAGTTGATAATGCCGGACCACACACGACGTCCGCGCACAGCATCAGGAGTGAACTCCCAGGTGAAAAGAATCGGGACCGAACCCAGGAGATGACGCGGAAACTTCCGCAATAAAACACTCTTAACAATGCGTTCCTGCTCCCTGTCAGCCATCGCGATGACCAATCGAGCAGCACCGTCAGTGGTCAGTCGGTTAACCTGCCTGACAATGTCTAGGGACAGTTCCTCCAGATCCCGATCCGTATCTATCACCGCAACGCGCGAACCAACAAGATCATCAAACAACGCAGCAGACGCATCCCCCGTCCGCAGTTCCTCCGCCAGCGTCCGGCTATCAGTGAGAACGCCAATCTGCGGGCCCTTGCGCTCCACCAGCGCATTGGTCCCCTGCGTAGTCGAATACCGGATATGTCGCGTCGAATGCAAAAGCCGCGGAAGATCTTCTTCACCAAAAATGTCCGTAGAGGCCTTGGCCATCCCATCAAAGAGACACTGCGACAAGTCAAATGGCGTGGTGAGTGTCTTCGTAAACGAGAACTCCTCACCATCCCAGACACAGATGTCGGTCAGCGTCCCACCGTTGTCGATATTAATGAGCCGTTCCATTGATACTCCTTTGTATGCTGTGGCAAGGTGACGCACTAGTCGAATGCCTCAGCGACCATAAGTGACGCAAGCCACATTGAGGACTGGTGTCAGTTTCGCCCAGCACGCAGGGTGGCTGGCTACTACCCACCCGGGTGGACTTTTCAGGGCAACATACACCCCCCGGGTAGGTGTTCCGTTCGTTCTCAAATTGGTCACGAAATTGATCCAAATTCAGTCCGGCCGGGACGGCGGAATCGGAAGCAAATTGCAGTAAAACTTCGTAATCTAATGCTTCACTTCCTGAATAAATTGCCACAAATTGCATTGTTCGCCATGGCAACGGACTGCCTGGCGGACCAGGCCGATTGCACGCCCCGAACAACGCAGTGCGCTGAAATACGAAGAACCGCTCTCGATAACCAGTGGCATGCCGTCGGCGATGACGAGGAACCTGCAAACGGCCATAAACAGCCACTCAAGTGCTGCGCTGATGGCCCTCGTCACGTTTTACTCACGTTTTTGAAGGAAAACCCACACCAATTATTGGCATGCCAAAGGGCCCCCGTTGTCCCGCACTCCCCCGGAAATTGGCGGATTTTGGAGTTGTACGAAGCCTGTTGGCATGAGGTTCCTGGGTTTCACTTGGTCGCTGGTTCGATTCCAGTCCGGGGCACCAAAAAGGGCCTCTGACCTGCGGTTATGTTCCGCACGTCAGAGGCGTTTTAGGCCAAAAACGGTCCGAGTCACGTTTTACTCACGTTTTTGAACGAACAATTACTCGGAAATCATGCTCCGTAGCTGCCGAAATCGTTCCAATTTCTGGCGAACGGATCCCCCAGATGGCCTTCCAATATCTGATATAGACTGCCAAAAGCAGTCACTGTGCTCCAACGCTGGCAGCCTGCCGACGGCCCCAACTAATTGGCCCTCCGTTCGCCCTGCTCACGGGTCAGAATTTCTTTGGAGGGCAACGAAGCCGCCCGCACATCGGGGAGCTGACCGCCGTCGTCATTGCACAAAATCCATCCGGAACAGCACCAAGTCGGTATCCAGGACACCGACGATGGGCCATGAATTGGCAATCACGGTTTCGTCGACGAGTGGATGACGCCCAAGGAGATCTGCCATGAGCTGCAGATCCCCGAGCAGACCTTCTATCAGTGGCGCGTCAAGCACGCGGGACCGAGGGCTCACAGGATCGGGCGCCACCTTCGCATTAGCCTCACGGATTTCAACGCGTGGCTCGCCACCACGGAAGACCCCCCTTGTCTAGAGCAAAAACTCCGCTCGGGACGTAGGGGAAAGTAACCCGCCGAAAGCTTGGCCCAACCACTTGGAGGGCCCGGGCAACCATGCGCGGATACAACGAAAAGCCCCGGATGTACCAAATGACCGGCCCAATCGGGGCACAGGCTGAAGCTGCCCTCCTGGCAAAGCTCAATGACATGCTCCCGCCCACCGACGACGTAATCAGCCCCGACATGGCCATCAGCGAACTCGCCAAGTTCTGGTGGCTCGAATTCGAGGACCTGGGACGGGCCGCCAACACCCGCCGGCGCTACCGGGGAATCATCGACACCTACATCCTTCCCGGCGTTGGCAACCTCACCATTCGCGAAGCCAACGTCTCCACCCTGGACAAGTTCCTCAAGGGCGTGCGCACCAAACACGGCAACGCAACAGCCAAAATGTCCAAGACACTGCTCTCCGGCATGATGTCGCT
>Ga0134128_10007109_pt1 | contig 13522 bp, 11 predicted proteins | sample KB31754_FD_96462 | JGI IMG/M metagenome (GOLD analysis project Ga0134128, IMG submission 96462) | Terrestrial soil microbial communities with excess Nitrogen fertilizer from Kellogg Biological Station, Michigan, USA - KB3-175-4 | ecosystem: Environmental > Terrestrial > Soil > Unclassified ... | reverse complement strand
GGCAACGTCCAGTTCGCCAGCTGGAACGGGTTCCGCAGCGTCGCCCATGGGAAGGCGTGCTCGCAGCTGAACCCCAGGCGGTTGGCGATGCGTTCGATGTCGTCGCTGCATTGACCGCTCATCCTTGGGCGTCCTTCATGTCTGCACACGCACCGGGTACGCGCTTACCGAAAGGCTGACGATACATGTCTGGCAAGAGTGTGTCGCCGAACCGTATCCCAGCTCTTCATGCCGGCACTGAGCATCCAACGCAGACCTTTACCGAGATGCGTCGCGGGAGTATCGTTCGCGCGTGCCAGCCAGGCGCGGTGAGCACGGTCGGAGGTAGCGCCGATGGGTCGTGTCGCGGTAGTCACCGGAGCCAGCCGGGGAATCGGAGCGGCGTCCGCATTAGTGCTGGCGGAGCAGGGGTTTCGGGTCGTCGTCAACTACCGGTCCAGCGCCGGGGAAGCAGACAAGGTGGTGGCCGCGGCGACCACCGCCGGTGGCGAGGCCATCGCGATTCGGGCCGATGTCACCAACCCCGACGATGTCGCCGCGATGGTCGACGAAACCAACAAAAAGTGGGGCGGCGTCGACGTGCTCGTGCACAACGCGCTCATCCCATACGACGTCACCTCGTTCGCGGACCTGAGCTGGGAGCAGCTCGGCGGCAAACTGGACCGAGAACTGCATGCCGCCTTTCTGGTCACTAAAGCCGTTGTCCCCGAAATGATTTCACGAGGCTATGGCCGACTGGTCTATCTCACCACGGTGTTGTCCCGCCGGCCCCGACAGGGCATGATCACGGTGGGAACGGCCAAGGCGGCAATGGACCAGTTCGTCCGGTACGTCGCGCTTGAGCTGGCTCCGCATCAGATCACCGCCAACCTCGTCTCGCCCGCCACCGTCGCCGATCCCACGGCGAACGCGCTGTTGACGGCCGAGGAATTACACCAACTCGGCGCGACAAATCCCATGGGGCGGCTGGTCAGCCCCGACGAGGTGGCCAAGACGGTGACGTTCCTGGCCAGCGCGGATTCCGGTTTCATCACCGGCCACTGCCTGGAGGTCAACGGCGGCCTCGCCATGGATTGACAGCCGATCCGGCCACCGGGTCGTCGGAAAAGGGGTGCGGCGTGCAAACGATCGACCTGGCTTACGTCGGGCGTGGCATTCATGAGGAGCTGGTCGCGCACGTCGCCGACCAGGAGGGTTATTACCGGGACGAGGGTGTCCACGTCGCGATCCGCGACGGGATCGGTTGGAAAGCGCAGCGGCTGCGCCACGTCGCGGTGATCGGCCTGGGCAGGGCCCTGCTGTCGCGGCTTGACGATAGGATCGGATGGAAAGCGTTGAGCGTCAACACCGATCGCCCGCTGTTCTGGTTTCTCGGCAACGCCGAGGTGAAGTCCATGGCCGATCTTCGCGGGCGGCGCCTGGCCGTGCACGCCCCCAATAACCCGCCGGGCACCTTCGCCCGGATCGTCCTGCGTAAGCACGGGCTGGACCCCGACCGCGACCTGCACTGCGTGGTGCGGCATCCGGGTGACTACCAGATGGACCTGCGCCGGCTGCGCGACGGCTCGATCGATGCCGCCTATGTCGGCAGCACGCTGTCCCCCGAACAGGTCGCCGCCGAAGAGGGGTTTCACCTGCTGGCCTGGGTTGGCGATCACTTCCGGATTCCCACGGTGGGCGTAGCGGTGGATCCCGTGCACATCCCGCCGGACAGCCCCGCGCTGCAGGCCCTGTTGCGGGCGAATCAGCGGGCGCTGCGGCTTCTCGCCGAACAACCAAGCCGCGCCGTCGATTACCTCAACCGGTTCCTCGACCGGCTGACCGCTGACGAGACGAAACGGCACTACGAGCGCTACGTCGGCCCCTACTTCACCCCCGACTATCGGGTCGACCTGGGCATCGCGCAGCAGGCGATAGACGCGGTCGCGGGCGAACTCGGTGTCGCACCAATAGCCGCCGCGGACTTCTACCAGAACAGCTAGCGTGGCCGGTCGAACCGATCGTGCACTCAGCCACTTGACAATGCCAGCGAAATATTCGCAGTGAGTACACGTTCGGCGCGCAGCCGGTCAGTTAGGCGGCGAGGCCGTCGTCAATACCGCGTGTCGCGGCAGCCCGCTTCCCACGCCGCCAACCCCGCACCGCGGTGATCGCGGACTTGAGCCCACGACGACGGCCGGTGACCGGATCGGTACCCAAGAAACCGGGCTCGAGCTCGGCGAACATCCGCTCGCTGCGGGTTTCCGGTGCGTTGTCGGCGTCGTCACGCAGGTACTTGTTCGGCAGCGAGAGCTTGGCTATCGTGCGCCACGTCTTCGCATACTGGAACAGGAACGAGCCTGTGGTGTAAGGCAAGTCGTACTTGTCGCAGACCTCGCGCACCCTCATCGAGATCTCGTGCAGCCGGTTGCTCGGCAGATCGGGATACAGGTGGTGCTCGATCTGGTGGCACAGGTTGCCGCTCATGAAGCGCAGCGCCGGGCCGGCCTCGAAGTTGGCGCTGCCCAGCATCTGACGCAGATACCACTGCCCCTTGGTCTCGCCGATCATGTCGGTCTTGGTGAATTTCTCTGCGCCGTCGGGGAAATGGCCGCAGAAGATCACCGCGTTGGCCCACACGTTGCGGATCACGTTGGCAAGCGCGTTCGCCTTCAACGTGGACATGTAGGTCGCGCCGGGTGACAACGACGTCAGCGCCGGGAACGCGACGTAGTCCTTGAGCACCTGTCGCCCCGCCTTGGCCAGGAACTCCTCGGTCCGCTGCCGGGCCTCGTCGTTATCCATCCGCTTCTTGACGATCTTCCCGAGCTCGACGTGCTGCAGGCCGACTCCCCACTCGAAGAGGAGCGCGAGCAACGTGTTGTACACCAGGTTGAACATGTTGAAGCGCTTCCAGCGCTGGTCGCGGGTGACGCGCAGCAGGCCGTAGCCGACGTCGTCGTCCATCCCGAGAATGTTCGTGTACTTGTGGTGCACGAAGTTGTGGGTGTAGCGCCAGTGCTTGGACGACCCGCTCATGTCCCACTCCCACGTCGAGGAGTGAATCTCGGGGGCGTTCATCCAGTCCCACTGGCCGTGCATGACGTTGTGGCCGATCTCCATGTTCTCGACGATCTTGGCCACGCCCAGGGTCAGCGTCCCCGCCCACCAGGCCGAGCGCCGCGAACTGGCGGCCAGCAACAGCCGGCCGGTTACCTCCAGCGCGCGCTGGGCCGCGATAGTACGGCGGATGTAGCGGGAGTCCCGCTCGCCGCGCGAGTCTTCCACGTCCTGGCGGATGGCATCGAGCTCGAAGGCCAGGTTTTCGATATCGGCGTCCGCCAGATGGGCGAATACGTCGATGTCAGTGATCGCCATCGTCATCTCCCTGCGGTCGTTTGTTCGGTTCCAGACCTACGCTATCGTAACCTACGAGGCCGTAGGTTACCTGTGAGTAGCCTTTAAATGTCGAGCACGCAATCACCGGACGCGGCCGACACACAGGTCTGCACCCGGGTCCCCGGCTCGTGCTCCTGGCCGGTCCGCAGATCACGGACGTGACCCTCCACCAGGCTGACCACACACGACTGGCAGATACCCATGCGGCACCCGAAGGGCATCTGAATCCCGGCGCCCTCCCCCGCATCCATCAACGACGTCGCCGCGTCGGCGGCGACGGTGCGTCCGCTCTGGGCGAAGGTGACCGTTCCGCCGGCACCGGCGGGTGCGGCCTTGGACACCGCGAACCGCTCGAGATGCAAACGCTCGGTGATGCCCGCGGCCGACCATACGCGTTCAGCCGCAGTGAGCAGGCCCTCCGGCCCGCAGGCCCAGGTCTGGCGCTCGCGCCAGTCCGGCACGTCGGTGTCCAGCACGGACAGGTCGAGCCGGCCTTGGGTACGCGTCTCGCGCAGCTGCAACCGATAGGCCGGGTGGTCGGCCTCCAGCGCGGCCAGCTCGGTGCGAAACATCACGTGGGATTCGGTGGGCGCCGAATGCAGATGGGCGATGTCACCGATTTGGTTGCGGCGCACCAGCGTTCGCAACATCGACATCACCGGCGTGATCCCGGAGCCGGCGGTCAGGAACAGGATCGACGCGGGCGCCGGATCGGGCAGGACGAAGTTGCCCTGCGGCGCGGCCAGCCGGACGACGGTGCCGGGCTCGACGCCCGCCACCAGGTGCGACGACAGGAAACCCTCGGGCATCGCCTTGACGGTGATGGTCACGGTGCGCGCCGAACCGGAGCGCGAGGTCGTCGCGGCCGGGGTCGATGTCAGCGAATACGACCGCCAGCGCCAGCGGCCGTCCATCAGCAGTCCGATGCCGATGTACTGGCCCGGCTCGTAGTCGAAGTTGAAGCCCCAGCCCGGCTTGATGACCAGGGTCGCCGAATCCTCCGTCTCGCGGCGCACCTGCAGGACCCGCCCCCGCAGCTCCCGCGCCGACCAGAGCGGATTGGCCAGGTGCAGATAGTCGTCGGGCAGCAGCGGCGTCGTGATGCGCGCGGCGAGCTGACGCAGTGCATGCCAGCCGGGATGCCGGTCGGTGCCGGCGACCACGGGTCGCTTGGTGTCGACGACGTTGCCCGTGATCGACGGGTTCCGTTTACCCAGGGGAAGCTCCTGCTCACGACGTGGCGCCTTGCTTACGCTCACATTGTGATCGATTCTGTGTGCTTCACGAAACCTACGGTACCGTAACCTACGGTGTCGTAGCTAGCGCTGCGGCCTCGAATGCATCACATTCGACGTCACATCAGCTCCAGCAGAAACGGCAGCTCCTGGTTCGCGTACCAGGCCAAATCGCGGTCTTGCGCATCGCCGACGATCAGGTCGGCGTCCTCGTCACCCAGATCGGCCGCGTCGACGGCCTCGATCGCCTTCGCCACCGCCTCTTCGGCGCCGGCGTTGTCGACATAGGCCGCGATCACGTCCTCGATCGCGACCGGCCCGGACAGCCTGACCACCGCGTCGTCGAGGTCGGGACGGTACGTGAGTTCGTCCACGTCGGCGGCCAGCACCGCGCGGCGGGGCGCCACGGCCTCCGAAGTCGCTTCACCTGCTTCAGTCCCCTGGGCCGCCAGTAGACGCAGCGACGCCAGCGCCGCCTCGCGCAGTGCCACGTCGGCGAGCTCGTCGTCATCGCCCTCGGCGTAGGCCTCGCGCAACGTCGGCGTCAGCGCGAACGCCGTGCCGTTGACCGGCCGCACCGAGCCGTCGGCGACGAGCTGCTGCAACATGGCCAGCGTGGCGGGGATATAGACGATCGTCATATGCGGCTAAACGAGCGTGGCCGCGTAGTCGTCGACATACCTCGACAGCTCACGCGGCGGGCGCTGGTAGTTCCCACTCACGACCGGACGCCGCGGCAGCTTGACCTTGGGCGCCTCGACATCGCGGTAGGAGATCGTGGACAACAAATGGGCCATCATGTTCAGCCGGGCGTGTTTCTTGATATCCGATTCCACGACATACCACGGGCTCGCCGGGGTATCGGTGTGCACCATCATCTCGTCCTTCGCGCGTGAATAATCCTCCCACCGGTATACCGATTCCAGGTCGATCGGGCTCAGCTTCCACCGCCGAACCGGGTCATCGAGGCGCGCCTTGAACCGCCGCAGTTGTTCGGCATCGGAGACCGAGAACCAGTACTTGCGCAGCAGTATCCCGTCATCGATGAGCATCTGCTCGAAGATCGGCGTCTGCCGCAAAAACAGCGCATGCTCTTGCGGCGTACAGAATCCCATGACTTTCTCGATGCCCGCCCGGTTGTACCACGACCGGTCGAACAGCACGATCTCACCTTTGGTGGGTAAGTGGGCGATGTAGCGCTGGTAATACCACTGCCCGCGTTCGCGATCCGTCGGCGTCGGCAGCGCTGCGACGCGCGCGACCCGCGGGCTGAGGTATTCGGTGATCCGTTTGATGGCACCGCCCTTGCCGGCGGCGTCACGACCTTCGAAGATCACCACCAGGCGCGCCCCGGAATATCGCACCCACTCTTGTAGCTTCACCAATTCCGTTTGCAGCCGGAACAATTCGGCTGCGTAGACGGTGTCGGAAATCTTGGGCCTGGCTGGTTTCACAGCACGAATGATAGCCGTACGCAGGGGTTTTCACCGCCGACTAGGACCGGGAAGCCTCGAGCAGTTCCCCGAGAGCCTGGTTCAGCAGTCCCGGCAGCAGCGCGACATCGCTCATGGCTTCGCGGTCGGCGTTGATTCCGTAATAGAGCATGCCGTTATACGACGTCACGCCGATCGCCAGCGCCTGGTTGTGCAGCAGCGGCGGCACCGCGTAGGTTTCCAGCAACTTGGTGCCGGCGACGTACATCTGCGACTGGGCCCCGGGCGCGTTGGTGATCAGCAGGTTGAACGTGCGCTTGGAGAAGCTCGGGAAACTGGTCGCGACCCGGATTCCCATGGCGTGCAGCGTCGGCGGCGCGAAACCCGACAACGTGACGATGGTCCTGGCGTCCACCAGATGGGCGGCCGTCGCGTTGGACTCGGCGGCGTGCGCGATCTGCGAGAGCCGCACCACCGCGTTCGGCTCCCCCACCGGCAGGTCGACAAGGAACGGCATGACCTGGCTGATCGCCTGACCGGGGCCGCTCGCGTCGAGATCACCCTCGGCGTACACCGACAGCGGCGCCATCGCCCGCACCGTCGCGGTCGGCGACACCGCCACCCCGCGCGACATCAACCAGTTGCCCAGGGCGCCGGCTATCACGGCGAGCACCACGTCGTTGACGTCGCAGTCGTAGCGGGCCCGCACGGCGCGGTAATCCTCGAGGCTGCCGGTGGCGACGGTAAACCGGCGATGGCGCGAAACGGTGGCATTGAGCGGGCTGCTGGGCGCGTCACCCCGGGCCAGGTTGCGCACGAGATCGAACGCCCGGCGGCCGGCGCCGACCAACTCACCGTAGTTCGTCATCAGGCCACCGATCGCCGACCCGACGGCCTGCAGCTGCGCGCTCGGGCCCACCAGCCACTCACCGATCGCGCCGAGAACCAGCCGGGTATTGCCCGGGTCGCGTTCCGGTATCCAGATGTCTTCGGGGGCCCGCGGCGGGCGCTTCGTCCGGTCGCTGATGACGTGGTTGATTTCCGGCGCCGCCATCCCGTTGATCAGCGCTTGATGCGATTTGGTGTAGAGGGCGACCCGGTTCTTGGACAGGCCCTCGACCAAATACATCTCCCACAGCGGCCGTGACTTGTCCAACGGCCGGGCGGCCAGCCGCGCGATCAGCTCATGCAGTTGCCCGTCGCTGCCCGGCGAGGGCAGCGCCGAGCGCCGCACGTGATAGGTGATGTCGAAGTCGTTGTCGTCGATCCACACCGGCCGGGCCGTGCTGACCCGCACCTCGCGGACTTTCTGCCGGTAGCGCGGAACCTGGGGCAGCCGTTGCTCGACGGCGGCCAGCAGCGTCTCGTAACTCAGGCCCGCTCGCGGCCGGCGCAGGATGGCCAGCGATCCGACGTACATGGGGGTGGCGGTGTTCTCCAGCCGATAGAACGACGCGTCCGGCGGGGACAACCGGGTCACCATACGGCGCAGTCCTCCTCGTCGATTCATCGTGCTGTCGCCTCGAGCGATGTCTCGCCCACGGTAATCGTCCGTTCCGGGCGCACGTCAGCATGGGCACGCGCGATCGGGGAGTTATGCCATGATGACGACTGACTAACCACTGTCTGCCCTCTCTCCAGCAGGCTTCCGGTCCGGCCGAAGAGTTGGAGAGTGCGCGTTGAACACTAGTCCCCTTGCGATTCCATCTGACGCTTTCACCGTCATACCGGTCGTCGACTACGAGCCGGAAACCCAGGGCATGCCGCGCACTGTGCCGCAGTGCCGGCGGTCCTCGCGCACCCCGTCACGCGGGCGCAGCGGCCACGCTCCGCCCCGGCCCTACACCGGGCCACCCAGCAGAGCGCCGGTGCCGGATTCCGGCCGGGTCATGTCCGCGCGGATGCGCCAGGCGGCGATCTTCGCCGACGCCGCGCTGCGGCGCGTGCTGGAGGTCATCGACCGCCGCCGGCCGGCCGCCCAGCTGAATCCGATGCTGGCGCCCAGCCTGGTGGATTCGGTTGTCGCGGTTGGTCGTTCGGCGGCCGGGCAGACGCCCGGTCACGCGGGTGCCGCGGTGTTGCGCCGCATGCGATTGCAGCCGGCGGGTCACCGCGACCCCGAGGCCGCGGCCGAGGTCTTCGGCTCCTACAGCCGCGGAAGCCGGATCCACGCCATCGCGTGCCGGGTGGAGCAGGTAAGCGTCGCGAGCGGGCCCCGATGGATGGTGGTGGCCCTGCACATCGGGTGACCGCGCCGGTCAGTTCGCGGCGCTGGCGGCCCGCGGGCCGCTGGCGTAGCGGGTCACTATCGGCCCCACGATCGCCATGACCAAAACGTAGGACGTCGCCAGCGCCGCGACGGCGGGCAGCGACGTGCCGGCCAATCCGATGATGATCAACGAGAATTCGCCCCGGGCGATGAGCGCGGTGCCCGCGCGCAGCTGACCGCGCCGCGCCACTCCGTCGTGCCGGGCGGCGAAGATCCCGGTGGCCACCTTGGTCGCCGCGGTCACCACGGCCAGCATCAGTGCGGCGGGAAGCATGGGAATCAGCTCCTGCGGATCCACCGCGTACCCGATCGCCAGGAAGAAAATGGCCGAGAACAAATCGCGCAGTGGGCCCAGCACCTGGCGGGCGCGCTCGGCCGTTTCCCCGGTCAGCGTCAGGCCCACCAGGAAGGCGCCCACCGCGGCCGAGGCGTGCAGGGATTCGGCCAGCGCCGCCACGATCAGGGTGATTCCGAGCACCCGCAGCATCAATTGTTCGGAGTCGGGATGTTGGACCAGCCGGTCCATGTGGTGGCCCCACCGGTAGGAGACGGCGAACGCCACGGCCAGGGCGCCCACCGCCACCACCATGCCGACGACGGCGTGCAGCCACCCGCCGCCCGACGCCAGCACGGCGAACAGCGGCAGGTAGGCGGCCATCGCGAAGTCTTCGAGCACCAACACCGACAGCACCGCCGGCGTTTCCCGGTTACCGAGCCGTTGCAAGTCCCCCAGCAGCCGTGCGATGACGCCCGACGACGAGATGTAGGTGACGCCGGCCAAGCACAGGATGGCCACGCCGTCCAATCCCAGCAGCCAGCCGGCGATCGCGCCGGGCGTGGCGTTCAGGACGATGTCGACGGCAGCGGACGGCAGGTGGTGGCGCATGCTGCTGGCGAATTCGGCCGCCGAGAACTCGCACCCCAGGGTGAGCAGCAGCAACACGACGCCGATGGGTGCGCTGGTGGTGATGAACTCCCCGCCGGCGGCCATCGGCAGGATCCCGCCATTGCCCAGGGCCAGGCCCGCCAGCAAGTACACGGGTATGGGCGAGAGCGCGAATCGGCGTGCGGCGCCGCCCAATACGGCCAGCGTGGCCAGGAGAGCGCCGAGTTGTAGCAACAGCGTCCCCGAGATTTGCACCCGCTCAACCTTTGTCGATAATTTGCTCGACGCCGGCGATGCCGTCTTCGGTGCCGATCACGATCAAAACGTCACGGACATGCAGCATCTCCGCGGGTCCCGGTGACGCGAGCACTTGCTCGTTGCGCACGATGGCGACGATGGACGCCCCGGTGCGGGTACGGGCGTGGGTGTCCCCCAGCGGGTGGTCCACGAAGGGGCTGCCGGCCAGGATATGGACCTGCCCCGTCTCGAGCCCGGGTATCTCGCGGGCCAGCTCGGTGAACCGCTCGGCGATCCGGGGTGCCCCCAGGATCTGGGCCACGACCTCGGCCTCCTGGTCGCTGAGGTGGAGCAGCGGACGGGCCTCGTCCGGATCCTCGCGGGTATAGACGACGACGTCGAAATCGCCTCCGCGCCGCGCGATGATGCCGATGCGGTCGCCCTTCTGATCGGTGAATTCGTAGCGAAGACCGACCCCGGGCAGCAACACCTCCTTGACATCCATGCCGTCAATCCTGACAGGTCGCGCGGCGCGCGGTCAGCGGACCGCCGCACTTACTCGTGCGCTAATGCAGCTCGGCCGGTTGGGTCGGGTCCCGGCGCGGCCGGCGTCCCAGCGGCAGCAGCATCGGCACCCGGCGACGGTAATCGCGATACTGGTCACCCAGCGCCTCCACCAAGTCGTGCTCTTCCAGATGGGTGGCGACCAGGATGTAGGCCGTCATGGCGACCGAGAAGAGCAGGTGTCCGGCCGTCATGGTCGGCACCGCCCAGAAGACGATGACGAAACCGAGCATCAGCGGGTGGCGCACCAAGCGGTACAGCATCCGCGCGTGAAAACCTATGTGTGTGTAGGGTTTTCCACGCCACGCCAGAAACACCTGGCGAAGGCCGAACAAGTCGAAGTGGCTGACCATGAACGTCGCGGCCAGCGCGATCGCCCAGCCGAGCCAGAACAACGTCCACAGCACCAGACGCCCCGCCGGCAGCCGCACATCCCAGACGACGGCCGGCATCGTCCGCCATTGCCAGTAGAGCAACACCAGCACGACACTGGACAACATCACGTAGGTGCTGCGCTCTATCGACTCCGGCACCAATCGTGTCCACCACGCCTTGAATGACGGCCGCGCCATGATGCTGTGCTGCACGGCGAATACAGCCAGCAGCACGATGTTGACCAGGACGGCCTGACCGATGGGCGCCGACAGCCCGTGATCGACGGTTCGCGGCACCCAGAAGTTTCCCAGGAAAGCCACGAGGTACAGGAACGCGGCGAGAAAGAGCAGGTAAGCCGCGACGCCGTAGCCGACTATCAAGAATCGCTTCATTAGCTGATTGTGCGCCTCATCGGCGCATTTGAACATGGGGCGGATGCCTCATTTTCGGCCGCGGTAGGCACGTTTTCGGCCGCGATCTGGGTTAGCTGGGCACCGGGTTCACCGGCCCGTGCCGCAAGCGCGTACTTGCTGGTTCCGATGCGGTTCGACGTGCCACCCGGGCGCCGCCCCGGCGCATGGGGCGGATGCCTCCGATCCGGGCGCCGGGTGTGCGGCCTGCCGCACACCCGAGTGAAGGATGGCCGCTAGCGCCGCTTCACCGATTTGGGCGGCTTGTTGCCGCGGCCCTGTTGGCGCGCCGCCGCGCGCCGCTCGCGGCGGCTGGCCCCGGCGGGAACCCCGGCCGGGGTCTTCGCGTCGCCGCCGTTGCGCTGCACCTGCGCCGAGCCGTCCTCCGACGGGCCGGAGTAAGTGAGCGCTGGCGCCTGGCTATCAATACCTTTGGCGCGCAACGCGCTTGGGGCCTCTTCGCGCACGGCCGTCGTCGTGCCGCCCTGCTGCCCGGCCGCCGCGGTGGCGAATTCTTCCAACCCTTCGGGCGCCTGGACGGGGGCGACCTGCGGGGAGGGCACCGCCTCGACGGTGACGTTGAACAAGAATCCGACCGACTCCTCTTTCATGCCGTCGAGCATGGCCATGAACATGTCGTAGCCCTCGCGCTGGTACTCGACCAGCGGATCGCGCTGCGCCATCGCGCGCAGCCCGATGCCCTCCTTGAGGTAGTCCATCTCGTAGAGGTGCTCGCGCCATTTGCGGTCGATGACGTTGAGCAGCACGTTGCGTTCCAGCTGACGCATCGCGCCCTCACCCGCGATCTCCTCGAGTTCGGATTCTCTTGCAGCATAGGCGTTTTCAGCATCTTTGAGCAGAGCCTCGAGTAATTCCTCACGGGTGAGGTCATCACGCTCGGAGTCGGCGTCGTGATGGGTCAGCGGCTCGTGGTCGATGCCGACCGGGTACAGCGTCTTCAGCGCCGTCCACAGGGCTTCCAGGTCCCAATCCTCCGCGTAGCCCTCGGTCGTCGCGCCGTTGACGTAGGCGGTGACCACGTCGCGGACCATGTCCAGCGCCTGCTCCTTGAGGTTCTCGCCCTCCAGGATGCGGCGGCGCTCGACGTAGATCACCTTGCGCTGTTGGTTCATCACCTCGTCGTACTTGAGGACGTTTTTGCGGACCTCGAAGTTCTGTTGCTCCACCTGGGTCTGGGCGCTCTTGATCGCGCGGGTGACCATCTTGGCTTCGATGGGCACGTCGTCGGGCAGGTTCAGCCGGTTGAGCATGGCCTCGAGGGCGGCGCCGTTGAAGCGGCGCATGAGCTCGTCGCCCAGGGACAGGTAAAACCTCGACTCGCCCGGGTCGCCCTGGCGGCCGGAGCGGCCGCGCAGCTGGTTGTCGATACGCCGCGACTCGTGCCGCTCGGTGCCCAGGACGTACAGGCCGCCGGCCTCGATGACCTCGGTGGCCTCCTTGCTCGCCTCTTCCTTCACCAGGGGCAGCTCTTCGTGCCAGGCCGCCTCGTACTCGTCGGGCGTCTCCACCGGGTCGAGGCCCCGCTCGCGCAGCCGTTTGTCGGCCAGGAAGTCGACGTTGCCGCCCAAGACGATGTCGGTACCGCGGCCGGCCATGTTGGTGGCCACGGTGATGCCGCCCCGCCGGCCCGCCTCGGCGATGATGCCGGCCTCCTGCTCGTGGAACTTCGCGTTCAGCACGTTGTGTGGCACGCGGCGCTTCTGGAACTGCCGCGACAGGTACTCCGAGCGCTCCACGCTGGTGGTACCGATCAGCACCGGCTGGCCCTTCTCGTAGCGCTCGACGACGTCGTCGACCACCGCGATGTACTTGGCTTCCTCGGTCTTGTAGATCAGGTCGGATTGGTCGGCGCGGACCATCGGCTTGTTGGTCGGGATGGGCACCACACCGAGCTTGTAGATCTCGTGCAGCTCGGCGGCCTCGGTCTGGGCGGTACCGGTCATCCCGGCGAGCTTGTCGTAGAGCCGGAAGTAATTCTGCAGCGTGATGGTGGCCAGCGTCTGGTTCTCCGCCTTGATCTCGACGTGCTCCTTGGCCTCGATGGCCTGGTGCATGCCCTCGTTGTAGCGGCGGCCGTAGAGCACGCGACCGGTGAACTCGTCGACGATGAGGACGTCGCCGTCGCGCACGATGTAGTCCTTGTCGCGGTTGAACAGCTCCTTGGCCTTCAGCGCGTTGTTGAGGTAGCTGACCAGCGGCGAGTTGGCGGCCTCGTAGAGGTTGTCGATGCCGAGCTGATCCTCGACGAACTCCACCCCGAGCTCGTGCACGCCGACGGTGCGTTTGCGCAGGTCCACCTCGTAGTGGGTGTCCTTCTCCATCAGCGGCGCCAGGCGGGCGAACTCCGTGTACCAGTTGGAAGCGCCGTCGGCGGGACCGGAGATGATCAGCGGGGTGCGGGCCTCGTCGATCAGGATGGAGTCGACCTCATCGACGATGGCGAAGTTGTGTCCGCGCTGGACCAGATCGTCGAGCGAATGCGCCATGTTGTCGCGCAGGTAATCGAACCCGAATTCGTTGTTGGTGCCGTAGGTGATGTCGGCGTTGTAGGCCACCCGGCGCTCGTCGGGGGTCATCTGGGCCAGGATCACACCGACGTCCAGGCCGAGGAAGCGGTGCACGCGGCCCATCCACTCGCTGTCACGTTTGGCCAGGTAGTCGTTGACGGTGACGACGTGCACGCCCTTGCCGCCGACGCCGTTCAGGTAGGCCGG
>Ga0134128_10007107_pt1 | contig 13531 bp, 7 predicted proteins | sample KB31754_FD_96462 | JGI IMG/M metagenome (GOLD analysis project Ga0134128, IMG submission 96462) | Terrestrial soil microbial communities with excess Nitrogen fertilizer from Kellogg Biological Station, Michigan, USA - KB3-175-4 | ecosystem: Environmental > Terrestrial > Soil > Unclassified ... | reverse complement strand
GCAGGCGCCGGCACGCGCCCCCGCGCAGGCGCCTGCCCGCGCGGCGACGCCCCCCGCGAGGGCGAAGACGGTGGCCGCGGAGCTGCCGTTCATTAGTCCGAGGCAAGCAATTCCGGTCCCTTCGACGGCCACGCCGCCGTTTGGGCCCGCCCCCAGCGCGCCGCCCCCCAACAGCGTCACCTCGACGGCCCGACCGGTGACCGCCATGCCGCCGGCCGAGCCGGCCCCCGTCGCGGCGCCGCCTGCGGCGCTGACCGCTCCGCCGGTCGAGCGCGGGGCAACGACGCCGGAGCCGACGCCGCCCCCCGCTGCGGCCTTCATCCCGGTTCCGGCGGCGCCCCCGGCGCCCGCGACACCTCCCGAGCCGGCAACGCCACCTGCTCCGGCGGAGGCACCGGAGGCGCCTACCGCTCCTGTGGCCGAGACCCCTGCGGCGCCGCCGGCCACGGAAACACCAGGGGCCGCGCCGACCCCCGCGCCCGCCGCTCCGTCGCCCACAGGGTTGACCCTGTCGGCACCGGCTCCCACCGTGGGACGGGTGCCCACGCCTGCGCCGGGCCCGGCGACCGCTCCGCCCGCTGCCGTGCCCATCCCGGTCCCCGTCCCCTCGGCGTCACCGGGACCCACCGCGGCGCCGGGACCCACCGCGGCGCCGGGACCCACCGCGGCGCCGGGACCCGAGGCACCCGAGGCTCCGCAGGGCGTCCAGCGTCCGAGCGTCGTGGGCGTCGACTCGTTCGGTCAATCGACCGCCCCGGTCCGGCCGCCGGAACCTATCGGCGAGCCGCCGGCCACGATCCCGCCCCTGGGGCCGACCATCCCGCGAACGACGGCCCCGCCGACCACCACGCCTTCAATGGATCAGTCACAAGGACCGCCGCCGGCCGCCGGCGTGTCGGGCCAGACCAGCACACCCGGCGAGATGCAGTGACGGCCCTCAGCGCGCGCCGACGGCCGCCTCGACGGCGTCGGGCGCCTTGGGGATCGCCTCGGTCAGCACCTCGCGCCCCGTCTCCGTGACCAGGACGTCGTCTTCGATCCGGATGCCCCGAACGTCGGCGAACGCGGCAAGCTTCTTGCGATCGAGGCGATCGCCGGCCACCTTCGTCAGGTTGGGGTCGTTGAGGATCGAATCGACTTGGTACAGGCCGGGTTCGATGGTGATCGCCATCCCCGGCGCCAGGTCGCGGTCGAGCCGCAACGCGCGCAGCCCGAACTCCTTGGCACGCTCGCGCCCGGGTCCGTAGCCGGCGCGGTCGCCGAGGTCTTCCATATCGTGGACGTCGAGACCGATGAGGTGGCCGATGCCGTGCGGGAAGAGGAGCGCGACCACGCCGTCCGCGGCCAGCGCGATCGGATCGCCCCGCAGGATGCCGAGGTCGACCAGCCCCGCTGCCAGCGTCTGGCAGGCGAGCACGTGGACGTTGCGGTAACGCGTGCCGGGACCGACCGCGGCGATGGCCCGCCGCTGCGCCTCCAGCACCAGCTGGTAGAAATCGCGTTGCGTGGCGGAGAAGCGCCCCGAGACCGGCCAGGTCCGCGTGACGTCGCCGGCCCAGCCGCCTTCAGTTTCGGCGCCGACGTCGGCGAGCAGGAGATCGCCCGCCTCGAGCTGGTGGTCATAGCGCTCGCTGTGCAGGACCTCGCCGTGCGGCGTGACGATCGATGGGTAGGCGCAGCTCATCCCGAGGGCCACGAGCTCGGCCTCCATCGCCGCGCGCACGGCGGCGGCGGTGCTCCCGGCCCGGGTGGTGGCCAGGCCGGCGCGGTGCGCGAGCGCGGTCGCCGCGGCCGCGCGCCGCAGCTCGGCGACGGCCGCCTCGTCGTGGTTGAGGCGGAGCGCGATCATCGCCTCGGCGAGCGGGGCGTCGAGGACATCCACCACCCCCGGGCGGATCTCGCGGTTGAGCAGGCGGCTCTGCTCGAGGCAGGTCGCCGCGTCCGGCGCGGCCAGGGTGGCCACCGCGCGCCCGCGCACGCTCGCCGCCAGGCGCGAGAGCGGCCGGACCGGACACCCGGTCGCCTCCGCGATCGCCTCGAAGCTCGGGGCCGGTCCCTCCCACAGCGCCTGCTCCGGCTCGGGCTCGGGGAGATAGAGCGTGAACGCGGCGCCGTCGTAGACCGTCAGGCCGCCGCGCAGGGGGCGCCCGAAAAGATAGAGGAAGTGACTGCTGGCCCGGTACGGGTAGAGGTTCGCCGCGTAGTTGCGCGGGCGCGGCGCGCCGGCGGCGATCAGCGCCGGGCGGTTGCCGAGCAGCTTGGCGAGCCGATCGCGCCGCGCGCTGGTGGCGCGCCGCAGGAGATCGGGCGCGGGCGCCGGCGAAGCGGCGAGCGGCAAAGCGGTGGGCGGCGAAGCGGTTGAATGGACCGCGGGCATCGAGGCCCAGTATAGGACTGTCTCAGCGGCGCCGCCCGGGCCCAGGCGGCGGTGGGCGCGCGGTGGCTCCGTCCTCCGGCCAGGCGTGCTTGGGGTAACGGCGGCCGAGCTCGCGGCGCAGGGCCGGGTAATGCTGCGTCCAGAAGCTGCCCAGATCGCGCGTCACCTGCACGGCGCGCCCGTTCGGCGCCAGGAGGTGGATGGTGAGCGGCACGCGACCGCCGCCGATGGCCGGCGCGGCGCGCGTCCCGAAGAAGTCCTGCAGGCGCGACTCGATCCAGGGTGGGCTGGTCGGGTCGTAGTGGATCGGTACCGTTCGACCGCCGGCGAGCTTCAGCTGAACCGGGGCCAGCGCGTCCAGCGCGCGCCGCGCTTCGGGTGGGAGCGCGGCCAGCACCGCGGCCCCGAGCTCCGCGCCGGGCGTGGCGAGCTCGGCGAAGCTGGTGCGTCCCACGCAGGCCAGGCGGACCAGCTCCGAGAGGGCGTCGGCGCCCAGGGCCGGCAGCGGGGACTCGGGCGCCGCGGCGCGGGCGAAGGCGATGCGCTGGAGCAGCGCCGGGATCGCCTCGCCGCCCGGGAGGCGATCGAGCCCGCGCGCGAGGGCGGCGTCGGCCAGGAGGCGCGCAGTCTCTTCGTCCGGCGGCGCCGGCTCGGTGCGCGTGTCCAGCGCCAGCGCGCCGAAGGTGAGGCCGGTCGTCCGCTCGACCCGCTCGGTGCGCGGATCGAAGGCGCGTCGATCGATCTCGACGATCCGATCGGCGAAGAGATCGAGCAGCCACTCGGGCTCGATGCGCGAACTGAGGTGCACCGCCGGGGCGCGGCCGCGCCCGTCTCCCCGGCGGTCCTCGACGACGTCGATCGCCACCAGCCAATCGCCGGTCTGCTCGAGCCCCAGCTCGGCGCTGCCGCCGCCCGCCAGCAGCGCGGTCTTGGCGCCCGGCTCGCGCCGCCGCGCCACCCGATCGGGAAAGGCCGCCAGCACCGCCAGGCCGAGCGCGGTCGCCTCGGGGATCGGCCCGCCGGCCGGGCGGCGCGCGGCGAGGGCGCCCGCGAGCTGGCGCTGCACGCGCCCCACCTCCTCGACGGCCCGCCCGTCGAGCTCCAGCCGGCGCAGCAGGTCGGGGCGGAAGCGTCCGGCGGCCGCCTCGCGGAAGAGATCGCCGAGATCGCCGAGGTCGGCGCCGCGGTCGACGCGCGGACCGCCACCGGCGGCGAACAACGCGCGGGCCGTGGCGCGGATGTCGCGCTCGGAGATGAGCGCGGCGGCCAGGGCGGCGGCCTCGCCCGCGCCGCGCGTCTCGCCCTCGACCACCAGCCGCCCGAGCCGTGGGTGAACCGGGAAGCGGAGCATTCGCCGTCCGACGTCGGTGAGCGCGCCGCCGGCGTCGAGCGCGCCCAGCCGGCCCAGCAGCTCGCGCGCGGCGCCCCAGCTCGCGGCGGGCGGCGGCTCGAGCCAGGCGAGCGCGTCGGCGTCGGGGATCCCCAGCGCGGCCAGCGTCATCGCGGTGTCGGTCAGATCGGCCCGCGCGATCTCGGGGAGATCGAACGCCGGGCGCTGCTCGAAGTCGTGCTGGGTGTAGAGGCGCAACGCGCGTCCCGGGCGGGTCCGCCCGGCACGACCGGCGCGCTGCTCGGCGGCGGCGCGGCTCACCTTGCCGAGCGCCAGGGTGGGCAGCCCCGTCCAGGGGGAGTGCGCCGCCACCCGGGCCAGCCCCGCGTCGACCACCGCGACCACCCCTTCGATGGTCACCGACGACTCGGCGACGTTGGTGCTGAGCACGATCTTGCGGCGTCCGGCAGGGCGCACGGCGCGCGCTTGCTCGTCGAGCGGCATCTCGCCGTGCAGCGGAAAGACCGAGACGGCCAGCTCCGCGATCTGCGGCAGCTCGGCGAGCGCCGCCTGCGCGCGCCGGATCTCGCCCGCGCCGGGGAGAAAAACCAGGACGTCGCCGTCGGGCTCCTCGCGGAGGAGCTGGCGCACGGCGGCGGCGACGCGGCGTTCGAGCGGTCGATCGACCGCCGCCTCGCTGACGGAGAGATGCTCGATCGCGACCTCGAACCGGCGCCCCGCGCTGCGCACGGTCGTGGCGCGTCCCCGCTCGCCGGCCAAAAACGCCCGCACGTGCTCGGCCTCCAGCGTGGCCGACATGGCCACCACCGCCAGATCGGGACGCGCCCCCTCGCGCAGCCGCCGCAGCCAGGCGAGCGCCAGGTCCGTCGCCACGTGGCGTTCGTGCAGCTCGTCGAGCACGACGGCCGCCACGCCGCGGAGGCACGGGTCGGCCAGCAGACGCCGCACGAACAGCCCCTCGGTCAGGAAGCGCAGGCGGGTGCGGGGACCGCCCGCCTCGTCGAAGCGGACGCTGTAGCCGACGGTCTCGCCGACCTTCTCGCCGAGCTCCGCGGCCACGCGGGCGGCGGCCAGGCGCGCCGGCAGGCGTCGCGGCTCGAGGACCCAGACCTCGCCCTTCGATTCGCCGTGGGGCGAAAGCGGCGCCTCGAGCAGCGCGCGCGGCACACGCGTGGTCTTGCCGGCGCCGGGTGGCGCCTCGACGACGACCGCCCCCTCGGCCGCAGCGGCGGCGACGATGTCGGGGACCACGGCGTCGATGGGGAGCGGCGTCAAGCCCGGGCCTCGGCCCGTCGATGAAAATGGCACGGTGGAAGGACAAACCTCGCACAACATGCGCCGAGGTGGGTAAAGGGGTGACGTTCGCGGTAAAAACAGGGGCGCGATGATCCGCTGTCCGACGTGCGGCCGCAGGTTGCGCGACGCGGCCCCCGTCTGCGCGGCGCACGGAGCGCCGCCGCCGGCGACGGGGCAACCGGACGACACGACGCCGTTCGCGGTCCCCACCCCCGACCTGCCGATCTTCCGGGTGCGGCGGACGCTGGGGCAGGGGGGCTTCGGCGCGGTCTTCCTGGCCGAACGGATCTCCGACGGCCAGCCGGTGGCCATCAAGGTCGCGCGCTCGGACAACGTCGCCGCGGGCGAGAGCCTGATGCGCGAGGCGCACGCGCTGTCGACCATCGGCGTACCGCACGTGCCGGCGGTTTTCGAGCGCGGCGTGCTCACCGACGGCTCGGTGTACGTGGTGTTGGAGTTCGTCCAGCTGCCGCTGCTGGCCGAGCGGCTGGCGGGGCTGGCCGAGCCGATGTCGATCGAGGCGTTCGCGCGCGACGCGATGGCGATCCTGACCGCGGTGGAGACGGCGCACGGCCGCGGCTTCGTGCACTGCGACCTCAAGCCGGAGAACCTGTTCGTGGGCGAGACGGGGGTGGTGAAGCTGTTCGACTTCGGTCTGGTCCGCAACATCGGCGCCGGCGCCGATCGCGTCGAGTCGACCAAGGAGGAGGCCCCGGCCGGGACGCCGGAGTACATGTCGCCCGAGCAGTGCGAAGGGCGGACGGAGCTCGACGCCCGCAGCGACATCTATGCGCTGGGCGCCATCTTCTACGAGATGCTGGCCGGGGCCCCGCCGTTTTGGGGAAACTCGGCCGAGGTCCAGCAGAGCCATCGCAGCCGCCGTCCCGCCGCGCTGTCGCGCCGGGTGGAGATGGCCGTCGCGCTCGAAGACGCGGTGATGCGCTGCCTGGCGAAAGATCCGGACCGCCGGCCGGCGACCATCGCCGATCTCCGCCGCGCGCTGCAGGCGGGGCTCGCCGCCGAGCGGGCCCGCCGCGAGGCGGCCCAGGCTCCGGCGCCGGGCCAGGAGGCGGCGCCCGCCGAGGCGAAACCGGCGCCCAAGCCGGCCGCGCCCGCGCGCGAGCGGCGCGCGGTGGCGCTGCTCTTCTTCGAGAGCAAGAGCAACGTGGCCGTGGTGCGCGAGGCGATGAGCAGCGTGGGCGCGCAGCTCGCGCACGCGGCCGGGGCGCAGTACGTGCTCGCGTTCGGGCACGAGGTCGGCGACAACCCCACGCGCGCCGCCGCCAACGCGGGTGAGATGATCGTGACGCGGGGCCTCGCCAAGCGCGCGCTGGTCGATCTGGCGTCGGTGTCGATCCAGGCTCGGCCCGACGGGACCCGCCGCTATCAAAGCCCGCTCTTCAGCAAGAAGGAGCAATACCCCGCCGAGACCGACCCGGAGGGGATCTTGCTCTCGTCGGCGGCGCTGGAGGTGCTGCCCGATCTGGCCGTCGAGCCGGTGCCGAACCGGCCGGGGACGATGCGCCTGCAGAAGGCGGCCCAGGCCGCGGAGCGCACCACCACGCGGATGGGGGTGGCGCCGCTGGTGGGACGCGACGATCTGTTGCGCACGCTGCTCGAGTCGGCGCGCGCGTCGGCGGGCGGGCCGCTGCCGACCATCGTCACGCTGCTGGGCGCGCCGGGGTACGGGAAGACCCACCTGGCGCAGATCCTGGTGCAGCACCTGGAGGTCGTCCCCACCTTCGAGGTGCTGTTCGTGCGGGCCAAGGAGGTGCTGGGCGGCGTGGAGGAGCAGACGGCGCGCGAGCTCCTGCGCTCGCTGCTCTCACTTCCGGGCGGGGCGCCGGCGGACTTCGGCCGCGCGCTGCTCGCCGAGCGGCTCGGCCCGGAGCTGGCCCGTGAGGTCTGGGCGGGCGTGGCGGTGACCATGGGGTGGGCGCCGCCCGAGCACCCGGAGCTGCGGGCGCTCACCGCGGCGCCGGGCGCCATCCGGGCCGCCGCCGCGCGCGCCGCGGGAGAGGCGCTGCGGTCCAAGGCACGCAAGCGCGCGCTGGCCGTGGTGGTCGAGGACGCTCACTTCGTCGACGAGACGGCGCTCGACGCGCTCGAGTACGCCGCGCTGGCCGAGGCGGCCTGCCCGCTCTGGATCTGCGTCGTGGGGCGCCCCGGCTTCGGACGGGGGCGCACCGACTGGGCGGGGCGCGCGGCGGCCCGCCGCGAGATCACGCTCCCGGCGCTGGAGCCGGCCGCGGCCGCCGAGCTGGCGCGCCGGCTGCTCTCTCCGGCCGAGAACGTCCCGGCCACCGCGCTGGCGCTGCTCGCCGCCCGCACCGAGGGGATCCCGCTCCTGCTCGTGGAGCTGGTGCGCGGGCTCAAGCGCGACGGGCTGGTCCGGCGCAGCGGCAAGGGTCAAAGCTGGACGCTGGCCACCGACGAGCTCGATCGGCTGCCCGACCTGCCGCTCGTGCAGTGGCTGGCCAGTCGCGAGACGGAGTCGCTGCCGCCGGACCTGATGGCCCATGCCAAGCTGGCCTCCGTGCTGGGCGCGGAGTTCAGCAGCGACGAGATCGATGGGGTCCTGCAGGAGATGGAGCGCGTGGGTGCTTCGGCCGAGACGCAGCTCGACGCCGGCATCGGCGTGCGCCGCCTGGTCGAGAGCGGCATCCTGTCGCGCCACCGGGGGGGGCGGGTGGGCTTCCGCCACGCGCTGCTGCGCGACACGGTCTATCAGTCGGTGGCCGCTCCGCAGCGCGAGGCGATCCACCGCGCCGCCCACGACTACTACCGCCGGCAGGACCGGCTGCCCGACGGCGTGCGTCTGCCGCCCATGGCGTTCCACGCCGCGCGCAGCGGCCTCAAGGTGGAGGCGGGGGGGCTCTACCTCGAGCTGGCCGAGCGGGCGCGCGCGCGCCACGCTTACCTCGACGCCGAGCTCCTCTTCAAGAGCGCGCTCGAGAACATTCCCGAGGACGATCGCGCCGCCCGGGTCGTCGCGACGCAGGGGCGAGCCCAGGTGCGCTACCGCCTCGGGCGCAACGAAGACGCGATCAAGGATTACGGCCTGGCGCTCGAACTGGCGCGCCAGACGGGCTCCAAGCAGGCGCAGATCGCGCTGCTGTTCGACGAAGGGATCGCGCTCGACCTGCTCCACGAATGGAAGCGCGCCGAGGCGGTCACCGAGGAGGCGGCGGCCCTGATGACCTCGGATCGGGCGCTCGCGACGCCGGCGTTCGGGGCGCGGCTGCTCATGTCGCGCGGGCGGAGCTTGCACCGGGTCGACAAGCACGCCGAAGCGCTGGAGCTGTTTGCCCAAGCCATCGAGGTCGCCCAGCCGCTCGGCGACGAGGCGTACGACGCCTACACGACCAGCATGTCGCTGGGCGGCTTCGCCGCCGCCATGAGCGCCGACTATCGCCTCGCGGAGTCGTGGTCGGACCGGGTCCTCAAGGTCTACGAGGAGCACGGTGACGTCTTCGGCATCGCCGGGACGCTCGTCAACCGCACGACCCTTTGGTTCCTGACCGGGAAGCTCGATCGTCTGGTGTCGGAGCTCGAGCGGGGCGTGAGCCTCTGTCGCGAGTACGGCCTCACCATGACCGAAGGGGCCTGCGTGCGCAATCTGGGCGAGATGTACCTGCTGCTCGGCAAGGCGACCGAGGGGGAGCGGACCATCCAGCGGGCCCGCGCCATCTACGCCAAGTCGCTGGACGAGGGGGCGGCGTTCGCGGTGTGCATCGAGCTGCAGCTGGCGCGCCTCAAGTGGTGGAGCGGAGACATCGAGGCGGCGCGCGAGATCTTCCTGAAGGTGAAGGCGCAGCAGGCGGCCGCCGAGGCCGCCGGCGCCAGCGACGCCATCCTGAACGGCAGCGAGCGGCTGATGCTCGACCAGATGGAGGTCGCGCTCGGCCCGGGCACGGCCGCCGCGTTCGACGCGCTCATCGAGCGCGGTCGCGAGCTGCAGCTGCAGCCGCAGGACCTCGTGGAGCTCGTCGAATGGAAGGGCCTGGCGGCGCTGCGGAGCGGGCGGCGGGCCGAGGCCATCCCCCTCCTCGAGCAGGCGCTGGAGATGGCGGGGCAGACGGCCCACATGGTGGTCGACCGGGTGAGCCGGCAGCTGTCGGCGGCGCGCGACGGCGCGTCCGCTCCCGCGAGCATGCAGGGGTAGCACGCGGACTCGCGCGCCGGCGGGATCGAGCGATGACTACCTTTTCGGGATGGAACTTTCGCCCGGGCAGATTCAGCGCGCGCTGCTCTCTCTGCTCGCCTTCGTGGTGTCGGTGTCGGTCCACGAGTTCGGGCACGCCCTGGTCGCCGATCGCCTGGGCGACGAGCTGCCGCGCCAGCAGGGGCGGCTCACGCTGTCGCCGCTGGCCCACATCTCCCTGCTGGGGACGATCATCCTGCCGCTCGTCGCGGCGCTGATGCCGGGCGGGTTCCCGCTCATCGCCTGGGGCAAGCCGGTGCAGACCAGCCCCCGCAACTACACGCGCCTGCCGCCCAAGCTGGGACATCTCTTCGTCTCGCTGGCGGGACCGATCATGAACCTCGTCCTGGCCGTTCTGGTCTCCGTCCTCTTTTTCGCCCTGGGGAAGACGGGCCATTTGTCGACCACGGCGGCGACGATCCTGATTCGCTATTTTCTTTCGCTCAACATCGTGCTGATGTTCTTCAATCTGATCCCGGTCCCTCCGCTCGACGGCGCGGCCGTGCTGGCCGGATTTCTTCCTGACGCGCTCGACTTCATTCCCCGCACGCTCCAGCGCTACGGTATGATTTTGTTTTTCGTCCTCTTCCTTTCGGGAATCTTGGGAATCGTGATGCGACCGGCCTATCACCTGATCAACGTCTGGTCCGACGCGCTCGTGCGCGCCGTGGCCCGCGCTCGATGACGGCCGAGACCGGCGGCGGCTACCGCGTCGCCCTCCCGGAGTTCGAGGGGCCGCTCGATCTCTTGCTGCACCTCTGCAAGACGCACGAGATCGACATCGTCCACATCCCCATCTCCTTCATCACCGAGAAGTACCTGGAGTATCTCGACCTCATGCAGTCGATGCCGTTCGACGTGGCGGCCGACTATCTGGTCATGGCGGCGACGCTCGCCTATCTCAAGTCGCGCGAGCTGGTCCCCACGCCCGAGCCGCTGGAGGTCGTCGGCGACGAGGAGGGGGAGGTGCTCGACCCGCGCGAGGAGCTGATCCGGCGCCTCCTCGAGTACCAGAAGTACAAGGACGCCGCCGAGAAGCTGGGCGGGCGCCCGATCGAAGGGCGGACCGTGTTCGGGCGCGGCATGGAGCTGGCCAACGATTCGCCCGACGCGCCGTTCGCCGAGCAGTCGGTCTGGAAGCTGATCGAGGCCTTCGGGCGGATCCTGGAGAAGGCCGGCGGCGCGAAGGCGATGCACGAGGTCACGATCGAGCGCGTCTCGATCAGCGCGCGGATGAACCAGCTCATCGATCGGATCGCGGCCGGCAGCGGGTCATTCCAGCTCGAGGCCTGCTTCGACTTCTCGCTCCCCGAGCCGGAGCTGCGCAGTCTGGTGGTGGTCACGCTGATGGCCATCCTGGAGATGGCGCGCCTCAAGGTGGTGCGCGTGCTGCAGTCGCCCGATGGCGAGACCCTGTTCATCACCCAGGCGGCCGGCGTTTCGATCGACGACGCCCGCCAGGCGGCGGCCACGACCTCCGCCGAGATCGAAGGCGAAGGCGAAGGCCAAGGCCAGGGCCAAGGCCAAGGCCAAGGCCAAGGCCAAGGCCAACGTCAACGTGAGGAAGCTCCGGTCGAAGAGAAGAATGAGCAGAAGAATGAGCAAACGTAAGAAGACGAGCGAGCACGACGCCGGCGGGGTGGTGAAGGGCCCCGCCGAAGCGGACCTGACCAGCCCCGATCTCTCCGGCCCGACCGTCACGCCGGGGCAACCGACGGAACAATCGGCGGAACAATCGGCGGAGGAGCCCTTCGGGGGGGCCGAGCCCGATACCCAGGTGGGGCCGGCACCCGCCGAGCTCGTGGAAAAGCTCGGGCCGCAGCCGGATGAGACCTGGGATGGTCCGACGAACGTGGGGAGCGAGCACGAGCTGGCCGAGCTGGCCGCCGCCTCGATGAGCCACGGGGAGCGCGCGGCCGAGGCCGGCGCTCCCGAGCAGGAGACCCTCGCGGCCGGGGAGGAGACCCTCACCGGCGGGGAGGAGACCCTCGCGGCCGGGGAGGAGGCCGCGCCCGAGCCGCCGCCCGCGGTCGCGCCGGGCCGACTGGCGAGCATCATCGAGAGCCTGCTCTTCGCCAGCGATCGCCCGCTGACTTTGAACGAGCTCAAACGGTTGGTCGGCGAGCGCGACGGGGGGAAGCTCACCGCCGCGCTCGAGGAGCTGCGGGAGCGACGCGCGGAGAGCGGCGTGCACGTGGTGCAAGTGGCGGGAGGATGGCACCTGCGCACCAACCCGGAGAACGTCGCCTGGGTGTCGCGCATCCTCTCCGGCAAACCGCCCAGGCTGTCGCGCGCGATGCTGGAGACGCTGGCCATCGTCGCCTACCGGCAGCCGATCACCCGCCCCGAGATCGACGAGATCCGCGGCGTCGACTGTGGCCCGGTGCTGAAGACGCTCCTCGAGCGGAACCTGGTGCGAATGATCGGGAAGAAGGAGGAGGTTGGGCGGCCGATTCTCTACGGGACGACGCCGGAATTCCTGCGCACCTTCAGCCTGCGTGACCTGACCGAGCTGCCGACCCTGCGCGAGTTCCACGAGCTCGGCGAGGCCGAAAAGGCCAAGGTCGACGCGGTCGCGCCGGCGGCGGCTGCGCCGGCCGCCGCGCCGCCCCCGCGGCCCGTCCCCTTGCGCGAGCCCGATCCCGAGGAGGAGGACGAGCTCCTCGGCGAGCTCGATCGGGCCCATTCCGCCGCGACCAAGGCCACGGCGCCGCCGCCCGAGGAGGGCCCCGCGGCCGACCTCGGCGGCGACGACAAGACGGTCGGATAGCCGCCCGTGCGCCTCCAGAAGTTCCTGGCCCAGGCGGGCGTCTCCTCGCGCCGCCGCGCCGAGCAGCTGATCGCCAGCGGCGCCGTGCGCGTCAACGGCGAGGCGGTGAGCACGCTGGGGACGATTGTGCGGGAGCGCGACCGCGTCGAGGTCGACGGGCGCCGCGTGACGATCGAGGCGCCGATCTACCGGCTCGTGCTCAAGCCGCGCGCTTGTCTCGCCACGCTGGCGCCGAGCGGCGCCCGGCCCACGTTGCGGCGCTACTTGCGCGACGCCGAGCCGGGCTGGCAGGTGGCGGCGCCGCTCGACTTCCCGGCCGAGGGCGTGGTGCTGGTGACCAGCGACGGTCCGCTCGCGCAGGCGCTGGCGCGGGGGCGCGTCGCCATGACCTACCATCTCAAGCTGCAGGGCCTGATCGGCGACAACGACGTCGAGCGGCTCGGGCGCGGGTGGCGCTGGGAGGGGCGTCCGGTCAAGCCGACCTCCGTCGAGCAGCTGGCGGTCACCGAGAAGAACAGCTGGGTCGAGATGGTGGTCGGCGAGACGCGGCCGCGCGCGCTCAAGGCGGCCGGCGACGTGATCCGCCACTCGCTCCTCAAGGTTTCGCGCGTGCGGCTGGGCGGCCTCTCGTTCGAGGGCCTCAAGATGGGCGATTGGCGCGACCTGACGAAGGCCGAGATCGCCGATCTGCGAAAGCGCGCGGGGCTCGAAAAATAGCCGCGGAAGGTGATAGAACGCCGCTCGTGGCGAACAAGAAGCTGGCCAAGATCTCGCGGGCGCTGATCTCCGTCTCGGACAAGGCCGGCGTGGTCGATTTCGCCCGGCGCCTCTCGGCCCTGGGGCTCGAGGTTCTGTCGACGGGCGGCACGGCGCGGGCGCTCGGCGAGTCGGGCGTCCCGGTGCGCGAGGTGAGCGACTTCACCGGCGCGCCGGAGATCCTCGACGGCCGGGTCAAGACCCTCCACCCGCGCGTCCACGGCGGCATCCTCGGGCGCCCCACGGCGGCGCATCGGGCCGAGATGAAGCAGGCCGGGCTCGACCCCATCGACCTGGTGGTGGTCAACCTCTATCCGTTCCGCGAGACGGTGGCGCGCGGCGCGCCGTTCGAGGAGATCATCGAGAACATCGACATCGGCGGGCCGGCGATGATCCGCTCGGCGGCCAAGAACCACGAGCGCGTGGCGGTGATCGTCGATCCGGCCGACTACGGGCCGGTGCTGGCCGAGCTCGACGCCGACGGCGAGATCTCGGCGGCGACGCGGTTTCGCCTGGCGCGCAAGGCGTTCGCGCACACCGCCGCCTACGACGGCGCCATCGCCTCACACCTCGGGCGGATGTCGACGCCCGAGGCGCCGCTCGCCGATTTCCCCGAGGCGCTGGTGATCTCCGGGACGCTGGCGCGCGCCCTGCGCTACGGCGAGAACCCGCACCAGAAGGCCGCCTTCTACGCCGTCGCCGCGGCAGGTCCGTCGCTGGCGCGGGCCGAGGTGCTGCAGGGGAAGGAGCTGTCGTACAACAACCTGCTCGATCTCG
>Ga0134128_10007106_pt1 | contig 13533 bp, 7 predicted proteins | sample KB31754_FD_96462 | JGI IMG/M metagenome (GOLD analysis project Ga0134128, IMG submission 96462) | Terrestrial soil microbial communities with excess Nitrogen fertilizer from Kellogg Biological Station, Michigan, USA - KB3-175-4 | ecosystem: Environmental > Terrestrial > Soil > Unclassified ... | reverse complement strand
CAATGGCAAGCTGCGCGCGGATCGTCCGGAACAGGACGGCTCGCTTACCACAGTGGGATTTGCACATACCGGCCAGGGATTCGGAGAAACCCCGCTGCTGCATGGCCGAGGCGCGTGGAGCTTCTTCATCCGGGCGGTGGAAGACTCGCTGCTGATCCGTTTTTCTGAGGACCAATCCTGGAATCTTTTGGCGTGCTGTCCCGAGGTTCGCCGGGTGGTGGTGCGCGACATGACAGACCGCGTGCAGGCCTACCAGGTGGAGGCGCTTCACCGCGAGAAGCTGGTGACTCTGGGCACGCTGGCGGCGGGGTTGATGCACGAGCTGCACAATCCGGGGTCGGCAGCGAAGCGCTCGGCCACGCAATTAAGGGAAAACCTTTTCCGGCTGCAGGAGCTGGCAATGCGCATTACCCGGCAGCCGAAGACGCAGGAGCAACTGGACTGCATACGGGGGCTGCTGCAGCATGCGACGAAGAGCTGCCGGGTAGCGACGATGGGCAGCGTGGAGCAGGCGGAGGCCGAGGAACAGCTCGGCGGCTGGCTCGAGTCGGCTGGGGTTGAGAACGCGTGGACCATCGGACCCGTGCTGGTGGAGATGGGCTTCGAGGCAGAGGAGCTGAAGTGCGCGCATGCATTTTTCGAGGCGGCGCCATTTTCCGATGCGCTGAACTGGCTCGGCGCGCTGGTGGGCAGCATGAAGCAGGTGTGCACCATTGAGGAAAGCATCGGGCGGGTGTCAGAGCTGGTGGCGGCGGTGAAGAAATTTGCGTACGACGAGAAGTCTCCCGCGCGCGAGCTGGATGTACACGACAGCCTGCAGAGTACGCTCACCATTCTGGGACACAAGCTGCGCATCAAGCAGATCAAGGTGGAGAAGCGATTCGACGCGATACCTTCAGTGATAGAAACGCGCGGCTCAGCGTTGGGGCAGGTGTGGACCAACCTGATCGACAACGCGGCGGATGCCTCGCCGGCGAAGGGGCGGATCGACATTGCGACGTGGACCGAGCCGGAATGGCTGGCGGTGAGCATTGAGGACCACGGGGCGGGCATTCCCGAACATGTACTGCCGCACATCTTCGAGGCGTTTTTCACTACGAAGCCCCAGGGATCGGGCACCGGGCTTGGGCTCGATATCGTCCATCGCATCGTGACGCAGAAGTTTGACGGACGGATCGACGTGGAATCGAAGCCCGGCTCGACGCGTTTTGTGGTGCGGCTGCCGCGGCGGGGCGGGAACTCTGCACAGCTTGGGACGCGGCCGGCGCGGGCGTGACTGGGCGGCCAGTTTTCAATTGTTATTTGCCGGTGATCAGCGTTGATCCGCGGTGATGTGACCGCGATGTGGTATTCCGAAATGCACAACGAATGAAGTCCGGGGCTCTTCCTGCCGATGAACAGGTGGGGAGACTTCGATGGCGGACCGTGCGGAGCTGACGGAAGCCGCATTGGATGTGTATCCGGAAGGGCTGGCACTGCTGGACCAGGCGGGGCGGGTCGTCTACTGGAACCGTGCGGCGGAGATCCTTACTGGGCATTCGGGCGCCACGCTGGTGGGCCGCGAACTGCCGCAGAGCCTGGAGCCGCTGATCTGCTGCGGCGTGTTTGAGCCCATGCAGCCGCTGGGCGATGGCACAAATGGGGCGACGGGGCACCGCGGCACCCTTGTTCACGCACAACATCAGAGAGGGCACGATCTGCCCACCATCGCGCGGCGAGTCGTGCTGCGCGATACGCTAGGCGCGCGCATTGGGACAGCGGCCGTGTTTCACGCGGCGGAGCGGAACAATGCCCTTCCCCACGGCGACACCAGCGAAGGCTCGGAGGTGCGCGAGAGCCAGGCCGAAGTGCGGGAACGGCTTGAGACCAAGTGGGAGTTGTTCGAGCGCGAATCGGGAGCGCTGGGCCTGCTATGGATCCGGGTAGACCAGGCGGAAGAGCTGCGGCGCACGCACGGGGCTCGAGCGTGCGAGTCGATGCTGGAAAACATGGAGCGCACGCTGGCCAACAATCTACGTCCGGGCGACGAGATCGGACGATGGGGCGACGACGAATTCCTGGTGCTGTCGCAGGAGGGCAGCGCGGAGGTGCTGGCTAATCATGCGCGGGTGCTGGGGGGTATTTCGCGGACGTCGGAGTTTCGCTGGTGGGGCGACCGGCTCTCCCTGACGGTGAGCATCGGGGCGGCGGTGGCGAGAAGCGGCGAGCCGCTGCATGAGCTTGTGAAGCGCGCGCAAACGGCAATGGAGAATAGCACGCACGCGGGCGGCAACCGCGTGACGCAGGCGCCGGGGAGGGCTGCATGTTCGCCATCGTAGGGATTCTGATTGTGTTCGGCGCGGTGATCGGCGGGTTCCTGATGGAGAAAGGCCAGATCGCGGTGCTGATACAGCCGGCCGAGCTGCTGATCATTGCGGGCGCGGCGACCGGTACGCTGCTGGTGGCCAATCCGGTGCATATCCTCAAGGGAATCGTCACAGGGGTGCTGGGCACGATCAAGGGCAGAGAGATCGGCAAGGACCGCTACCTGAGCACGCTGCGCATGATGTATCAGTTCCTGAACAAGGTGCGCAAGCAGGGGCTGCTCAGCGTGGAAGAAGACGTGGAGAAGCCTGAGGCGAGCCCGTTGTTCAAGGAGTATCCCGAGTTTCTGGGCGACCATGGGGCGCGGGATTTCGTGTGCGACACGCTGCGCATGGCGATCACCGGCGGAGTGGAACCATTCGACATGGACCAGATGATGGAACTGGACATGGAGGTGCACCATCACGACGCGACGCTTCCTGTCGCGGCGTTGTCGACGACGGCAGATGCTTTGCCGGGTTTGGGAATTGTGGCTGCGGTGCTGGGCGTGGTCATCACGATGGGCGCGCTGGGCGGGCCGCCGGAAGAGATTGGGCACAAAGTGGCGGCGGCGCTGGTGGGCACGTTCCTGGGCATCCTGCTGTGCTACGGGGTGGCGGGCCCATTGGCCTCGAATATGGCGAAGAGTGCGGATGCGCACAACGGCTATCTGCACGTGCTTCGGGTGCTGCTGCTGTCGTTTCTGAAAGGGTCGGCGCCGATGATCGCGATCGAGATGGGGCGGAGGGCGATTCCCGCGCACGTGCGGCCGTCGTTCGACGAGATGGAGAAGCGCTGCAAGCAGCAGGCCGCGGCCGCCCGGACTGAGCCCGCAGCGGCGCCGGCCGCCTAACCAGGAAGAGGACGAACGATGGTGACACCGAAGCCGCAGCCGATCATCGTGATCAAGAAGAGGGGGCAGCATGGGGGCCATCATGGCGGCGCGTGGAAGGTGGCGTACGCGGATTTCGTGACAGCGATGATGTCGCTGTTCATCGTGCTGTGGCTGATGAACTCGAGCGACAAGATCAAGAAAGCAGTGGCTGGGTATTTTAACGATCCGAAAGGGACGGCGAACCTGCTGGGCACCACGATGAGCGGCAACGGGGCCTCTCCCTCGGAGACCAGGACGGACGACCGCATGAAGCAGCTCAAAGAGAAGCTGGACGCGGAGATCCGGAGTAAGCAGGAGCTGAAGAAGCTGTCGGACCAGATCGAGATCACCATTACCCCGGAGGGCTTGCGGATCGAGTTGCTGGAGGGTGCGAAGGCGACATTCTACGAAAGCGGCAGCGCGCACCTGAGCGCAAGCGGGCAGGAATTACTTGCGCTGTTGGCGGGGGAGCTGAAGACGTTGCCCAACTCGCTGCTGATCGAGGGGCACACGGACGCGGCGCCTTACTCGAGTGAGACGGGATATAGCAACTGGGAGCTGTCGGCGGATCGGGCCAATGCTGCGCGGCGTTTGCTGCAACAGGACGGAGTGCGCGCGGACCAGGTGACCCAGGTGCGCGGGTACGCGGACCAGATGCTGCGGGTGAAGGGGAAACCGTATGATCCATCAAACCGGCGGATTTCGATTTTGGTGAAGAACGAGGGTGGAGTTGCGCCGAAGCTCGAGGTGAGACCGGGAACGGCGGTGCAGCGGATGAGGCCGCCGCCTGCGGAAAAGCCGAAAGCGGAACCGGAGAAAGCAGAGAAGGGGAAATAGAGACAGAAACGCCGGAGGAGAATAGCTCCCCCGGCGCTTTGTTGGAAGTGGGTTAGAAGTCGTAACGGAGGGCGAACTGCATGCGGCGCGGAGTGGTCAGCGTGGAGCTAGCCACGCCGAGGTTGCCGCCGGTCAGACCCGAGCCGATGGAGGCGGGGTCGAAACGGACAGTGTTGAGGACGTTGTAGACCTGCCACTCGAAGTGCAGCGTGCTCTCGCGATAGATCTTCCAGTTCTTGGCCACGCCGGAGTCGATGTTGAAATAACCATCGCCACGGAAGTTGTTGCGGTTTCCGGCTTCGCCGGGGTATGGCAGGCGTTCATTTCCGCCTCCGCAGCCGCCGCAGCTTAGCTGGGAGTTGATGAGATGTTCATTGGCGAAGTATTCCGGGGCCCCGCCGTACTCCGCATCGTAATGCTTGTGCATCTTGATTGGCCCGGTCTGCACTCCGAAGCTCTCGATCTGCCAGTCGGTCGACCAACCTGGCTCGAAGAACGAGAACGGCAAGCCGCTGGACCAGCGTTCGATGCCGGACCACTGCCATCCGCCGATAAAGGCGTCGTAAATGGCGTTGGCGGCCCCTCCAATAGCCTTTCCTCTTCCGAAGGGGAGTATGTAAACCCAGTCGGTTGTGATGAGGTGGCGAGTGTCGAAATCCGACGAGGCGCGGTTCAGGTAAGGCCGCCAGGTATTGAGGATTTCGCTAAACGCGCCCGAGTTGGTTGAATACCCGCCGAATTCCGTGCTGCGCTCGGTGTCGGAGCCCATATCGATGGAGTGGGAATAGGTGTAGCTCACGTCCATCGTGAGGCCGTGGGTGGTGGGGTGGCGCAGAATAAGCTGTCCGGCGTGGTAGTAGCTCGAACCGACGGAGGACAGGGCATAGAGCGACGAGAATTGATCCTGCCAGAACCTGGATTGGTAGTTCGCGGGCGTGGGGTAGAAGCCGAAGAGGTCCTGGCGGTCATAGAAGTCCAGGTCGGCGAGTGCACTGGTGGCGCCGAGCTGACCGCGATAGTAAATCCACTCGTTGTTGTAGATTGCCTGGGTGGCGCTTTCGCCCGCGTAATCCAGGTTCTTCATGAAGGGGAAGACATTCTCGAAGTACTGGATGGTGGGAACGGTGCCCGCGTTGCCATTGAGCTGATCGGTTGCTTTTGACAACTTGGCGCCGGCCGTATAGTAGTCGCCTGCGCCCAGGGGGTCGACGTAGTCGACAGGCTCGGCGAGGTCGAGTTGCTGCAGGAGGTGACGGCCAAGACGTCCGACGTAATCGGCCTCGATGGAGAAGCCCTTGGGCAGTTCGCGTTGAACGGAGAAGTCTAACACCTCTGAGTATGGAGTCTTAATCTTGCTGTCGAGACCCCAGGTAATCGCGAAGCCATTCAGTCCTGCCGGAGGAGTGTACGGGAACACAACCGTCGACGCACTTGCGCCCGCGTTGATGGACGGAAGAGTATGCCGATCCATAAAGCGCGGCGCTGCGGGACGGGTTGAGGACCCTTCGATCGAGTAGGTGCCCGCCGGATTGGTGATCTGGGAGCTCATGCCGAACGAACCGTTCTGGTCATAGGAGTTCACGAGAGCCTGGCCGAAGTGGTCGTAGTAGATGCCGGCTCCGGCGCGAATTGATGTCTTGGTATCCGGCGCGTAGGCCACCGCGACGCGAGGCGCGTAGTTGAACTTCTGCATGGGCCAGAATCCGCCCTTGTTGTAAACGGGCCCGGCGGGGGCGAACTGCAGAAGCGGCTCGTAGATCTGGCCAACCTCAGCCTGGATCTCGCGTTGCTTGTACCAGGTGTCGGTGTCGATGGTGGGAATGACCATCTGGCCCTTTGTTTCATATGGCGTCTGCAGGAGCGTGTGCCGCAGGCCGAAGGAGACCGTCAGGTTGGGCTGCATGCGCCACGAATCCTGCACGTACCATTCGAATTCGTTCGCTTTGAAGTGGCGATCGATGAAGGCGCCTTCTGCAAGGGCGGCGCCGGCTGTGGGGCTTGTGACCTTGTAGTTGAAGACATTGGTCAGTGAGGGAACGGTGCCCAGAAGGTTGGCCAAGTCAATCTGGTAGGAGTTGAAGAAGGAGTCGTCAACGCCGGGTTGCCCGATGGAGCTGGGATCAGGCACGGCGCCGGCGAGCCAGTAGGGATTGGTGGAGGCTCCGTTCCAGGAGTTGGCGTCAGTGGAGTTGTTCTGGTGTATGAGACGCCAGTTCACGCCAAATTGGATGGTGTGATTGCCCTTGGTCCAACTCAGGTTATCAATGATGTTGTTCACAGGGATGCTGACGACGCGGCTGCGGTTCTCGGAAGTCGGCGTCGACATAAAGCGGAAGTCGACAAATTCGCCGGTGGCGGGGCCGCGCGTGCTGGTTCCCTGCCGCACATAACCATAACGCAGGTCGTTAATGATGCGCGGGTTAATGGTCCAGGTGTCGCCCGCGGCAATACCCTTGCTGTTGTCCTGCATCACTCGCGTAGGAGCCGAACCGGGAAACTGTTCGACGAACACCGTGCTGTCGTCCTGCAGGTTCCCACGGACGAAGAGGCGGTGCCTGTCGGAAGGGATGTAGTCGAATTTGACGATGCCGGTGTTTAGGTGAACGGGGGCCGGTGAGGAGAACGCGAATGAGCCCAGATCTACGCCGTCGCCCAAAGCGAAGCCGTTCGCCGCCGGCATGGACTGGAAGTATGCGAGCGCGTTCGGGTTGTCGCCCGGCGGATTGGGATATGCTGCCGTATTGCAAATCTGGCAGGCGCTATCGAGCTGGGCAACCTGGGCCGGGGTGAGGGTCGTGACATCGCCTTGCGGGTCGTTCACATAGCTGAGATTTCCGGCGCGGTAGGAGGCGGTAGGAACGGTGTGCTGCACCTCAGCGTTTTCTGCCTGCCGCCACCCTTCGTAGTTGCCAAAGAAGAAGAACTTGTCTCTCTTGATGGGACCACCGAGGTCGGCGCCGAAGATATTTCTGATCTCCTTGCCCGGTATGTTGGGCTGGCTGCCTTGCGCCTCAGCGTTTTTGTTGAACCAGTCGTTAGCAACGGTGATGGTGGGGCGGTGGTATTCGTACACGGCGCCATGGAAGGTGTTGGTGCCGGACTTGGTGACCATGCTGATTTGAGCGCCAGAGGAGCGCCCGGCATCCGCATTGCTGCCGCCGGTCACGACGCGGAATTCCTCAACGGAGTCCTGGGTGCTTCGCAGCACGCCAGTAAATGCTGGGCCGTTGACCTGATCATTGTCGTCGAGCCCGTCGAGGGTGACGTTGCTCTGGTCGGAGCGGCCGCCATTGACGGCGCCGCTGCGGCTGTCACCCGCTCCGTAGCCGGGAGACTGCAGATAGAGCACGCCGGGCTGGAGCGCGAGCAGGTCAGGTACGTTGCGGGTCTCGCTGGGCAGGGCCTGAATCTCCACGTTGTCAGCCGAATTGCCGAGGGTGGCGTCCGTGGTATTCAGCGTCTGCGCGCTGGCGGAGACGTCGACCGTGACGGTGCTGGCCTGGACGGCGAGAGAAAAGTCGATGGTTGCAGGCTGGTTGACGAGCAGCCCGGCGGTCTTCGTCTGATCGCCGAAGCCGGACGCGGACACCTTGATGGTGTAGCGAGCCGGTGGGATCTGCAGGAACTGGTAGTTGCCCGCAGCGTCTGCCGTGGTGGTGAGCGTCTGGGAGGTGGCCTGGTTGGTAATAGTGATGGTGGCCCCAGGCACAACAGCGCCGGACGGATCTTTGATCACGCCGCGCAGCGAGGTCATTGCGGTCTGGGAGATCAAGAGCGAAGCAGAGGAAAGGATGCAGAGTAGCATCCATCCCCATAGGGATCGTTTCACGTCTGTTCCTCCATAAACTACAAGCCGCGGCGGGAAAGCTCCGCGGCGGTAAACTCGTCGATCACGGTGGGGCAAGAAGCCGCCCGCATCGCCTTGTTCTTCTGCTGCTGCCGGCCCGAGTCGTATAGCACGGGCCTGGAAATCCTGACTTCTCCGAACTATTGCTAGCCGCGCCGGGAAGAGACGCGGCCCGTCAAGACCGGATTCAAGAATATCTTGACGCAAGTTCCACGCTGGTCACAACAGAATTCTCCGACTCTGTTCCCAAAACGGGGGAAGAACCTTGTCGTACGGCATAGTACTGCTGTACCAGTGGTTGCGGCAAGCGGGATGTTGCGGTCCGGTCGCTCGCGGCGGCCTGGGCGCGACAGTGTCACATGGCGGGATGACGCCTCCGAGCATATCGAGAATGTGCTTCGACCTGTATGTAGCATGCGGGGAATAAGGGCGGCGTGGAGGCGCGTCGATTAACCTTTATGGCATGCGAGTTTCCCGTTCGCCAATCGCTATACTGACGATTTTTGCCTGCGCCCTGCCCGCCGCGGCTGTGTGGGCACAACGAGCCCCGATCCACATCGTGGCCGACCTGACCGATGCCCCGCGCAAGCTGTACCACGCGGAGGTTGACCTGCCGGTAACGCCTGGTCCGCTTGCGCTGACCACACCGGAGTGGATTCCGGGCAATCATCGTCCCACTGGCCCGGTGGCCGATATCACGGGCGTGGTGTTCACTGTGGACGGCAAGCCAATTGCCTGGCGTCGCGACGACGTGGACATGTACGAATTCCACCTGGACATTCCCAAAGGCGTGACCACGTTGCACGCGCACCTGGATTGCATCGTGACGGCGCGGGTGAGCCAGAAGCTGGCGGTGCTGGAGTGGGAGAAGCTGCTGCTGTATCCCGCACATACGCCGGTGCGGGATATTCCCATTCAGCCCTCGCTGAAGGTGCCCTCGGGATGGGGAGTGGGGACGGCGCTGCAGCCAGAGGGCGCGGCTTCATGGCCGATTCCGGCGGCGGGCAGCACAACGAAATTCGCCGTCACCAACGTGGAGCAGCTTGAGGATTCACCCGTCATTACCGGCGAGTACTTCAAGGAGTACGCGCTGGCGCCGACCATTACGCCGAAGCACTACATCGATGTCGCCGCCGACCAGAAGGGCGATGAAGACTTCAGGCCGAGCACGCTGGCGGAGATCAACAACCTGGTGCGCGAAGCCGACGCGGAGTACGCGTCACATCACTACAACGTGTACCACTTCCTGCTGACGCTATCGGATGTGGCGGGCGGCGAGGGGCTGGAACATGGGCAGTCGTCAGACAACGGCGTGGGCGAGAAGGGATTCTCCGATGACGCGCACCAGTTGGCCGAAGCCGACCTGCTCTCGCATGAGTTCACGCATTCATGGAACGGCAAGTATCGCCGGCCGGTCGGACTCTATCAGCCGGATTTTCATACGCCGCAGCAGGGCGCGCTGCTCTGGGTCTACGAGGGCATGACGCAGTACCTGGGCAACGTGCTGGCGGCGCGGTCGGGTCTGAAGTCGCAGGCGCAGTACCGCGACATGCTGGCCCTTAGCGCGGCCAACCTTGATTACAAACCGGGACGTGATTGGCGATCCACCGAAGACACCGCAATCGCGGCGAGCGTGTTACGCGCGGACGGGCCGGCATGGTCGAACTGGCGACGCGGGCAGGATTACTACCAGGAAGGCGAACTGCTTTGGCTGGATGCCGACACTCTGATCCGTAAAATGACGGACAACAAGAAGTCGCTCAATGAATTCGAAAAAATCTTCCTAGCGAAGGGCGGCAACACAGGCCCGCTGATCGTGACGTACAACTTCGATGAACTGGCCGCGGACCTGAACCAGGTGGTGAAGTACGACTGGGCGACGTTCCTGCACGATCGCGTGGACAAGATCAACCCGCGGGCCGATCTGGCTGGAATCGAGCAAGGCGGCTACAAGCTGGTGTACAAGGATCAGCCGAATCCGTCAGAAAAGATGCTTGCGGGGGTATTTGCGCGGCGCGGCGGAGCGGTGGACTGCTGGTATTCGCTCGGGCTGCGCATCAGCGGCGACGGAACAATCTTCGACGTACGCTGGAACGGCCCGGCAGATAAAGCACGGCTGGCGCCCGGGCAGAAGATCATGGCCATCAACGGCCGTGTGTTTTCGTCCGACGAGTTGCGGGAAGCGATCAAATCCGCAAAGGGCAACACCGAACCGATCAAGTTGATCGTGCAGGCTGACACGTACGTGTCGAATGCGGAAATCGATTACCACGATGGCGAGCGATATCCGTGGCTGGTGCGCGATGAGAGCAAGACGGATTACCTCGACGACATCACCAAGCCTCTGACCACGCCCGAGAAGGCGCCGGAGGCGGAAAAGAAAGCCGACGCCGGGCTCTGAGCAGATTTCAGTTTTCAAATGCGTTTTCAGTTGTCGGATTTCAGTCTGGAATTATCAGTAGAGGACTCCCCGTACAACCTGAACCGTTTGTACGGGGATTTTTGTGACCGGTCCTTCTAAGGAAGCCGAAGGACCCAATCACGGCTTGGGGACGGCGTTGGGCGAGTGGGGAACTCCGTGGCAGACCAGCACGCATGTCTTCGTGCTGCCGTTATACGAGATGGGCATTCCCCGATAAGAGGCGACAATATTTAAGTCGAAGTTGACCAGGCGCTCGCCGCTGATTTTGCCGCTGGCGGCCCCCATGCCGTGCGCGGTGTGGCACGTGGCGCAACTGAAGCCGTCGTTGATGTGAACGGCGTGCTGGGCCCAGCTCGTGTTTTTGAGAATCTGGTTGGGCAGGTTGTGGCATTTTCCGCAGAGCGCGTAAGGGCCGGCGGAACTGGTGTCGGGCGTCGGGAACAGGTTGGTAAGTGTTCCGCCCGGAGTTACGGCCTTGTTGAATTCGTAGCGCCGCTCAAGGATGTGCTGCCACTTTGAGCCGTGGGGACCGGCAGCGCCGGAGCCGCCGAATTCGCGGTTGTCGTCGCTGTTGTGGCAATCGGTGCAGAATATCTGGGTGCCCATGGCGCGGCCCTGCGTGATGCCATCGAGCTGCAGCATGTTGGCCATGAGGCTGGGCTGGGGCAGCGTGCTCTGGCGCGGGTGCGTAACCGGGTGGCTCGACGGGGACGTGGTGTCGAACTGAGGAATCAGGTTGAGCGGATCGCCGGCAGCGACCGCGCGCACGGGGAAATATCCGTAGATGGGGAGTCGCTGCTTGCCTGAACTGCTTCCGTGGCAGCGGAGACAGTTTTCATATTGATTGACAGCGGGAGTGAGGACGGTGGTGCCGTCGGCCGCGCTGATGCCGGCGATGTTTTTCTGCGATACGCGGATGAGAGGGGCGGGCGGGAACACACCCACGATCTGCGATCCGTGACTGTTATGGCAATCGACGCAGGTGGCGTGGCGATTGCTCTGTAGCAGCGTGGCCTCGGCGGCGTCGTGCTGGTTGGTGGATGCCGGGAACGGGTGGCCGACCTTGCCCGTGCCGTACTCGGCGAAGACGTTGGCATACGGCGGCATGGGCGAGACGTTCGTGGATCCGTTATGGCACGCGAGGCAATCCTGCTCGTTCTGTCCGCGCAGAATCTGCGCGGGCCCGGCGGCGTTGTGGGGCGCGTGGCAACCGATGCAGGCATTGCCCGCCACCGTGGGATACGGACCAACGCCGGCCTGCGGCGACACCTTCGCGGTAGAGACGGCGTGTGCGTTGACGGTCCAGTCGGCGAGCGGGTTGACCTTGCCGCTGACCTGTCGCGCGGGATCATGGCAGGCGAGGCACAACTGGCCGTTGGAGCTGTCGCGGACGAGGAATTTCTGCGCGACAGCGTCCTTGGCCTGAACGTGGGGATCGTGGCATGAGATGCACTCCACAGTTCCGTGACTCAGTTGGACGGCGTGCGTGGGATCGAGCGTGGAGCCCGTGGTAGTAAGCGAAGCGGCCAGGTCGATGTTGTCCTGCAGCGGAGTGTTGAGGCTGAACAGATGCGAGGACTGCATCGCCCCGTTGAACACGTCGGCGTTGGACATGGCGCCGTGCGTGGTGACTTGTCCATAGACCACGCTTGTGCCAACCGCGACGCTGCCGTCATGGCAGCTCAGGCATTGATTAGTGGAGTAGCCGATGGTCGGTTGCCGCCCGCTGTTCTTCTCCGTGGTGCTGGTGTAGGTGGTGTAGCTCTTGGTGGTGAGCTTCTGGTTCCACAGTCCGACAGAGAGGCCGGAGTGCGGTGCGTGGCAGTACGAGCAGGCGTCAGGGCGCGCGCCCGTGATGGGCGAGGTGCTGCCCGGGCCCAGGTTGTGCATTCCTATCACGTCGCCCGGGACCTGCGAAAATGCGGCGCCTGCCGCGCAGAAGAGACCCAGCATCGCCAGCCAATTCGAGAGTTTCACTTCGGTCCCTCCCCGGCCGGCTGCTTGAGCCCCACGTACTGAAACACCTGGACGCGGCGATTGAACGAGTCCACCACGTACACCTTGTCGTTGCGGTCGATCCACAGACCCGCGGGCAACTGGAACTCGCCGGCATGTGTGCCTCGTGCTCCGAAGTAGTAGAGAAGCTGGCCCTGGCGATTGAAAACCTGGACCGCGCCGAAATCTGCATCGACCACGTAGAGATCGCCTTCGGAGTCCACTCCGATTCCCTTGGGGCGGAAGATGGCGCCAATGTTGTCGCCCGCGGTCCCAATGGCGAACTGAAAGTTGCCGGCGCGGTCGAATGCCTGGACACGGAAGTTCATCGCATCGACGACAAAGAGGCTGGAGCCGGAGAGGCGCAGTTCCGTCGGAAAGTTGAATTCGCCGGTGCGCGTGCCGCGCTGGCCGATGGTGCCGAGCACTTTGCCTTGCATGTCGAGGAGGATGATCTTGTTGCGCGCAGTATCGGAAATGTAGATGCGCTGCGCGTCAGAGTCGATGGCGATGCCGGTGGGCCGCTCGAAGTATCCCTCACCGCCGCGCAGGCGGCCGATGGTGCGCTGGTATTTGCCGTTGGCGTCGAAAACGAAGACCACGCCGGAGTCCGAATCGGTGACGTAGATGTTGTCGCGCGCATCGACCGCAACACATTGCGGCGTCAGCATGGAGTCGCGCGGTTTTCCAAGGCGCTGAATCAGCTTGTATTTGCGCTGTGCGAAGTCAAAGATGTGCACGCCGGCAACGCCGGGATCGGTGACGATGAGGCGACCGCGCGAATCTTCCGTCACGCTGTAGGGGCGGATGAGGGAACGGAAGTCCGGTTCGCCGGCAACAATATCGACAACTTTGTTCCAGAAGCCGCGATCGCTGCGGACTTCGGATTCGGAATTGATGGCGCGTTCCCAGGTGAGGGTGCGGCCTCCGTCCAACGACAACTGCCATTGCTCCGGAGGCGTTTTGGTGTGGGGCTTCGCACTGGCCGCCGGCGCGCACGCGAGCAGCCAACCAGCGGCGCAGATCGCGGCGGCGCGGAACAGTACCCGCGTTGTCCAGACTAGAAGAACTTGAACCACCGGGATGCCCCTATGAAGTACGACGATACGACCTGCGGTGGAGTGCCGGACCCGCTGAATCCCTGCTCGAGCCGCGCAAAGCCGCTGGTGAAGTTCAGCTTACGGTATTGGTACTGCAGCAGGGTATTGAACTGTT
>Ga0134128_10007104_pt1 | contig 13534 bp, 8 predicted proteins | sample KB31754_FD_96462 | JGI IMG/M metagenome (GOLD analysis project Ga0134128, IMG submission 96462) | Terrestrial soil microbial communities with excess Nitrogen fertilizer from Kellogg Biological Station, Michigan, USA - KB3-175-4 | ecosystem: Environmental > Terrestrial > Soil > Unclassified ... | reverse complement strand
TGACCAGGCGCGGCCCGTTTGCTGACCTGCCGCGCGAGGCGGCGATCCTGTCCGCGGTGTCATTCACCGTGGCGCTCGGCTACGGGATCGTGGCGCCGGCCATCCCTGCCTTCGCCCGTCAGTTCGGTGTGAGCGTCGCCGCCGCGGCGAGCGTGATCAGCGCGTTCGCGCTGATGCGGGTCGCGTTCGCGCTGCCCGCCGGCCGGCTGGTGGACCGGTTCGGCTCACGGCGCGTGATGGCGATCGGCATCGCCGTCGTCGCTGTCAGTAGCGTGCTTGCCGGGCTCTCCCAGTCGTTCGCCCAGTTGGTGGTGCTGCGCGGCGTGGGCGGGCTCGGGTCGGCGATGTTCTCGGTGAGCGCCCAGGCACTGCTGCTCGCCAGCGTGCCTGGCGGCAAGCGCGGCCGGGCGAGCGGACTGTATACCGGGGGTTTCCTGCTCGGCGGTATCACCGGCCCGGCGCTCGGCGGCGTGGTTGCCGCCTGGTCGCTGCGCGCGCCGTTCTTCCTGTACGGCGCACTGCTCGTGGTGCCTGGGGTGATCGCCGCGGTCGCGCTAAGGCCGGCGGCGCGGCCGACCGCACCACGGGTGACCGCAAGCCCGCGGGAAAGCCTGGCCATGCTGGCCATGGCGCTGCGCAGCCGTGCCTACCGTGCCGTCGCCGCGGTGAACCTCGCCGACGGTTTCGCCGTGCTCGGCGTCCGCGGCGCGATCATCCCGCTGTTCGTCCGCGACTCGCTGCACCGCCAGGCCACCTGGACGGGCATCGGGTTCCTGGTGTTCGCCGCCCTGAACGGTGCGGCGCTGCTGCCCGCCGGCCGGGTCGCTGACACGCTCGGCCGGCGGCCGGTCATGGTGGCGGGCTGCGCGATCTCGGCGGCCGGCCTGCTGCTGCTCGCCGTACTGCCCGGCCTGTGGGCGTACCTCGGCGCGCTCGCGGTGGCCGGCGCCGGGTCCGGGCTGCTTGACGTCGCGCCGTCGGCGATGCTCGGCGACCTGCTCGGCGCGCAGGCACGCCAGGGCGGCACCCTGGTGGCGTTCTTCCAGATGGCGGGCGATGCCGGCGCGGTGACCGGGCCGGTCGTGGCGGGCCTGCTTGTCGACGGCGTGTCTTACCCGGCGGCGTTCGCCCTGGCCGGCGGCGTGCTCGCCGCCGCCGCCTTGCTCGCTTTCCTGGCACCGGAATCCCGTGGCGACCGGGGCGCCGCCGGGTAGCCGGCGAGTCACCGCCATCACGCACCCTTCAGCTTCGGACGAACGCATTCCCGACGGAGTCGCCGGCCACGCAGAATTTCGCGGAAGCGCAGGACACCGACATCAGGAAGATGAGGACTGGCCCGTGGACAGAATCGGCGGCCTTCGAGTCGACGCTGACCGGCGCGCTCCAGGTGCTGCCGTCGAAGGTGACCACGCTCCCGCCGCCGCCGTCGACGGCGGCGCAGAAGTCCCGTGCCGGGCAGGAGACAACGGGCCAGGAGATACCGCCCTCGCCCATGCTCAGACCGTTCGGATTCGCGGTGACCGGCGCGCTCCAGGTGCTGCCGTTGAACGTGAACGCCTTCCCCCTGCGATCGATGGCAACGCAGAAGCTGGCCGATGCGCAGGACACCGCCTGCAGGTAGCTGCCCGGGTCGATGGCGGACGGCTTACTCCAGGCGGCGCCGTTGAATGTGACGACGTTCGGGCCGTAGTCGACGGCGGCGCAGAAGCTGGCGCTCGGGCAGGACACCGTGCTCAGCTGGTTGCCGGGGTCGATGGCCACGGCGTGGCTCCAGGAGGTCCCGTTGAACGTGAAAGCGCTTGAGCCGTTGTCGAGGGCGACGCAGAATCCCGGCGACGCGCACGACACCGACGCCATGCCCACGCGGCTGTTCGGGTCAGGATCGCCGATTCCCTGAGCGGCACGCCACGTGCCGCCGCTGAACACGAACGCGGATGAGTCTTGCGCGTCCACGGCCATGCAGAAGCTGGCGGTCGGGCAGGACACGGAATCGGGCTGGCCGGCGGCGGACGACAGCGCGACAGGCTGGCTCCAGCTGGTTCCGTCGTACCTGGCCGCGTAGCCCGACCCGAGCACGGCCATGCAGAAGCTCGCCGACGGGCACGACACTGACGTCGTGTCTTCGTAGGCCGAGCTGGGGTCGAGATGTACCGCTGCCCCCCAGGCAGGCGAGGAGCCGCCGCACCCGGCGGCCGCGCCTGCCAGCAGGACGGATACGCAGCCGAGCGCCAGCCGTATCCGGCCCGTCCGTCTTGCCTTCACGGTGAGACCCGCTCCGTTCCGCTATCAGCCCTGATGGCTCCCGCCGCTATCGGCGGACGGCGTCGTAGATGGCCTGTCCGGGAAGCCGCACTGTCATCATGTTCCAGATCTGTGATGACCGTCAAAGCCCGAACCGGCGGAGCCAGTCACCCGGTTCGGTCAGCTGCCGCCCCCACAGGGCGCTGGCTATCGTATTCGCGATCGGCTGAGTGCGGTCGGTCATCGTGGCCAGGCGCTGCTGCCCTTGGCTCAGCGCGGCAAGCGCCGGCCTGCGGGGCGACGTGAGTCCCGCGGGGCGGCGCCCCAGGCCGTTGCGGCCTGGGGCGCCGTTTTACCGTGCGGGTGCTAGTTCGAATTGATGGCGGTGTCGTCCACGACAAAGGAGGTCTGCAATGAGGAGTCCTCCGTGCCGGTGAACTTCACGGTGACGCTGCCGCCGGCAAAAGCGCCAAGCGAGTACGTGTGCTGCGCGTAGCCGGTGATGTGGTTGAGGTTGGAGAAGGTGGCGAGTGTGGTGCCGTTCGCCGTGATCGTCAGCTTGTCGAACGCCGTCGTCGTGGTGGTCTCTGCGGTGTCGATATGCAGCCAGAAGCTGAACGACGTGGCGGTGCAGCCAGCCGGGATGGTCACCGTCTGGGACAGCGTGTCGGTGTGGGTGGTGCCGTAGCCGTCAAACCACGCGTACCAGGTGCCCGAGTGTGAGGTCTCACCCGCTCCGTTCGGGTTGACGACACCGGCCGTGGATGTCCACGGCGCGGCCGAGCCGGTCTCGAACCCCGGGTTGCCGAGCAGTTGGGTGTGGGTGGCGCAGCCGCCGGTTGTGCTGATCGTCCAGCTGAAGGCCGCCGCGCCGTGTGCTCCGGTCGTGTCCGTTGCGGTCACCGTCACGCTGTAGCTGGCCGCGGTGGTTGGCGTTCCTGAGATAAGGCCGGAGGAGCTGATCGACAGCCCAGCCGGCAGGCCCGTGGCGCTGAAGGTGAGCGTCTGGCCGGTGGCGGAATCGGTGGCGTGCATCTGTAGGCTGACCGCCGTGCCGACCTTGCCGGACTGGTTTCCCGGGTTGGTCACCGTCACGGTGTTGCCGGTACTGGTGTTGACAAGGCCGGCGATGCCGGCCGGGGTGCCGATGCCGGTCGGGCCGTCGTACCCGGTCTGCGCGGTGCACAGGTAGGCAGGGCTGCACGAGCCGTCGTTGCCGGTGGTGACATCGTAGAAGCTGCTCTTGTGGGTGTAGATGTCGTTGGCGGGAGTGTTGCCCGGGCTGCCCGCGAGCGCGTACATTGCGGCGAGCATCGGCGAGGAAGCGCTGGTGCCGCCCACCTCGTTCCATCCGCCGTTGCCGTTGGAGGTGTCGTACACCGCGACCCCGGTGCTCGGGTCCGCGTCAGCGGCGACGTCGTTGTCGATCCGCCTGGAACAGCCGGTCAGGCCGAGCGCGGTCTGCCAGGACGGCTGCGGCTCGACGGAGGAGCAGCCCGATCCTGTGCCCTCACCTGGCCCGGTGTTCCACACCGACTCGGTCCAGCCGCGCGAGTTCGACGCCGTGGTCAGCTTGGTGCCGCCCACAGAGACGACATTCGGCGAGGCTGCCGGGTAGCTGACTCCGAAATCCGAGTCGCCGGCGGACGCGGTGATCACGTCGCCCGGGTGATTGAAGTACGTCGAGTCGAGCGAGGTGTCAGTCGACGACTCGGATCCGCCCCAGGAGTTGGAGATGTAGCCGGCCATGCTTGCGGCGGTGTTCTCCGCGATGTACAGCCCGTTGCTCGTGTCGTCGTTGGCCTCGACAAGAACGATGTTGCACAGCGGGCAGATCGCCGAAGCCATGTCCAGGTCGAGCGACTCCTCCAGGGTCCAGTCGTCGCTGGCAGGCGCCCGGGACGGCAGCGGGGATGTCGCGCCGTTCTGGTTGACCTTCTTGAAGCCGGGCACGACGGGCAGCCCGGCGGCCGAGCGGTAGGCGGCCAGGTCGGCCGCGGCGGTCGGGTCGTCGAACGCGTCAACGATGGCGACGGTACGGCCCGCGCCGTTGGCGGCCGAGGACGATATCAGGTTGTAGGCCGACTGCAGCTGGGCTGGCCCGTAGCCGACGCCCGCCGGAATCGCGTCGGGCGACGCGTTCGCGAGCACCGGGTGCAGGCCGTCGCGCTTGAGCACGAGGCACGCCTTGCGGCCGGCGACGATCACGGCCGGGCACGCGTGGGCAGCGCTGGCGTTCGCGCCCGTCAGCGGGGGCTGCGAGGCGTGCGCACCGTGCGAGATCTCCGAGGCAATCGATACCCGGGGGGGAGGCGGTGCCGCACTGGCGGCGCCGGCGGTCACGACCGTCGCGCCTGCCGCGAGGGCAGCGGTCGACGCGACAGCCAGGCCGCGTCTCAGCTGCCACCTGGAAAGCAAAAGGTTCATGAAATTCCCTTCCTAGCGAGTTGCCTGTCGCATCCCGCGGACGCGTCTGGCGGCACCTAAAATAAAATGCCCGCCCGTAACGTAGCCTTTCAATTACCCAGCGTCAACGACTCCGATCAGTCGGTTTTCCGGCGTGGCATCCATGCCGGGTTGCCCGGCAGGCATGGCTGAACCCAAATTCGCCGAACTACGTGAAAATAAGCGCGGGCGTATCGGCCCAGGACCGGAGCCGGCCAATGGTCTGGCGTTATCTGAAGTTACTGCTGTTTGTATTGATGTACGGCCGGCCTGCGAAACCACAGCCGCTACCCTCGTTATCTTCAGGGCCTTTAGGCAGCGGCGGGCGGAGGTGACCCTTCACGGTCAAGCTTCGGTTCCTGGAGTCCGGCACGGGCCCTGAGCTGCGGAGCAGCTCAGGGTGATCACCTGCGTATACTCCTGTTTCGTGGTACTGTGCGTGCTTGCCGGAGACATCCACGCGAACTGGTGGCCGCACGGAGCACCTGGACTCTCCGCGGGCTCGGCCTCGGGCCCTGAGAGAAACGAGCACGTGCAATGGGCTTCGGACGCGCTGGGAGCAGCCCCGACATCATCCTGGTCGACCGGATGTGCCTGACGACTGACTACCTCGCCCGCCAGCTCGCAAGTCGCGGTGCGCGCGTGCATTTGTTCACGACTAGCCCTCAGTGGCCGCTCTCTTTTCTGAGTACCGCGTACCCTTACAGTTCGGTAGTGCGCGGGTCGCTCGGGGACCAGTCATCCGGTGCCTTTATCAGCATGGTAGAGCGCGTGAACCCGGCCTGCGTTATCCCGCTCACTGAACCAGCTTTGTACTGGATGTTTGATCAGCCGGCGCACATTCAGGAACGGTGCCTGCCCAACGTGCCGCCCGCGATCAGGCCACTGCTGCTCGACCGGGCGCTGCTCCTGGACAAGGCGGCCGCCTGGGGCGTGTCGACTCCCGACGCCATTCCTCTCACCAGTCATGACGACTGCCATGTCGCGGCAGCGGAAGGTCTGCCCCTGATCGTCAAGGCGGGTCAGTCCGTCGCCACCGCGGGCGTCGCCCTGTGCCGCACGTCCGGTGAGGTCATTGGGGCGTTCGATAAGTTCTACGGCCACAGCACGTCGGTCAGCGCGCAACGCTATTACGTCGGATCGACCTACCTAGCCGGCGCACTGTTCGTCCATGGCGAGGCCGTGCATTTCTATGCGGGCAAGAAAACGGTTACCTGGCCGCCGCTGATTGGCTATTCGTACGAAATAGAGTCTGTCGGCGAACCGCACCTTTCCACGCTGCGGCTGGCCGCGGAAGCCGTGTGCAAGAACCTGGAATGGACTGGTCTCGCGTCCTTCGATTTCGTGCTCGACGAGACGGGCCAGTTCCGGTTCGTCGACTTCAATCCCCGGCTGTGGGGCGCGGCCGGCGCGCTGACGTCGGCGAAGGTCGACCTGTATGAGGGCCTCGACCGCCTGATAAGGAGCGGTCACGCCGGACCGGCGAGCCGCTCCATCCCGGGCCTGACGCACCGCGTGTTCCCGAAATACACGGTCGGGCCAACGGACATGGGCTGGTGGCAGCGGCTGCGTGGCCTGCGCGACGGCCCCTGGGATACCCCCTTCCTCGCGCTCAGCGAATTCGTGTACCGGGCGGCTATCAGGGCGGCTTCATCGCCGAAGTCCAGGTCGAAGCCTGCCTGCTCCAGCTGGCGGTAGTACTCCGCGTCGCGTTCCCTGATCGCGTTGTACACCGGAGTCTGCACCGCGGGCAGTATGCGGAACGGCAGCGAGGCGAAGATGGTGTCGGCCTTGAACGTGGTCATTCCCGCGGCGACGGCGCGCTCGGAGTAGAGGTCGCCAAGGCCGAGGTCCATCAGCGAGTCGGACCGCACCACGTGCGTCGAGCTGCGCTGCACCATGGTGACGTCCGCGCCGGCCTCCCACAGCGCGGCGCAGATGTCGTGGGCGGAGTTGTTCGACCCGATCACCACGGCCCTCTTGCCCTTGTACTTGTCGGGACCCGGGTGAGCGGACGAGTGGTGCTGGTCGCCGCGGAACTTCTCCCTGCCGGGGATATCCGGGACGATCGGCAGGCCGGACGCGCCAAGCGCCAGCACAAGCTGCCTGGGCCGGAGCGTGACTTCCTCGACTGTGCCGTCGGTGTGCGTGCGCTCCACGACGACGACCCAGCCGTCCCCCTCGCGGACGGCCGACTTGCAAGTCGTCGAGCCCCAGAAGTTGAGCTCCATGACCTTCGCGTACATCTCAAGCCAGTCGCCGATCTTGTCCTTCGGCGAGAACACCGGCCAGCCCGCGGGGAACGCGATGTACGGCAGGTGGTCGTACCAGACCGGGTCGTGCAGCGCCAGGGACTTGTAGCGCTTGCGCCATGAGTCGCCTGGCCGCTCGTTTCGCTCGACGATGATCGCCGGCACGCCGAACTGGCGCAGCCGCGCGCCGAGCGCGAGACCGCCCTGGCCGCCGCCGACGATCAGCACCTCGGGCTGGACGGTGTAGCCGAGTTCTGTGGCCTCACGCACCCGGCTCTCCGCCCAGGTGACCCGGTCACGGAAGGCGCCGTGCCGCACGCCCTTGGGGCGCCTCTCGTTGACGGGTTCCTCGTGTCCCTTGAGCTCATCGAGCGTCGTGAGCAGCGTGAATGCCTTGCCGTCGACGAGCCGCAGCAGTCCGCTGCCCCGTCCGGCCCTGGTCTCGAAGGCGATCCACGCGGTGATCACGCCGTCCGCCTCGGCAGGCTCCTCCGTGACGCGGAAACCGACAGGATCGACGTCGTCGAGCGTGGCGCGCAGCAGGTCCGCCACACCCGCGCCGCCCTCCACGGTAATGATGTTCCAGGTGAACGAGATGATGTCGCGCCAGTAGCTCTCGTCGGCGAACAACGCCGCTGCCGCGTCAGCATCGCGTGCGGTGAGAGCCCGCTGGAACGCACTGAGCCACGTGTCGGCTGCGAACGCGGCGGCGCTCGCCTGCTGGTCGGCGGTCTGGGTCACTCGCGGTCTCCTCGCCATGAGACGACTGTCTTGCCAGCGTAAGTGCACCGCCGTCGGCAATCCAGGTCGCCCGTCCGTTACCGTTGCCTGCACGGATCGTCATTAGGAGGGGTAGATGCCGTACGTCGTCGACTTCGAGAACGTGTCCACCGTCGGCCTGGAGTCGTCCCCGGTCGCGGCGGCGCTCGCCGGGCTGCGCGCCAACGAGGCGCGCTACTACAAGAACAAGTACGGTCACGTCTTCACGGTTAGCACCGTAAGCGAGGAACCGGAGACTCTCGACTATGTGAACCGCGTGCTCGCCGATGAGCGCAAGCTCGTCATCGCCGCCCGTCCACTCGAGGTGACTTCCTTCGAGGTGGACGGCATCCGCATGGCGTACGTGTTCTACGAGTCCGGCCTGTCGGTCAACGTGATGTACACCATCGCGGACGCCGGGAAGCGCGCCGTCGGGTTCAAGCTCTCTGACGGCATGGAAGTCCCCGAAGAACTGGCGGCGGCTGGCTTCAAGTTCGCGCGGCAGAAGTCGAAGCTGGCCGGAACGATCCGCGGCTCCTTCTTCGTGATCAAGGGGGACTACTGAACCCGGGCTACTGGTCACCGGCTCGCTGTCGTGTCACCCGATCGGGCGTCATGACAGCGCCGCCCCCCATCGGCGATCCTTGCTAGTGGGTCAGCGAGCGATCTGATCCGGCCGCGGCCCGGGCATACCGTCCGGCGCGCCGACTGTGGCCGGCAGGCCGTTGGCTGCGAGGGGGGCTTGGGTGTCCCGGGCCGGTTACCGGCCCGGGAGACCCAGGCTGGGCGGATCGCCCGCACCGCGGGCGAATGACTGGTACGGGATAATCTCGCCAGGTTTGAGAACGCCGTCCTCGATCGCACGGGCGAGCAGCGCGTCCTTGCTCGCCGCGGTCCGTCCGGTAGCCGCGTACTTGGCACGCGCACGGCTGATGTACTGCCTGACTGTGTTCTCGCTGACCGACATGCGCCGCCCCACTGACGCCTTGGACATCCCCTGAAACCACAGGAGCAGCGCCTGCCGCTCCTGCTGTGAGAGAACCGGCCTGGCCTGCTGCTGATCGGCAAGCATCGCCCTGGCCTGCGACCGGGTCACGTACGGCCGGTCGGCGGCAGCCGCGAGCACCGCCTCGACCAGGTGATCGCGGCCCTCCTCCTTGGACACATAGGCATGCGCGCCGTTGTCCAGGGTCTCCATCACGATCGCCGGATCGGTGTGACCGGAGAATGCCACCACCCGGTACCCGGCGGCCACCAGTTCGGGGATCTGCGCGGTGACCAGCGTGCCCGCCAGTTCCAGATCCAGGATGACCACGTCGGCCGACGGCTGCGGCAGGGCGCGGAGTCCGGCCAGGTCCGGTGCCATCCGCACCACCCGCGCCCGCTGTCCTGGATCCGACCTGATCCAGGATGCCACCCCCTCGGTGACAACCGGATGATCTTCGATGATCGCCACCGTCACTGGCTGTTCCATCGCACCTCCGCCCAGAACATGTAGCCGTCCTGCTGCTGCTGTATGACAATCTCGTCGCCGGACGCCGGCAGCAGGACGCCGTCGCCGGTATCGGCGACGAAGCTGACTGCGATACCCTCGGCCACCGCGGCCAGGGTGATCCGCGCCTGGCTGCGCGCTTCGGTCAGGATCGCGATCGCGGCGTCGGTTATCGCCCGCCGGGCGGGGCGGGGTACCTGCGGCAGCGGCCCGGCCGTCTCGATCTCGACGGCGATTCCGCGCCGCTCCGCCACGTCGGCGCTCGCGTACAGTTCGTGCACCAGCGATCCTGGTACCTCATCGCCTTCGGCAAGTAGCCGGCGCAGCCGGGCCGCCTGGACCGCGCACCTGGTGCGCACCTCCTCGTCACTCGGGTCAGCCGTACCCGCCGCCAGTTCAGCGACCAGCGGGACAGCACTTTCCTGCAGGGCCAGCCAGCGGGCATGGCGAGCCGCACGGACAATCTCCGCCGTGGCGGCCCGCTCACGGGCGATGTGCTCACTGCGCGCAGCCGCGGCCGCCTGCCCGGCCGCGGCATCCAGCGCCCTGACGCCGGCGGCCACCGCCACCTGGGCGCCGGTCGACCAGGCAAGCACGGCGAGGAACCCGGCCAGGTCGCTGCGGTGCAGCCCGTCCCACGCCTGCACGCCGAGGGTGGCCATGGCTTCCGCGGCGAGGAACAGCACAAGCTCGCCGAACCGGCGTCGCATCAGCACGAGCAGGCCCGTCCAGCCGGCACTGCCCCACGCCCAGTTGACGGCCAGCATCTGGGCGGCAGGGCTGGCCGCTGCCGCCGCCGTGCTCGCCGCGAGCGCGACGACGGCCACCGCCCAAGCCGCACGCCGGCCTTGTATGCCGCGCAGCAGCACCAGGACCGAACCCACGGCGATCGCCAGCGCCATCACCAGCCACATAGCGGCCTGGAAGGCGAACGATCCGTACGCCGGCCCGTTGTGCAGCAGCTGACCGCCCGCTCCGGCAAGATGCCAGCCCACGACAAGGAAAAGCACGGCGAGAGTGAAGGCCCGCTGATAGCGGCCCGACATGATCGCCGCAGGCTGCACGGTTGTCATGCCGGCCAGCTCACGGTGACGGTCGTGCCCGCACCAGGCCGGCTCGCGATCGCCGCCCAGCCGCCGACCGCCAGCATCCGCCCCGTGATGGACTCGCGGATGCCCCGGCGGGATGGCGGGGTGACGGACGGGTCGAACCCGCGGCCGTGGTCGGTGATCCGGACGATCGTCCATCCCGCACCACCGGTAACGGTCACTTCCGCCTGGCCCGTCCCGGCGTGCCGCTCGACATTGCGCAGCGCCTCACCGACACAGGCGACGAGCTGATCCGCAACCGGAGACGGCAGCGTGACCGGCGTGAGCTCAAGCCGCACGGACAGGTCATCGGTGCTGGCCGCGGCTCGCTCCAGCTGCGGCCCCAGTTCGGTAAGCGGCAGCAGCGCGCCCGGCGCGGGCGACGTGGGCCGCTCCTCGAGTCCCCGCAGCACGCTCAGGTCCCTGGCCGCCTGTGCGGTCAGCGCCGGCGAAGGCCCGGCGAACGCGCCCGCCGCCACCATTGTCAGCGTTGACAGCACGGTGTCGTGCAACTGGCGATGCTGCTCCCGCTCGTCGGCACGCCGCGCCTCCTCCGCCCGGATCTGCCGCTCGGCCGCCAGGCCCGCGGCCACGATCGCGTCCGCCTGGCGCGCACCGCCGCGGATCACCGCCACCAGCCCGGCGGCCACGGCCGTCTCGATAACCAGCAGCCAGCCGTCGGCCGGATCACCAGCGCCGACACCGTAGGCGATGACCACGATCGCGGCTCCGGCCAGCCCGTGCCACGGCCGCAGCGCGATCTGCAGTATGTACACCGAGGTGCAGGCAAGCGGGAGCATCCAGGTGGTGTTGTCCCTGATCAGCTCGGCAGGGACCAGGTGCTGCTGCGCGAGCGCGAGCGCGGCGATCGCCGCGGCGTCGGCCAGGACAACGGCTTGTGTCAGCCCGTACCGCCAGACCCGCCAGGCGAAGAGACCCGACCACAGGCAAAGCGCCGCCAGCGGTAGGCCAAGCCACCAGCCGGAAGTCTGTTCCGTCGCGGCGAGCACGGCCACCGCGGTGAACAGGACAGCGCCGCCGAGGCGCAGGGCGATCGCGTACCGGCCGGCTAGCCAGTGCAGAGCCTGATCGGATGGTCCTGCCAACCCCGGCCGGCGCTCGGTTCCGCGTCGGCTCGCGAGGGGCCGGACCTGCCCCTCGATGGATGGTTCCACCGGATCAGTATGCGCCAGGACAACGCCGCCGACCACGGTAACGATTCAACCCTTCACTCCCGGCCAGTACTGGTCCGCGCATGCCGTGTCTGAGGCGTGTCAGGGCCGTGTCAGGACGGAACTCGATGGTGGTCACATGAGCGATTGGGCCATAGCGGCGTCGGGGCTGCGGAAGGCATACGGGGACAAGACCCTCGCCGCCAGGGGTGAGAGCGGCCGAACAGTTCCCATGGCCTGGTGCCAAGTGCGCGCCGCTGGTCCTACCGTGGGGTGTTACCCCACGGCCCACCGCGAGGCGCGGTGAACGATGTGTTCATGTTCTCATGCCGCTGGCCAGACCAGCTAGCGTTTTCCCAGGTGGCAGCGATACCGGCTCCGCCAGATAGACGAGAATGAAAATAACGATTTGCGTAGGAATTCTCCCGTTTTCCATCAAATGATGGAATTCATTTAAAAACAGCCGGATAGACTTCGCGATGCCATTGCATATGGCATGCTAGGAGAACGGTAGCGTTTGTCGGCTCGCCGAGGGGGCAGCGTCACTTAGCCGCGCCTACCGTGTGCTGCGGATTTAGCATTAATCTACGCCCGGATACGGACGGTGACCGGACTTTTGCTCTGGAGGGGCGGGATGAGCGAGGGACTCGGGTATGGCGGCTATGCCGCAGAGGGGCAGATGGTAATGCCCTTCTACGTCATTTGCGATGTGTCGGGCTCGATGACACACGATATGCCGGTACTCAATGAAGGTATTCAGAAGCTGCGCAGATCCATCGTGCAGAATCCGGTGGTGGACGACGTCGCGCACGTCGGCGTCATCTCCTTTTCCACCAACGCCAGAGTGGTGATGCCACTGAGCCAGATGAGCGATCAGTCCATGCCGACGCTGGTGACAGATGGTGGCGTGACCAACTATGGCAACGCGTTCCGTACGCTCGCGACGGCAATTCCGCAGGATGCGGCCGCGCTGCGCGCGCAGGGGTACAAGATCTTCCGGCCGTGCGCCTTCTTCCTCACCGACGGAGAGCCCACCGACCGCGACTGGCTTGACGCCTTCCGCGCCACCCTCACCTATGACAAGAACACCGGCACCGGCATGAAGCAGTATCCGGTGTTCATTCCATTCGGCTTCCGCGACGCTCAGGAGGCCGAGCTAAGGAAGCTGGCGTACCCGTACAGCAAGGGCAAGTACTACCACATCAAGACCCAGGACATTGAGAAGGTCATTGAGCTGATCCTGGACGTCATCATGAAGACGGTGGTGGCGAGCGGGCAGAGTTCCTCGACCGGGAAGCCCACCCTCGTGCACGCGCCCGCCCCCACCATGCCGGGCGTGACGGTGGGCGACCCCGATGACGACTGGATTTGACGCGCCCGCGGGGCCCGAACCGTTCGCCATCGGCGACCCAGGGCGGGCAGCGTCCGCGACGCCCGACGGGCCACCGCCCGCCGAGGTCGGCCCATCCGACTTCGCGGCGAGTTCCGCGGCGCTGCCGGGAATGCGGATCAGGGCCGCGTCGGTGCGTGGCATACAGCACAAGGCCCAGCACACCCCCAGGCAGGACGCATTCGCTCTCGCCCAGGCGGACGACAGCCGCGCCGTCGCCGTGGTCTGCGATGGCGTCGGCTCCCTCAGCCGTTCTGACTACGCCGCCGCCGCCGTAAGCCAGCGGCTCGCGGAACTCGCGATGTCCGGTGTGCCGTGGCTTGCGGCGTTCGAGACGGCCAACGCCGAGCTGGCAAAGGTCGTTGCCGAGTGGGAGGCACGCCAACTGGGCAGCATGGCGACAACCGCCATGGCGCTCACCGTGAGGCGCCGGGATGGTTGGTGGCTCGGTGAGGCGGCCTGGGTGGGCGATTCGCCGCTCTGGCATCTGCGTGCCGACGGCGCCTGGGAGCCCATCTCGGAAGTGCCGGCAGAGGGTGGCCAAGGCTTTCACTCCAGCACCGTGCAACCAATGCCGACTCCGGACGGCGGGTGCTCGTGGTGCTCGTTTCATGTCTACGGCGGGTCACTGTTCGCGATGAGCGATGGCGTCGGCAACCCCCTGGCATGGAGCGCCGAGGTGCGCGACACGCTCG
>Ga0134128_10007102_pt1 | contig 13535 bp, 12 predicted proteins | sample KB31754_FD_96462 | JGI IMG/M metagenome (GOLD analysis project Ga0134128, IMG submission 96462) | Terrestrial soil microbial communities with excess Nitrogen fertilizer from Kellogg Biological Station, Michigan, USA - KB3-175-4 | ecosystem: Environmental > Terrestrial > Soil > Unclassified ... | reverse complement strand
TTAGCAAAGGGGCAAACGGTGCGTACGCCTGCTGTTCTGTGCGCTACCGGGATATGCCGCGTCTTCGCCCGCGGGCATGAGGCTATTGCTCGCGAGCCCATAGCGCCATCGTCTGATCGATCTCGGATTTACCACAAGGCGAGATACTTACTTTCCCAGATTCACCCCACAGCCGCCCAGCGTGCGTCCTCGCACAAGCCGTGTTCGCTTGCTGATGGCCGGGTCGCCGGAAGCATTCGCGCCTCTCGCTTTTGTGCTGGGAATGGATCGGAAATTCGCATGGCGGGAATGCTCGCAAGAGATAAGTCGGGACAAGCCGGTTTAAGGGGGATAAGTTATGACCAGGTTGTTGATGCGACTGCTGCTGATCGCAGTCGTCTGTCTCCATTTCTCGCCAAGGTTACTAGGCCAGGCAACGAGCGGTGATGTTACCGGTACGGTAGTGGATGCGTCCGGCGGCGCAATAGTCCATGCCACCGTTACGGCCGAAAACACCGAAACCGGTGTCAGAACCGAAGCAGCGACAACATCGACCGGTCAATACCGGCTGAGTAATCTGCCTGTAGGTGTTTACAATCTCACCGCTACCGCACCGGGATTTGCGACCGCCTCGCTGAAAGAGTTGCGCGTGGAACTGAATAAAGTGCTCACTGTAAATGTGACGCTCACAGTGGGCACGGTATCTACAGCAGTGGAGGTGTCTGAAGCGGCGGTCGCAATCGACACCACAACCGCCCACATTCAAACCGCGTTTTCGTCGGTGCAGTCGCAGGAATTGCCGATGACGGGCGCTGGCGCACCGGGCACAACCTTCGGCGTCTATAACCTTTCGCTTTTGAGTGCTGGCGTCGCCAGCAGCGGAGGAATCGGTGTTGGAATCGGTCCATCCGTCGGAGGCCAACGTCCCCGAAACAACAACTTCACCATCGAAGGAACGGATAACAACCGCAAGGATGTTACTGGACCGATTGTGTATGTGCCAAAGGAGTCGGTTGCCGAATTCACGTTGCTGCAGAACCAGTTTTCGGCCGAGTATGGTCACTCTTCCGGTGGGCAGTTCAATCAGGTGATCAAGAGTGGCACCAACGAATTTCACGGGCAAATTTACGAGTATTTTCAGAACCGAAATCTGAACGCGATGGACCAACTCTACAAGAACCAGGGTTTCACAGAAAATCCCCGGTACGATCAGAACCGGCTGGGCGCCAATTTCGGCGGTCCGTTTGTCAGAAACAAACTGTTCTTTTTCGGCAGCTATGAGTACAATCCCCTGGGTCAGGCGAGTACCCCTCCAGCCGGGATTTTTGCCCCGACGGCAGCGGGTTACGACACGCTGGGCAGAATACCGGGCGTTCACCAGGTAAACCTGGATATCTTGAAGCAATACTTGCCAGCGGCTGCCGCAGGAACCGATGTAACGCCTGTGAACGGTGTCAATATTCCCATCGGTATCATCCCATTGGCCTCGGCGAACTATGCAAATCAGTACGCGTGGCTATATAGCATGGACTACAACATTTCGGAAAAGGATAAGTTGCGCGGACGGTACGTGAATAACAAGGTCGACTTGATTGACAATATCCCCAATCTGCCGGCATTCTTCAGCCTGCATCCGACTCGATACCATCTGTTTTCGTTGGCTGAGTATCACAATTTCTCGCCAATGGTCATCAACGAATTCCGATTTGGCTACAACAGATTCAACGACGATATTCCGGTTCCGACTCCTCCTTATCCGGGACTTGACACGTTCCCGAATATCATGATCGATAACGACCTGCACCTGCAGCTTGGTCCGGACCCGAACGGCCCACAATACACTATTCTGAATACCTATCAACTGAATGACAACATCAGTTGGGTCAAGGGTAACCACTCGTTCAAGTTTGGTTTCGACGGGCGCAAGCTCATTGCACCGCAGCAATTCACACAGCGGGCGCGCGGCGACTATAACTACACAAACTTGAATCAGTTTCTGCTGGACCTTTCTCCTGACGATCTTTCGGAGCGGAGCATCGATAAAACGCCGTATTATGGCGATCAGATCGCAACTTACTACTTCGCGAACGACGACTGGAAGATTCGGCCGAATTTGTCGTTGAGCCTCGGGCTGCGCTACGAATACACAACGGTCCCGTTCGGCGAACGCTTGCAGAAGTTGAACGCAATATCCAACGTACCAGGAGTGATTGATTTCCACGAGCCCAGAACGCAGAAGACGAACTTTGCTCCGCGTATCGGCATCGCGTACTCGCCGGGGAGCAGCGGAAGGACATCGATTCGGGCGGGGTTTGGCATGGCGTACGACGTGTTGTTCGACAATATCGGCACCCTTTCGAAGCCACCGCAATTCTCGACCACTATCGACACGGATCTGAACGCGAATACTCCGAACTTCCTGCGGAATGGTGGGATCAAGCCCATCTACTCGCCGCCGACAAATGCGGAAGAGGCTCGCGCGCTGACTGCCAACTTGGTTCAGGACCAGGTGCTGCCCTACTCCATCCAATGGAATTTTGGGGTCCAACACGTGTTTGGCCAGGACTATACGTTCGAAGCGAGATACCTGGGCACGAGAGGTGTGCATCTCGTCACGCAGACGCGCATCAATGCGATCTCCGCCGTGACGCCTGACCGCCACTTGCCTACCTACCTGCAGCGGCCTTCGCAGGCGCAGTTAGACGCGCTGCCCTTGACGCTTAATGATCTGCAAGCAGTCGAAACAAACACGCTTGCCCAGTATGGATTCCTGCAGAATATCGTTTCCTTTCCGGACCGAGGAAATTCAACCTATCACGGAATGGCGCTGCAGTTAAACCGCCGCTTCTCGCGGGGTCTCCAGTTTATTGGCGCCTACACCTGGAGCCATAACATCGACGACAGCGCCGCGGAGTTCTTTTCCACGTTCCTCACCCCGCGCCGTCCTCAGGATTTCCAGGATCTAAAATCGGAGCGAGGATCTTCGGCGCTGGACCGCCGGCACCGGTTCACGTTAAGCAGTGTCTGGGATGTTCCGTTCTTCAAGAACTCTTCCAACTGGTTTGCAAAGAACCTGCTTGGTAACTGGTTGTACACGAACACGTACACGTTCGAGTCGCCCGAGTACGCGACAGTGCAGTCCGGGCGCGACTCGAATCTGAACGGCGACAGCGCCGGCGATCGCGCGATCATCAACACGGCGGGAGATCCCAATCGGGGCACCGACGTGACTGCTCTCAGAAACAGCTCGGGGAGGACGGTCGCCTATGTAGCAAACGATCCTACGGCCCGGTATATTCGAACCGGGGTCGGCGCCTACGCAAACGGCGGCAAGAACACGCTACCCGTCCGGCGCATCAATAACTTCGACATGTCGCTGTACAAGAGATTTTCAATTACCGAGTCCAAACGCATTGAGTTCGGCGCAGGTGCGTTTAACGTGTTCAACCACGCCCAGTTCGTTCCGGGTCAGGTCAACAACATCAACCAGACGTCACAGATCTCGACGCGGAGCTTTCTGATTCCTGGAACCTCGGACTTCAACAATTTCGAGAGCGTCTACTCGAGCAGCCCTCGCACTCTGTCGCTCGTCGCTCGATTCGTGTTCTAAGGTTTTGGCAAGAAACGCCCGTGCGGCAGAGAATCCGGTGGCTCTCGCAAATTCAAGCCGAGAAGGAAGAGCCCCGGAGGATAGATGCTGCTTTCCGGAGCCAGCCTGCTTTCGAGCACAAATCGCGCCAAGGGAACTCAGCAATTCTGACGGGAAGTGCCGCTGCACGTCACGTGCGCAGGTTGGCAGAGTTGGTCAAAACAAATTCGAGGACCGTGCAATCGCGTTGAACAGCCGTGTTACGTTTTAGGCAGCCCGGTGCTCGTAGCGATGGTGCAGACCACCAACCTCCGGTATCGAAACAATCGGGCCCACTCCGAGCGATTGCACAGCCCGCGCTTGAGGACAATCTTTGTCGTGAGTTTTCGGCAAGCATGCATGACGCTCGATAGGGTTTGCTGATAAGGTCGGGCGAGGGCGGAGGAGGCCTGCACCATGGCATCAGAGGCAAACGCAATTCCCGACGATCTGGAGCAACTGGGGCGCCGATTCGAAGAGTTTCGAGCTGGGCGATCGGGACGTTCACGATTCCCGGAGACGTTATGGACGGCGGCTGGAGAGATGGCCAAGCGCTATGGGGTGAACCGGACAGCACAGGTATTGCGGCTGGAGTACGGAGGTCTGCGGAAGCGCGCAGAGAATCAGGTTCGGCCCAAAGCGAAGACTCAGAAAACGGAACCGGCCGGTTTTTTGGAGTTTCTCGCGCCGGGCGCCAAGCCGGTGACCAACTGCAGCGTAGAAGTGGAGTCGGTGCGAGGCGGCAAGCTGCGGCTGGAACTGAAGTCCATTGCAACAACCGAGCTGGTAGATCTGATCCGTGCATTCGTGAGCCAATAAGGCGTGCTACAGATTACGCCGCAGATGCGCATCCTGGTCGCTGTGGAAGCGGTGGACGGGCGGAAAGGCATAGACTCGCTCGTGCAGTTATGCCGGGAGAAACTGGATACCGATCCTTTTTCCGGCTGCCTGTTCGTGTTCCGTAGCCGCAGTGCGACATCGATCCGCATCTTGACCTATGATGGCCAAGGTTTTTGGCTAGCGCAGAAACGGCTTTCCAAAGGGCGTTTCGTCTGGTGGCCGAAGGCAGACGGGGCCGCACGCGCGATCGAGGCATATCAGGCGCAGTTACTGCTTGCGGCAGGCAATCCGGACACACAGGCTGCGCCGATGTGGCGGCGAGTGAGTTAGAGCATTGTAAAAAGGGCTTGCGTTCGAAGCCGGTTTCTGTAACACTGCTGCTGTGGCATTCGAGTTTCGCTATCGCAGTCGCACGATAGGCGAGGCAGAGCTTGCGTTTCTGCGGGAGTTCATTACAGCGCATCCGGAGCTGAGCCGCTGTGCCCTGTCACGCCGGCTATGCGAACTGTGGCAATGGAAGCAGCCCAACGGCGCACTACGAGAGATGGTGTGCCGCGGTCTGATGCTCGAACTGGAGCGAGCTGGGCATATTCAGCTTCCGCCCATCCGCTTCACAGTGCGGAACAATCTGTGCGAGCGGGAACGGCCTGAACCTGTGGTGCCGGACAATCGACCGGTGCGCGGTCCACTCCGTGGGTTACTGCCACTGGATATTCAGCAGGTACGGCGTACCGAGCAGGAAGCACTGTTTAACAGCTTGATCGAGCAGTATCACTATCTCGGTTATGAACAGCCGGTAGGCGAACACCTGAAGTATCTGGTTTCAAGCAACGGCCGGGCCATCGCGTGTCTGGCGTGGTGTTCGGCGCCACGGCATCTGGCGAGCCGGGATCATTTTATCGGTTGGAGCGCAGCAACGCGGCGGCAGAATCTTCATCTGCTGGCCTACAACACACGGTTTCTGATTCTGCCCTGGGTTGAGGTGCCGCATCTGGCGTCGCACGTTTTGGGCCGCATGGCAAAACTGGTGGTACAGGATTGGCAGCGGCTCTACGCACATCCGATTTATTGGCTGGAGACGTTCGTGGATCCAGCTCGCTTCCAAGGTACTTGCTATCGCGCGGCGAACTGGATTGCGTTGGGTCACACAACAGGCCGCGGGCATAATGCGCGCACAAAGAAGGCAACGCAACCGGTAAAGGAGTTGCTTGGACTGCCATTGACGCCGCGTTTTCGCGAGCTATTGAGCCAGTGAGATGAAACGCACCCGGCCACACGTCGACATCAATCTGCAGGAACTCGATCAGGTGCTCGACCAAGCACGGCAGGCGCCTCTGAGCGAACCCGATTATCAGAAGATCAAGGACACGCTCCATACGCTCGTCCAGTTGCTGGCCCCGGTGCGCAACACCGAAAAGACCAGTGCGGTGCTGCCGGAGTTAGTCGAAGGCGGAGGCCAACAACCTGCCACTGCTGACACACAGCCGGCAAAACCTGGACACGGTCGCAACGCTGCGGCCACTTTCAGCGGCGCTCGCAAAGTGGTGGTCCAACATGCGGAACTGAAGTCTGGCGACCGTTGTCCGGATTGTGAAAAGGGCAAAGTGTATGTGCAGAAGGAACCGAAGCCGCTGGTCCGCATCATCGGGCAGGCGCCGTTAACGGCTACGGTGTATCAGCTCGAACGGCTGCGCTGCAATGCTTGTGGGCAAATCTTCACGGCGCAAGAACCGGCCGAAGTGGGACCCGACAAGTACGACGAAACAACCGGCGCGATGATTTCTCAGCTGAAGTATGGCAGCGGCGTTCCGTTCCATCGGCTGGAGAAACTGCAAGCGAGCCTCGGCATTCCGCTGCCGGCAACCACGCAGTGGGAGATTGTCGAAGAAGTAGCGGAGGTGATCAGGCCGGCGCTGGAAGAACTGATCCGGCAGGCAGCGCAAGGAGAAGTTCTGCACAATGATGACACCAACATGCGTGTCCTGCGGCTGGCGCGCGAACCATCCGACAAACGCACCGGCGTGTTTACCAGCGGCATTGTGGCCACGAAAGAAGGCCGCAAGATCGCGCTGTACTTCACGGGCCGTCAGCATGCGGGCGAGAATCTAGCTGGCGTGCTACGGCATCGTGCGGCGGAGTTATCGCCGCCTATCCAGATGTCCGATGCTTTGTCGCGGAATGTCCCTAAACTCGCCTCTGGAACGGAGATTATGATCGCAAACTGCCTAGCCCATGGACGAAGGCAGTTTGTCGATATCGTGCAGAACTTTCCGGCCGAATGCCGTTACGTTCTCGAGATGCTGGGCCGGGTGTATGGCTTCGAAGCGGAAGTGCATGAGCGCGGCCTGAAGGCCGCCGAACGGCTTCAGTTTCATCAGCAGCACAGCGGTCCAGTGATGGCGGAGCTACATCGCTGGCTGGAAACTCAGCTCGCACAGAAGAAGGCCGAGCCGAACTCCGGCTTGGGTCAGGCGATCACATATTTACTCAGGCATTGGCGCGGTTTGACTGCTTTCCTGCGAGAGGCCAACGCCCCCTTGGACAACAACGCCGCAACTGCCGCTGGCGGCAGTTCAAAGGTTATGCCGACTCCCGGATTATGCCGTATGAAACGGATTCCGAGGCCTCCAGTGGCTTTTAGGACGATGTTCAGCGCGGCATAATCAGATCGCCTCTCCCGAATGGCATCCGTGCCAAGCCAGGAGAGCAAAATGACATCAGCTACAAACGAAGGTGGAGCACTACAACGCATTCTTGAGGATGAGATTGAACCTTTTCTCCAACGTCTTCGAGCCGCTCGCTATACCAATGAAACGCTGCAGCGCAAGCGCACGATCACGAAAGAGTTTGCACAATGGGCACAGCAACGTCTGATCGTTGCTGACAACATCGACCGCAACACCGCTGCCGAATTCGTGGCGCGCTTGCCTGAAACAACGAAAACTCGCGCAGCGCTGGAACGCGCAACGGTGCGCCTATTTTTGAAACATCTGTATGAGGAAGGCCGACTCCGGTGCATAACTCCGAAAGAAACCGAATCAGTCTGCGCCAACTACTTGCGGCGATATGAGGAATATCTACGCAAAGACCGTGGCCTCGCCGAAAATTCGGTGCACGTATATGTGCCATTCGTTCGCGACTTCCTCAGCAGCCAAGGCATCAAGGCCGGCTCTCTGAGCGCGACATTCGAAACACTACAGATTCGGAGCTTCCTGATAACACAAACCAAAGGCCGGTCTGACGAGTATACCCGGCTTCTGGCTGTATCGCTTCGCTCATTCCTCCGTTTTCTGTTCTTCGCCGGCGAGACTGACCATGACGTCTCCGGCTCCGTTCCGACGGTCCGGAAATACCGTATGTCGAGGCCGCCATCGTTTCTTTCCGGCGAGCAAACCGAATTGGTTCTGGCAGCGACGGACAGATCCACATCGACCGGACGACGGGACTATGCGGTGCTGCTCCTATTGGCCCGGCTGGGCCTCCGGGCCGGAGAAATAGTCTCGCTTGAACTGGACGATATTCAGTGGCGTTCCGGCGAGATCGTCATTCGTGGCAAAGGCCGACTGGTGGACCACTTGCCTCTGGTCTGTGATGTTGGTGAAGCTCTGGCCGCCTATATTCACGATGACCGTGGCGCGAGCTCATCCAGGCGTGTCTTTCTACGAACCTGGGCGCCCCGCAGCGGTCTGACCGGACCGGCGGCGATTGGACACATCGTGAGAAAGGCGCTGGTGCGAGCCGGGGTTCAGCGCAGTGGCCGCGGCGCAGCTCATCTTTTCAGGCATGGTTTAGCGACCAACATGATTCGGCAAGGTGCTTCGATCGCTGAGATTGCCGAAGTGCTTCGGCATCGATCACAGAATACAACTGCGATCTACAGCCATGTGTCCTTTGAGGCTCTTCGGATGGTTGCCCAACCGTGGCCGGCTACGGGAGGTATTCGATGAGTGCCTTGCACGATGCTCTCGCTCAATATGTGGCGCTCCGGCGGGCGCTTGGCACGAAGCTCGAAGAATCTGCCAGAACACTGGAGCACTTTGTAGAGTTCCTGGAACATCAAGGATCCGAATTCATCACGTCAGAACTGGCACTCCGCTGGGCTATGGAACCCCAAGGTGTCCAGCGCGCCACGTGGGCGCGGCGGCTTGGCATGGTGAGACGATTTGCCGCCTGGCTCATTACGATCGATGGGCGCACAGTGGTACCGCCACACCGGCTCCTTGCTCCCCGCCGAATACGGAACAAGCCACACATTTTCACTGAACAGGAAATCAGTCAGTTGATGGCAGAGGCTGCGCGGCTCGGTTCGCGCACGGGATTACGGGCTCTGACTTATACAACGCTGATAGGGCTGCTTACTGCCACGGGGCTCCGGCCTGGCGAAGCCCTTGCGCTCGACAGATCCGATGTGGACCTCGAAAACGGCATTCTCTCGATTCGCCAGACAAAGTTCGGAAAATCGCGCTTCGTGCCCGTTTCGGATTCGACGCGCGTGGCTCTTCAGGAGTACGCCAACCAACGTGATTCCCTGCGTCCTTCCAGTCGGACCAATGCCTTTCTTGTCTCCGAGTGTGGTGATCGGGTGCACGGCTGCGCTGCCCGCCGCACGTTTGCCAAGCTCTCCTGCACCATTGGTTTGCGCACTGCCGTGGGAAGCCACCGCTGCGGGCGTGGCCCAAGGCTACAGGATTTCCGACACTGTTTTGCAACGCGGAGACTGATTGAGTGGTATCGAGCCGGCGTTGACGTGGCGAGGGAGATGTCAAAGCTGACCACTTATCTCGGACATGTCGAGGTCGCCCACACCTATTGGTACTTGGAAGCTGTTCCGGAACTTTTGCAACTCGCCACCGACCGTCTGGACGCGCGGGAGCCCGGAGGTGAGAAGTGAACTCCAGTCTGCAATCACTCATTCAACTTTTCTTCACGGATCGATTGCTGAAACAAATGGGAGTAAGTCCTCACACGATAGCGGCTTACCGCGACGCCTTCCGCCTGCTGCTCCAATTCGCGTCGGAGCGTCTCAGCCGCGCACCTTCCAAGTTGCGGATTGAGGACCTTGACGCACCCTTCTTGGCGAAATTCCTTGACTACCTGGAAGAGACTCGTGGCAACTGTACGCGGACACGAAATAATCGTTTGGCAGCCCTACATGCCTTTTTTCAATATGTGTCGATCAGTGAACCAACACTTGCGTTGCACTGCCAACGCGTTCTGGCGATCCCGTCGAAACGGCACGAGCGCGGCCCGGTCTCGTTCCTCACAGAGGAAGAGAGCGCAGCTCTTGTAACAGCACCCAATCTCGACACATGGATCGGAAGACGCGACAGAGCACTTTTGCTCCTCGCCGCTCAAACGGGCCTTCGCAACACTGAACTCACCTCGCTCCGGCGCCAGGACGTGGAGTTTGGCACCGGTGCGCACGTACGCTGTTTTGGAAAGGGCCGCAAGATGAGGTGTACACCGCTACGCCCGGATGTGGTCGCAGTGCTCAAGGAATGGTTGTCCCGTGATGAGCGCAAGCACAAGCCAGACGATCCTGTGTTTCCGAGTTCAAATGGAGGGCGAATGAGTGCCGACGCCCTGCAGCGACTGGTTGCCAAACATGTCGGAACTGCTCGCAAAAAATGCCCATCCCTTTCTGCTAAAAAGGTCACGCCTCATACGCTGCGCCACGGTGCAGCCATGGCCTTGCTTCGTCGTGGCGTGGATCTCAGCGTCATTGCTCTTTGGCTTGGCCATGAATCAATCGAAACGACCCAGATCTACCTCCACGCAGACATGCAACTCAAGGAGAAAGCCTTATCGCACATCACGCCGTCGAGCGCTGTGGCTCCTCGCTTCCGGCCAACAGACTCACTGCTAGCCTTTCTGGAGCACTTGTAATTATGCCGCGTCACACAATCAACAAAATCAGAGATCCTTCGTGTCTGGACTGCTTGCACCAATGCTGCTCGGCATAATCCGGGAGTCGGCATAACCTTTGTGAGCGTGCCTTGAAACGTGTCGTACTGCATCGCAAGAACGCGCTGTTCTATAAAACGATGAACGGCGCGCAGGTTGGCGACCTCTTCATGAGCCTCATCCACACCTGCGAGCTGTGCGGGGCAAACTCTTTTCACTTTCTGACAGAGTTGCAGAAACACGCAGCCGAGTTGGCGGCTGAACCCGGCAAGTGGATGCCATGGTTGTACCGTGAGACGTTGAACGCTCATTAACATACGATGGATTCCTGGCTGGCAGGAAAGGACAAGCCGGCGAAAACAAAACCGGAACAATACGAAATGCCTAAAGGGAGCAGCACAAGGATTTTCGCTTTACTTGCAAGCAGCGCGCCGATAGGCGTCATTCTAAGACGCGGGCCATCCAAGCACGTCTTGGTCCTCAAATGGCACCTCGAAACCGATGCACTGGAGCAGGGGCAATGGTTTCACGGGCGGATTTATGAGCGGCGGTGTGATCTGTCCCCTTCCGGTGAGCTGCTCCTGTATTTTGCGGCAAGCTATAAAGAGCCTCTCCGTTCATGGACCGCCATCAGCAAGCCACCATATCTGACGGCCCTGGCATTATGGCCCAAAGGGGATGGCTGGGGCGGCGGCGGGTTGTTTGATAGCGAGCTATCCATTCAGCTGAATCATCGCCCCGGTGAGGACGTGCTTGCAGATGGATTTCGACTAAAGAAGAACATGCGAGTTCGCTTGTTCGGGGACCGGCCGGGATGGGGAGAAGATTTTCCAATCTATCACTCTTCGCTGCTACGAAATGGCTGGAACGTTGTGGCTCAGAGCGACGACGCAAAACCCGACTGGAAGGCACAGGTCGTTTGGAGATTCAAGGAGCCCATCCTTTACGAAAAGACTGCGAATGGTAGCCAACGCTTGCAGATGCTGATTAAAGGAGTGAATCAGAAGAACGACGCCTGGTATTGGCTGGACTACAACGTACTGGATGAGCACGGCGCGGTCCTGTTTTCACTGCCGCGAGCCGATTGGGCCCACTGGGACGGTAGTGGGGATCTGCTGTTTGCGAAAGATGGGAAGCTATTCCGGTTGAAGAAGGACTCTCTGACACTCCAAAGCGCAGTTAGTGGGGCGTCGAAGCAAATCGCTGATCTCAACGCCCTCAAATTCGAAGCAAAATCTGCTCCCGCCGAGGCAATCAAATGGTGACTGGCGGCTTCGAGTCGCCGACCCTGATGTCTTCTGAGCACGCAGGCTTGCCGAAAACTCACGCCCGGTGCTCGTAGCGATGGTGCAGACCACCAACCTCCGGTATCGCAACAATCGGGCCCACTCCGAGCGATTGCACAGCCCGCGCTTGAGGACAATCTTTGTCCAGAGCCAAGTGAGTTCGGGTCCGATGATAGTAATCGGCATAAGTTCGCAGATGGCGTCTCAAACTGTGTTCGTTAAACACGATCAAATGGTCCAAGCACTCCCGGCGAATGCTGTCAATCAGGCGCTCAATATGCGCCCTTTGCCAGGCGAACGTGGCGCTGATAGCACTTGCTCGATGCCCATCGCCTTCACCTGCTCGACGAACTCATGGCCGAAGATACGATCGCGATCACGCAATAAATAGCGCGGTGCACTCTCCCACGGAAACGCCTCTCGAAGCTGATGAGCAGTCCACTCCGCTGTGGGATGTGCTGTGACTGCGAAGTGAACGATGCGACGCAGCTCGTGCGCCAGCACGAGGAACACGTATAAGATTTGAAACCGAATGGTCGGGACACTGAAAAAATCTACCGAAACCAAGCTCTCGAGATGGTTCTCCAGGAACGTTCGCCAGGTTTGTGAGGGTGGCTTTCGGCTGCGCACCAGGTACTTGCTCATGCTCGTTTCGCTGATGTCGATACCAAGCTTCAGGAACTCTCCGTGAACATGCGGTGCGCCCCAGCCAGGATTTTCTCTGCTCATGCGGCCGATGAGTGCGCGAAGCTCCGCTGATATCGCGGGCGTCCCGGCTTGCCTCGCCGCACTTTCCAGGTCCAGAACCTCCGGAGTGCATTCCGATGCCAGGCAATAACCGTGTCGGGCTTGACGATCTTCAATGCCGAGCGCCACTCCGCCCAATGTCGAACGAAACAGCTTATGGAACGTGTGCAACCTTCATCATCTCAATCAGTTCGACTTTTACGAGAACGACAGTTGTTTCGAATAGCAGGGCAACCCGGAACTGAACTCAGCCGAGCGTCAGGTCGCGGCCGGCTATAGTCCTTTTTCTCAAACTAACGTGACGTAATGGAGTGCTCGCGTAATCAGCCGCGCTCATACATCCAGTTCACGAAGTGCGGTGCAACGTTGAAATATTCATGGCAGGAATAACTCGATGGTGCCGATCCTTTACAGCCGCGTCTGACTGTCAGCACCTGCATTGGGCCCTCCCATATATTGCAAGCGACATACGCCCGCTTCCATTCCGCTGTGCATCAAGCCAGGTATTTGCGAGCCACAACCCCAGGTTTTCGGTCGTCGGCCGAAAGGTTGAACGGAACAGGTTCGCGATGCATTGTGCGGCAGCGCTCTTGATAATGATGCATTGTGCAGCGTTGCTATCCGTTTTCCCCACAAAAGTCCCCACAGTGTGCAAAAAATGGCGAGAACACGCACTCGCAAGCTGTTGAAAACAAAGTGGCTCCTCAGGTAGGACTCGAACCTACAACCCTTCGGTTAACAGCCGAATGCTCTACCATTGAGCTACTGAGGAGCATCTAGGCGGACGCTGCCAACTGCATTTGGCAAACGGCGCACTTGTATAGCCACATTAAACCACACCGCTTGGGCACGATGTCAAATTCGATCCGCGGAGCCGCCCAGGCGAGGCTTTTCAGAGTGCGGCAGGTGTTGCCAGCGCCGGCTCAGCAATTTTCGCACGCCCCGTCCGCGGCATTCCTGTTCGCCGGCTGCGTCGCTTCAATCCAGTTCGCTTGCGGAGCGTGACGCCTGCCGTTTTCGGAATGGATTCGCGCAGCAACGCAAGCGCAGCCACTTCCTCCGCCTTCAAATCCTCCGATTTGGTTTCGATCGCATCGCCATAAATTCGGAACAGCGTTCCATTCTCGTAGGCCTCGATCACGGCTGGGTGG
>Ga0134128_10007101_pt1 | contig 13537 bp, 11 predicted proteins | sample KB31754_FD_96462 | JGI IMG/M metagenome (GOLD analysis project Ga0134128, IMG submission 96462) | Terrestrial soil microbial communities with excess Nitrogen fertilizer from Kellogg Biological Station, Michigan, USA - KB3-175-4 | ecosystem: Environmental > Terrestrial > Soil > Unclassified ... | reverse complement strand
CCCTCGTCGGGCCGCACGTCACGCTCAGCGCCGGCTTCGTCCCCGAGCGCGACCTCGGGCCCGAACCCATCGTGCGTATCGGCAGCGGCGTCGTACTCGGGCGCGGCAGCCACGTCATCGGGCACCAGTCCATTGAGATCGGCGACGACGTGTACACCGGCCCGTACGTGTACATCACCGACCAGAACCACGGCTACGCCGACCCGCAGGTGCCGATCGGAAAGCAGTGGCCGGTGAACGCCCCGGTTTCCATCGGCGCGGGTTCCTGGCTGGGCACCGGGTCCGTCGTGTTGCCCGGCGCCACGATCGGCCGCAACGTCGTTGTCGCGGCCGGTTCCGTGGTGCGCGGCGAGGTGCCAGACCACAGCGTCGTGGCCGGAGTCCCAGCCCGGGTGATCCGCCGCTACAGCGGCGACGGCGCCTGGGTCGCCGCCGATGAGGCAGCGCGGTTTGAGGCCGCTTCCACCACGGACGGTGCCTGGGCTGCTGCCGACGAGGCAGCGCGGCTTGAAGCCGGTTCCACCGCCGACCGGTAGACTGCCGTCACGTGCGCTTCCTGAATGATTCGACCCCTCAGCACGACCTCACCTACGACGACGTCTTCATGGTCCCCGCGCGGTCCGACGTCGGATCGAGACTCGGCGTCGATCTCAGGACGCCCGATGACAGCGGCACCACCATTCCCTTAGTCGTTGCCAACATGACCGCGGTCGCCGGCCGCCGTATGGCTGAGACCGTCGCGCGCCGGGGCGGCATCGCGGTCATCCCGCAGGACATCCCGATCGACGTGGTCACGGATGTCCTCGACTGGGTCAAGGCCCGGCACACGATCTACGACACGCCTATCACCGTCCGTCCTACCGACACTGTCGGCGATCTGCTCAACCTGTTGCCGAAGCGGGCGCACGGCGCGGCCGTAGTCGTCGCGGACGGCCGACCGGTCGGCGTTGTCACCGAGGCGGACTGCGCCGCCGTCGACCGCTTCACCCAGCTGAGCCAGGTCATGTCCCGGGACCCGCTGACTGTTCCCGACGGCATTGAGCCGGAGGAAGCGTTCAACCGCCTCAGTCAAGGCCACCATCGGCTCGCGCCCGTGGTGGACGAGCACGGCCAACTCACCGGCATGCTCACCCGGCAGGTCGCACTTCGCGCGACTCTCTACGATCCCGCAGTCGACGCGGCCGGCCGGCTCCGCGTCGCCGCGGCGATCGGCATCAACGGTGACGCCGTCGGTCGGGCCAAGGCACTGCTCGACGCCGGAGCCGACGCTCTGGTCGTGGACACCGCGCACGGGCACCAGGAGAAGATGATCTCGGTTCTCTCCGCAGTGCGGGCTTTGCGCCCCGGCGTCCCGATCGTCGCTGGCAATGTCGTGTCCGCGGAAGGGGTCCGCGACCTGGTCGCCGCGGGAGCGGACATCATCAAGGTCGGCGTCGGTCCCGGGGCTATGTGCACGACCCGGATGATGACCGGTGTCGGCCGGCCACAGTTCTCAGCCGTTCTTGAATGCGCGGTTCAGGCTCGGGCCCTCGGCAAGTACGTCTGGGCCGACGGCGGCGTCCGCCATCCTCGCGACGTCGCGCTCGCCTTGGCGGCCGGTGCCTCCAACGTGATGGTTGGCTCCTGGTTCGCCGGCACGTACGAGTCTCCGGGCGACCTCCAGCACGATGGTGACGGCAGGCCGTACAAGGTCAACTTCGGCATGGCATCTGCACGCGCGGTCCGACTTCGTACAGCAGATGACTCTCCTTTCGAGCAAGCGCGCAAGGCGATCTTCGAGGAAGGCATCTCAGCCTCCCGGATGTATCTCGACCCGCAGCGGCCTGGAGTCGAGGACCTGATCGACGCGATCATCGCTGGCGTGCGCTCCGCCTGCACCTATGCCGGAGCACGGTCGCTCGACGAGTTCCACGAGCGGGCGGTGATCGGCATCCAGAGCGCCGCCGGCTATAGCGAGGGCAAGCCGCTGCACACCAGTTGGTGACGGTGTGCAGCGCGTCCACCCGTGACTGAGGTGCTCGGCTTCCTCCACGCTGAGGAAGGCTCGGCACGTGGCAAGCCGAATGTCTCGGTGTCCTTTCTGCGGCTCGGTTTCGGAGGGGTGGCTCGGTTTCGAAGGGGCGCAGTCTGCCTACGCGTAGCTGCGCACCGGCACAGATACGACGCGACGTGATGTGGTTGTGGTTTGGCCGTAGTTTGCGGTCGTCTGTATGGCGCGATACACAGGGACAGGCACGGCGCGCCGCGGGACGCCCGCGGCGTGAGGCGTCTGTGCGGGGCGAGCGGCCGTCCCGCCCCGCACAGACGCTTGACCGCGGCCCGCTCGGATCCGTGCGACTCGGAAGCTGCGCGGGGCGATCTCGGCGGCGGCTGCTAGCTCACCGCGAACGAGACAGGAGTCGACTCGCTCGCGCTGTAGTTGTCGTCGCCGCTATAGGAGGCGGAAGCCGTGTGATTGCCCGGCGGCAACGTCAGCTTCTCAAGCGCGCGGCCGTGCGAGATCCGCACCGGTGCCAGAGCCTTGCCGTCGACCGTGAAGATGATCGACCCCGTCTCTGACGCTCGGCGATGACCGTGGCCCTTCCCGCCCTTCCCCTTCTTGACGGTGCCCTTGCCTCCCTTGCCCTTGCCGCCCTTCGAACCCTTGCGCTCCGGCTCCGCGTCCGTCGTGGGCGCCGTGGGCTTCTTAGCCAGGCTCACCCGAGCGGAGAGCAGCACGTCCTCACCGCCGTGCGCGTGCTTGGGCGCGAGCACCCGAGTCACGGTCGGCGCGTGCGGATTCGACCCGCCTCCAGCGGCATAGGCGAGAGACGGCGCGACGGCGAGGCCGCCGATCGTCGACAGGACCAGGGCACGAGTGAACGCTCGGGACATAGTGGACCTCCTCGTTTTTCGTCGCTACTGTCACGGGCGGTTCCCGCGAGATTCAGCGCGACGTGATCAACGATGTCAGGAGATCGGTGAAAGCGAATCGTCAAAAGGGCGTATTTTTTCTACGCTCTAATGACGGCGCTTTTCGGGTGAATCGTCGGATGAGATTACTAATTGAGGATGCAAATTCGGCGACTTTGGCCGGTGTGTACCACGGCAAGCGTGAGTTGAAGGAGCTGCTGCGGTCAGTTTTCGGCCTCGGGGGAGGAGGTGCCGAAGCGGTGGGCGAACCGCGGATCCGTCTCCCACCAAGGTCGCATGTGCCCCTCCGGCAGCGCCTCGTCATCGGCACGCTCCGCCGCCTCAGCATGTTGCACCACTTCAAGCGCGTCAAGCAGCGTGTCTACGACCACTGCTTCCTGCTCGTCCTCGCGGAACATGCGCCGCCACAGAGCCCCGATGAACGGCAGTCCGGCCATGTCGCCGACCACCCAGATCGCCCCGCCGCCGATAACCTGATCATCATGAAGCGACATGCCCCAAGGGCGGTTTAACGCCGTGTAATAGTCCCCGGCGACCTTGTAGCTGCCCCACATCAAAATGACGCCGAGGGCACCATCCGTCACTGCTTCGGCGAATGTGATCCAGATTGAAACCATATGCGGGTATTCGTGCGGGACCGGGTCAACGCGTAGCCGCATCCAGTAATAGTAATAACCGACCGCGAGCAGTATGAACCGCAGTACTTCATTCTGGAAATCGCTGCGCATAGCCGCCTCGAACCATGGCGTGAGATACACCAGGAACGGCGTGCTGAGAAAGACCGCGGAGACGGTGGCCGGGAACCCGAGGAGATACGCAGGGCGGCTGCGTAGCACGCGGGTGAGCCGCTCGCGTCCACGCTCGGAGCAGTTCTGCATGATCAGCGTCAGTGGCGCGCCGAGAGCCAAGAGCATCGGCACCACCATGAGCACCAGGGTGTTCTGCACCGCCCTCGGCCAGAACAGCGTCCGCTCGTACGCGCCGAGGAACGACATGCACACAAACGCGAAGAGGCCCAGGCCCGAAAGGAACAGAACCGTGCGCCCGCGCTGCCACGTCCCACCGCGCGCCCTGAGGCGTCTGACGCCCGCGACGTAAAGCGCTGCCCCGACGACGACTACGCCGAGCACCCACGGATTGAGCGTCCACTGGGTCACATACGCGCTGTTCTGCAGGAGGGGCGGCCCTGAATAGGCACTGGCCATCGGATGCGAGCCCGCCCCTGGCAGTCCGGTCGTCATGCGCACATCACCTCGTGGCTTCGCCTGTACCCGCACATCGTAGGCAACCGGGCGAATCAGATCAGACACCGGGGCCGGATTCGCTCGGTGAGGTATCGCTCGCACACATGGTCGAACCGCGGATGGCCGGCGTGATCATGAGTGCTGGACACGCCGCGCCGAGGTCTTACGGAGATGTCAGTGCCGACGGATAGACTTCGAACTATAGTTCTAGATCGAACGGACGTCCCCGGTGCCGTGCAGACTGGTTTGCCTGGATTTTTGGCATTTCCGCACCCGCGGCCCCGGCGGCGTGAAACAGTGACCACTGAACGGTGGTCGCGGAATCCGGGAGCCACCGGGACGGGTGCGCTCCACGGAGGCGGCGTTGTTGTCGGCGGTGGCCGGTAGCGTTCTCGTCGCAACCAGCGAACCGGCGGCCCCAGACCGCGGTACCAACACACGGAGGCGAGAGAAACCATGGCGGCGTCAACCGATCGGGAGAAGGCGATCGACGCGGCCCTCGCGCAGATCGAGCGGCAGTTCGGCAAGGGCTCGCTGATGCGCATGGGTGACCAGACGCGTGCACCGATCGACGTCATCCCGACCGGGGCGATCGCGCTCGACGTGGCCCTGGGCGTAGGCGGATTGCCGCGCGGGCGCGTCGTCGAGATCTACGGCCCGGAATCCAGCGGAAAGACGACCGTGGCCCTGCACGCGGTCGCCAACGCACAGCGGGCCGGCGGCCTGGCCGCGTTCATCGACGCCGAACACGCCCTCGACCCGATCTACGCGAAGGCGCTCGGCGTCGACACCGAGAACCTGTACATTTCGCAGCCGGACAACGGCGAGCAGGCCCTGGAGATCGCGGACACGCTGATCCGCTCCGGCGCGCTCGACATCATCGTGATCGACTCGGTGGCCGCGTTGGTGCCGCGCGCCGAGATCGAAGGCGAGATGGGTGACTCGCACGTCGGTCTGCAGGCCCGGCTGATGAGCCAGGCGCTGCGCAAGATCACCGGTGCGCTGAGCCACTCGAAGACCACCGCGGTCTTCATCAACCAGCTGCGCGAGAAGGTCGGCGTGATGTTCGGCTCGCCGGAGACGACGACCGGTGGCCGGGCGCTGAAGTTCTACGCCTCGGTGCGGCTGGACGTGCGTCGCATCGAGACGCTGAAGGACGGTCAGGACGCGGTGGCCAACCGCACCCGGGTCAAGGTCGTGAAGAACAAGGTGGCCCCGCCCTTCCGGCAGGCCGAGTTCGACATCGTCTACGGCCACGGCATCAGCCGCGAGGGCGGCCTGATCGACCTCGGCGTCGAGCACGGCTTCGTGCGCAAGTCCGGGGCTTGGTACACCTACGAGAACGGGCAGCTCGGGCAGGGCAAGGAGAACGCGCGCACCTACCTGAAGGACAACCCGGACATCGCCAACGAGATCGAGAAGAAGATCAAGGAGAAGCTGGGCGTCGGCCCGCAGTTGGACGCGCCCGCCGTGGACGCCAAGCCGGTTGCCGCGGCCGAGGTGGAGGCTCCGGTGAAGCCCACGCGATCGCGGACCAAGGCGGCGAGCACTGACGCAGCCGGGCTGTGACCAGCCGAGCCGACGACCGTCACCGGCCGGACGCGGGCCCGAGCTTCGGCGCGGGTGCGGGCGGTGGCGGTCAGCGCGAGCGGCGTGCTCGGCGGCGGTCGCCGAGTAGCGGCGGCCAGTTCCGGCAGGGTGATGATGAAGGCTGGGACACTGCGCCGGCTTGGGCTGGTGGCGTAAGCCGGGGCGCAATGCCGGAGTGGGCCAGCGGCGATGACGGTCGGCACGCGCTGACGGACTCGGTCGGCGGCGACGCCGCGGGTCCGGCACCGGCTCGGACTGATGGCAGTAGTCGCGATGCCGCACCGCAGTGGGCCGATGGGCACGGTGCGGATGAGGCATCGCAATCGGCGGGAGGCGGAGAAGCGGCTGCCCGCCGAATCGCCTTGGACGCCCTCTCCAGAGCAGCCAGGACCCGAGGCCAACTGGCCGCACTCCTGCAACGCAAGGGCATCGCGCCCGAAGCGGCTGAAGCGGTGCTGGACCGGTTCGAAGAGGTCGGCTTGATCGACGACGTCGGCTACTCGGAAGCCTTCGTCGAATCCAGGCACCGAATCCGCGGACAAGGCGGCCGAGCCCTCTCCGCGGAGCTGCGCCGCCGCGGCGTGGCAGACGACGTCGTTGCGGACGCGGTCGGCGCGCTCGATCCCGAGCAGGAATTCGAAACCGCCTGCCGGATCGCCCGCGCCCGGTACGACCGGATGCCCGCCGTGCCCGCCGAAGTAAAGCTTCGCCGCTTAGCCGGATTCCTCGCGCGCAAAGGCTATTCGGGCGCGATCGTGTCCCGTGCGGTGCGCCACGTGATCCAGGAAGCCGCCGAGGAACAGGAAGTGGCAGAAGCCGCCGCGGATGCCTTCAGCGAGTGCGAGGTCGACGACGCCGCGTTCGGACCGGGCTGAGCCTGGTGCACGTTGAGCATGGCGCCGACTGAGCGCGGTGCGAGCTGAGCACGGCCTTACCGCATCCGCGACCAGCGCGGCTACTGGCTCAGGACTTCGGCGTCCACACACCGTCCGGCGGCGCGATCGGCTGAATACCCGACGGCGCCAACGTGGCGTTGAAAATCGCCTGCCAGGTGCCGTCATTCTCCGCGGCGACCAGAATGCTGTCGATCTTCCGGCGCAGCAGGTCATCGCCGAGCGGCAGGCCGATGCCGTACAGCTGCGGCGCCGCGGCCTGCGGGATCGCGATCAACCGCAGATGCTCGGGATCCTGGGCCGCGTACCCGGCCAGCACCGCGAGATCGGTGAACACCCCGTCCACCGCGTGCTGCTTCAGCGCACTCACGCACTCGGAGAAGGTGCTGCGGGGCACCAGCTGAGCATTGGTCAGCGACTTCAGCGGACTGATCGAGTTCGAGCCCGAGGTCGAGCAGACGTTGTCGCTCGCCGTCAGCGAACCGAGGCTCGTCATGTTCTCGTCCGACCGCACCAGCAGGCCATCGATCGTCTCGAAATAGGGGCCGGCGAACGAGACGACCTGCGCGCGGGCCGCCGTATACGAGTACGACGCCACCACCAGGTCGACCGAGCCGTTCTGCAGCGCGTTCTCCCGGTTCGCCGAGGTCACCGGCAAGAACTGGATCTGCGCGCGGCTGAAGCCGAGCCCGGCCGCGATCAGTTCGGCGATCTCGATGTCGAAGCCGGTGTAGGCCTTGCTGTTCTCGTCGTAATAACCGAGCCCGGGCTGATCGTTCTTCACCCCGATGACGATGCGGCCCTTGCCCTGATCGCGCGCCACCATCCGCTGAAAGGTCGACGAGTTGTCCAGCTTCACCCCGCCGGCCACCGGAAAGTCACCGGTCGCCGCGATGGGGGAGATGGTTACGCATCCCGCCGTACCCGCCGTGAGCCCCACCGCGAGCAGCAATCCCAGCAATCCCCGTCGTCGCACAGTTCCGCCCCTCACACCGGTGCCGCCCCGACTGCGTTTCCCGGTGTGGAAAGGTAGCGCCTGTCAGGCTTATTCGTCACAACGGGCGATAACGGTCGGGTAACGGGGCCGTGGCCGGCGCCCGGAGCGAGCCCACGGCCTGCGCGAAGGACGGTTTCGCGACTCGACGTGGCAAAATGCGTCAGGTGGCCGTCACACGGCTCACGCGTCGCGGATGAGAGTGGTTCGGCTGGGATGTCCTCCTCCAGGAAGTACGAGATCGTCACGTACGGCTGCCAGATGAACGTGCACGACTCTGAGCGGCTCTCCGGTCTACTGGAGAGCGCCGGCTACGAGCGCGCCGATCACGGCGAGACGGCCGACGTCGTGGTCTTCAACACCTGCGCCGTGCGCGAGAACGCCGACAACCGGCTGTACGGCAACCTCGGGCACCTCGCCTCGGTTAAGGCACAGCGGCCCGGTATGCAGATCGCGGTCGGCGGCTGTCTCGCGCAGAAGGACCGCGGCGAGGTGGTGCGACGCGCGCCGTACGTCGACGTCGTCTTCGGTACGCACAACCTCGCTGCCCTACCGGTGCTGCTCGAACGCGCGCGCGTGCAGGAGGAGGCGCAGGTCGAGATCGCCGAGGCGCTGGAAGTCTTCCCCTCGACGCTGCCGACCCGCCGTGAGTCCGCCTACGCGGCGTGGGTCTCGGTTTCGGTCGGCTGCAACAACAAGTGCACTTTCTGCATCGTGCCGGCGCTGCGAGGTACCGAACGGGACCGGCGGCCAGGCGAGATTCTGGCCGAAATCGAGGCGCTCGTCGCCGAGGGCGTCGTGGAGATCACGCTGCTCGGGCAGAACGTGAACTCTTACGGCTCAGAATTCGGGGACCGCGAGGCGTTTTCCAAGCTGCTGCGCGCTTGCGGGCAGATCGAGGGCTTGGAGCGGGTTCGCTTCACCTCCCCGCATCCGCGTGATTTCACCGATGATGTGATCGCGGCCATGGCGGAGACGCCGAACGTGATGCCGTCGTTGCACATGCCGCTTCAGTCCGGCTCGGACTCCGTGCTACGCGCCATGCGTCGCTCCTACCGACAGGAGCGGTACCTAGGCATCATCGAGCGGGTGCGTAAGGCCATCCCCCACGCGGCGATCACGACTGACGTCATCATCGGCTTCCCGGGCGAGACCGAGGCCGATTTCGAGCAGACGCTGCACGTCGTGCGCGAGTCCCGATTCGCGTCGGCCTTCACCTTCCAGTACTCGAAGCGCCCTGGCACCCCGGCCGCCGAGATGGACGCCCAGGTCCCGAAGCAGGTCGTCCAGGAGCGTTACCAGCGGCTCGTCGACCTGCAGGAGGAGATCTCCTGGGCGGAGAACCGCAAGCTCGTCGGCACCGAGGTCGAACTCCTGGTGGCCGAGGGCGAAGGCCGTAAGGACGGCTCGACTCACCGCATGTCCGGCCGGGCTCGCGACAACCGGCTCGTGCACTTCGGGGTCGGAGACGCGACGACCGGTGCGCTGGATGACGCGCAACGGCCTCGCCCCGGTGACCTGGTGACGGCCCGGATCACGTACGCAGCGCCGCACCACCTCGTCGCCGACGGGGAGGATGGCGGCAGCGCGGTACGCACACTGCGGCGCATGCGCTCGGGCGACGCCTGGGAGGCGCGTAACGCGGCCAAGGACGACAAGCCGGTTGTCTCACTCGGGATGCCCGGCGTCGGCATTCCCGCGCCGCTGCCCGCCGCGTCTGTGTGCGGCTGAGCGGGATAGCAGCATGTTGGTTGCGGCCGCAGTGTGCCCGCAGACGCCTCTGCTTGTCCCTGAAGTCGCCGGCGGCGCGGCTGACGAACTAGCGGACGTCCGTGAGGCGTGTCTGGACGTCGTGACGCGTGTGTCGACTCGAAATCCGGATCTGCTCGTCGTGATCGCGCCCGGCGCTGGATCAGGCGCACGCGTAGGGCGGCTTGAGGGCACGTTCCGCCGCTTCGGCGTGGACTTCGTAGTCGGGGCCGCCCCGGATGGTCAGGACGCCGCCGTCGAGCCGTGCTGCGGCCTGCTGGTTGGCAGATGGCTGCTCGACGCAGCCGCGTCATCGGCCGATTTTGCGTGCGAGGCATGGGAGATCGGCGAGGACACCGAGCCAGCAGAGTGCGCGCGGTTGGGTCGGGAATTGGCCAGGCGCAGCGAGCGGGTGGCGTTCCTGGTCATGGCTGATGGCTCTGCGCGGCGCACGCTCAAGGCTCCCGGCTACCTCGACGACCGCGCCGAGCCCTTCGATGACGAGATCGCTCGCGCCCTTGCGACTGTGGACACGAAGTCGCTCGCAGCCATCGATCCGACGGCTGCGAGCGACTTGCTGGCGGCAGGACGCGCGCCCTGGCAGGTACTCGCCGGAGCCGCCGATGCCGGCGAGTCCGACCCGGGTGAGCGGCAATGGCACGGCGAATTGCTCTCCTGCTGCGCGCCTTACGGCGTCGGCTACTTCGCGGCGCTCTGGGTTCTGGGAGGCTCGGCGGCGGTCGACGTCTGACCGCCGCCCGCTAGCTGCAAAACGGCCGTAGACGCCCGGTCCCGGTCCCGGTCCCGGTCCCGGTCCCGGTCCGGCTCAGCTCGGCGGCTGCTGCGGGACGTCGCCCCCGGGCATGCTGCCCATCTCGGGGTGCGGCATGTCAGCGCCGGTGGCGGGATCTTGTGTCATCCCCGAACCCTGGTCCTCCTCGGCGAGCATCTCCTTTGCCTTGCTCGTGCCCGTGTTGATCTGATCGGTGTACCGGTTGCCGGTCCGCTCGTCGATCATCTGCCCGGCCTTGTCGACGCCCTTGTTGGCCTGGTCGCCGTGGCCGTGCAGCATCCCGCGCGCGCGGTCCATCAGCGCGGTAGACGAGCCGCCGCCCTGATTCCTGCTGTGTTTGAACCTGTCGAAGATGCCCATCGTCTGGCCCTCCGGTCGTGACGCCGCCGTGTTCCGGCGGCCCGATCTACCGAGCATATGTGACATAACAGGACATCGCGCGGCGAAGAGTGGAGCTCGGAACTGGGAGAATGAGCCCGTGACAGGGCCATTGACGGAACAGGCGCAGACGCAAACGCGGCACTTGGGGGCGGAGCCGTCTGACCAGGCGCGTGAGGACGGCAACGACGCGCGACACGGCCGTCCGACAGTGATCGCCGTGGTCGGTCCCACCGCCGTCGGCAAGTCCGACCTGGCCGTTGCGCTCGCCCAGGAAGTCGGCGGCGAGGTGGTCAATGCCGACTCCATGCAGCTCTACCGCGGCATGGATATCGGCACGGCGAAGCTGACTGAAACCGAGCGGCAGGGCGTACCGCATCATCTGCTCGACATTTGGCCGGTCACCGAGCGCGCTGCGGTAGCCGAATACCAGCGCCTCGCGCGCTCGATCATCGATCGGCTGCTCGCAGAGGGCCGCCCGGCGATCCTGGTAGGCGGCTCCGGGCTCTACGTACACGCGACGCTGGACGACTTCGAGTTTCCCGGTACCGATCCGGAGCTGCGCGCTGAGCTTGAGGCGCAGCTCGCGCAGGTCGGTTCCGCCGCAATGCACGCGCGGCTCGCCGCGGCCGACCCGGGCGCAGCGGCAGCGATCCTGCCCTCGAATGGTCGACGGATCGTGCGTGCGCTCGAGGTGATCGAGCTGACCGGCGGCCAGTTCACCGCGACGTTGCCGGGCCACAGCCCGCATTACCCGCACACGCTCCGCCTCGGCCTCACGGCTGACCGCGCCGTGCTCGACGAGCGTATTACGCACCGCGTCGACGTCATGTGGGAGCGAGGGCTTGTCGACGAGGTGCGTGCGTTAGAGCGCGTCGGACTGCGCGAGGGCGTCACGGCCAGCCGGGCCCTCGGCTACAAGCAGGTGCTGGCCTTCCTCGCTGAAGAAATCTCCGAGGAGGAGGCGCGCGAGCAGACCGTGAAGGAGACCAAGCGATTCGCGCGGCGCCAGGAATCCTGGTTCCGCCGCGACCCGCACGTGCATTGGCTCGAACAGACCGGCTCAGGGCTCTACGAGGCGGCGCTCGAACTCGCCTGTGGGTAACTGACGTTGCGCCGGGAAGGCCGACTGAGAGCTAACGAGCCGTCAGGTGGCTTCAGGCGCCGAAGATGCGCCTGGTGTAGTCGTTGGCGAATACGCGCTGTGGGTCTGCCTTGTCCCGCACGGCGAGGAAGTCGTCGAAGCGCGGGTACGCCGACGCCAGGTACTCGCGGTCGCGCGTGTGCAGCTTCCCCCAGTGCGGGCGGCCGTCGTAGGCGACCATGATCGACTCGGCGTTCTCGAAGTACTCCGCCGGATTCACGCCTTCGGTCATGTGGAACGCCAGGTAGGCGGTGTCGCGGCCGTATGCCGTCGACAGCCACAGCTCGTCCGCCGGCGCGGTGCGCACCTCGATGGGAATCGCGATGCGTAAACCCGCGTCTTGGAGCATCCGCCGGATCTCGCGCAGCGCGGGCACGGTGGCCTCGCGCGGCAGTGCGTACTCCATCTCCAGGAACTTGAACCGGCGCGGCGAGGTGAACACCTTGTCCGAGCGGTCGGTGTAGCTGCGCGCGGACAGTGCCTTCGCCGCCAGCTTGTTGATGGCCGGCACGGCGCGTGGCGCGCTGCGGCCCGCCTTGAGCAGCCCGGAGAAGAAGGTGTTGGACAGGAATTCGTCCTCCAACCAGACCCGGCTGCGCGAGAGCGGGGCCGCCGGACCTTCCGTGCGGTTGTTGCGCTTGAGCATCGTCGCGTCGGTGTGCGGGAACCACCAGAACTCGAAGTGCTCGTTGTCCTGCCAGAGCTCGTCAAAGGATTCGAACACCGCGTCAAGGCGCATCGGCTCCTCGCGCGCAGCCAGCAGGAACGCCGGCTCGGTGCGGAAGGTGACCGCGGTGATCACACCGATCGCGCCGACGCCGATGCGTGCCGCCTCGAACAACTCAGGACGCTCGGTGGCGGAGCAGGACACGATCGAACCGTCGGCCAGCACCACTTCGAGCCCTGCGACCTGCGCGGCGATCGACGCGCTTGACCGGCCGGTGCCGTGCGTGCCGGTGCCGATCGCGCCCGAGACCGTCTGCGCCTGGATATCGCCCATGTTGGTCAGCGCGAGGCCCTGCTCCGCCAGCAGTTCATTGAATCGCCACAGGCCCATGCCGGCCTCGACGGTGACCAGCCTGGATGACTTGTCCGCAGACCGCAGCCTGGTCAGATTGTCCAGCCTGATGAGCACGCCGTCGGTGACTGCGACAGGGGTGAACGAGTGGCCGCTGCCGACTGGTTTGACGGCCAGACCCTGGGCCGCGGCCTCGCGCACGGTCTGCGCCGCCTCGGCGGCGCTTGACGGAGTGGCTATGCGCCTGACCCGGGCCTTCTGGTTGCCGGCCCAGTTGGTCCACGTGCGGGTCGGCGTGGAGGTCGCCTCAGTGCTCACAGCCTCGATTGCCCATCTCATCAGTCAGCGGGGTGGCGTGCGGTCTCGCGCGGGCCTGCCGTGCAAGGCGCTCTTGCGCGGAATTGTGCCGCCCGGGTTGGTTCTGCGGTGCGTAGCCAACGCGACATGCGGCCGGGCGTCAAGGGACTTCAGGCAATTTTGATGTTGCTCGCCACGCTGCGCCCCACCTTGTGCCGCCTTTACCACGCTAGCCGACCGCGGCGTTTGCGCCCGAGCCGGGCGTGCGAGGATGGCGTCATGTCTTTGGCCAGCCCGTACGACGCCCTGCTGCTGCTTTCCTTCGGCGGGCCCGAGGGTCCGGACGACGTCGTCCCCTTCCTGGAGAACGTCACCCGCGGCCGGGGCATCCCCAAGGAGCGGCTGGTCGAAGTCGGCGCGCACTATTTCCAATTCGGCGGGGTCAGCCCGATCAACGGGCAGAACCGCGCGCTGATCGCCGCTCTTGAACAAGACTTCGCGCAGCACGGGCTCGACCTGCCGAT
>Ga0134128_10007099_pt1 | contig 13537 bp, 13 predicted proteins | sample KB31754_FD_96462 | JGI IMG/M metagenome (GOLD analysis project Ga0134128, IMG submission 96462) | Terrestrial soil microbial communities with excess Nitrogen fertilizer from Kellogg Biological Station, Michigan, USA - KB3-175-4 | ecosystem: Environmental > Terrestrial > Soil > Unclassified ... | reverse complement strand
GAAGGGTGGCGACAGCGGCAAACTGGGCAAAGGGAGAACCTTGTCTAATTAAGAGAAATGCCAAGAAAAACTTCAAAAACGAAAAACTAATTGACACAGACCGGCCTTCTCATGGAAGGCGTTATCACAAGCTTGCGCTTTCCGTTCGCCTTTTCCGAGATTTGTGCGAGGCCAACTCGCCTCAGACCCCTATTGAACCGCTCCGCTCGATTCTGGAAACGCAGCCGCAATCCCCTCCGCGATATTGCGAATTTGGTACTCGACGAACTTTCCAAATCCCGCCGCAACGTGCGTCTCAGTGACATGAATGTAATATTTTGCGGCAACAGAGGGTGAGCTGTGTCCCATCAGCCTAGCGAGGGAGAAACGATCCATGCCCGACTGTGCAGCCCTCGTCCCGAACGTGTGACGCCAGCAGTAGAACTCGAACGGCTCTAGCTTCGCATCTTCGATAGCATCCTCGTGCGGGTGTTGGAAAGAAATAACGTGTCCCGACTTACCCGGACCAGGGAATACGTACCGTGAGGGATTCGTCTCTTTGTCTGCATTTTGCTTGCGCCGCTCCAGAACCTCAGACGCACGAGGCGTCAGAGGCAAGCTGCGCTTTGCGTTCGCCGTTTTCCCTTCACGGATGTGTATCACTCCATTCGGAGACTCAGGCCGCGCCGTCAGATCAACATCCGACCATTTCAACGGGAAAAGCTCGCTATTGGGCCGGACTCCCGTGTCTACTGCGATGACCGTTGCGTCACGCAGATTCTCGGAACCGTGTGCGAGATAGAGTTGAGGGATAAGTGCGAGAGTCTCACGTTTGTTCACCTTTGTTGCAGTGCTTCAACCTTTTCCGAGACATATTTTTTGAAATTTTTTCCATCAGGGCCAAGACCGAGAAAGCCGTCAATTGATACCCGGGGACCGCCATACCCGGACAACTCGACCGCAATTACGTTCAGACCAGGAGTGTCCAATTTTGGACTGTGTACCATTTTGTGTACCACGATTGCCGCTATGCAGGGCTAATGATCGCCAAGTGAGTTTTGGAGCAAAAAGAAAACCCGCTGATTTAGCGGGTGTTAACGGATGATAGCTGGTAGCGCTACCGGGAATCGAACCCGGGTTTGAAGATTGAGAATCTTCCGTCCTAACCCCTAGACGATAGCGCCCCGTAACGAGATTATAGCAATTCTAATCACCAGACCTACAGGACCAAGCGTCGGTATGCGTTCAAAAGCGCCGGCCTACACCAATGCCGGACCGGTTCTTTGTGACGCGGCATATTTCATTGAAAGCCAGGTTTGGTGTTAGTAGTGTCTTGGTCTGGTCTCGCGCAGAATTGTGGCAAAGTTTCGGCCATGCATGCTGAAGCCTTGTTCGATCCTGCCGGTGACTCCCAGGCGAGCTTCGTGTCCAGGCACGCCGAAACTGCTGCTATAAACCCATATCCGGCCAGTGCCATCATCCAATTGAAATGCCCCCTCACCCATAACTGCAAACGAATTGACCACCCTGCCCACAACGGTGATTTCCTTCCCCCGAAAACGGCCCGGGTCACGGTTCACAGACTCGATGGTCTCGCGAGGAGGGCAGGCGGCCAGCAGTAGCGCTGACGCAATCAACAAAGCAGCAAAGACGAATCTTGAATATTTCCGTTTTGGCGTCAAGTAGCTCTCCGGTAGGCAGAATCTCTACCCTATGTTTGAACCCAGCCTCGAAAGAAGAGTTGCTGGCGAATGAACATTCTCCCCCCTCAGCCGGGGGGGAAATGGCCCGGTTTCGGCAAAGAGCTTGCGCCTTATTTCGAGCCAGTCTGCAATCGTGATATTTTGAAACACCGATGAAGAAGCTTGGTTTTTTGATTGTCGTGGCCGTAGCAGGCCTGGGCACGGGATACGCCCAGGAAAGCCTGGAACCGCTTCCGGTTCCCCTTACCAACAATGCCGTCGTCGCGGTGAAGGTTGCAGGGCAGACGCTCGTTTACTCCTTCATGGGTTTGGATTCGAGCAAAAAACCCGATGCGGTGAAGAACTCCGCCTACGCTCTCAATCTCAAGTACAACAAATGGACCACGATCCGCTCGGTGCAGGGGTCGGGACGGCTAGGCGCCTCAGCCGCCGCTGTGGGCGAGGAAGTTTTCGTGATTGGCGGGTTTGTGCCCGACAAGTCCGGACTCCAGGCGATTGTGGCTGACGTTTCCGTGTACTCACCACTCGCACTGCGGTGGTATCGGGGCCCGGATCTTCTCACCCCGGTGCGGGATGCAGTGGCGGCTGAGTATCGTGAACGTTACGTCTATGTTGTGGGGGGCTTCTCGAAGTCCGGCCCTATCAACGACGTGCAGGTTTACGACACCGTGACCAAGGAATGGTCCAAGGCTACCGCTTATCCGGGAGCTGCGGTTTTTGGGCACGCGGGGACAATCGTGGGCGACACCATTATTTATGTGGATGGGGCGAAGGCGAGCCCTGCCACCCAGGGGCTGCGCTACGTTGCATCGGATGAATGCTGGATGGGTAAGATTGACCGCAAGGACCCGCGTAAAATCACCTGGAGCAAGCTGCCAGGCCATCCGGGAACAGCAAGATATCGAATCGCTGCAGGCGGGGCGGGCAAGGAAGGAAAAGCTTACTTTTCAGGCGGAACCGACATAGTCTACGACTACACAGGCGTTGGATTTGATGGGACAGGTGCGGAACCGTCGCCCGTGGTGTTTGACTACAACCTAAAACGCGAGGCTTGGGAAACGATTCTCGACAACGATCGGAACCCGACGATGGACCATCGCGGTATGGCGGTCACCTCAGATGGATTAATCGTGGTGGGCGGGATGGCGAAGGCTCAGAAGGTTACTGCAGCGGTAAGGGTACTACCCAGGGGGAAATAGGCAAACGGGCAGAGGGGTCCCGTGCCGATGCAGCAGATTTTGATGGTCGAGCTGACCATTGCCTTGACAACACTTCTTTCACCGTACCCGAGCTAGAACCAGGGTGACGTCGTCCGGTTGTTCCGCGGCGCCGATCCAGTCATCCACAGCGGCGGTAACGGTTTCCGAAATGCGGTCGAGAGGAAGATCTCGATTTTCTCGAACGATTGAAATCAGCCGTTCTTCGCCAAATTCTCCGAAGTCATTCTCGGGCTCGGTTACCCCGTCGCTATAAGCAAGAAAGATGTCGCCGCGCCGCATGTGGACGGTTTCTTCGTCATACGGAATCTCATCGAACAATCCCACAACTGTGCCGCCGCACCGCAAGCGGCTAACCCTTCCATCATTGCTCAACAGCAGCGGTGGCAAGTGACCGGCGTTGCTGTAAGTAAGACGGTGGGCTTCCCCGTCGTACATGGCCAGAAACAGGGTGGCGTATTTCTCGAGCGGAGTGCTGTGATAGAGCTGGTGATTCAGCAGGGAAAGCATGGTGCCGGGAGAGACCTCGGCGCCCTGCACCATGGATTCGTATCGGGTCGACAGAGTTTCCCCTGCCACTACTGCCTCCGCCTGCCGGAATACGGGAATGCCCTCAATTGCATAAGCGCGCACGGCGGAGTGAATCGTGGCCATAAGCAAGGCGGCCGAGATTCCCTTTCCGCTCACGTCGCCTACGGCGAGGATCATGCGATCGGAGCCCAGGGAAAGAAAATCGTAGTAATCGCCACTTACGCTACGGGCGGGGCGGCAGAAACCATGCACCTCAAGATTGGCAAGCTGCGTAATCTCGCGCGGGAAAAGCTGATTTTGAACCTCTTGAGCAATCGAGATTTCATTCTGAAGGCGCTGTTTTTCTTTCTGCTCGAGGACCAATTTTTGGATGGACTCGGTCATCAGGTTGAAAGAACTGCCCAGGGCGGCAAGCTGATCGTTGGAAGTGATGGGAATGCGGTGGCTGAAATCGCCTCGATTGACGAACGTGGTGGAGCGGTAGAGCTCGGCAACGCTGCCAGTGACAGTGCGAGTCAGCTGAGTACCAACCCAGGCGGCCAGCGCCCCGAACACGCCGAGGACGATCAATATGACGAGCAGCGACCCCTCCACGGTGATGCCCACATCCCCAAGTGCCGAAAACAAGGAATCGTACAGCGTCGAAAGCCGCGCCCCTCCAACCATCCCGGCTAGTTTCGCGTGCCCCCCATCGGACCAGCTCATCGTCTCCAGATGCGTCGCGACCGGAATACTGATATCTACGATGCTGCGTTTCGGAGCCAGACCGCCGGAGCTGTAGAGTGGCGGGATGAGCCGCCCTGTCTGGTCCAGGTCCCCGATATTCAAGTCGCCAACATGGATGGCGATGGTTTCGAGCATCCGCCGATTTAGCGGCCTGCTGGTGATCACGCTGAGTTGCCCTTGGGGAGTAGAAACCTCAGCCCAAGCGCGCAGGAAGATTCTTTCCTTTTCTCGGGTCAGCCCCGAAAAGCCGCTTCGAATGCCATGCGGCAAGGCAATTGCGGGTTCCTGATTTGGGCTGTTGAACAAAAGAACGCCGTTCAACCAAACGGAAACTTGAGTATCCATCGTCAAGGGCACCGAGATACCCGCCAGCTTGCGGCCATTTTCGATATCAGTCGCGACGGCTCGTTCCATGGTCTCGGAGGTGGCCTTAAGCTCAGCTGCAGCCCTGTCCAGGCGCGATGTAGCGATAAAGGTCGCGAACTGTATGGACAGGAGGTAGAGAGAACCCAGAAACAAGGCGACGAGCAAAACGAAAGGAATGACGCCAATAAAAACGTAGGTGACGATCAGGCGATTGCGCAGCCGCCAGAGCAAACCGCTCGAAATACGGCGAATCATCAACACCAGAAAAAAGGCGATGACGACGGCGCTGAGGAAAGTGACCCAGCCTCCGAGAGATGCGCCCCAGGATCGCCCTAGAGTCCGTGAGAGTTGTTGCAACGCGAAGAGGAAGATGTCAATTGCAAGCAGATAACAGGCGACAATCGCCAACTTACTGCGCGGGTAGAGCCCGTGCTTCTCCAGCCAGATTCGCAGCTGCAGCAGGCGGGAACTCATAGGAGACCTGCATTATAGACGGTGGGATACGCTCAAGGTTGGTGCCTCAAGCAGGGTTGAGCTCTCCGACTGTTACAATGCGGCTGTGTCCCAAACATTCTGGATTGCAAGCTGGTTGTTGCTGGGCGGAGTGTGGGCGGTGGCGCAAGACGCCCCGGCCCAGAAGACACCTCCGGTTAAGGTGAACGTTTTAAACGTATGTACGCCTTCGCAGGAAGACCAACAACTGATTGCCGCCGCGCTGGCGTCCATTCCGAAGCGGCCGTCGTTCAGCGCTGATTTTGAGGTAGACCGCGGACGCTCGGTGCTTGATCCAAGCTCGAACCCTCTCATGGCCACCTGGGCGATGGCTTCCGCCGGGGATACGGCGATCGCCGACTTTGTCCGTATGCGTCATGACTTGGGAGGTAATTCCCCGTTCGCAACCGTGCAATATTCCTTCAGCCGGGACCCCAAGCAGATGGTGGAGACATTGGCCTTTCGGGTGAGGGACCCGAAGGACCTTCTGCAACTTTCGCTGGAAGACAACGCGTCTGCCGTGACCACCGCGGCAGCGATGCTGAGTTCATCGACCCCAGTATCGAGGATCAAACTGGAGCGATTCGGGAAATCTTCGATTGTATTGGCGCGCTGTTCGAGCATGGAGACTGGTCAACCGGTCGATCAAAGCAAGTACGAACCCCTGTTTGCGTCGGCTACCGCGGCGCTTGAGGGGTACCGGGACCTGCTGGGTGTAAGAGCGCTCGTGCCGGAGGAGTTGGCGCGAATCCTGCACGGGCGGGCAAAGCCGGATGGGAAAGCCGGTGTAGCTCAGCACTAGCTGAGCTGCGGTCTGAAACCGAATCCAGGTTTAGTTCATCGAACCAATTTCTATGGAAAATGTTAGAAACGTCGTAATCATGGGCTCGGGTTGCGCCGGGCATACGGCTGCTCTCTATACCGCGCGAGCAAATCTGAAGCCGTTGGTTCTTGAAGGACATGAGCCCGGGGGCCAGCTTTCCCTCACCACGCTGGTTGAGAATTTTCCCGGGTTCCCCGAGGGCATTCAAGGACCGGAGTTGATCGCCAATATGCGCCGCCAAGCGGAACGGTTTGGGGCGGAATACAAGCTTGCACACGTCGACAAAGCAGACTTATCGACAAGCCCGATTACTCTGCAAGTGGGGAAAGATGAAGTCCGTACGCGCACGCTGATCATTGCGAGCGGAGCCTCGGCGCGCTGGCTCGGTTTGCCAAGCGAACAGGCCTTGATCGGACATGGCGTTTCCTCTTGCGCCACCTGCGATGGCTTTTTCTTTTCCGGGAAAGAGATCGCCGTAATTGGTGGCGGAGACTCAGCGATGGAAGAAGCCCTGTTCCTGACACGGTTCGCGACCAAGGTCAACCTCATTCACCGACGCGAACATTTCCGCGCTTCCAAGATCATGCTGGAACGCGCCCAACAGCACCCCAAAATTGAGATGATCACGAACGCAGTGGTGGATGAAGTTCTGGATCCGTCGAAAAAAGAGGTGACTGCCCTCCGTTTACGCCATGTTCGCGACCAGAAGAAATGGGACTTGCCCGTAAGCGCGATGTTTCTAGGCATCGGGCACATACCGAATGCTAAGGTTTTCGAAGGTCAACTGGATATGGACCAGGATGGATATTTGAAGACCGTAAACTACGTTTTCACGAACGCGCCGGGAGTCTTTGCTTGCGGGGATGTTCAAGACCGTCGGTACCGCCAGGCGATTACCGCCGCCGGATCCGGCTGCATGGCGGCGCTGGAAGTCGAGAAATTTCTAGAAGATCGAGGCCACTGAGCGAACGGTTACTTTCGAGTCTTTGCTGAGAGACAGGGGTAATCTGTTCACTTTGATGTCGGGGAAATTATTCTCTTGGCATGAAAGTCTCCTCCTTGTCTCTTGCGCTGATCCTGGCAAGTGCGACTGTCAGTTTCCCAAGTGCGAATGCGCAAACTCAGAATGTTCAAGTGGAAGGGTCCCGAAAAGTTCTCACTCGAGTACTGCCCATCTATCCGCCGATTGCGCGCAGCATGAATCTGAGCGGATCGGTCAAGCTCGAGATTGTCGTAGCACCCACCGGTTCCGTGAAATCCATTCAGGTCATTGGCGGGAGTCCTGTGTTTTCGCAGGCTGCGGAGGGTGCGGTGCGTGCCTGGAAGTGGGAAAAGGCTGAGCACGAGACCACCGAGCGGCTTGAAGTCGAGTTTAAGCCCTAGGTTCGATGGCCTTGCGGGTCACCTACCCTAGCGGCTGGTTGTGATACAACGTTCTGTGCTCGTGCGGACTGGGAACCCTCCGGAGGCCGCTTTCGCGGCAAACGCTTGTTGAGAACCCTCCTCATTTCTCTTTCCGAAAGCCGCGCCCTGCGCGCCTTGGCCGAACGGTCTTCGTTGGGGCAACGGGTTTCCGGGCGTTTTGTCGCAGGCACTCAACTTCAAGATGCTTTGCGGGTAACGCAAGGTCTGAATGCTTCCGGGATGGCTGTGTCGGTGGACAATCTCGGCGAGAATGTCACCAACGCCGAGGAAGCACGCCACAGCGCCGATCTGTATCACGAGCTTCTCAAAGAAATGTCTTTGCGGGGCCTGAATGCCAATGTCAGCCTCAAGCTGACGCACATGGGGTTGGATGTTGATCCCCATCTGGCCTGCCAGCTGGTGAGCCGGCTAGTCTCCCAAGCAGCGTCGGCACAGCCGAAGAACTTTGTGCGGGTGGATATGGAAGGGTCTGCCTACACGCAGCGCACACTCGATCTCGTGCGCGAACAACATCGCAAACCCGAGTCTCGTGGCTGTGTCGGGGCTGTCATCCAGAGTTACATGCGCCGTTCGGAAGCCGATGTCGCCGATTTGTTGAATGACGGAATCCGCATACGACTGTGCAAAGGAGCCTACAAAGAGCCCCCGGAGATCGCCTACCAAGCCAAAGCGGAGGTGGATGCAAATTATCTTCGCCTGATGAAGACTCTGCTGAAGAGCGGCGGGTACCACGGGTTGGCGACGCACGATGAAAACATCATTCGAGAGGTGCAGGCCTTCGTAATCCGGGAGAAGATTCCCCGGGACGCATTTGAATTCCAGATGCTGTACGGGATTCGGCGCAACCTTCAACAGGCGCTTACCCGCGAGGGCTGGCGCCTTCGGGTCTATGTGCCGTTCGGCACCGAATGGTATCCGTACCTGATGCGGCGTTTAGCGGAAAGACCGGCGAATCTTGGCTTCGTGTTGAAGAATATGTTGCGCGGCTAGGCAGGTTTCGTCGCCCCCCCGTTGGCTTCGAGCACGGCGGGTGCCTTGCCGGGCAGGATCGCTCGCAAGCAGGTTCCATCAGAGTTCGATTCGATTTCCAGGGTGCCGTCGACCTCGCGAATTCTCTCTCGCATTCCTGCCAGTCCTACGCCCGAAGCCCCGGCAACACGGAATCGCTCCAGGGTTTCCGGCCCAATGCCGTTGCCGAAATCTCGGACCACGAGAACCAGGTTCTGGCCTTCACTCCGGAAAGCGATTTCTGCAACATGACTGCCGGAATGGCGATGGATATTTGTAAGCGCTTCCTGCAAAACCCGGAAAAGCGTAATCTCGACTTCCCGCGGCAAGCGCTCGGCAAGGTCGGCAACATCCACTTTAAGCTGAATTCCACTGCGGCTGGCGAACCCTTCTGCATACCAGCGGGCGGCAACGGAAAATCCTGCGTCCTCGAGTCCAGTCGGATGCAGCAGGTGCGAGATCGTGCGGATTTCCCGTAAGGAACGATCGATAAGATCAAGACTCTCGCGGAGCCGGCGATCTTCGGGATGGGCCGTCGCTAAGGGAGCAAGCACCATCTTGGCGGCTGCCAGGTACTGCCCCGTGCTGTCGTGCAGGTCGCGCGACAGCCGGCGGCGTTCCTCGTCCTGCAAGGAGAGGAGGCGTGCGCTCAACCTGCGTGCCGCTTGATTGCTGGCCAGGGCGACGCTTTCTGACTCCCGCGCCCGCTGCTCGGCAGCGCTGGCGCTTGCGGCCGCGGCACGCGCTTGGGCTTCGGCGCGCTCGCGGGCCTCGAGTTCCTCCCGAACAAGCCGGTAATGCCAAAACAATAAAAGCACCGAGGTAGCGAAACTGATGCCAACGAAGACTCCGGCGATGGCGAAATGCAACCGGGCAGCCTCGCGCTTGGCAGCTAGCTCGCTCGCCTGCTCCTTCCGCAACTCTTGCGTAACCGCGACCAGAGCTTCCGCGAAGGCCGTGCTCTGGCTTGCCGCATCCGGCGTGACGCTTGCCCCTGGGGTCGCGTTCAACTGCTTCTCATGGATCGAAGCTTCCCAAACCTGCATCCGGTCCGAGATTAACCCTTGTAATTTCTGATATTGATGGAATTCTGACGGATTACTCTGGACTCCCTCGCGTAACTCTGCAAGCAGTTGCCCAATCTGGCCGGCAGAGTGCTTGTATTGTTCGAGAGCACCATCACCGCCCCCAAGGAGATAAGTAAAACGAGCTTTGGCAGCGGCGGCTACGGCAGCCTCGGTGTTTCCCAGGAGCACCTGGTTCCGTGCCACCTTCAGCATTTCCCGCTCGCTGTCGGTAAACGCCCGGGCGGTCCCGTAGACCACAAGACCGCAGGCGAGGAGTAGGCCGATGGCAATGAGGAAAGCAATCCGAGCTTTTGCGGCGCTCGACATAACATCCTTGCGGGGAACCACTCAGAGATGGCCGAAGTGCCATCCTGAAGGCTGGATTCTAGCAGCCCAGTTATCGAACGTCAGCCGCTTGGGAAACTCACCATCTTGCTTTAGTGCGGAGGACGAGGTACGTACCGTTGCTGTCCGTTATTCTGCTGGGTGGTCTGGGATTCTGGGGCGGGGCTGGGGGACGGTTGCGGAGCGGACGCCAACGGCAGACGTGTGACATCGTTCAGAATCTGCTTTTCCTGCTGCGAGAATTGGCTGAAGCGTCCTGACTCGATGGCACGCTCACGGGCATCGGGTGGCATTGCCCGCAACGTGTCAATGGCGTTGTGCACCGCCCGGCGCCGATCGGCCGGCAGGCTATTGAACTGGTTTCTCATGCCGAGGAAGTTCTGCTTCTGCTGCGGCGTAAGATGTTCCCAAGTCTCCATCCGGCGGAGCACCTGATGCTGCCGATCTGACGGAAGACTATTGAAGCGCTGCAAGCGCTGCTCGTACTCGCGTTGTGTTTCGCGCGGCAGCCGGCGGAAGGCAGGGTCGTTTTCAAGAGCTTTGCGCTGCTGATCCGGAGGCTTTTGGCGCTGTTGATTGAGCCACTGGCCAGAGTGGTGCCCTTGCGCCGGGGGCTGGTACTGGGGATAAAGGTGCGGCGCCGGCGGAGCCGGCTGAGTCTCCTGGGCCGCGTGCGCGTCGCGGTTCAAGTTTTGTTGCGGTCGGGACTCACGTCGTTCTTCCCTGCGCGGCTGGCGATTCTCTTGTCTTTGCTGCTGAGGGTTTGGGCGGGGAACATTTGACTTCTGGTCGCGGTGATTCTGCGCTAGCGACGGCAGTGCTACCAGGGTCAGCAACAAACCTGCTGAGCTACACCAGTTGCGAATTGTTGCATGCAACCGCATCCTCTATCCCCGGAAAGTCTCAGCTCGCAGTACCCGTGTTTTCAGCACACGTGGCCCGCATCCCTTCAATTACTGATTGGCGTTTACATCCTGCTGAACCTGCAAATCGTCAAGCAGGCTGGCAGCAGAATCCGGATCGGAATCGGAGAGCATGTCGTGGTTGTTGTCCAGGACTTGCAGATCGCTCACCGCACTGCCGACCACAACCGGTACCGGCTTCGACGGCCAATAGTGTTCCATCCAATACGCGCTTACGCTTGCTACTAGAACGACCCCCATTGAAACTGCCAGCACCGGGCGTCTCATCCACGCCCACCAGCTGTGCTGTTGCTTGGCGGCTTCCTCGCGCAATCGCGCCTGAAGCCGCACATCAAAATAGGGAGAAGGTTCAGGCGCCTGCCACTCATCGAGCAGAGCCATGGTCTTACGCAATTCTTCCAGTGTTCCCGCGCACTCAGTGCAAGAACGGAGATGAAGGTTGAGATCAGGTTCGGCCCTCACCAGCCCGGCGGCCAGATCCGGAAGCAGTTCGCGAATTTCATTGCACTTCATGATCGTGTTCCTTCTGCAATGGATCTTTGCAGTGTCATACGAATTCTTTCAGCTGTGCCCGCAACGCTTCATACGCGCGGAACAACAGGGACTTCGTGGCTGATTCACTCAACTTCAAGACTTCTGCTATCTGGCGGTAGTCCATCTGCTGATACTTGTGCATCAGGACCGCCATTCTCTGCCGCTCGGGTAGAGCCTCAATCTTCTGACGGATCGCGGCTAGCCGTTCGCGGCGTAGAATCTCCTCTTCCACCGTCGGCGTCTTGTCCGCCAGGTCCAGAGTCTGACCGGTTTCGGTGTCCGGCTCGTCCAGGTTCACCGTATTCTCAGCGCGTTCGTGGCGCGTGTCGCGCGCGTGGTTCACGCCGAGATTGGTCGCGATGCGATACAGCCAGGTACTGAACTTCGCGCTCGGCTCGTAATTCGCACGTGACCTATACACCCGCAAAAATACTTCCTGCGCCAACTCTTCCGCAATAGCAGGATTATGCGCCATGCGGTACATAAAGCCGATGATTGGACGCCGATATTTCTGCACCAGGTAATCGAAGGCAGCATCGTCCCCCTCTCTTACCCGCAGCATCACTTCCGCATCAGAAACCGCACCCGCGTCCACATCGGACGCACTTCCCCCAACTGCAAGCAACCCGTGATTTAAGGCCACGCTGCTCACATCAGAAGGAACCCTATCGGAGTCAGAAAGTTGCGTTTCTTGCGACTCCAAGTCGTCCCCGGATGTCCTTTCTTTTGAAGGGTTTATGTCGAGAGGAGTGGGTTTCTTTTTCTTCCACATGTGAGCCATGGTTGGAAATGGACCAAGACGGGCTGCGTATGCCCGCCCAAAGCCCCTTCGGCTACCGGAGTAAGGCTATCACGCTAAAAGGACAAGGTGGGAGTTCCTGGCAGCGATTCGGACGACCGCTCCCAGGCCTTCAGGGCTGCCGGCTCCAGCCTCGCAGTGCGTAGTACTTGTCCCTGGGCTCTCCAGTTAAGCCGTTGATGCCCTTACTGGGCAGCCACCACAGATGAACGATTACAAACGCAACCAGCATAAGTCCGACTGGCGCGAGTCCCCAGAACGCACCAAACTTCCACGCGATGCTACCCACGAAACCTGTCACCAAGAATACCTTGATGACTCTTCTCCACTTGGGGGTTCGTTCTTCGAAATGGCCGAAGAGTATGTTGCCGACAGCAAAGATCGTGGCCGTAATTGCAATCGTCATCCACATGGACGTAACTGTAACGCCTCGTTCGGACAATCGCCAGACCGTGCAGGGTGAAGGATCCACTCCGAGCCACAGGCTGGGGTGTGACGAGGCAATTTTCCCCTCGAGGTCGGTCGATCCCAAGTGGTGTTTATCACGCGCCGAACTTGTAAAACGGCTTCGAGAGCAGTTCTTTCATGACCACGCCCAGATCAAGCAACGACTGGCCACAGTCTCCGGAGAAGCAAGAGCCGTGCATGGCAGCGACTGTCTTGGGCTTCAAAGACGCCAGTCCTTGCAGAATCAATTCCGTGTTAGGCGTATAGGGGACATATCCAGCCAGTGGCCCAGCCTGATAATTCGCCAGCGTCTGTCGGCAGCGGTCGATCACACTGGAGTGTGAAAGCGGCTCACACTCGCCGTCCTGATGAAAGAGATCAGAGCTAAAGAGCGTCCGCTCGGTTTCCTCAAACAGGACTCCCGCGTCCCATCCGTGAGGAAGTTGCGGTGTCTGATAATACCGGAAGCGATATTTGCCGGTAAGGATCGGTTCTTGAGGTCCGATGATTCGGACCTCCTGGCCCACAAAGTCGTTTACGCTGACCAGCGCACCCACCGCCCCGCACGCCGGCTGTGCATTGGGAGCGACAGTCATCCACTCTTTCAATGCGCCACACTCGTCCGATTCAAAATGGCTCCAACTGATCCATCGCAGCTCAGCTGGATCGATCACCTTACTCAAACCCTCTTTGACCTCCGGGAACATTCCACGCAGGCCGGTGTGAAATAGCAGGGGCTCATCGTCCTTGACCAAGAAATGATTGAACTGGAGATTAATGGTTGAAAAGAAGACCGTGATTCGATAGACGTCGGGCGCGATCTCGGTGACTGTAGGCATGGACGCCTCCTGGTAGCAAAATTATAGGAGGCAAATACTGGGCAACTCAGAATAGCCGGATGTTAAGGCGGAGAAATCACAAAACAATTACGAAGGCACGCGGAACTGCTAAGTTCAGAATGAATTGCAGCTCTCCGCTGCAACGCGGCTGGACTCATGCCTGGGTTGCTGCCGATACCGAGTTCGATCGTGCCTTTCTGTCGGACACTGAAGCTGCTGGAAACTACCCCGTATCAAGTGGCTGTCGGAGCTCAATCAACTCGCACCGGAGGAGACCGGTTGGACCTAAATCTCAACAGGTGAGCTTCGGGCG
>Ga0134128_10007098_pt1 | contig 13537 bp, 9 predicted proteins | sample KB31754_FD_96462 | JGI IMG/M metagenome (GOLD analysis project Ga0134128, IMG submission 96462) | Terrestrial soil microbial communities with excess Nitrogen fertilizer from Kellogg Biological Station, Michigan, USA - KB3-175-4 | ecosystem: Environmental > Terrestrial > Soil > Unclassified ... | reverse complement strand
TCCTTGGTGACAAGCAGAAGGCGGATCTCTGGTTACACCGTCCCAGCCCGGCGCTTGGAAATGAGCTGCCCATCAAGCTGTTGGAAACTGACGCGGGAAGACAACGTGTCGAGCATGAACTCCGGAAAATTCAATTTGCATTTGTGTATTGAAGTTTGCAATCAATATCAGGCGGTGACTTGCCCGATGTCAGGCTCGGATTCCAAAGACTCTTTCCGTATAGATCCTGCTTAAACGAAGATCTTCCCCGAGCGGCCGAGTAATGGCGGTATTTTCGCGATACGCAAGTTCGACGACGACCAGTGGTTTTACGCCTTCCACATTTAAAAGCTCCGCGATCTTGCGGTAATCGATATCGCCGCTTTCGACCGATTCCAGCCAGAGCTTGTCCTTTGAGTTGCGGACGTGAATTTCCGTTACGCGCTTGCCTGCTTCGCGAAGCAGTTCCATTGGATCTAATCCGCCCTGGTGCACCCAGTCCAGATCGAGGCAGAAACTGACATATTTCGGATCGGTGTTGCGAAGAATGTAGCGCCATTCGCGCGCGTTGTCCATCATTTCCGGCGTGTGATTGTGGACCCGCAACTGGAATTCCTTCTGGCCGAGCGCGCGTCCCAATTGATTGAACGAATCCGCTTCGATCGCGAGCTCTTCGTCAGTCTTCTGCGCGTGCGGCAGTTTCGGGTCGGCATTGTTCACAACCGCCGTGCAGCCAAATGGCTTGCAAATCTCTGCAATCTCTAACGCAAGCTTCGTCGTCTGTTGAGCTAAGGCTTTGGTGTGCATGCCGCCACCAACGTAGACGGAAGGCATTGAGAGCGCATTTGATCGAAGAGCAGTGAGCACCCGGTTGCGCAGGTCCCGGGTAAAGAACGCGGGGTTCAGCTCGATGTTGTGGAAGCCTGCCTTTCGCACCATCGGGAAGATCTCGTCGATGATATCTCCCAGCGGCTTCTTTTGGCGTTCCGCATATTGCTGAAATATGTAACTTTCTACAGAGATGCGGGACTGCGGCTCACCGGCGTGGCATAGCAGCCCGCTTGCCGTCAGAAGCATCCATTCGCGGCGTGTCATCTGCCACTGGTCCTAGATGAGGATTTGCTTGGTCACACTACCGGCAACGTCAGTCAACCGGAAGTGTCGCCCTTGAAATTTGTATGTCAGGCGGGTGTGATCGATGCCCAGGCAGTGCAATACAGTTGCCTGGATGTCGTGGATTGGGACCGGGTCTGAAACAACGTTGTATGAGAAATCGTCCGTCTCGCCGACAACCATGCCGCGCTTGATTCCTCCGCCCGCGAACCACATGGCAAAACAGCGGGGGTGATGATCGCGGCCGTAGTTAGTGTTTGTGAGATGCCCCTGGCAGTACACGGTTCGGCCGAACTCGCCGCCCCAGATGACGAGCGTGTCATCCAACAAGCCGCGCTGCTTCAGATCGGTGACAAGCGCAGCCGAAGCCTGATCGGTTCCCTTGCACTGCAACGCGAGATCACGCGGAAGATCGTTGTGCTGATCCCATCCGCGATGATAAAGCTGAACGAAACGAACTCCGCGTTCGGCGAGCCGGCGCACCATTAAACAGTTAGCGGCATAGGTGCCGGGCTTGCGGGAGTCGGGTCCATAGAGTTCGAACGTGCTTTCGGGCTCTTTCGACAGGTCAGTCAAGTCGGGGACGGAGGTCTGCATCCGATACGCCATCTCGTATTGCGAGATGCGCGCCGCAATCTCTGGATCGCCATACGATTGTTCCGTGATCTTGTTCAGTTCATCGACGCTATCGAGCATAGCCCGGCGGGTCGCGGGATCGATGCCTTCCGGGTTCGCCAGAAAAAGAACTGGATCGCCCGAAGCGCGAAACCGGACCCCCTGGTATTTGGAAGGCAGAAAGCCGCTGGACCACAGTCTTGTAAACAGCGGCTGATCTCGATTCAGGGCGTTCGCCTGCGATATCAGAACGACGAACGACGGCAAGGTCTGGTTCTCGCTGCCCAATCCGTACGTCACCCAGGAACCCATGCTGGGACGGCCCGGCTGCATGAAACCGGTCTGGATGAAGGTGATGGCCGGATCGTGATTAATGGCATCGGTATTCACCGTTTTCACGATGGTGATATCGTCAACGATTTTGGCCGTGTGCGGCAGCAATTCGCTGATCCAGGTTCCATTCTTCCCGGCCTGATTGAATTTGAAGATAGACGGAGCAACTGGCAGCGAATTCTGTCCTGAAGTCATCCCGGTGATGCGCTGGCCCTGGCGCACGGAATCGGGAAGCTCCTTTCCGGCAATGTCCCTGAGTTTCGGCTTGTAATCGAAGAGATCGATCTGCGAGGGCGCGCCGGACTGATGCAGAAAAATAACCCGCTTTGCCGTGGGCGCGAAATGCGGGAGATCGGGAAGACCGCCGAACTTCGCCGCGGAGACCGGAGCGGTTGTCTCCTGCGGAAAAATTGCGGGGTCGAGCAGTCCTGCAAGCGCCGCGATGCCGATACCTTTGCTGGCGCGCCCGAACAGTTGCCTACGGGTGAGGATAAGCTCGTGTTCACGAATCGGGTCCATAGTCTGCCTCAATTCTTTGTGATGGTTTCGTCCATGTTCAAAATTGTGCTGGTCACTAGTGTCCACGCGGCCAGTTGCGAAGGTTCGATGGCGGGATCGGGTTTTGATTCGCCCACGGTGACAAGCTTTTCAGCAGAGGCTTTGTCGGCGGCATATCGAGCCGCTTCCCTTTTGTAAAGCTTGTCGAGGATATCGAACTCTTCGGTAGTGGGATCGCGATCAGTGGCCAGACGGAAGACGAAGCGAACCCGATCAGCTTCCGCCGGCCCGGCTTGTTTCAGATCGCGCTGAGCCAGAGCGCGCGCAGCCTCGATATACGTCGGGTCATTCCAGAGGACAAGGGCCTGGAGCGGAGTATTCGTCACGCTCCGGCGAGCGGTGCATTTCTCGCGATCTGGAGCATCGAATGTGTTCAAGGACGGATACGGTACGGAGCGCTTCCAGAATGTGTACATACTGCGGCGATAGAGATCCGCGCCGTGGCTCTGATCATACTTCTGCGCGGAAAAATCGCCGCCGAAGGCCATCTCTTCCCACAACCCCTTCGGCTGATAAGGTGAAACGCTCCGGCCGCCGATTTTATCGTTCAGGAGACCGCTGATGGCAAGCGCATTATCACGGATCATTTCGGCCGGTAAGCGGAATCGCGGACCTCGCGCAAGCAATCTATTCTCCGGGTCTTGTTCGACAAGCTCGGGGCTTACCTTCGAGGATTGACGGTAAACCGCAGAAGTGACGATCAGTCGCTGCATCGCCTTTACGTCCCAATGGGAACGGACGAACTCCGTTGCGAGCCAGTCGAGCAGGGCTTTATTGCTGGGCGGATCTCCCTGCGAGCCGAAGTCTTCACTGGTCTTGACAATCCCAGTGCCGAAATAGAGTTGCCAGAAATGATTCACCGCAACCCGGGCGGTAAGAGGGTTGCCGGGATTAACCAGCCATTTGGCCAGCGTCAAGCGATTGCGCGGCGCATCCTTCGGCAGCGGCGGAAGCACAGCCGGTGTGTCAGGCGAAACCTGCTGGCCGCGATTCCGATAGTCGCCCCGAGCAAGGATAAACGTGTCGCGCGGTTTGTCCATTTCGGACATGACCATGGTCGATGGGATCTCGCGATTAAGCTGCTCCAAGCCGCGATTCAAGGTTTCGTAATCGGTATTGATCTGCTTCTCCGCTCCATTCGCGACTTCGGCTATGAAGTACTTGCGAAGCCATTTTGCCTGATCATCGGTCCGGCGCTCGGCGGCAATGGAAAGTACTGAGTGGAGCGGGTTCAGTAGCCCGAGTTGCAGCGCTTCATTTGCATAGAGGCGGCGATCGTAAAAGCGGAGATCGGCGAGTTGACCTTTGAACGGCGTGCCGCGATCCTTGTCGCCGATTTGGAGATTGCGAGCATCGGAAGCGCCGCTCGCAGGCGCGTGCTGTTCTGAAACAATATCGATGGGCACGGCGCGGCCGTCGATGTACATCTGAATGCCCTTTGCATTCGCGGAACCATCATAGGAGACGATGAGATGGCTCCAACCTTCGAGGGCAACGCCTTGCTTTGATTTGGCTTCGATTCCTGGTAGGCGAACGATTACATTGCAATTTTTTTTGGAGCAGTAATCGAGAGCTATTTCGTATTGCGGCCCCTGGAGCACGGTCATGCCCGACGGGCCATCCGCTTTCAGCCAGAGCGCGATGCTGAACGGTTGATCGGCATGGAAAGAACCTGCCGTGCCGAGCGAAAGATGGGGCTCTTCGTCCAAATTGACTGCGCGGCCGGCACGGCCATCTGTGTAGGTCAGTTTCCCGCTCAGTACTTTACCCGTGGCATCGGGCTGCAACCGATTCTGAAGCGAGCCGTCGAAGGTGAATTCATCGATCAGGCCGAAAGTGACATCCGAAACCGGCATCCCACGCTCGTCTCGTTCCCAGACGTTCTGTGCAACTGCCACCCGCGCATCTTCCTTCTTAATGGCATCCAGGAGCACTTGTTTCATGTGCGCTTGTTGCGGATTGGGTAGCTGCAAGTAGGGAACCGCATTGCCTTTGTATCCATCGAGACCCTTTTCGGGTACTCCGTTAAAGAAAGCGCCGAAACTGTAGAAATCTTTTTGCGTGAACGGATCGTATTTGTGATCGTGACAGCGGGCACAGCCGAGCGTCACGCCCATCCAGGTGGTCGAGGTCGCCTCAATCCGATCCACGATGTACTCGTTCTGGTACTCCTCGGGAATCGCGCCGCCCTCGAAGTTGATCATGTGATTGCGATTGAATCCGGTCGCGATGATTTGCGCCTGAGTAGCGTGAGGCAGCATATCGCCGGCAATCTGCTCGATCGTGAATTGGTCATACGGCATGTTGCGGTTGAAGGCGTTGATCACCCAATCTCTCCAAGGCCACATCTCGCGGGCGCTGTCGATGTGATATCCATGTGTGTCCGCGTAGCGCGCGAAATCGAGCCATTGCATTGCCATCCGCTCGCCGTAATGCGGCGAGGCAAGCAGCCGGTCGACAACTTTGTCGTAGGCATTTGGCGATCTATCCGTAAGAAATGCATCCAACTCGGTCTGGGTGGGCGGGAGCCCGGTCAAATCGAAAGTTACTCGCCGCAGCAGGATCGCTCTATCCGCTTCGGGCGAGGGATGGAGACCCTGCTGCTCAAGTTTTGCCAGAACAAAACTGTCGATGGGCGTTCGCGGCCAGTCTGCCTGCTTTACGGCAGGAACTTCAGGGCGCTTCGGAGGAACAAAAGACCAGTGCGATTCCCATTTTGCACCTGAATCGATCCAACGCCTTATTGTTTCGACCTGGGCGGGAGTGAGTTTGCGTCCTGAATAAGACGGTGGCATGCGCATCGCCACATTCGGATTACTGACACGCAGGTACATTTTGCTGTGCGCGGAATCTCCAGGCACAATCACCCCGGGCTTTCCGAAGGCGCCCTCTTTGGTATCAAAGTGCAGTCCCATCATGCGGTGCTTCTCATCCGGACCATGGCACGCGAAGCAGTTGTCAGACAGAATCGGCCGCACTTGACGGTCAAAGTCGACGGGCGGATTCGTTGCGCCGAACGCCTGGATTCCAACGAACCAGAGCGGGAAAAGGATGTAGGGGCTGAACCGGTTCAGTGCCTTGAAGAGTTGAGTTAGCGTGCAGTTGAGTATATCGAAAAGCTGGACGCGCAGGTAGCTTTTGTGCCGGTTAGATGCCGGGCCGATCTGCGGATTGCTATGGGAACAATTGGCAAATTTCGGTATAGAGCCGGCAATCCCAACGGTTGAAGTGTTCAATGGCCGCCCGTGCCGGCGTGTAATCCCGCTCGCTGGATAACCGGCTCCTATTCACGCCGGTCAAAGTTGAACGCGATTTCCAGTTATATCTTCGATGCAATTCCGCATACGCCTGATCGGACCTCTCCTGATGCCCAACAAAGGAAAAAGCGCTTCGCAGGTGGTCAACAGCAAGGGCATACACGTGGGAGTCAATGCTCCCGGGAGGAACATCTTTTTCATCGACGCCGCTGAAGCATCGGACCATCAGGTTGTCAAGGTTAACGGTTGCGCGGCGTTCGAGCGCTTCAACCAGGGATGCTGCCGAATCGCTCCCGCTCGCATCCTCAGATTGCATCTCCAGGGCGTAGCGGTAATGCGAGACGATCCGGGATACAGGCTCTCGAACGACCGTCACATACGTCCATGGCTGCGGAAGAGCATCGTGGATACCATATTGGAAATGTCCGATTACCAGCCGAAACGCGCGGCGCTGCTCCAGCGGCAAAAGGTGTAAATTTTCAATCAGAAACCCCGGCGGATCGGGATAAAGATAAGCGATTTCCGACTGCTTGTAGTTCTCCTCCATGGCTTCGCGAAAGGCGGTGCCGGCCGTCTTGGCAATATGCATGAACAGAATCGCCGGCACGGCGGGGGGTTCGGGGCGGGAAGGGATTGTCAGGATCAAGGGCGAGTTGGGCAATAAGCGCCCGTCGGAAAACTTCGCGTCCACGCGCGTGGCAGGATCGGGAGCGCAGAGTCGAGTCAAATCGAAATAAAAGCAATGCTTTCCGATGTCGGGACGGTAGTGGACAGCAAGGATCTCACCAACGGGGCGGTTCTCTACACACACTGTGATCTTCGGCGCTGTTGATAGGTCTTTCGGATTTAGAGCCCAACCATACAACTCGCCGTCGACGCTTCCATCCAGTCTTCCCAGCAGTGTCGGCTTTTTGTCGCTTGCGGTCTTCACCGGAAACACAAATTTTTCGAATAGGAAGAACAGGAGCAGCTTGGCTTTTTGATCTCGCCCGGTACGGCGAAGGACCGCATTGGCGATATACGCCAGAATACCCGCGAGGACTGGCCCAAGGAGAATTGCTGCGCCTAACCCGATTACCAGAGGCCCCAGAATCACGGCTTCTCCCGCTGGTTGGAATTCTCCCATGCGAACATAAAGTACAAAAGTACAGCAGAGTGCATGGCTTTCTAAGCGATCTTCGGTTCGCCTCACGGTTTCCGATGATTCACAGGCACCGGATGATTTTTGATTTTCGAATGCGCCGGTCACGCGTTACAAGCGGGATCCGGTGCGTCAAGCTGGTCGCTGCAATCAGTTCGTCCGCCGGATCGGATTCAAAATCTAGGGAGCGGAGGCTCAAGCAAACAGCCCGATCGATGGGCCAGATCTCAAGTCGATCAAGTGCCGTAGCGAGCGGCGGATAATCAAGGCCGTACTGAAGGCGCTCCCGCTCGTGAAGTTTTTCTATTTCCCAAAGGACAATAGCAGAGATGCTCCAATCGGCATCCCGGCTGAGTACCGTCCGCTCGTGCGCCGTCAAAGCGCCTTCGAGTGCCTTGATCAGGATGTGGGTGTCAAGATTCAGCATCCCACTTGAGGCCGGCCGAGAAGAGATCGTCATGAGGGTCGGTTGACAAGTGTGGCACACTTCCAATTAAGTCAATACACGAGCGCCGGACCGGAACCAGTTTGGCTATCGGATTCCCATGACGGCTGATGAGAATACCCTCGCCAGGTAGTTCGTCAACCAGCGATAGGCATTGTTGGCGGAAGTCGGAGATATTAATCACCTTCACATCTCTGAGTGTACAACAAATTGTACAGTTGCTGCCAAAAATGCCATTCTGGTTTGAAGATGACCGTCGCTGCCTCCTCTACCAGGCCGGAGCTTTGGGCCGACGTTCGCCGCGTCATCTCCCTTGCAGTTCCGGTAGCCCTCGCGGAGTTGGGCTGGATGACCATGACGGTGATCGACACTATTATGGTCGGACCGCTTGGTCCGGCCGCGATCGGCGCTATTGGCGTCGGAAATAGCGCCTTCTATTCGTTCGCGATTTTTGGTATGGGTCTGCTGCTGGGCCTCGACACGCTGGTCTCACAGGCTTTCGGGGCAGGGGACCGGGGCGACTGCCATCATTCGCTCTCCCAAGGCGTCTACTTGGCGCTGTTCATTACAGTTCCGTTGATGGCGGTGTTTGCCCTTATGCCGCCGATGTTTTATGCACTCGGCATCAATGCGGAAGTTAGCCGGCTGGCCGGAGCATTTGTGACTACTCTCAGCTTCAGTACCTTGCCTCTCCTGCTGTATGGTGCATTCCGCCGTTATCTGCAGGGAATGGGACATGTGCGGCCTGTGATGTTCGCGCTCATCAGCGCGAATATTATCAATTGGTTCTTCAATTGGCTGCTGATCCAGGGACATTGGGGCATGCCGTCGATGGGTGTAGTCGGTTCAGCGCTATCTACCTGCCTGGCGCGGCTCTATATGGCGCTGCTGCTCGGGCTCTTCATCTGGTGGTTCGAGCGAGGTCTGCAGCCGGGTTTCCGTAATGTCTTTCGCAAACCTGATTGGGTTCGGCTCCAACGGCTTATTCGCATCGGACTGCCCGCCGCGACGCAAATTCTCCTGGAAATCTCGGCGTTTGGCGCTGCGGCCGTGCTCGCCGGCCGGTTGGCTCCAGTGGCGCTCGCATCGCACCAAATCGCGCTGAACTGCGCGGCCGTTAGCTTCATGGTTCCCCTTGGCATCTCATCGGCGGCCGCCGTTGCAGTCGGGCAGGCGATCGGGCGCGGCGACCCTCGTGATGCCCGCCGTTGTGGATTCATCGCAATTGCGCTTGCGTGCACGTTCATGGCGTGTTCGGCGCTCGTCTTCGTGCTTATTCCTGGGCCGATCCTGCGCGTCTACACGAATGACGCCGGGATTCTGCGTATCGGCACTGGATTGCTTGCGCTAGCGGCCCTGTTTCAACTCTTCGACGGCATTCAGACTGTTGCCACGGGCGCTTTGCGCGGAACCGGCAATACAAGCACTCCGATGCTGGTGAACCTGGGCGGCTATTGGCTATTTGGGCTACCCATCGGATACGTGCTGTGCTTCCACTACGGTTTCGGTGTGTACGGGCTCTGGTGGGGCCTCACGCTGGCGCTGATTGTAATCGCCTTGCTCTTGCTCTATTCCTGGCAGCGCCATTCGCGCCAACTTCTCAGGCTTGCTGTGTAGAAGCAGTTTCTCGCCGCAGCGCAGCAGCTATTCGCTTCGGCAGTTCGCTTTTCATGAGATCCTCAATCGGCGTCGGCAGTGCGAGCGACCAATTGGGGTTCTGATCTTCCATCGTCGCCGGCATGTTCGGCCGCTCCTCCACTGCCGCGGCATCCTCCAGCGCCGCAGTGAGGATCCGGGACGGAGCATTACTCAACAATCGATAAGCACTTGCAATAGCTTCAGCAGGCGCAGCATCCGTAGCTAACTCTGCCATCGAGATCAGCCGGTCGCGTATCTCCGCTGTGCTTTCCTCGTTCGGCCGTAAGTGGAGTTCGCGCTGCCTTTTCAGATCGGAACCAGTCCAGAGGCCTGCCACGGTTGGCAAGTCATGCGTGGTGACTGCGGCTAATGTCTCACGAGGGTACGTCTCGGGCCGATCGCTCTCGAACCACAGTAGACGGTACGAAAGCACGCCGTAATGCTCAAGCTTCTCGTGAGCCTCTTTCTCTACGGTGCCGAGATCCTCACCTACGACAAACGCCTTTGCCCGGGCGCTCTCTAGAGCCAGAATAGCCAGCATTTCGTCCGGGTCGTAGCGCACATAGGCGCCTTCCGCGGGGGAGGCATTCGCCGGCACCCAAAAGAGTCGGAACAGGCCCATTACATGGTCGATCCGCAGCCCGCCTCCGTGTCGGAATGCGGCCCGGATTGTTTGAATGAAAGGTTCGTAACCGGCGCTGCGCAGCTTCTGCGGCACAAAGGGCGGAAGTCCCCAGCTCTGTCCTTGCGTATTGAATTTATCCGGCGGCGCTCCAACGGAAATGCCGTTCGCGAAGACATCCTGCCAGGACCAGGCATCCGCGCCATTTGGATCGACGCCGATTGGCAAGTCCTGAACGAGCGCGATGTCTTTTGAACAGCGTTCCAGTTGCACATCCAGTAGCCACTGCAGCCATTTGTGGAATCGCACTCGCTGCCGGTGGTCGCGGGCGAACTGAGCGACCGAACTGCTGGCCGGATGACGATACTCCGTCGGCCATTCGCGCCATCCGGACTTGTAATGCTCGGCGAGCGTGCAGAAGGCTGCAAACCGGTCGAGCTCTGGCGCATGCTCGGCGCAGTAACAATCGAACTCCTCATCTTGGCCAAATTGCAACCAGAGCGCCTCGAGCGCTTGCATTTTCAAGGCGAAGACCTTATCGCGATCAATCAGCCGTTTGCGGTTCAGTTCCTTTCCGGCACGCGCGAGTGCTTCGAGACGCGGGACCTTCCCAGCGGTCGCGCCCGGCGTCCACTCAATTTTTAGCCATAGCGGATTAAAAAACCGGCGTGATGCCGGGTAATAGGGGCTCGCCTGTTGAGGAATCATCGGCGAGGCTGCGCTCAGCGGGTTCAGCATCACCATACCGGCGTCGAGTTCTTTGGCCGACCATCTCGCCAGCCGCTCCAGATCCGCGAAATCGCCGATTCCCCAGCTCTCCCGTGACCGCGCCGCATACAGTTGCACCGCCCATCCCCACGTCTTCAAGTCTTCGGGCAACCAGCAGTTGCCCGGACTCACGATGAGGCGTCGCGGTGTATCCTCTCCGTCCAGTTGCAGTTGGTGATATCCGATTGGAAGGCCCGGCGGAAGCCGCAGGTGGGCTGAAACTGTTTCACTGGTCTCGAGGACAATGGAGCCGCTCCCAGCAAGTTCCCGCTGATCGCCGCTATGGACGACCAATACTGGATCTCGTTGAGAGGGCGTCAATTTGCCGTCCCCCGCTCCCATTGCAAGCAGAATTGCCTTTACAGTCTCATCCGGGGATTTATGCCAATTGCCCAAGGCGTCCTGATAATTCAGGTCGATTCCCCAGCGATTGGTCTTCAGTTCTTTCCCGGTTCGACTCGCCACGTGTAGTGGATGACTGCAGGCCGATGCCGATTACGTCTCAATAAGCGGCGTTCGGCATAATCACTGTCTGAACGGTCCGCAGCAAGATATAGATATCCAGCCACAGGGACCAGTTGCGTATGTAATACGTGTCTTCCGCTTCCTGAACTTCCAAGTCTCCATCGCTGCGCGTCGATACCTGCCACAACCCCGTTACCCCAGGCATGACGCTAGATCGCAGGGTTCGAAATGCGGCAGGGAAGCTGTTCAGGTGATATTCGGGAAACGGTCTCGGTCCGACCAGGCTCATATCGCCGCGCAGCACGTTCCACAGTTGCGGAAGTTCATCCAGGCTGTAACGGCGCAGGAACCATCCGATGCCGGGAATTACGCGGGGATCTTTTTTGAGCTTGTAGTGGCGCAGCCAGTTTGCGTTCTCAGCGTGATTGGCCTCCAGATATTTGAGAAGCAGTTGCTCCGCATCCTGGTGCATCGTCCTCAGCTTGTAAACTATGATGCGCTTACCCGCTTTCCCTTCCCGTTCCTGCAGAAACAGAGCCGGACCCGGGCTGACGATCTTAATCCAGAGCGCCCAAAATCCGACGAACGGAGCACTCGCCAGACCCAAGGGAACAGCAATCACAAAATCGAGAATCCGCTTGAGAAAGCGTCTATTCTGTATAGCCGTTGCGTGCGAAACAAGCGCGCCCGGCTGGGCGGCAGTGGCGCTCATGCCGTGGAACTCGCATTTCCGTAGATATTCATGAGTAGTTCGTAATTTCGCTCCGGCGTGTAGTTGCGCTCGTAAGAGAGCCGCGCCGCTTTCCGTAGATCACGCCCGTTCGCCAGTAGCAGTCTGATGCAACCGGCCAGGCTGTCCGGATTACCCGGTTCAAAGGAATACCCGTTCGTCCCGTCCTGGATCAATTCGGTCATCGATCCCAAAGCAGACGCGATTACGGGAGTACCGCACGCAAGAGCTTCGACAATCACCATTGGCAAGCCTTCGTACCATTCAGACGGAAACACCAGAAATCGCGCCTGCCTGAGCAGTTCTAAAATCTGGCGATGCTCGCACCGCCCCAGGTATTCCACTTGCCGCAATGTGCTTAGGCGGTTTTCGAGGAAGGGCCGTAACGGACCATCGCCTGCAATTTTCAGCGGAATATCGGGAATATTTCGCCATGCTTCCAGCAGTGTTCGCAGGCCTTTTTCTTCCGAAAGCCGGCCCGCAAACATCGCGTAGCCTCCGCTGCCCGGGCCTGCTCCGGGATCGCTTGGCAGGAAATTTGGCTTGATTGAGATCAGGTTCGCAGGAAGGCCGCCTTCCACAAATTTCTGTTTCGAGAATCCAGTGAGGGCGATGTACTGCTGCACTCTGCTCGCCCACGTGCCCGCCGCGCGATGCGCAAGCAACATGGAAGCGGCAACGACGGTGGCCGCACGGCTATTCCGGTAACACGCGTGCCGGACCGCTGGCCAGGGAGTTAATGAATGCACGCAATCCTCGCAAACCCGGCCCTTACGGTAGAGGGTTGCCCCGGCGCAGATCAAACGGTAGTTGTGAAGCGTCTGCACTAACGGGACTTGCTCCGCACCGGCGGCGTGGTGAAGAGCCGGCGAGATAAGCGGAAACGTATTGTGCGCATGCACTATATCGGGTTTATGCTCGCGAAGCGTCTCCCGGACTGCCAGATAGCTTTTGCGGCTCCAGATTGTCCGGATGCCCAGCTCAAGCGCGGACATATTCCTGATTGCATCGTTATGTACGGCATAGCGTATCACTTCGTGTCCATGTCGCGTGAGTAACTCGCGTTCCGCATCGTAGACTTGGTCTTCGCCGCCGGGTTGCTGGTAGAAATTGTGAACCTGCAAAACCTTCATGCGGCTGCGTGAACCGGAATCGCTTCCGGTACTCCATTTCTGCTCCCGAAGCGCGCGCGGTGCGAGATGCTTGCGAAAGCAATCAGTAACAGGAACCCCACGCTGACATCATTTCCGGCGCCCGCAATGATGTTCTCCCCCGCCAGGCCGAGCGCGAAGGCTGGAAGATAGACCAGCAGGGGCTTCGAATTTCCTGGACTGCGTTTCCGGATTCCCCGGATTGCGTACAGCGTGATCGAGCCAAAAAACAGCAGCCAGAGCAGGGCTCCAATCAGTCCCCACTCGTACATGACTCTCAGCCACTCGTCATGCATAATTCGATTCGGATCGGGGTTGCGTGCAAGTCCACCCGCCAGCTCCGCGCTATTGCTGGTACCGTGCCCAAATATGATTTGTTCCGTAGGCGCGCTGCTGATCGCATCAATTGCCCGCAGATCAAGCTCCCGGCGGAATCTATACGTCCCGAGGCCATCGGATTTCGAATCGCCTCTAAACCCAGCCGTTACCGCGGCTGCGATTCGGTTTGAGGGTGCTTCGCGTGCCATGAAGCCAAGGATCACGTCGCCTTCCGCAACAGCGAGCACCACAAGAACCACTGAAAATCCGGCGATGCAGACCTTCAGCCAGGCGGCCGCATCGGAAACAAGCATGGCGACCAGAGTGCTGAGCACAATGCCCAGCATCCAGAGTCTGCTGCCGTCCAGTGCGACCGCCGCCGCAAGAGCGCCGCAAAGCGGCAG
>Ga0134128_10007097_pt1 | contig 13538 bp, 9 predicted proteins | sample KB31754_FD_96462 | JGI IMG/M metagenome (GOLD analysis project Ga0134128, IMG submission 96462) | Terrestrial soil microbial communities with excess Nitrogen fertilizer from Kellogg Biological Station, Michigan, USA - KB3-175-4 | ecosystem: Environmental > Terrestrial > Soil > Unclassified ... | reverse complement strand
TGGAACGAGACGCGGCAGACCTTGGAGTCCTTCATCCCCATCTGGACGAGGACGTCGTCGGCTATCTCCGGCGTCGCGGTGGCGGTCAGCGCCAGGATCGGCGGTCGCCCCAGCACCTGGGCGGCACGACGCAGGCCGAGGTACGAGGGGCGGAAGTCGTGACCCCATTGGGACACGCAGTGCGCCTCGTCGACCGCGAACAGCGAGAACTTCACCCCCTCCAGGGCTTCCTGGACGGCGGGCGCGTTCACCGACTCCGGCGTGATCAACATCAACCGCGCGGTCCCTTCACGCACGGCGGCGAGGTCGGCGGCGCGCTCCTTGGCGGTGCGGGTCGAGTCGATCCGCACGACCGGCACGCCGGCCGCCTTCAACTTGCTGTACTGGTCCTCGATGAGGGCCAGCAGCGGCGAGACGACCAGCGTCGGTCCCTCGAGCACCAGCGACGGTAGCTGGTAGGTCAGCGACTTGCCGCTGCCGGTCGGCATGATGGCCAGCGTGTCGCGGCCCGCCAGCACCGATTCGATGATCTCGGCCTGCCCGGGGCGGAGATCCCGGATGTGGAACACCGCCCGCATCTTCTCCAGCGCGCGCGCCAGCGCCGGCGACGGCGGAAGCGTCGGCTCCGCCGTGATCACCGGCACTGCTTCGGCGACGGGGGGCGCCTCGACGCGGTAGGCGTTGGCAGTCAAATCCTCGCCCGCGCGGGAGGTCGGGATCACGATGGTCGGAACACCGTCATCCAGCTCCGCTACGGGAGATCCTGTATCTTCGTCCTTAGGGCCCGCGGCGCTGTTTGCGCCTGCGGCGGCCCGCACCTCTTCGTCGGAACTCAGTCTCAAACTCCTGTGAAATCGGGGCGCTGACGCCTCGCCGTTCAGCCCAACATACCCTCGTGCACCCTGTGGAAAACTTCCGGGGACCGCCACGAAACTCCGCGGCCCTCTCAACGCCGGTGCGGCCAGATTGCCGCGAACCACGAGCGTTGGGTTGAAGCTAGCACGCCTTCCTGCGAATTCCAAAGCAATAGTTTGGCAATAGGCGGGAGGGCGTCCAAGCCTGGCACGACCGTTGCGATGCTAGAGCGTTCATGACGCTGATTGCGGCGATGGAACCGGAGACGCGGCCGCGCGAACGTCTCGCGGCGCGCGGCGCGGAGCAGCTGACCGACAGCGAGCTCCTGGCGGTCGTGCTCGGCGCGGGAACGCGTGGGGCCAGCGCGCTCGAGGTGGCGGCGGCCGTGTTGCGCGGGGCGGACGGGCCGACCGGGCTCCTGCGCGCGACACCCGCCGAGCTGGCGGGGTTCGCCGGCATCGGGCCGGTGCGCGTTGCCCTCATTCTGGCAGCGCTCGAGCTGGGGCGGCGGGCGATCGCCGGCCGTCCCGAGCGCGGCCAGCGGGTGGCCGGGGCGTCCGAGGTCTGGACATACTTCCGCAGCCGGCTGGCGCCCCTGTCGGTGGAAGAGTTCTGGGCGCTGGGGCTCGACGTGCGCCATCGGGTGCAGACCGAGCACTGCCTGGCCCGCGGCTCCCTGACCGGGGTGGAGATCCACCCGCGCGACGTCTTCCGCCCGCTCATCCGGCAGGCTGCGGCCGCGGTGATCTTCGTGCACAACCACCCCTCCGGGGATCCGGCCCCCTCGCGGGCGGACGTCGAGCTGACCTCTCGGCTGCGCGAGGTCGGAGATCTGTGCGGCATCCCCGTGCTCGATCACGTCGTCGTCGGGTGGGAGGGGTACGCCAGCCTGGCCGAGCGCAATTGGAGGTAACGCCCGCCGGCCTTACACTGCCGTCCGTGCGCCGACTTCCCTGGTTTTTCGTCGCGATCCTCGTGACGACGGCGCTCGCCGTTCCGGCGCAGGCCTTCGAGGAGTTCACCCCGACGGAGGCGCTGGGGACGGGAGAGGCGTCGCGCGCCTGGGCGACCGGCGACGAGGGGCCGCTCCTGAACCCGTCGGGGATGTCGCTGACCAAGGCCTACACCATCACGGGGAGCTACGGTTACGCGAGCCGGCTGTCGGACCAGTTCGCGCACGTGTCAGTCGTCGACAGCACGTCGCCCTTCAACCTTTCGGGCGGCCTCTACTACACCTACCATTCGACCTCGCCCAGCGGCCTCCCCTCGGGGAGCGGCCACGAGGCGGGGCTGGCGCTCTCGTACCCGTTCGGACCGTACGTCGCCATCGGGGGGACCGTGAAGTATTTCCGACTCGAGGGGGGCGACGCGTTCGACGGCCACGACGGCGGGGTGACGTTCGACGTCGGCGCCACCATCCGCCCGATCTCGACCGTCTCGATCGGCGTGGTGGGCACCAACCTCCGGAGCCTCTCGACCAGCGAGGCGACGCAGGCCGTCGGCTACGGCGCCGCGCTGGTTCCGCGCGCCGGCGCGCTGGTGGTCCTCGACGGGCTGACGCGTCTGACGCCGGACAACCAGACGGGACGGAAGGGGACTTCGGTGATGGGGGGCGGCGCTTACACCTTCCTGGAGAAGCTGGCGGTGCGGCTCGGCGGGGGCTACGACGCCTCGACGGGCAATGGCTACGTGACCTTCGGGGCCTCCGGCGTCTCCGAGGTCGGCGCCATCGACGCCGGCCTGCGACAGGACCTGACACGCAGCGCGCTCCCCGGCGGCGGCGAGCAGACGAGGGAGACCGTGGTGGGGGTGAGCCTCCGGCTGTTCGTCCCCGCCTCCGAATCGGAAGAGACGACCCTCGATCTGCACGGCCCGCAAGCGCCCGTGACCAACCCGTGATCGTCGCTGGGAACTTTTCCAATCGCGGGTTGTCCGAACTGACGTGGAAGCGACCCTCCGTTTTGCGCGGGCGCGGTCGCGATCGCGGGTCCCTTACACGATGAGCCTGGCCGAGCGCCTGTTCATCGCCCGCCTCAAGGAGCGCGACCCGTCGGCGTTCGACGAGATCGTTCGCCGCTACGGCGACAAGGTCTTCAGCCTGATCTACCGGATGCTGGGGAACCGCCAGGAGGCGGAGGACGTCGCCCAGGAGGTCTTCATCACCGTGTTCAAGACGGTGGACACCTTCCGCGGCGAGGCGAAGTTCTCCACCTGGCTGCTGCGCATCGCCGCCAACCAGAGCAAGAACCGGATCAAGTACCTGGCCCGGCGGCCGACCGAGGGGGGCGAGCTGGACGACGCCGCCCAGCCGGGCGCGCCGGGGGCGACGCCGGGGCCGGCGGCGCACGCCCAGATAGAATCGCCGGACAAGATGCTCGAGGCGGCCGAGACCGACCGGCTCATCCAGGCCGCCATCGCCGAGCTGGACGAGGAGCACCGCCTGCTGGTGATTTTGCGCGACGTCGAAGAGATGTCATATCAAGAGATAGGGGAGATCACCGGGCTCCCGGAGGGGACCATCAAATCGCGCCTCCACCGGGCCCGGATGGCGATCAAGGAATACCTCGACCGGCACACCAAATAGGCCGATGGACCACACCGAAGCGCAGAACGAGTTCTCCGACTACGTCGACGGGACGCTGCCGGAGATGAAGCGCGCCGAAGTCGACCAGCACCTGGCGCTCTGCATCCAGTGCCGCACGGAGCTGGCCGGGTTCAAGAAGACGGTCGGCTCGCTGGGGCGACTGCGCGAGGCGGCGCCCCCCAGCTTCCTCGCCGACGTCAAGCAGCAGATCTACAAGCGCTCGCAGGGGCGGTTCTTCGCGCCGCGCTGGAAGCTGTTCGGCCGGATTCCCTTCGAGTGGATTTCGCTGGCGACGATCATCGCCATGCTCGTCTACTACCTGGCCGTCCTGCACGGCTCGCCGGGCGCCGTCCACGGCGCGCCGTAGAGGCGGGACCCCGGGAGGCCGAGCCGGTTCACACGACGTAGCAGAGGAGGACTTTGAGGTACTGGCCCTCGGTGAAGCCCGGGGGCAGGAGGTGGTCGGCGGCCGGGCCGCGGCGTTCGAAGATGCGGACCTCGCGGCCGGCCTGCTTGGCGCCGGCGGCCACGATCCGCTCGAACGTCTCGGCGTCGACGTTCTGCGAGCACGAACAGGTCACCAGGATGGCGCCGGGGGCGGCGGCCTGCAGCGCCAGCGCGTTCAGCCGCTCGTAGCCCTTGCGCGCGGCCTCCAGATCCTTGCGGGCGCGCGCGAACTTCGGCGGGTCGACGATCAGGAGATCGTAGGCACGCGGCGTGGCGGTCTCGAGGTAGCGAAAAGCGTCGGCCTCGACGGCGTCGATGCTGACGCCGTTCTTGGCGGCGTGGGCCAGCGTGCGGGCCACGGCCCGTGCCGAGCTGTCGACGGCGGTGACCGCGGCCGCGCCGCCGCGCGCGGCGGCCAGCGAGAAGCCGCCCGCGTAGGCGTAGAGGTCGAGGACGCGCGCGCCCTTGGCCAGCGCCCCGACGCGCGCGCGCGTCTCTCGCTGGTCGATGAACATGCCGGTCTTCTGGCCCGACAGCGGCTCCACCTCCAGCACGACGCCGTTCTCGACCACGGGGAGGGCGGCCCGCGGCTCGCCGCGCGCCACGCGCGAGCCAGCCGCGAACCCCTCCAGCTCGGCGTAGGAGGCGGGCGAGATCTCGTAGATGGTCTTCGCCCCGAGCTCGGCCTCGAGGGCGTCGAAGATCTCGGGCCGGCGGTTGGCGATGCCGAGCGTCGTGATCTGCGCGACCGCCGCGTCGCCGTACACGTCGACCACCAGCCCGGGGAGATCGTCCCCTTCGCTGTTGACCAGGCGATAGGCGGTGGTTTGCGCGCTCGGCAGATCGAGCCGGGCGCGCGCGGCGCGGGCGCGGCCGAGGCGCGCGCGGAAGAAGGCGGCGTCGACCGGCTCGTCGGCGCGGGTGCAGAGCCGGACGGGGATCTGCGAGCGGGGGTTGTAGAAGCCGCGGCCGATGAACCGGCCGTCGTGATCGCGCAAGGTGACGACGTCCCCGGGCGCCGGATCGCCGTCGACGCGCGCGACGGCGTTGGCGTAGACCCAGGGGTGCCCGAACCAGAGCGGGCGCGCCCGCCCCTGCCGCAGAACGATGGTGGCCGACATCAGGCGCTCCCGTCGCGCCGGAAGCTGCCGGCGTCGATCCCGTAGCGCTGGATGATGCGCCAGACGACCGCGTACTGGCGATCGAGCCGCCGCGCCACCTGGGCGACGCTGCCGTTGCAGGAGGTGAGCGCGGCGATGAGCTCCTCGCGCGTGGGGGCCGGCCGGCGCACCCGCGTCGTCGCCGGCGCGCCCATGGGATCGCGCACCACGCCGTTGTCCCGCGGTCCGTCGCCGGCCGTCGCGCCCGGCGGCGGGTCGACCATGGTGTCCTCCAGATCGTCGGGGAGGTCGTAGTGCACCTTGGCGGCGATCGCGCTCGGCAGGTGCTCGAACCCGATGGTGGGGGTGCTGCGGCTCAGGACTTCGGCTTCGGTGATCACTTTGGAGAGCTCCCGGACGTTGAGGGGCCAGTCGTGCAGCATCAGTGCCTTGAAGGCGTCCGGCTCGAACGTTCGTCCGTCGGTCACCTCGTGCAGGAAGTGGGCCGCCAGCCGTCCCAGGTCCTCCATCCGCTCGCGCAGCGGCGGCAGGACGATCGGCTGCGCGCCGAGCCGCCCCAGCAGGGCGTCCTGGACGTGGGCGTTCTTCTCCAGCGTCACCCGGCTGGTGGCGGCGATGATGCGGACGTTGGCCTCCACCACCCGCGTCGACCCCAGCGGCGAGAACCGCCGATCCTGCAAGAAGCGCAGGAGCTTCGACTGCAGCTCGATCGGCATGTCGCCGATCTCGTCGAGGAACAAGGTGCCGCCGTCGGCCGCCTCGACGAGGCCGGTCTTGCGCATCTGCGCCGTCGAGTGGGCCCCCTTCTCGTAGCCGTAGAGCTCGCTTTCGACCAGCTCGCGCGGGATCGCCGCGCAGTTGACGGCGATGAGCTTGCCGAGCCGGCCCGAGAGCGCGTGCACCGAGGCGGCGAACACGTCCTTCCCCACGCCCGTCTCGCCGACCAGCAAGAGCTCGGAGTCCGAGCGGGCCAGACGGCGCAGCTTGGCGGTGGTGAGCGCCAGCGCGGGCGAGAGGGTGGGGACCGGCGTGAGCGGGGTCAGCGCTTCCTCGTTGACCGCGTTCGTCTCGGCCGCCGTGTAAAGGCGGAAAACCAGCACCTGCGAGCCGAGGAACAACACGGCCCCGTCGCCGAGCGGCACCGGCCCGAAGATGCGCCGCCCGTTGACGAAGGTGCCGTTGGTGCTGCCGAGGTCGTGGACGACGAACAGGTCCGACCGGTCATCCGAGCGCTGGATGCGCGCGTGCAGCGCCGAGACGGTGCCGTCGGCGATCGTCAGCGTCGGCCCGTTTCCCACCGGCGGGCGGCGGCCGATGTCCAGCGTCAGCTCGGTCATCGAGACGAGGCGCGGCGCGGCCAGCGTCTCCAGCGACGCGCCGTCCCCCAGCACGATCACCGCCCCCTGCCGCGCCCCCTCTCCCTTGGGTCCCCCGCGCGGGGGAAGAGTCTGCGTGATTTCGTGTGGATCGTTAGACATCGCGAAGGTCGGGTGGGCCAGTTTACGAAAACGACATGATATACAACGAGGGCGGCCCGTGGAGGGAGCACGGCGTGATGGACGATTCGGATCATTCCCAGAAGCTCCTCCATGATGGAAGCGGCGCGCCAGAACACTCCGTGACCGACGCCTCGCGCGAGCGTCCGGGCGCACCCGCGTCCCAGCGCCCCATCGAGGTGGGGGCGGTGCTGGCCGAGCGCTACCAGATCGAAGCGGCGCTCGGGCAGGGGGGGAGCGGGACCGTTTTCCGCGCCTGGGATCGGGTGCTCGGCGATCCGATTGCTATCAAGATTTTGCGCCCCGACCGGGCGCGCGAGCGGAGCTGGATCATGCGCCTCGCGCGCGAGGTGAAGGTCGCCCGGGCCATCCGGCACCCCAACGTCTGTCGGGTGTTCGAGGTGGGGCAGGCCGACGGGCACTGGTTCATCACCATGGAGCTGGGGATGGGGACGACGCTGCGGACCCTGTTCGAGCAAGAGAACTCGGTCGAAGGCGCCGGCGCGCGCCCGCTCTCCGATCGGCTGGTCGACGCGCGGGCGATCAGCGCCGGTCTGGCGGCCATCCACGCGGTGGGGATCGTGCACCGGGACGTGACGCCGCAGAACGTGCTGCGGATGGACGACGGCCGGCTGGTGATCTCCGACTTCGGGTTGGCCGTCGAGCTGGCGGCCACCACCACCATGCACGGCGGGACGCCGAACTACATGCCGCCCGAGACGCTGCTCGGGCGGCGCAACGACCAGCGCTCCGACGTCTGGCAGCTCGGTCTCATCCTGCACGAGCTGTTCTTCGGCCAGCGGCCGGTGTTCGAGGAGACGGCGGGGAAGACGGCGATGCGCTGGCCCTTGCCGCCGGAGGCGACCCCCGTCGAGGAGGAGCTGGCGCGCCTGTGCGGCGACTGCCTCTCGGTCGCGCCGATGGCGCGCCCGGCGACGGCGCTGGTGGTGGCCGGGCGCCTGGCGGCGGCTGAGGAGGCGCGGCCGCGCTCGGCGGTCGAGCGGGTCTGGTTGCGCGCCAAGAACGGCGTGCGGCGCCACCCGCGGCTGGTCTGGGCCGCGGTGACGGTCGGCGTCTGCGGCGGGATCGTCCGCGCGGTGCAGGTCGCCGACCGGCCTCGGCTCTGTCGGGCCGCCGGCGATCGGCTGGCTGGCCTCTGGGACGCCGGCGTCAAGAACGACGTGCGCGCGGCGTTCGCGCGCAGCGGCCGCTCGTACGCCGCGGCGACCTTCGCCAGCGTCGACCGCCTGCTCGGCGACTACCTCGGGCGCTGGGGCGGCATGTACACCGAGGCCTGCGAGGCGACCAACGTCCGCGGCGAGCAGTCGGCCGAGGTGCTCGACCTGCGGATGGCCTGCCTGCGCGACAGGCTGGGGGGCGTCAAGGCGCTCACCCGGATCCTCGTGCACGCCGACGGCCAGGTGGTCGACCACGCGGTCGAGGCCGCCGGCGCGCTCAAGACGCTCGAGCCCTGCGCCGACGCGGCGCTGCTGCGGAACGTGCTCCCGCCGCCCGACGACCCGGCTGCCCGCGCGGAGGTGGCGCGCATCCGCACCGGGATCGCCGAGGCGAAGGCGATGGACGACGCCGGCGACTCGCGCGGCGCGAGTGAGTCCCTGAAGACGCTGGTGGCCGACGCGCGGCGGGTCGGCTACGCCCCGGTGCTGGGGGAGGCGCTGCTCAAGCTCTCCGAGATTCAGGTGATCGCGGGGGAGCGCAGCGAGGCGCTCACGCGCGCGTTCAAAGAGGTCGTCTGGCTGGCGGAGGCCGCGCGCGATGACGAGCTCAAGGCCGAGGCGGCCACCATCCTGATCTTCGTCGCGACCGCCTCCGATCGCTTCGCCGAGGCGGACGACTGGGCGCGCGAGGCGACGGCGATCCTGCAGCGGATCGGCGGCCACGACCGGCTGCGCTCCTGGGTGGAGATGCACCTCGGCTACAACCTGCGCCTGCAGGGGCGCCTCGAGGAGGCGCTGCTGCACGACGAGCGGGCGCTCGCGCTCAAGCAGCAGGCCGGCGAGAGCGCGGGCCAGATCGCGCGCAGCCGGAACAACCGGGCGCTCACCTTGAACGAGCTCGGCCGGTACGAGGAGGCGCTGGGCGAGCTCGACCGCGCCATCCAGGACCTCGGCGCCGAGGCGGGAGCCGAGCATCCGATCGTCGCCACCTTCATCTCGAACAAGGGGGAGACGCTCGATCACCTCGGACGGCACGCCGCTGCCCGCGCCGCCTACCAGCAGGCGCTGGCGATCGAGGAGCGCGCCTACGGCCCCGACAGCACGGTGGTCGCGTACCCGCTGACCGGCCTCGGCGAGAGCTTCCTGGCCGACCATCGTCCCGGCGAGGCCCGGGCGCCGCTCGAGCGCGCGGCGCGAATCCGGCAGGCGCACGAGGCCGACCGCGCCATGGTGGCCGAGACCGACTTCGCGCTCGCGCGCGCCCTGCAGGGGTCGAACGCCGACCGATCCCGCGCCGACGAGCTGGCGCTGAGCGCGGAGAAGGCCTACGCGGCCATTCCCCACGGCGCCAGCAAGGCCCAGGAGATCGACCACTGGCGCAGTGGGGTGCGGGCGTCGCCGTCAGCGCACTGACTGGGTGCCGCCGCGCGGGACGACCCGGCCGCTCCCGGGGCGCCCGAGGACACGGCCGTCGTCGAACACCACCTCGCCGCGCCGGATGGTGGTCGCGGGCCAGGCGCCGAGCTCGCGCCCCGCGTAGACCGAGTGGCCGGCGCGCGAGAAGAGATCCTCGTCGCGCACGATGCGCCGCGCCCGCGTCTCCCAGATCACCAGATCGGCGTCCGACCCGACGGCGATCGTCCCCTTGCGCGGGTAGAGGCCGCACAGCCGGGCGGCGTTGGTGGCGGTGAGCGCCACGAACCGCTCCAGCGTGATTCGCTCCTTGGCCACCGCCTCGGTGAAGAACAGCGGCAGCATCGTGTCGAGCTCGGCCACGCCGGGCCGCGGGTGCTCGAGGTCGACCCGGGGGTCGAGCTTGAGCGCGCGCGTCCAGGGGGCGTGGTCGCTGGCCAGCGTGTCGATGCTGCCGTCGGCGAGGCCGCGCCAGAGCGCCTCGACGTCCGCCCCGCCGCGCAGAGGGGGCTGCGCGACATAGATCGCCCCGTCGGGCTGCCGGTACCGCTCCTCGGTCAAGTAAAGGTAGAGCGGGCGCGTCTCGACGAAGAGCGGCAGTCCCTCGGCCCGGGCGGCGGTCGTCGCCGCCAGCGCGGCCGCCGACGACAGGTGCACGATGTAGGTCGGCGCGCCGGTCGCTCGGCACATCGCGACGGCGCGCTCGACGGCGATCGTCTCCGCGGCCACCGGGCGGCTCTCCGCGAAATGCGCCATCGTCGTCCGGGCCTGCGCCGAGAGGTCGGCCGTGCAGCAGGCGATGGTGGACGAATCCTCGCAATGGACCAGCGTGAGCCCGCCCGCCGCGCCGGCCGTCTGCATGACGCGGGTGAAGGCCTCGCGGCAGGGGTCGAACGAGGGGAAGCACATGAAGATCTTCAGGCTCGACTGTCCGGCCGCCACCGCGGGGGCGACCTCGGCACAGAGCTCGGGGGTGGGCTCGAGGACGACGGCGTGGAAGAAGACGTCGGCGATGGCCTGCTCGGCCACCAGCGCCGACTCTTTGCGGATTCGGTCGGCGATCGTCTCCCCGGGGATGACGTACGTCATGTTTCCGACGGTGGTGATGCCGCCCGCCAGCGCTGCCTGGGAGCCGCTCGTGTAGTCGTCGACCCACTCGGGGTCGTCGTCGATCTTCTCCACGTGCAGGTGGACGTGGGGGTCGACGCCGCCCGGAAGCACGAACCGCTCGCCGGCCTCGATCTCGCGCGCCCCGGACATGGCGCCGCCGATCTGGGCGACGCGCCCCCCCGCCACGCCGACGTCCGCTCGCTGGCGTCCCTCCGCCGTCACGATGATCCCCCCGCGGATGACCAAGTCGAGGAGGCGATCCGGCATCGGCCCCGTGTCTATCGGCGGGTCGGGGTCTTTCTCTTGAGCCGGTCGATCGTGACGGCCTCGAGGTTGTGGCGCGCCAGGATGAGGTGGGGGTGGCGCGGTCCCAGTGTGCGCCCGAAGCTGTCGGCGGCCCGTCGGAACAGCGCCTCCGCGCGGGCCAGCCGGCCGTCGTCGCGTTCGAGCACGGCGAGATTGTTGACGGTCAGCGCGACGTCGGGGTGGAGGCGCCCGAGCCGCCGGGTCAGGCTCGGGATGGCGCGGCGGTAGAGCGCGCGGGCGCCGGGGCGGTCTCCCCGTTGCTGCTCGACGGCCGCCAGGCCGGCCAGGCCGAGTGCGTATTCCAGGCTGGCCGCGCCGAGCGCGCGCGCGAACGCGGCCTGCGAGCGCCGGTAGAGGCGCGCCGCCTCGGCGAAGCGCCCGCGCGATTCCACGACCGCGGCCAGCGCCGCCACGTCAGCCGCCCAGGCCGGGTGTCGCCTGCCGACCGCCGCCGCCCGGAGCGCGACCGCGCGGCGCGCGTGGGGCTCGGCCTCGGCGAAGCGCCCCCGCGCATGCGCGATGCCGCCCAGGTTGTGCTCCAGCGTCGCCCGCGCCAGCCGATCGCCTCGCGGAATCAGCGGCGCGGCTCTCCGGTAGTAGGCGACCGCCTCCGCGTAACGCCCCTCGGCCTTGCGCAGCACGCCGAGGTTGTTGAGCGTCGCGGCGATGAGCGGGTCGCGGCGGGGCAGCCGCCGGCGCGCCTCGGCGAGCGCTGCCTGGGCCGCGCGGTCGGCGGCGGCGTAGGCGCCGCGCAGCCGATCGAGGCCCGACAGCGCGAGCCGCGCCTGCAGGCGCAGGCGGACCAGATCGAGATCCTCCGTCGGGGCCCGCAGGATCCCCAGCGCCCGGCGGAGCGAGCGGACAGCGTCGCGCGGGCGATCGCGCGCCTCGAGCACCGCCGCCAGCTCGACGAGCGCGTTGGCCACGTCGGGGTGGCGCCCCCCTTCGGCGACCGTGTAGGCGCGGAGGGCCCGCCGGCAGTCGCGCTCCGCGGGGGCGAACCGGCCGGCGGCGCGCGCGGCGATGGCCCGCTCATGGGCGGCGACGGCGATCTTCAGCTGGCGCTCGAGGCGCGCCTCTCGGCTTCGGGGGATGGATGCCTCCGGGCGGGCATTGTAGCGTGGTCGCCATCCATGTCGCCGCCGTCGCCTCCGCGCGGGCCTCGCCGGCGCTTCTTCGCGCCCGAGGTGATCCAGACCTCGGCGATGGACTGCGGGCCGGCGGCGCTCAAGTGCCTGCTCGAGGGGTTCGGCGTCTCGGTCAGCTACGGCCGGCTGCGCGAGGCCTGCCAGACCGCCGTCGACGGGACGTCGATCGATACGTTGGAGACGCTGGCGGTCAGCCTGGGCCTCGAGGCCGAGCAGATCATGCTCCCCCTCGATCACCTGCTGCTCGAGGAAGCCGAGGCGCTGCCGGCGGTCGTCCCGGTCCGGCAGCCGTCGGGGCTCCTCCACTTCGTGGTCGTCTGGCGCGTCGTCGCCGGCTTCGTCCAGGTGATGGATCCCGCCCGCGGGCGGCGCTGGGTGCGGCGCGAGACGTTCCTGCGCGACGTCTTCGTCCACACCATGCCGGTCCCGGCGGAGGCGTTTCGCGACTTCGCCGGCAGCGACGGGTTCACGGGCGCGCTCGCCCGCCAGCTTCGCGCGCTCGAGGTCGCCGACGGTCCGGCGCGGATCGCGCGCGCGCTCGGCGAGCCGGGCTGGGAGCCGATCGCCGCGCTCGACGGGGCGGTGCGCACGGCGGCGGCGCTGGCGGCGGCGCGCGGCCTGGCACCGGGGCCGGAGGCGACCCGCCTCGTCGAGACGCTGGCGGCCGCGCCGCCGGGCGAGGCGCCGGCCGCAGGGCCGCCGGCGATGTACGCCACCGCGTCCGCCGCGCCGCCCGCCGCCGACGGGACGGCGCAGGTGGCGATCCGCGGCGCCGTGCTGCTGCGCGTGTCGGGGGCCGCGCCGCTCGACGCCGCGCAGAGGGGGGCGTTGCCCGGGGAGCTGCGCGCGGCGCTCGACGAGCCGCCCGCGCGCCCGTCCGCCGATCTCGGGCGGCTGCTCGCGCGGGACAGCCGCGGGCGCTGGGGTGCGCTCGCCGTCGGCGTGGCGCTGGCGGCGCTGGGCGCCGTGGCGGAGGCGCTCCTGTTCCGGTCGCTGGTCGATCTCGCGGCCGGGCGCGGCGGCGGGTTCGTCGCGCGGGCGGGCGCGCACCTCTTGGGCCGGCGGGGCGGTTCGGGCCTCGTGCTCGGCGCGCTGCTGGCGCTGCTGGGTGCGCTGCTCGCGCTCGAGGTTCCGCTGGCGGGTGGCCTGCGTCGTGCGGGGGCGCGGCTCGAGGAGCGCCTGCGCGCGCTCTACCTGCACAAGATCCCGAGGCTGCCCGATCGCTACTTCCAGAGCCGGCCGGTCTCCGACCTGGCCGAGCGCGCGCACCTCCTGCACCGGCTGCGGGCGCTTCCGACCCTGGGCGGCGAGATCGCGCGCGCGGCGCTGGAGATCGCCGTCCTCACCGCGGGGCTCTGCTGGGTGTATCCGCCCGGCGCGGCGCTGGCGGTCGCGCTCGGCGCGACGATGCTGGTCATCCCGCTCGCTGCCGAGCCGGTGGTGGCGGAGCGGGATCTCCGGATGCGCAACCACGCGGGCGCGCTGGCGCGCTTCTATCTCGACGGGCTGCTCGGCCTGGTGGCGGTGCGAACGCACGGGGCCGAGCCGGCGCTCGCCCGCGAGCACCGCGTGCGCCTCGGCGAGTGGGTCCGGGCGGCCCGCCGGGCGCTCGGCGCCGCGCTCGGCGCGGAGGCGGCGCAGACGGTGCTCGGTCTCGCGCTGGCGGTGGCCCTGCTCGGGCGATTCTTCGGGCGCGCGACCGGGCCGGCGCTCGATCCCGGCACCGCGCTGCTGCTGGTCTACTGGGCGCTGTCGCTGCCGTCGCTCGGACAGGAGCTCGGCGCGCTGGTCCAGCAGATCCCGGCGCAGCGCAACCTGACCTTGCGCCTCGTCGAGCCGCTCGGTGCCCCGCAAGATGACGTCTCCGGCGCCGCGCCGGC
>Ga0134128_10007095_pt1 | contig 13538 bp, 12 predicted proteins | sample KB31754_FD_96462 | JGI IMG/M metagenome (GOLD analysis project Ga0134128, IMG submission 96462) | Terrestrial soil microbial communities with excess Nitrogen fertilizer from Kellogg Biological Station, Michigan, USA - KB3-175-4 | ecosystem: Environmental > Terrestrial > Soil > Unclassified ... | reverse complement strand
CGTGCTGCTGCAGTACAGCGACCGCCAGTCGCAGGCGGCCGTCGGCCGCGCCGCGGGCGTGCTCGGCGACTCGAAGAAAATCAGCGTCACCGGCAGCAACGGCAACTTCACCGCGCGCGATCTGCTCCGTCCGCCGGTGATCGAGACCGACGACATGAAAGGGGATCCGCTGCGGACGCTCGATTACCTGAACGGGCGGATCGTGCTCGGCCCCTCCGACGTCGCCGCCGACACCGACAACAACTGGACCGACGTAGCAGTGGACGACGCGCACATCTACGCGGGCTATACCTACGACTATTACTTCAAGCGCTTCGGGCGCCGCGGCCTGGACGACGCCAACATCCGCATCCGCAGCCTGGCCAACCCGGTGCACCGCACGACCGCGGATCTGCTGCAGTTCTTCAACCGCTTCCCCGACTTCTTCGTCAACGCCTTCTACGCCGGCGGCGGCGTGATGGTCTACGGCGTCGGCCTGCCGCCCGGGGTGACGCTCGGAGGCCAGGCGTGGAACTTCACCTCGGGCAGCCTCGACATCGTGGCGCACGAGCTGACGCACGGGGTGACCGAGTTCACCTCCAACCTGATCTACCTGAACGAGTCCGGCGCGCTGAACGAGGCCTTCTCCGACATCATCGGCACGAGCGCCGAGTTCTTCTTCCAGCCCGCGGGCAGCGGCAGCCTTCGCGCCGACTACCTGCTCGGGGAAGACGTGGTGACGCCCGGGGGCATCCGCTCGATGGAGAACCCGAATGTCTTCGGCGATCCCGACCACTACTCGCGGCGCTTCCTCGGCACCGCCGACAACGGCGGCGTCCACATCAACTCCGGGATCGCCAACCAGGCGTTCTACCTTGCCATCGAAGGGGGCACCAACCGCACCTCGGGACTGGCCGTGCAGGGTGTCGGCGCCGGCAACCGCGACCAGATCGAAAAGGTGTTCTATCGCGCCTTCACGCAGCTGATGCCCGCCAATTCGACCTTTGCCGTCGCCCGCGCCGCGACGATCCAGGCGGCCCGCGATCTCTACGGCGCCGGCAGCAACCCCGAGCGGGCGGTCACGGCGGCCTGGACCGCGGTGGGAGTCAACTGATGCGGCGCCGCGTCGCGCTGTTCGCGATCGCCGCCGTGTGCGCGGTCGCCCCGTCGGCCTTCGCGCAGGCGCCGCAGTGGCCCGAGAAGTTCTGGGTCAGCGTCGGCGGCGGCGTGCAGCCGGTGTCGAACAGCTTCTCCGACGATTTCACCCGGCCGCTCTACACCGAACAGGAGCGGGTGTCGGTGGACTACCCGGTGAAGAGCGGTGCGCTGGTGGCCGGCAGCGTCGGCTACCGCGTGTGGAAGCATCTCGGGTTCGGCGTCGGGTTCACGTATTACTCGGGCAGCGGCGACGCCGCGATCGAGGCCGACCTGCCCCATCCCTTCTTCGACCAGCAGTTCCGCCACGTCAGCGGCACGACCGCCGCCTCACGCGACGAGACCGGCGCGCACATCATGGCCGCCTGGCTGCTGCCGCTGTCGAACCGCTTCCGCGTGATCCTCAGCGGCGGCCCGTCGGTGCTGAACGTCAGCCAGACGCTGGTGACCGACGTGCAGTTCTCCGAGACGTTCCCCTACGACACCGCGGTGTTCACCGGCGCGTCGAAGACGAAGGCCTCGAACACCGCGATCGGCTTCAACGCCGGGGCGGATCTGTTCTGGATGTTCGCGGCGCGGATCGGCGCCGGCGGCCTCGTGCAGTACACGCACGGGAGCGCCAGGCTGCGCGCCGGCGATCGAACCATCAGCGTCGACGCCGGCGGGCCACAGATTGCGGCCGGTCTCCGATTGCTCTTCTGAGCCGCCGACGGAAAGTGGATCGCCAGAGACTGACGGATGAAGGCCACAGATAAACACAGATAAACACTGATTCTGATCATGTACGTCACGTCTCGACGAACCCGAACCACATCCGTGTTTTTCCGTGTTCTTCTGTGGCGTTCTTCTGTGGCCTTCCTCGTGCGGGGAGGATGCTGAATGACCTCCGGAGCCTTTCGCCAGAAGGTGCTGACCGCGGTGCGGCGGATTCCGCCGGGGCGGGTGGCCACGTACGGCGACGTGGCGGCGGCGGCGGGAGCGGCGCGGGCCGCGCGGGCGGTCGGCAACATCATGAAAGGATGCCGCGTTCCGGGCGTACCCTGCCACCGGGTCATCGCCGCGGGGGGGCGCCTGGGGGGATACGGCGGCAGCGAGGGCATGAAACGGGCGCTGCTGGCCGCCGAAGGACTCGTCGTCACGGGCCGGCGGGTTCGCGATTTCGATCGAAAACGTTACGTTTTCCGTAAGTAATCGGCGTGAACCGGGCAACGCGAGCCGACCATGGCGACGTCTAAGGTTACAGCGCACCCCTCGGCAGTGCCGGCGGGTGGGCCGCGGACGGCGGAGCTCGAACTCGTCGAGCGCTGCCGGAACGGCGAACTCGGCGCGTTCGAGGAGCTGTACCGGACCCATTCGGGGCGGCTCTACAGTCTCGCGGTCCGGATGCTGGGCAATCCGGCCGACGCCGAGGACCTGCTGCAGGAGATTTTCCTGTCGGCGCACCGGAAGCTGGACAGCTACCGGGGGGAAGCGGCGCTCGGCACGTGGCTGTATCGGCTGGCGATGAACCAGATCCTCGATCACGTGCGCAGCCGCGCCGCCCGCAGCGGGCAGCTGACCGACGGGCTCGACGACGCCTCGCTGCTCGCTGACGCGAGCGGCCACCGCCTGGCCGACCGCGCGATCGATCGCATCGATCTCGAGCGCGCGATGCTGGAATTGCCCGAGGGCTGCCGCGCCGCCTTCGTGCTGCACGACGTGGAAGGGCTGGAACACAAGGAAGTCTCCGACGTGCTCGGCATCGCGGAGGGCACGTCGAAGTCGCAGGTGCACAAGGCACGCCTGCGGCTGCGCGGGCTGCTGCAGCGCCGTAGCCAGTAGCCAGTTGCCAGTTGCCAGTTGCCAGTTGCCAGTTGCCAGTTGTCAGTAGTTAGCCAGATGCTTGGGAGTTGGGAGTTGGGTGGTTGGGAGTTGACGGGCGGCAGCTAACCATGGCGTGTTCGCAATACATCAATTCGATCCACGAAATGGTCGACGGCACCATCGGATCGATCCGCCGCGCCGAGCTCGAGCTGCATCTCGGGCAGTGCGACGAGTGCCGCGCCCTGCTCGAGGATCTGCGGAAGATCCACGACGCCGCGGCGGCGCTGCCGGTGATCGAAGCGCCCGATCGCGCCTGGCTGCAGATCGCCGGCCGCCTGCGCCAGGAGGGACGCATCACCGAGCACGTTCCGGCCGCCGGCGCGAAGCGCCGGTCGGTCGCCGTCTGGCTGGCCGCGGCCGCGGCGATCGTGATTGCCGCAGGCACCGCGCTCGTGATGCTCGTGCCGCGCACGCCGCCGGCGACGCAGGCGGCCGGCACGTCCGCGGCCGCGCCCGCGGGAACCGCCGCGCCGACTCCATCCGTCGAAGAAGTACAGACCAAGGTCGACGCGGCGCAGGCGCAGTTCGAGACGGCGATCGCCGAGCTCGAGAAGGTCGCCAAGGCGAACCAGCAGGCGCTGGACCCCGGCACGTCGGCCACCATCGAGAAGAACCTGAACATCCTCGACGACGCGATCGCGCAGAACCGCGTCGCGGTCAAGGCCGAGCCGACCAGCGTGGCGGCGCGGGAAACGCTCTTCGAGGCGCTCCGCCAGAAGGTCACGCTGCTGCAGGACACGATTTCATTGATCAACGAGATGCGTAAGGGCAACAACGCCGCCGCCGCCCAGCTGGTGAACAAGTCATGAGCCGTTTGAAGCTGTGCGCGTCCGGTCTCGCCGCGCTGATGGCGCTGCCGCTGCTGCCGGCGACGGCCGCCGCGCAGGTCTACCCGGAACGGATCGTCGTCAAGGAACGGGCCCGGCTGGTCGGCAGCGCCTACCAGCGCCGCAATCGCGACGATCAGAACCGCCAGACCCAGACCGAGCGGACGACGAAGACGCTGCGGCTCGGCAGCGACGGCGTGCTCGAGCTCGGCAACATCGCCGGCGACATCACCGTGACCCGCGGCAACGGCGGCGAGACGTCGGTGGAGATCGTCAAGACCGCGCGCGGCCGCGACATGGACGACGTGCGCGAGCAGCTGCAGATGGTCACCGTCGACGTCATGGAGCGCAGCGGCCGCGCCGAGATCAAGACGCGCTACCCGGGCGAGAACCGCCGCGGCGACCGCCGCAACGTCAACGTCAGCGTCGACTACAACGTCACCGCGCCGGCGGGCACGCGCCTCACCGTCGAGACGATCTCGGGCAGCGTGAAGATCACCGACATCAAGGGCGAAGTCAACGCCAACAGCATCAGCGGCGACGTCCGCATCAGCGGCGCCGGCCGCGTCGGATCGGCGAAGACGATCTCGGGCACCGTCGAGATCAACGAGGCGCAGGTGGACGGCCCGCTCGACGCGAGCAGCGTCAGCGGCGACGTCGTCCTCCGCCGCGTCAAGGCGCGCCGCATCGAGGCGGGATCGGTCAGCGGCGACATCAAGCTCGAAGAGATCCAGTCCGATCGCGTGGAGGCGCACTCCACCAGCGGCAGCATCAGCTACTCCGGCGGTCTGGTGAAGAACGGCCGCTACGAGTTCAATTCCTTCTCGGGCGAGATCCGCTTGTGGGTGCCCGCCGGTAGCGGCTTCGAAGTGGACGCCAACTCCTTCTCCGGCGAAGTGCGCACGGAAGACCTGCCGATCACCGTCCGCGGCAGCGAGGGGCGCAGCGGCCGTCGCAAGGTGCTGCACGGCACGTATGGCGACGGCGGCGCGATCCTCGATCTCACCACCTTCAGCGGCTCGATCGTGATTTCCAAACGCTGACGATCGAGCCGCGCGTCAACGCCCAACGACACAACGCCACAACTCCCAAAACGTCCAAGGCACGAACTTGGGCGTTCGAGTTGGTTTTTGGGAGTTGTGAAGTTGTGGAGTTGACACGCGTAGCTGAGCTAGGTGGCACTACGATTGCAGCGGCAAGCGTCAGGGACGTGGTCCCGATATAATCGGCTACGACGAGAGGGGCGCAAGCCCATCCCTGAAGTTTTCAGGTTGGAGGCAGAGATGAAGCAGTTCGTGATTGCGGGGACCCTCGTGGGTGCCCTGGCCTGTGGCGCCACAGCGTTCGCGCAGGCGGAAAAACAGCCGCCCCCACCGAAACCCGCCGCGGGCGCCGCCAAGACCACCCCGGCCGGTGACAAGCAGACGGCCGACAAGCCGAAGCCGCACCCGACGCGCCACGCCGCGGGCGACAACGCGGCCGCCAGCCACACCGCGCCGAAAGATCAGCCGGCCACCGCCGAAGAGCCCAGCGCGCCCGGCGCGATGGTGCTCGGCACGGTGCGCCTGCCCAAAGCCGTGAAGGCCGACGGTAAGGATCTCGCCGCCGGAACCTATCAGGTACGTTTGACCGCCGACGAAGCAAAACCCGACGCCAAGGGCAGCAGCGAAAAGCTCGAGCGCTGGGTCGAGTTCGTCAAGGGCAAGAACGTCGCGGGCCGCGAGGTCGTGTCGATCGTCCCGGCCGCCGAGGCCAAGCTGGTGCAGAAGGACACGCCGCCGCCGTCAGGCGGATCGAAAGTCGAAACGCTGAAGGGCGGCGACTACACCCGCGTCTGGATCAACAAAGGCGGCAACTACTACCTCGTCCACCTCGCGAGCTGACGCTCGCGACGTGGACACTCCCGGGCTCAGGAAGACGGCCTGGGGATGGGGCAAAGCACGGCCCCTCCCCGGGCCCTTTTTTTATATGTCAGACGGCGCTGCTTCGCTGACCCACAATCCAGATCGTCGGTGACGCGGTGGGTTCGAATGCGGCACCGTCCGGACCGGCAAAGACGCCCACGATGGCGAACCCGGCGTGTACGAGCGCGGCACACAACTCCTCGACTCGGTACAGGCGCTGACGTCGCTCGTACTCTCCCTCGCCACGAGGTCCGCTGACGCTGATTCTCTGGGTCATTCGAGGCGGGTCGATTGCCAGCGTGTTGGAAACGGAGATGACCATTCCGTCCCGTTCCTCTCGGTCGGTCTCGCGGAACGCATCGAGGATGAGACCGCCGTTCACGACTTTCAACATCAGCCGCGCGCCGGTTGCCAGGATCCGGGCGGCCTCGCGCAGGACGGCGCCGTGCTCTTCCTCGGTGTCGAAGAATCCAAATGCATCCAGCATGATCGCAGCCCTGGCGCACTCGGATCGAAACGGCAGCCCGCGCATGTCTCCGCGGACCCAACGGACCGGGGTGCGAAGTTCGTCCGCGAGATGGCGCGCTCGATTCAAGAGAGCAACGGAAGAATCGAGGCCAATGACCTCAGGTCCCCCCTGAGCGAGAGCGAGCGCATGCCGCCCATGACCACAACCGATATCAATGACGCGAGATGCCGGGGAAAGCTGCAGCAGCGTCCACAGCCCGCTGGCCTGCAGCCGCACATGATCTGAAGGGGCCGGTAACCCCCAGCGTTGCGCATAGCCGCGCTCGAAGTAATCGACAGTCCAATCCGGCATGGGTACGACCGTGTCGCAACGGCAAACACGGCCCCATTCCTAAGCCCTTCTTCCTCGGCCCTTTTCCTTTGCCCTCTCCCCAGGCCCTGTTTCCTTTGCCCTCTCCCCTGCCCTATCCCCGGGCCCTCTTTCCTTGGCCCGACAGCGAAGCCTCAAATCGCCATCACGTCGAACTGTTCGTGATGCAGGTGCGCGTCGGGCCGGATCGTAACCGGCCTGCCGAGCACCTGCTGCAGCTCGCGCAGCACGGCGCTCTCCTCTTCCTTCAGCGCCCGCGCGATGTCCGGGTTCACCCGGAGAAGAACCCCCTGCCCGTCGAGCTCCGCGCCAATCTTCTTCAGCTCGGTGAGGATCTCGAAGCAGATCGTCGCGCTCGACTTGATCGAGCCTGACCCGGAACAATACGGGCACGGCTCGGTGAGCTGGCGCTCGAGGCTCTGCTTCACGCGCTTGCGCGTGACGATGACCAGGCCGAAGTCCGACACCTGCAGCGCCTTCGACGGCGAGCGATCGCGCCGCAGCTCCTTCTCGACCTCCTGGAAGACCCGCTGCCGGTTCTTCTTCTCTTCCATGTCGATGAGATCGAGCACGATGATGCCGCCCAGATCGCGCAGCCGGATCTGGCGCACGATCTCCTTCACCGCCTCCAGGTTGGTCTTGACGATGGTGTCTTCGAGCCGGCCGCTCGACTTCTTGCCGACGTAGCGGCCGGTGTTGACGTCGATGGCGACCAGCGCCTCGGTCGGGTTGATCACCAGGTAGCCGCCCGACTTCAGCCACACCTTGGGCCTGAGCGCCTTGTCGATCTCCGCCTGGACGCCGTACTCCTCGAAGATCGGGTAGTCCTTGGTGTACAGCTTCACCCGCGGCAGCAGGCTGGGCATGATCCGCTCGACCAGCGCCACGACCCGGCGGTGCTCGGCGGGATCGTCGAGGCGGATCGCCGTGTAGTCGTCGGTGAGCATGTCGCGGAGCAGCTTGGTGACCAGGCTCTGCTCCTGGAACAGGACGGCCGGGGGGCGGCGCGACTCCATCTTCTGCCGGACCTCGGTCCAGATCTGATGGAAGTAGGAGAGGTCGCTGACGATGTCGGCTTCCGAGCGGCCGCTCGCGGCGGTGCGGATGATGACGCCGCCGGTGAAGCCGTGCTCGTCGCGGAACGCCTTGACGATGCCGCGCAGGCGCGCCCGCTCTTCGCGCGACTCGATCTTGCGCGACACGCCGACGTGGTCCACCGTCGGCATGAAGACGAGGAAGCGTCCCGGCATGGTCACGTGCGAGGTCAGCCGCGCCCCCTTGGTGCCGAGCGGCTCCTTGACCACCTGGACGAGGACCTCCTGGCCCTCTTTCAGCAGGTCTTCGATCTTGGCCTGGGGCTGTTCCCTCTCGCGGTCGCGATCCCGCCCGCGCCGCTCCGGGACCTTCGACGGCGCCGCGTCGGCGGCCTCGGGGACACCATTCCCCTCGCCGCTCTTCGCGGGCTTCTCGTCGTCTTCGTCTTCGCCGGCGAGCTTCTCGAACTCCTCGACGGTGTTGACGACTTCAGTGACGTAGAGAAACGCGTCGCGCTCGAGCCCGATGTCGACGAACGACGACTGCATCCCCGGGAGGACCTTCGAGACCCGCCCCTTGTAGATGTTGCCGACGACGCCGCGCTGATTCTCGCGCTCGATGAAGATCTCGACGACCTGGTCGTCCTCGAGGATCGCGACACGCGTGTCGTGCGCCCCCGAGGAGATGATCATCTCCTTGTTCATGGAAACTCCAGCCGCCGCGGAGCATCGTGATCGCCACAGATAAACACAGAAAAACACAGATCAGTGTTTGTCTGTGTTCTTCTGTGGCTGTCAATATGGCCATCGATTCCTCCGCGGCCTAATTCGTGAAGCGTCTCATCCGCACGTTCAGGATGAGACCGAAGCCTGCGAGCGATGCGATCAGGGACGACCCGCCGTAACTCATGAGCGGCAGGGTGATCCCTTTCACCGGCGCGAGGCCGGCCGACATCGACACGTTGTAAATCACCTGGAAAGCGAACCCCGAAATGATCCCTCCCACCAGATATGCGCCGAGGCGGTCCTTGGCGAGCCGGGCCGCCTCGAGAGATCGCAAAATCACGAACAGGTACAGGCCCAGCGCGGTGAGCACGCCGATGAACCCCTGCTCTTCCGCCAGGACCGAGAACACGAAGTCGTTCTGGGCGACCGGCAGGAACTTGTACTGCGCCTGGGTGCCCTTGAGATAGCCAAGACCGGTCAACCCGCCGGAGCCGACGGTGATCCGCGCCTGGATCGTCTGGTAGCCGGCGCCGCGCGGATCCTGCTCCGGGTTGAGGAATGTCTGGATGCGCTGCTTCTGGTAGTCCTTGAGCGCCACCTTCCAGGCGATCGGGGCGACCAGGACCGCCGCGAGCGCCAGCACGCCGAGCAGGCGCAGGCGCAGGCCGGCGAGGAAGGCGATGCCGACGAAGACCGGCAGCAGCGTGACCGCCGTGCCGAGGTCGGGCTGCTTGGCGATGAGCAGCAGCGGGACGCAGGTGAGGATGCCGCCGATGACGAGATCGCTGGTGTTCTTGGCGCCGCGGCGGTTCTCGCCGAAGTACATCGCCAGCATCAGCGCCACCGAGATGCGGCCGAACTCGGACGGCTGCAGGTGGAACGGGCCGATCGGGATCCAGCGCTGCGCCCCCATCTGCGTCTGTCCCTTGAACAGCACGAAGATGAGCAGGACGGTCAGCGCGCCGTAGATGAACAGCGAGTTCTCCGCGAAGACCCGGTAGTCGACCGCCAGGCAGACGAGCAGCGCGACCATGCCGATGCCCAGCGCGGCGAACTGCGTGAAGACCATCTGCGACGAGTGGCCGCCGGTCGCGGTGGTGACGTAGGTCGCGCTGTTGACCATGGCGATGCCGATGCCGGCGAGCAGCACGACCGCGGCGAGCAGGAGCCAGTCGATGTGGAAGTAGAGGCGGCGTTCGAACATGGCGCCTCTAGTGTCCGCCGCCGACGGGTCCGCCGCCGCCGCGCGCGTAGGGATCCTTGTAATCGAGGCGCAGGTCCTCGTGCGTCGGCGCCGGCGGCAGCGGCTTGCCGTCCTGCTTGGCGAAGAACGTCGCCAGGATGTGATGCGCGACCGAGGCGGCGTTGGGGCCGTGGATGCCGTGCTCGAGGAAGACGACGCCGGCAATCTGCGGGTTGTCGCGCGGCGCGAAGAAGATGAACCAGCCGTTGTCGCGGTAATCGACGTTCTTGTTCTTCGCCTGCGCGATGAGGCGCGCGGAGTTGGAGATCACCTGCGCGGTGCCGGTCTTGCCGCAGACGTCGTGCCCTTCGACGCGGGCGCGGCCGCCGGTGCCGCCGCCGTTGACCACGCCCCACATGCCCTGCCGGATCGCTTCGAGCTTCTCCGGCGTCACCTCCACCTTCGACTGCGGCGGCGGCGGCGGCACCGGTTTCAGGCCCTGGCCATCGTCGACCGCCATCACCAGGTGCGGCGTGATGCGGGTGCCGCCGTTGGCGAGCGTGGCGGCGTAGACCGCCATCGAGACCGGCGTGACCGAGACCTGGCCCTGGCCGATCGAGACCGAGATCGTCTCGCCGGCGTACCACTTCTCGTGCATCTTCTCCTGCTTCCACTGGGTGGAAGGCACCAGGCCGACCAGCTCGTTGGGCAGGTCGATGTTCGACTTGACGCCGAGGCCGAGCAGCGTCGCCCACTTGTTGATCTTGTCGACGCCGAGCATGTTGCCGACGGTGTAGAAGTAGACGTCGCACGACTGCTCGATCGCGCTCTTCAGATTGACCGCGCCGTGTCCCCCCTTCTTCCAGCAGGCGAAGCGGCGGCCGTAGAAGTTGGCGCCGCCGGCGCAGTGCACGGTGAAGCTGGGGTTGATCACGCCTTCTTCGAGGCCGGCCAGGCCCACCGCCATCTTGAACGTCGAGCCCGGCGAGTAGCGCCCCTGCAGCGCGCGGTTCTGCAGCGGCTTCAGGGGATTGTTGACCAGCGACGAGTAGGTCGAGCGGTCGATGCCGGCGGCGAACGCGTTGGGGTCGTAGGCGGGGCGGCTGGTGAAGCCGAGCACGCCGCCGTCGCGCGGATCCATCACGATCGCGGCGCCGTTGAAGCCCGAGGCCGTGAACCCGTCCTCGATCGCCTTCTGGATGTCGGCGTCGATGGTCAGCTGCATCGGCCGGCCGATGACCGGCGGCTTGCTCTCGCCGGTGAGCTCGCGGATCTCGCGGCCGACGCTGTTGACGACAACCGTCTTGGCGCCGTCGACCCCCATCAACTGCTTGTTGTAGGCGAGCTCGACGCCGGCCTGGCCGACCAGCGCGCCGGGATCGACGCCTTCGTACTCGGAGCGCTGCAGCTGCGTCTCGCTGATTTCGCCGACGTAGCCGAACAGGTGCGCCGCCGTGGCGTTGGCCGGGTAGTGGCGTGCCGGCACTTCCTGCTCGATGATGCCCGGCAGCTCGAGGCTGCGCGCCTTGACCGCCGCGTACTGCGCGAAGGTGGCGTTCTCGATCAGCACGATCGGCCGGAAGCTGGGCTCGCGCCGGCGGCGGCTGACGATGTCGACCAGCTCGTGCTCGTCCACGCCGGCGGCCGCCGCCAATGTGTGCAGCACTTCAGGAATGTTCTTCGTCTGCTCGCGCACCAGCGCGATGTTGACGGTGCTCTGGTTCTCGACCAGCACCTTGCCGTAGCGATCGAGCAGCACCCCGCGCGGCGCCGGCAGCGGCAGCCGCCGCGTCCGGTTGTTCTCCGCCATCTCGCGGAACTTCTCGTGCTGGGCGATCTGGAAGACCCAGAACCCCACCGCGAGCAGCGCGAAGACGACGGCCACGAGATATTGCAACACCGACAGCCGCAGCGTGAGGCTGCGGCGATCGTCAGGCATCAAAGTGCTAGTAGCCATGGTGAAAACCCTTAGAACCCGAGAACCGCGTCAGAATCTGCGTCGCGAGAACGATGTCCGGTTCGTCCGGCGCCGCTGCGCCGCCTCCGGCCCCTTCTCCGTCACCAGGAACGCCGCCACGCCGACCAGGCCGTTGACCAGCGCCTGCACCAGCGTCACCGACAGCTTCAGCGCGACCGCCTTGCGATCGACGATTGCGTGCAGCACCGCGAACACCAGCTCGTGCGCGAACGTCGCGGCCACGAACATCACCAGGCGCGGCACCGTCGACGTCAGGTTGAACTGCGCGCCGAGCACGCCGACCAGGAACCCGACCAGCGTCTTCGACAGCCCGCCGATGCCGATGATGCCGCCGGCAATCGTGTCCTGCGCCAGGCCGCCGACCGTGCCGGCGAGCATGCCGGTCACCGGCCCGTAGACCAGCGCCAGGAAGACCACCGCCACCAGCACCAGGTTGACCGCCAGGTTGCCGCCGGCGCGCAGGCCGAGCAGGCTCGACTGCAGCGCCACCGACGCCGAGAGCACGCCGACGATCACGATCGTCTTCACTTCGCCGGCTCGTCGCGGACGGCCGGGCGCGGCGGCACCAGCACGACGAGCACTTCCTCCAGGCTCGAGAAATCGACGCCGGGGCGCACCGTGATCGCCAGGTACAGCCCGCTGCCGCGCTCCGACTTCTCGACCTTGCCGATCGCGTAGCCCTTCGGGTAGATCCCGTCGATCCCCGAGGCGACGACGCTGTCGCCCGGCTTGACGTCCGCCAGGTTCGACACCATGTCCATGCGCAGCGGCGGGTTCGCGTCGACGCCGACGACCAGTCCGCCCGCGCGCGTCCGCTCGATCAGCGCCCCGGCCGCGGCCGTGGTGTCGACCAGCAGCTGCACCCGCGACGCCCGCCGCGCCACCGGCGCGATGATCCGGCCGACCACGCCGCCCGGCGCGATCACCGCCATGTCGGCCTGCACCCCGTCGCTGCTGCCGCGATCGATGGTCACCGTCCGCACCAGCGGATCGGGGTTGCCGGCGATCACCTGCGCCGCCAGCGTCGGCAGGTCCGACGTCGTCTTCAGCTCGAGCAGCGCCTGGAGCTGCGACGTGCGCACCGCCAGCGCGTGCTCCTGCTGGAACTTCACTTCCAGCTCCCCGAGCTGGCGCCGCAGCGTCTCGTTCTCGGCGCGCACCCCGCGCAGCGAGAAGTAGTTCCCCCAGACGTTGCGCGAGCCGCGCACCATCGACGCGGTGCCGGCCTCGACGCGCGAGAAGACCTCGAACATCACCGCCTGCAGCGCGCGCGTGCCGCTCTTGGTCTGCACCTGCGCCGAGACCAGGATCACCTGCGCCAGCATGACGCCGAGGAACAGGTACCCCGTTCGCTTGTGGATATCCAGCATCAGTACCTGCGGGGCCCCACCTCCGTCGGCCTCACGCTAGTCAATCGAGATCTTCCGCAGCAGGTTGAAGTCCGACAGCATGCGGCCGGCGCCGAGCACGACCGACGACAGCGGGTCCTCCGCCATCGCCAGCGGCAGGCCGGTCTCCTCCCGCAGCCGCTTGTCCAGGTTCTTCAGCATCGACCCGCCGCCGGTCAGCACGATGCCGCGGTCGACGATGTCGGCCGAGAGCTCCGGCGGCGTGCGCTCGAGCGCGACGCGCACCGCGTCCACGATCACGTTGACCGTCTCGGCCAGCGCCTCGCGGATTTCCTCGTCGGTGATGGTGATGGTCTTGGGCACCCCTTCGATCAGGTGCCGCCCCTTGATCTCCATCGTCATGCGATCCTCGAGCGGGTAGGCGGAGCCGATCTCCATCTTGATCGCTTCCGCGGTGCGCTCGCCGATCAGCAGGTTGTAGGTCTTCTTGATGTACTGGATGATCGCGTCGTCCATCTCGTTGCCGGCGACGCGGACCGCCTTGCTGTAGACGATGCCGGCGAGCGAGATCACCGCGATGTCGGTGGTGCCGCCGCCGATGTCGACGATCATGTTGCCCGAGGGCTCGGTGATCGGCAGGCCGGAGCCGATGGCGGCCGCCATCGGCTGCTCGATGAGGTAGACCTCGCGCGCGTTGGCGCT
>Ga0134128_10007091_pt1 | contig 13541 bp, 9 predicted proteins | sample KB31754_FD_96462 | JGI IMG/M metagenome (GOLD analysis project Ga0134128, IMG submission 96462) | Terrestrial soil microbial communities with excess Nitrogen fertilizer from Kellogg Biological Station, Michigan, USA - KB3-175-4 | ecosystem: Environmental > Terrestrial > Soil > Unclassified ... | reverse complement strand
CAGATTGTCCAGCCCCTGCTGGGTGCTGTTCAGCAGGCTGATACGCACGGAGCCGATTCCACTCGCGCTGGTAATACCAAAAAAGCGGTCTTCCACTGTTTGCCCCGCGAATAATCCATCTCCCAATGCGGATGGACCAACAAGGCCAACCGAATTATTCATGGTGTCGAAAGCTTCAAACAGCACGCTATCGAAACCCTTCCGAACGTTGGCGAGACCCAGGTTTGTCCACACCAGGCCGGCATGGGTGGGCAACGCACCAAGCAATGCGGCGCCGAAGGTAAATGTAATGCTCGATACACCATTGAAATACCATGTGCGGCCGGAAGCTCCAGATTCGAGTATAGAGCTGGCATCTTCCTCCACCAAGTCAGGCAAACCGGCAGATCGTGGCGCCATTCCGTGCAGGGCGGGATCGCCCGAAGCACTTAGGCTGCTATCCTCCAGGTCTTCAACATCAAAGCAATCGAATAAGGCGCATGCATAGGAGTTGCTGGCAAAAGAAGTGTAGGGAATAGGATTTACAAGCGTAGCATCGATCCCTAATGGTTCGGGTAATAGCGCCACCACGGACAATGACGCACTCAGGCTCTTCATATAATCGATTTGTGCAACACAGGCAAAAAGAATTAAATTCAGTTAATTTAAAAAGCTCTGGAATGCCTTGAGAAACGCCGTTGGAAACTGGATCTTATTCAAAGCTCCCCAACAATGGCGACATTATCTTACCCACCTCAGGTAGTTGACCATCGGACCTAAGTACTACTCATACAAGGCGTAGCAAACTGGCTGCGGCCTATACGCATCAAGGAATTATAGTCATCTATATGCCTAAACTATAAAGGTGCGCAGGAACATTGCCGTAAAAATAGCCCGTTATTCGGTTATAACCCTATTAAATGTAAGGGATAAATGAAAATCTATTGCTGTAGAAATATCACGACGGCATTGAACTCGTACACATAATCAGGAGTCGTACAAATCTTAAGATTGTAAAGTGGTTGTCTTCGCTGGATGGGTTTTACCTGTTTAAAGATGACAACGGCGAACCATCTGATCAGCTATTGCCAATTCGCGGGATAGCACAATCTTAAGAGAGTTCTTTTGCACATTCGACCAACTTTTATGGAGGGATTTATGAAACATAGCACGCTCATGCTCGCGGTTGCCTTGGTGGCTCCCATGTTTGTATCCGTAGCCCAGGCAGCCGCTCCCAACGATGCACAAATTGCCGCGATTGTCGTAGCCGCCAATCAGGTCGATATTGATGCCGGCAAACTCGCCGAGTCCAAAGCGGCAAATGCGGACGTCAAGGCATTCGCCCATCGCATGGCCACCGATCACGCTGATGTAAATAAACAAGCGGTGGACCTTGTGACCAAGCTGAAAGTGACGCCACAGGATAACCCAACCAGCGAAAGCCTCAAGTCGGGTGGCGAAAAAAACATTGCCCATCTCAAGAAGTTGAGCGGCGCTGCGTTCGATAAGGCGTATATCGATCATGAAGTGACTTATCACGAGCAGGTGCTCGACGCGGTCGACAAGACCCTTATTCCCAATGCAAAGAATGAAGAATTAAAGGCTTTATTGGTCAAGGTGCGTCCTGCATTTGTCGCACACACCGAACATGCAAAACAGGTTAAAGCAGCGCTGGGCAAATAGCCGCCAGAGAAAATTACACTTGAGCGATTCCTCCGCGCCCAAACGGCCCGGAGGAATTGCCGACATTACCCAATGACGCATGTGAAGAAGTAAACTCCATGTAAAAAATCAGGACGCTACCTAAAATCTCGATTATCTCGCCTTCAAGAACGCATTCTCAGAACATGGTTATTCCGGCCAATCCAGAGAAATCCGTTTCATCTCATGATTCCGGCATGGAATGGTGGAAAAAAACCACTGTTTATCAAATCTACCTCCGGTCGTTTTTCGACACGAACGCCGATGGTATCGGCGATATTCAAGGCATCATAGAAAAACTCGATTACCTCAAAGACCTCGGTTACGAAACGCTCTGGATTTCTCCTTTCACGCAAAGCCCGCAGAGGGATTTCGGCTACGATATCAGCGATTATCATTCCATCTCACCCCAGTATGGCGATATGGAAACGTTCGAAAAGCTCGTGCAGGAAGTACATTCCAGAAATATGAAGCTGGTATTCGACCTGGTATTGAACCATACGTCCAACGAACATTCCTGGTTCAAGGAATCGGCAAGTTCGCGCAATAACCCAAAAGCCGACTGGTACATCTGGAAAGATGGAAAGGGAAGGAACGGCATGACTCCCCCCAACAATTGGCGTGCCATGGCAGGCAACCGGGCCTGGACCTATTATCCCGAACGAAGGCAATTCAATTATACGGCTTTCCTCCCCTTTCAGCCCGACTTGAACTATCACAACCCCGAAGTCAAGCAGACCATGTTCGACGTTGCCCGATTCTGGCTTAATAAAGGGGTCGACGGTTTCCGGCTGGATATTATCAGTGCCATTTATGAAGATCCGGAGCTGTGCCGGAATCCGGCCAGTTTTCGAGTAACGCCGTCCGACAAATCATTGACCATTTTTTTTCAAAATCTGAAGAACAACTTTCTGCAGGCGAAAAGTTTCGAGTTCGCCGCGGAGCTGAGGAGCGTAATAGACGAGTTCGACCATCCCAAAAGAGTCTTGATAGGTGAATCGCATGGAAATGAAGAGCTGATCAGTCAATTCTGCTACAGCAATGGCAAGAATGGCCTGAATGCGATCTTTCTTTTCAAAGCCATTTCAATGCCGTTCAAAGCGGAAAAGTACCGAGAAATGCTAATGACATTTGAGAAGCATTTTCCCGAGCCTCTCATACCTACCCTCGTTTTTGCCAATCATGACCGGACGCGCATCATTACCCGTCTGGGAGGAAGTATTGAAAAGGCGAAACTCCTGGCGTTGTTCCAGTTTACGTGCAGAGGTATTCCATTCACCTATTTCGGGGACGAGATTGGGATACCCCGGGTAAGAATTCCATTGAGGCAGGGAAAGGATGCCATAGCGATCCAACATAAATGGGTTCCGCAATTCCTGGTCGATAATAGCGTTGAAATCCTTAATCGTGATGAATGCCGCACGCCGATGCTATGGAATGAGAAGGCGAACGCAGGTTTCTGCACCGATTCCGCAGAACCTTGGCTGCCGGTGGCAAAAAATTTCAAGGAGATAAATGTCGAGAAGCAGAGGGGAGAGCCTCATTCACTCCTCAACTTTTACAAGAAAGTAATTCACCTTCGAAACGAAACACCCGCGCTGCATCAAGGCAGCCTTGAAATCGCACACGATTTATGCACTAAAAGGATATTGGCCTATTATCGTGTTTACCAGGCCGAGAAATATATGGTGATGCTCAACATGTCCAGCTCCCGGGCTATAAATCCGATGAAAGATGTCGAATTATTGCTTTCAACACACCCTCAAGGCGAGGCGCATCGATTACAGCCATTTGAAGGAAGAGTGATGAAATTAGGAAGCGTTTGACCGAGTTGCCGGGGTTGAGCGGCGCCTTGCTCAGCAAAGGTCGGTTCCAGCGGCAAAAAAAAGCAACTGGAGCAAACTTACGATAGGGCTTCGATCAAATCTTCCCAATATAATTTTTGACTGCCCGCAGGGCGGCATCGCTTCTGTTCTTTTTCTCACCACATAATTTTCCGGCGTTTGCCTTGCGGAGCCCTGTAAACGTATCTTGAAGATTAACCCGGGAACTCCGTAAACGGACCGGACGGACCCGGCCAAGAATCCAACCGTTGTAAATTTACTTCTTAGACCATGAGTACTATCAATGCCGAGCTGGAAAAAGTGCAGCGTGAGTCGTTCAGTTATTTCCTGCATGAAACGAATCCCGTTAATGGGCTGGTTATCGACAAAACTGCGGCGAACTGGCCTGCAAGCATTGCCGCCACCGGCCTTGCCCTGGCAGCCTATCCTGTCGCTGTCGAGCGCGGATTCATGTCGCGTGCGGCGGCGGTGGAACGAACACTTGCGACCTTGCGCTTTTTCTGGCGTAGTCCGCAGGGTCAGGAACCCGATGCCACCGGCTACCGGGGCTTCTATTATCATTTTCTCGACATGCAAACGGGCAGGCGCGCCTGGAAAAGCGAGCTGTCAACAGTAGACAGCACGTTTCTCCTGGCGGGCGCTCTGGCGGCGGGCGTCTATTTTGACGCAGGGTCGAGTGATGAGCGTGAAATCCGAACTCTGGCCGATGCACTTTATTGCCGGGCGGACTGGCAATGGGCGCAAAATAGCGGCGAAACAGTGACACATGGCTGGAAACCACGCAGCGGATTTTTAAAATATCGCTGGGAAGGCTATGACGAAGCGCTGCTCCTTTACATACTTGGACTGGGCTCACCCACGCACCCACTCCCTGAAAGTAGCTACGCGGCATGGGCTTCCACTTACACCTGGGCTCGCTGCTACGATTACGATTATCTTTACGCCGGGCCTTTGTTCACGCATCAACTCTCGCATGTCTGGATTGATTTTCGTCACATTCAGGATGCCTTCATGCGCGATAAGGGTATCGACTATTTCGAGAATAGCCGCCGTGCGACTTATATCCAGCAGCAATACGCGATAAATAACCCATTCGAATTCGCGGGCTACGATCAATACTGCTGGGGAATAACAGCAAGCGATGGGCCGGGCCCGGGGAGGCTCAAAGTAAATGGCATTCAGCGCAGATTTTTTGATTATGCCGGACGCGGCGTTCCCTATGGACCCGATGACGGCACGATTGCGCCGTGGGCAGTTGTCGCGTCCCTCCCATTCGCACCCGAAATTGTGCTGCCTACGCTGGATCATTGCATTCACCATATCAAATTGACGGAAGGCAACCGCTATGGTTTCAAATCAACCTTTAACCCGACCTATCCGGAAAAATCCGGCAATCCGCATGGATGGGTATCGCGATGGCATTTCGGACTCAACCAGGGACCCATCGTTTTAATGATTGAGAATCATCGCACCGGCTTATTGTGGCAATTGATGCGAAGCTGCCCATATATAGCCAATGGCTTGAGGCGCGCCGGCTTTACGGGTGGCTGGTTGTGAATCAACGTTCCGGTTAGTCTCTATATCCCACAGTAACACGCACCGCAAAATTCTGCGTGATTGCACGTTTTGATTGGCCCGCGTATACCTGGCCAGATGCCGGGAACGCTGGAATCAGCAGATATAAACCCATCATTGCGATTGAAATTGCAACGCGGCCAATCGTGAATATAGCTTGCTCGAGGCTATCAATTCGCTATGAGAACCCAGGGCTTCCAGCCGCCCGCGATCCAATACGGCAATGCGATCTGCAGACTGCACCGTACCAAGCCGATGGGCGATTACCAGGGTGGTACGATCCATGGTTAAGTGCTGCAGCGCTTGCCGCACCCAGAATTCGCTTTCTGAATCCAGCGCACTGGTGGCTTCATCCAGCAGTAATATGGGCGCATCGGCCAATACTGCCCGCGCAATTGCCAATCGTTGCTTTTGACCGCCCGACAATCCCAGTCCGGCATCGCCCAAGCGTGTCTGATAGCCTTGTGGCAGACGACTGATAAACTCATGAGCATGCGCCGCCTTTGCCGCCATTTCGACATCCGCATCGGATGCACCGGGCCGGGCATATCGAAGGTTATCGGCGATGCTGCCATAAAACAAAGCCGGAGTCTGCGAGACAAAAGCAAAACATCGTCGCAAGGCAGCGATATCCAGTTGCCGGATATCGATCCCTTCCAATCTTATATGGCCGGAGCAACTATCAAAGAATCGCAGCAACAGATCAAATAGGGTTGATTTTCCTGCCCCCGAAGGGCCAACCAACGCCAGCGTCTCACCGGCTCTGATAGTAAGGCTCAACTCATCGATGACCCGCACATCTGGACGGGAAGGGTAAGCAAAGCACAATCGCTCAATCTCGATATTTCCCGATACCGCTGGCAGCGATCGAGGGTTTACCGGGGACTTTATCCGGTTGGGAGTATTCAGCAATTCAATGGTTCGTTCCGCTGCACCGGCCGCTCGCTGCAGCTCGCCAATCACTTCCGAAATGGATGCCACGGCGGAACCGACGATTACGCTATAAAATACAAAAGCGGCCAACTCGCCGCCGCTGATGCGCCCCTCGATAACATCGATGCCGCCTATCCACAACATCAGACCCACGGCACCGAGTACCAGCACAATGACAGTGGTAATCAGCAAGGCACGTTGAATAGTGCGAAGCTTGGCAACGGTAAAGGCCTCTTCGACATACTTGCTGAACAAGTTTTTGTCGGTCGCCTGGTGATTATAGGCCTGTACGGTTTTAATCTGCCCCAGCACTTCTCCGACGTACGCTCCGACTGCAGCAATCTTGTCCTGGCTGCGGCGGGATAAATCTCTTACCCTGCGCCCAAATATGAGGATGGGCGCCACCACCAAAGGTACGCAAACCATCACGATTGCTGTCAATTTAGCATTGGTGATAAATAGCCAGATAATTCCCCCCAGCATCATGATGAAATTGCGCAAGGCAAAAGATACGGACGAACCAATCACCGATTGAAGCAGCGCCATATCCGAGGTCAGGCGCGATTGAATTTCGAGACTGCGGTTTTTCTCATAGAAGCCTGGGTGTAGATCGATCAGATGATTGAACACCCTGCAACGAATATCGGCAATCACGCGTTCCCCCAGCCAGGTGACCCAGTAATAGCGCGTAAACGTCCCTCCGGCAAGGGCTATCACTAGTAATAAGAATACGAAAACGTACTGTGCCAGCAGCTCCTGAGATTGTGTTGCAAAACCGCGATCGATCAGCAACCGGATGCCCTGTCCGATAGACAGGGTGATTGCCGCTGTGAACAATAACGACAGGAAACCATAAAGTACCTGCCGTTTGTAGGGTGCAACAAATGCGGCTGCCATTTTTACGGCCTGCCATCGAGTGCGAGTAGGTTCTGGATGTTTCGGCATTGATGCGTGATCGCCGGATTAAGCATTAACGGGAAAATAGTATGCGCTTGAGATCCTGTTCAAGGGGAACTGTCGCAAATTACATCTGATAGCGCGATAAGACACTGAGCCTGCGGGAGATTAATCCCAATCCTTCAGTGCCGGATTGAATGTGCGTGCCTGCCCATCCCGTTTCCCGGCTTGATGCTGACAGAAAACAGGCTGACCTGGCTTACCCGGCCTTTTGCCCTGCTTCTTCCGGGTTCGTCCCGCTATTGTCCTGCACGGGGGCCTGCATAACGTGGACAGGGTCATGCGGATGGGAATGAACAAGATTCCCGTGCCGATGAAAGGTGGTCCGCAACATGCGCTTTTCCTGGATAAGCTTGTAAAACGCCGCCAGACAGAATAATAACGCGCCAAACAATACGATCGTTGCTCCCGAGGCGGCATTAAAAATATAGCTCAAATACATTCCCGCAACGCCGGTTGCCGCACCTATGAGGGTAGAATAAATCAGCATGCGGCTGAAGCAATCCGTCAGCATGCGCGCAGTCACGGCGGGCGCGATAAGCGTGGCCGCTATCATGGTAACGCCGACGACATTCATGGAAGCAATAATGGAAAGCGTGAGCAGGAGCGAGAAGATTAACTGCACGATACCCGTCCTGATGCCAAATATCCGCGCCGCTTCATTATCGAAGGTGGAAAAAAGCATGGGTCTGTACAGGAAAAACATCATTGTGATGGTAGAAGCGGTAACCAGCCCGATAACCAGCAGATCCTTGTCCGTAATACCCAGAATATTGCCGAACAGGGCGGCCTCGAAGTTTTGATTGAAGTTTCTTGCCTGACTGATAATGATTACGCCCAGGGCAAACATCGCCGTTGTAACGATACCGATGGCGGCATCCGACTTTATCTTGCCCTTTTTTGTGATCCGGTTAATCAATAGTGCGGCAAGCAGGCCCATCGCACCAGCGCCTGCATAAAAATTGAAATTGAGCGTAAAACCTACCACTGCTCCGCCAAATGCCGCATGCGACAGTCCATGCCCGACATAACTCATCCCGCGCAATATCACATACACGCCAATCAAGCCGCATAAAGAACCCACCATCAGCGCAGCCACCAAACCGTGCCGAAAGAATTCATATTCCAGCGGTTCGAGAAGAAATTCCATTGATCAGTGCTCGCCCGTGAGATGCAAAGGCGTGCTGTTGGCAATCAGAAAATGGTCCCCATGCCTGACTATGACGATATCGCCGCCATAGGTTCTGGTCAGGATCTCGTTGGTAAAAATGTCGCAAGGCCTACCTTGCGCCACCATGCCATTATTGAAGCAAATAACCCAGGGCAGGTGTGACGCGACGGCGTTAAGGTCGTGTGTGGTAAGCAGGATGGTAATACCCTCGCTATTGATATCACCAAGCAGGTGCAATACCTCGTGCTGGGTCTTGATATCTACGCCGGAGGTTGGCTCATCCAGAACCAGCAATTTCGGATTGTTGATCAGGGCACGCGCAAGGAATGCACGCTGACGCTGCCCGCCAGAGGTATGTACGATGTGATGATGCAGGCAGTCATAGATGCCGAGCCGATGAGCCAGCGCATGAACACGTTCACGTTCTTCCTTGCTTGACCACGGCAGGATGCGCTTATTTGTGTAGAGGCCCATCATGATCACCTCCTCCACCGTGACCGGAAAATTCCAGTCTACCGTTCCCAACTGCGGCACATAGCCGATGGTGCCGGGCGGTACGCTATCCACGGCACACCCATTTAGAAGTACGCGGCCCGAAAAAACGGGGTGTGTCCCCAATATGGTCTTGAGCAGCGTAGTCTTGCCGCACCCCGTAGGCCCGACCACCCCCGCGAACTGGCCCACGGCGATTTCCAGCGATAAGCGCGCAAATATTACATTGTGCTCATAACCGGCAGTGACATTGCTCAGGTTAACCGCGGAATTCATCCACAACCGCCCATGATTCAGGGTATGGCATTCCGGGTATCGACATTGGCCACACAACCCGGATTGCCGCCCAGCGCCTCCGTCATGATCGCCATGTTATTGGCCATCATGCCGATAAAAGAGTTATTGGGCGGAGGGGGCAATTCGTCATCCGAAAGCTGGTCGATAAATTTCACGCCGGTTTCCCGCGCTATTTGTTCCGCCGCCTTGCTGGGAAAAACCTCGGAACCGAAAATGGCAGGCACCTTCTCCTTATTAATCTGCTTGATGATACGGATCACCTCGCGCGGCCCCGGCTCGGAAAAACTGGCCGGCTGGATTGCGGCGATAACCATCATGCCGTAACGCGGCGCAAAATAAGCAAAGGAATCATGATACGTAACCAACTTGCGATTTTTTTCCGGGATAGTTTTAACGCAGTTGAAGATAGCCTCGTCCAGCACTCCAAGCTTGGCGAGATAAGCCGCCGCATTCGCGATATAGCCTTCCTTGTGCCGCGGATCAAGTGCAATCAGATTATCCCGGGTAATTTCGGCATACCGCATCGCCAGCGCGATGTTTGGCCAGAGATGAGGGTTGGGATGATGGCCATGCTCACGGGGAAAGCTGAAATCGTACCGCCAATCCTCCCTGCGCAATGCGTGATTGCCAAGCCGGACGATCGGCGTTTTCACCTTTTTAACTTTTTCCGCAAGCTTCACCGTGGGCAACTCAAGATCAAGGCCATTCACGATGATGATATCGGCGGCTCCCAATGTTTTTACATCCGTTGGCACCGGCTCGAAGGTATGAGAGTCGACTCCATCCGGTACGACACCCGTCACATCGACGTAACCCGCGCCCACATTCTGCACAATATTGGTGATAGGGGCGACTGTGGTAACGACGTTGATTCTTTTATTCGAGTCATCAGCATGCACCACATTAACCGAAAATAGCACCAGCACACACAGCAGGAACTTGATAGTAAGCCGGATGGATTCATTCATGGTTTTTAGAATTTTGGGAATCGTATTACTCGTTAGTTTAGCGCTTCATAATGAATATGAAAAGATGTAAATATTTCATACATAGAAAAACATGAAGTTATAACTCTTGACAGGGAATTTTCGGCATGATTCAATGCGTATGAAGATTTATTAAATATTCATACAAATCTATTCAGCTCAACTTCGAACATCCTTCCGACGTTGCGTTGAGTAATAAAAAAACAATGAATAATTACGGGCGTCAAAGAAACATCTGGTATGAAATAATTGCATCAATTCGCTCATCGGTTGAATCCGGCAACCGTATGCAAGCGATATCATCCTGGCGCAACGCGGGTACGTTAATCGCACGTTTCTTCCTATTAGCAATGTCTCTCCTTCTAGGCAATGCTGATATCTACGCAGAGCAAAACGCAGAAAACGCGACGATCAAGTCTTATACATTACCGGATTACGACAAATCAGCAAAAACCTCCAGTACATGGTTTACAACGGTCCAGCTTGCCGATACCGTCACGCAAGATGCCCTGCGTTCCGGTAGGCCGGGGCGCAAACCCAGGGTAGATGATGCAAAGACAAGCGAGGAACCTGTAGTCAAACTGAAGGAGGTGGTGGTGGTGGGAAAAGAACGTGGCACCAGCCTCATTGGTGAAACTCAGTCCGCGTCGCAAGGGTTTATTGGTCAGGCGCAGATCAAGAATCGTGCGCTTTCACGTGTTGCCGAAGTCGTCGAATTCATTCCCGGCATGATTGCCACCCAGCATAGTGGCGATGGCAAAGCCAATCAGTATTTCCTGCGGGGGTTCAACCTTGACCACGGCACCGATTTTGCCACGTTCGTGGATGGCGTACCGATCAATCTGCCCAGCCACGCGCATGGGCAGGGCTACATGGATCTGAACGGCCTTATCCCGGAAATGATAGACAATGTTCAATATGGAAAAGGACCTTACTACGCGGATCAGGGAGATTTTTCCGCTGCCGGGCACGCCAAGATAACAACCTTCAACTCCCTCCCCCAGGGTTTTGCCAAGTTCACAGCGGGATCATTCGGCTTTTACCGGGGGGTCGCGGCAAATTCGAACCGGATGGGGGACGGGAACTTGCTCTATGCCATCGACGTGAACACCTATAACGGTCCGTGGGTATTGGCCCAGCACGCACTCAAATTCAACGGCATGCTCAAATACAGCATCGACAAAGGTAATTGGGGTGCAAGCGTGGGCGTCCATGGTTACCATGCAAACTGGCGCGCAACCAACCAGATACCGTTATTTGCGGTGAACGAAGGCTTGATCAACCGTTTTGGCAACATAGACCCCACCGATAATGGAAAAACAGGACGCTATACGCTTCATGGCAACTGGTGGCAAAAAGAGAAGGACTACCGGCGGGATGCATCCTTCTATCTGGTGAAATACGACTTTGACCTTACCTCCAATTTCAGTGGTTTTATCAATTCGGTCGCGGACAATGTGATGCTTCCGGGGGGGATAATTCCAAGTGACCAGATGAATCAAAGGGAATCCCGTATTTATTTCGGTGGCAGGGCCGAGCAAAGCTGGTTCAATAAGGTGGCCGGTTTCGATATGAGTAATACGCTAGGCGTGCAGGTACGCAATGACCTGAATCGCGTACTGCTGAACAATTCGAACCAGGGAGTCGTCTATCGGAATGTCAGCCGGGATCAGGTCACGGAAACCAGTATCGGCCTATATCTGCAAAACCAGACTTACTGGCTGCCAAAAGTCCGGACTATTGCCGGCCTGCGTGGCGATATATTCAATTTCGATGTACATGCCTTCACCATCCCACAAAATTCCGGCAACAAGACCGACGGGTTATTCAGTCCCAAGCTGAGCCTTATTCTGGGCCCCTGGCTTAACTCGGAGATCTACCTGAATGCTGGCGAAGGCTACCATTCCAACGATGCGCGTGGCGTGACCGCCACGGTAAATACCAATCAGGTCGGTAATAATAATTTTGCACCTCAATTGGCCGCCAATGGGCTGGTGCGGGCAAAGGGTGCAGAAGTCGGTTTTCGTACCGAGGCCATCAAAGGATTGAAATCCACCCTGGCAATCTGGTACTTGCATTCGGCCTCCGAACTGGTATTCAGCGGCGATACGGGTACTACCGAAACCAGCGGCGCCAGCACTCGCTACGGTATTGAATGGGGCAATTTCTACACACCCTTCAACTGGCTGACCCTGGATGCCGATTTTTCATTTACCCGCGCACGTTACGACCAGGCCCAACTGAATCAGGCCAGCGATCCTGCAAACCAGGCGTATGGATTTCACATCCCCAATGCGGTGGGTCGTACCATCAGCGCGGGCGCGACCTTGAATTTGCCGCAAAATCTTTTTGCTACGCTCCGCCTGCGGCATTTCGGCAATGTAACGGTGGATACAAACAATCCCGTGGCTCCCTATAGCACAACGATCGTTAATCTCTCGACAGGATATGAAATCCAAAAGAAAATCAAGCTTCAGCTTGATGTATTAAATATACTTAACGCAAAAAACTTCGATATCGCTTATTATTACGGCTATCAGACAAGCCCCACGTCCGCGGCGAGAGATGGCCTTGTTTTCCACCCGATTGAACCGCGCATGTTCCGTGTCAGCCTGATGTATCAGTTTTAAAAGTTATGGTCTTCTTTTTGAGAGACAAACATGGAACGCCTCACCATATCGCTGGATAACCCGCTCTCTGAGCAGTTTGACGAATTTATACACGCGCGCGGCTACACTAATCGCTCGGAAGCCATGCGCGACCTGATACGCGAGCAACTGGAGAGTGCGCGCCTGGAAAAGGGAAGCGAAGGAAATTGCGTTGCCACGCTCAGCTATATTTACAATCATCATGAGAACGATCTGGCAAACCGCATCGCTTCGGTGCAGCATGCCCATCACGACCTTATTCTGTCCAGTATGCATGTACACATGGATCACGATAACTGCCTTGAAGTTGTCATCCTGCGCGGCACGATTCACACTGTGAAAAATTTTGCCAATCACGTCACGGCCACACGAGGTGTTCGTCATGGCAAGCTGCATATGGTGCCGGTGGAAATCACTCAACAGCAGCATTCGCACACTTCCATACCGCATACTCATAGCTATCCGCTTACCTGATAGCCTCAGCAGGAAAGGCAACCAGTATGTGCGATGCATATGGGAAAGATGGGGAAGGCAAGAGAATTCTGCAAAACATCGATAAACGCAGATTTTTAAAGCTTGCAACCGCATCCACTCTCGGTTTCGGGTTTACGGCAGCAACTGGCAGGAACGTTTTCGCAAACAAGCCCTTGCCGCCTCCTTTGCCGGAAAACGTGATATCGGCCGATGAGGCGCTAGCACGGTTGATGGCGGGAAACGCACGGTATGTTGTAGGGCAATCCCGTCCTCTTGAGTTTAGCGAAGACCGGGCAGCCCTGGTTTCGGGACAAAATCCTTATGCCAGTATATTGAGCTGTTCCGATTCAAGAGTAAGCCCGGAGTTCTGCTTCGACGAACAACGCGGGGATCTCTTCGTGGCCCGCGTAGCGGGCAACTATCTCACCACCGATTTTGTCGCCACGCTGGAGTACGCCGCCGCCGTATTGCATACTCCGCTGAT
>Ga0134128_10007090_pt1 | contig 13541 bp, 33 predicted proteins | sample KB31754_FD_96462 | JGI IMG/M metagenome (GOLD analysis project Ga0134128, IMG submission 96462) | Terrestrial soil microbial communities with excess Nitrogen fertilizer from Kellogg Biological Station, Michigan, USA - KB3-175-4 | ecosystem: Environmental > Terrestrial > Soil > Unclassified ... | reverse complement strand
ATATATTAACTGTTTGTTTGCAAATTAAATTTGGTTTAACAGTGTTAAATGGTGTATATTGCATGTAGGTTTGATTTATATAGGTGAGGCAAAACACACAAAACAAAGTAAAGCAAAATAACATGATAACAATTACAGATATTAAGGAGGGCGCAAAATTCCAAACAGCAACCGGCATTATTTGGATTATTGACAGCATAGTAGAAAACACAAAGTATGGGACTTTGGTTTATACTTCAATGGCTCATGGTGCTAAAGGTAATTACCGCAATGAGATAAACGATTGCGTGGAATTTCTTAACGAAGAAAAATCAATTAAACTTTAATCAAATGATAACAGCAATAATACTTTCATTTCTTTTCTCATTAGTTGCTCTTGTAAGCATAGCATACAAACAACATTTAAATAATAATAAAGATCAATTTCATTTTTAAAAAATAAAGTCATGAAAATAACAATCGAATTAACCGAAGCGCAGGTAAAAGGTTTAAAATCTTACCTTAAAGAAGTTAGCGGCGATATTAACCCGAAAATAACTAAAGAGGATATTAAACACGAAATAATTGGAATGATTAGCGCAGAATTACAAACAGGCGCAGTTTATGACCATATTCAACAATTTGAAAAATAAGCATTATGAACTCAGCAAAAAAATTTCTTTGGAAAGACAAGACAGGTAGAGGCATTAGAAATACTTTTACACTTGCGGAAATAATTAAACTTGCAGACAGTGAAGATAAGGAAGAATGGGAAGAAGGAGAATATAAAGAATTATCTTACTGGGCTGAAACAGCAGAAGAAGGAGACGAATTTGAAACACAGACACAAAAATATATTTGCATAAAATAATAAACAATTTTTAAAACCTAAGTTCATGCGCAGAACGCAACAGGCGCAACACAAACATGAAAAAGATAATTAACACAGCAAAACAGAACCCATTCGATGTAATTATTCCCGGCATTTTAGCCATTGCAATAATTGCCATCGTCCTTTGCTTAACAGTTTTTTCAAATGGTATTTATATTGCTCATTTTTAAAAATTAAGATCATGCAAACAGTAACAAAACACTCATTAATAAGTTTTTATCTTGACTATGTAAATAATTTTCTTACCATTTCAAGAATGGCAGAATATTACGAAATGCCGGAAGAAGACTGCAAATATTTAGTTGATTTAGGCAGGAAATTAAATGAAGAACTTGCTGAACTTAAAAAAGTAAAATAATCTCCCCCCGCTGCAATCGGTGAAAATTACGCCGTTAATCAAACTCAATTGCAGCACTAACACATAAAAACAAAAAATCATGAAAGCGACAATTAACACAGATTCAAAAATTGAATTTACAAGAATAGACAACGATATAAACGGAAACCCGCGCTATGTATGTCATTTCCTTAATATTGCAGATAATTACGCCGAGGCAGTTAATATAGCTCATAAAATAGGCGGCCGGAAATATCACACTAAAAAATACGGAGGTGGGATTGTGTTTCAGTCTTACAATATTGAAGATACCGCTAAAAGAATTAAAGAAATACAGGTTAACTGATGAGCTTTTATTAAGCGAAATAAACAGGCAAATATAAAACCTGTTTATCTTAACCAAAAGATAGTCGCAATCTATAACAGGCGAACAAATAACATGAGAACAATAAGAATAAAACTTTACAAGTTTAATGAACTTTCAGAAAGCGCAAAAGAAAAAGCAATTGAAGATTATCGTAACAAATCCGATTATAATGATTATTCAGAAGAAATTACAGAAAGCGTAAAAGCAGTCATTGAATTATTCAACCTGAAAACAGGTAGATCATGGGATGATATTAGAACTTCACACATTGACGATTCTATTTTGGAATTAAAGGGAGTGCGCCTTTATAAATACATTGAAAACAATTATTACAATGATTTATTTACTCCAAAGTACATTGGCTCAAAGGATAGGAAAATAACAGGTAAGCAATTTATTTTTGAAGCCAGAAAAGATCATAAAGGCAACGACTACACAATGATATTTTCCAAATTAAAAAGGAATAATTCCTGCCCATTGACAGGCGTATGCTATGATAATGATATTTTACAGCCTGTTTATGACTTTCTCAAAAAACCCTCTAAAGACGTAACTTTTGAGGACTTAATAAGAGATATTGAGGGAGCTATAACTAAATGCTATAGAGATAATGAAGAATGGGTAAATAGCGATGAATATATAACAGAAACTATTGAGGCGAATGAATATGAATTTACAAAAGACGGTAAATTGAATTAAGCAATCCCCGCCGCAATCGGTGAAAATTACGCCGTTAATAAAATTAAATTGCAGCACTAACTTAAACCACAGTAACCGGATAAACTGAATAAACCGGGTTAAAAATGACAACAACAAATAAACAAGTAGCAGCAAAAATCAATCAGTACATTTTAAATGCTATTGATGGCGAAAGCTACGAACGCACACCAGAAACAGAACAACAAAAACTTTTATTCCTGGCTACAACCTTTAAAAGTGAATATTGCTACAAAAACAATTTCATTATTCATAAAAATGTGCAAAGCGTATTATCTGAATGGATCAGTGGTTTACCTTCTTGCTTCAATATTGACTTTAATTATGGTGATATTTTAAAGGCTGCAAAATCCTTTGGTAACTTACCGGAAACAATGAGCGAAAAAGAAGAAGAAAAGATATTGCAAAACTGGTTTCCGTTCATTGCTGCTAAAACTTTACAGTTAATGAATAAGAAGGGTATTCCAACTTCATTCTTCACTGAAAATCTTAAAAACTAATTAATAACATGGGCGGCAGGCAAAGCGCCCTTTAAAACTTACAACAAATGAAAAAGTACACTTATTACAAAGTAATTCAACAAAATTGGGGCACTGGTTGGGATGATGTAGATTTTTATGAATGTAAAAGCACTGGCACAATGGATGCAGAAACAAGAAAGCTATTTAAAGAGAATTTAAGGCTTTACAAGACAGAGCCAGGGCAACCATATCCGCGCGTTATCTTCCGCAAAGAATTAAACCAATTAACCACCCATTAAACAGGGAAGTAAAAACAATTTATAAAATCTAAAAAATACAATTATGAACACTCAACAATTAGCAATCTGTCCAACTTACAGGAACTGTTTAGTAAGAATAGAGAAATATGTAAATGACAATTGCATTTACTTACAGCCATTAACCGGAGAACTAATTAAAGGAATTATTGAAGTCAGTAAAGAAGAAATTATACCGATACCGGACAGCAATAATTTAACTACTGTTCAACATATTTGGGGAGATAAGCCACCTATTGTTAACTTTTAACATTCAAAACGACAGCCCAAGAAGCCACAGCGCAGCGAGAGCGCAGCCGGTTACTAATATTTAAAAAAACGCGAGCCAGACGCACAAAAAAGACCGCAGGGCAGCGGCATATAAAAATGAACTACGATTTAAAACAAAACGGATTTGTACTGAATTACAACTGCGATATTGCAGAAATTCCCTATCGCGAATACCTTGACGATTTTGGTTCTGATGAAACAACTTCGCCGCGTGGTGTTGAGCCGCGTCTTCATATTAGGGAGGTTGAGGGCGCAATTTATCAGAACGAAGAAACTAAAGATTTTATTAACGAAGATGAGTACAACGACTTAGAAGAAGATGAGCAAGGCGATTATAACTATTATGGGGAAACAACAGTTTCTTATGAATTATGGAGCTGGGGAGTAAATGGCAATCATCCGCACAAAATCGAATCATACGACACAGAAGAAGAAGCGGAAACAGCACTGTATGAACATTTTGAATGGTATATTTCCGAAAAGAACTGGAACGCGCCAACGTTCTTTTTAACACGGGAAGAACTCATAGAAAATTTAGCAGAGGCTAAAGAAAAAAGCTATGAAGTAATTGAAAGATATTTCAGGATTAAAAACGCCGCAAAAGAAAAAAAGGAACTTAAAAAAATTGCAGCGCAAAAAGCAGCAGAAGAAAGGAAACAAAGGGTTAAAGAAATTGCGACTGTGTATGCCAAATTAATCGAAAAGAAAGCGCCGGAAACATTCAAAGAAACTTGCACCAGGCTTTCGCAGGCAATTGGCGAAAAAATTGAAAAGGATGTATTTTTTGCAGCCGTGAAACTTGTTAGAGATAAAGAAACACCCGCCAATTAGACGGGTGCAATTGAAAGCAAACCACAACCGCAAACAATAAACTCAAATGAAAAATTATAATTCTTCCAAAAACATGATGGCAGAAGATTTATTTTCTAAAGAATTAATACAAGTTTTTGACAAGAAGACGGGCGAATGGATTGCCACTATTAAAGCAGGGGAAGGATTTAATTTTAAAGAACTGGAAAAAACAACGGAACTAAAAAAAGAAAATAAAAATCAATTAAAATTATTTTAAAAAACAGAAATGAAACTACCTGAATTTGTATTTATCACACCAAATAGAGATAATATTTTTATGGGTGCTGGATTTGTAGAACATACCATTTACCCTTTTTATATTGGCCGCGTTATTAAGGTTCTACCCTCACCTTCTTTTGCTAAGGAATATACAGATAAATTTAAACCTTTGGTAATTTCAGAAGTTGCCGATTATTCAATACTGATTGCTTTTAATGGAAAACTTTCATACGACCCATACCCGTATGATTTAAAAGAATTGGAAACAATATTTGATAAAATGGCGAACTTCTTTTATGAAGATAGAATTTTAAGTAAACCGGGATATTATAAACGATATAAATTATTTTAAACAATTAAAAATTTGAAACTATGCAATTAGAATTAATCCCATCAATCATGGGAAACCGTGAAACGGTAAGACAAAACACCCAAAGAGGTGAAGAAGTTGTAAAAATTGAACTTTCAAAAATTGTTATCCGTGATAACTTTAATGTCCGTCAGGATTATGGAGATTTAAAAAGTTTAGCACACTCAATTTTAGAGAACGGCCAAACAATCCCAGGAAGGGTAGATGTTTTAAATGATGGCACATTTGTTTTAACAGACGGACACAGAAGATTTAAGGCCATGCAGATTTTAGAACAAATGGGAGAAGAACCATTATTTAAAGCAATTGTAAACAATGTAAAAACAACGGATGAACAGCGCATTTTACAAATGTTTACTTCTCAGGATAATAAACCTTTGGCACAACATGAAGTTGCTGAATTAATTAGCCGGTTAATAAATTTGGGGCATACGCAAATTTCGGTTGCAAAAAAAATAGGAAAGACAGCCGGATATATTTCTCAAATGCTGCAATTTGCCCATGAATCACCACTAATCAAAGAACAGGTGAAAAGAGGCAGAATGAGCGTTTCTACAGCCTTAAAATTAAAAAAGGATATTCCGGTTCAATCGGAGAGGGTAGAAGCAGTTAATAAGGCAGCAGATAGCAAAGGAAAGGGCAAAACTGTAACAGCAGCAGAAGTAAAAGGTAACGGCAAAACAGCAAAGGAGCAAAAAGATGAAAAGTTTAAAGAAGTGGCCGAAAGAATCATTTCTCTTTTTGGCCTGGAAAAAGATAAAGATGCACTGCCTTCAATTGTTACTTTACTTTCAAATTATTTTTGATTATGCAAAAAGTAGAACTATTTACCTGCACACAACCATGTAATAATTGTCCTTATCGTACAGATGCACCGTTGAAACATTGGCACAAAGAAGAATATAAAAAACTTTTAAAGATGGAAAGCGATCAGATGGGAGCGATTTACCATTGCCATAAAAACAATGGAAGTGTTTGTGTGGGGTGGTTAATGAAGCAGGATGAAAACAGGTTCCCTTCTATTTCTTTGCGCATTGCATTAATCAAACATAATGTAAATAGAAAGTATTTGGATTCTTTAAATTCTCCCGCAAGACTATACAGAACCGTAAAAGAAATGATTAAAGCAAACTATCCTGAATTATTAAAATGAAAAAATACCTTGTTATATTATTAATCTTTATTTCCTGCAATGTACGATATACAAAAATAGTTGCCGTGCATGATGGCGATACTGTTACAACAGCAACAGGCGAAAAGATAAGATTAAGTTTTATTGATGCGCCGGAGATCGGGCAACCTTATGGAATTGAAGCAAGAAATTTTGTATCATCCTTAATTCTGAATAGAGAAGTAAAAATAATTACTCACGGTACAGATAAATATGGTAGAACTATTGGCGAAATTTATTTGGGCAAATTATTTATTAATGAAGCTGAAATAAATTCCGGTTTGTGTTGGGTATATTCTCAATATTCACCAGAAAAGTATTACCGTGAGGAATTAGCCGCAAAAAGTAAAAGAATTGGCCTATGGGCTTCCAATGAACAAATACCGCCATTTTTATATCGTAAACAAACAAATTTTATTCATCATTTAAAATAAAAAACTAATGAACTCAATTTTTGATAGCCTTATTGATTTAGATAAGTCTTTAAAACAAACAATGCCATTAGCAGCTATTTGGCTCAACAAACCTGTTCAGTTAAATGATAAGCGAACAGTAAGAATAGAGGCAGGAGACCGGCTCAGGGTTGAAAAAAATGCCATTTCAGATGTTTGCTTACCAGAAAAACCTGCCACGCATGAAGTATTAGGCTGCTATGGCAATATCGCAAACACAGTTCTTTATTTTGATTTAAAGAACTTAGAAACAAACGAATTATTAACTCTTAAAATTAAATAAACCATGTCAGAAGAAAACTTATTAGAAAATCCTGTTTATGAAAGAAATTTAGCCGATGATGATCTGTTTAAGCAAGCGTATCAAATGCTTAAAGACTGTCAGATTAAAATAGAAAAGGCCAGAAAAGAAAATAGAAGTATTGGCAGTTATGGCGATTGGCTGATAGATTTGTGCGTAGAAATTTCATTCTTATCTTAAACCTTTAACCCTTAAAAATAAATAAACAATGCAAAGAGATCATCAATACTTCCAGGACTGTATTACAGCTAAACAAAGTGTAATTTCAGATATCCGTTTTTCAAAACACTTAGACGATAAAGAAAAAGAAAAACTGATCACTGAATACGAAAAAGATATCCAACATATTTGCCGGATTCAACACTATTTTCTTGACAAGAAAAACCGTGAAGAAAAAAGAAAAAAACTTGCTGCAATGGCAGGATATGAAATATAAAGACGTTTACATGAAAAGCCAATTAGTAACCCCCAATTTTTTTAAAAATCTAAAAATCTAAAAACATGAAACTTTTATTATTTATTGCAGCGGTTTTTATAGCAAGCCAATGTAATGCCCAAAGTGTTTTAAATGAATGGCTTCTTAATTATTCTCCCAAATATAAAGCAGGAGTAGGAATTGATGTAGGATATGAAATTAATAACAATGTTTTCCGGCTTAATTCAGTCGCATATCCGTCAAATAGCAGGACAATACCCATTTCGGTAAATGCTTCCTATGGCTATTCTCTTTTAAGGATATTTCAGCCATTTGTATTAGGGGGATATTTTACTACAGGGAATGAATCAGTAAAAGAAAAGGAAGGCAGTTCAGGTATTGAATATGGAGCCGGAATGATGGTTATGTTACTGCAAAAAGAATCAGATCATGTTGGATTACAGATTGAAGCTGGAAGCAAAATAACAAATTTGGGGCTTTCTTTTAGCAGCGGCCTTATTATTAAATTTCATCTTAGAAATTAAAATGCGCCCATTCATTCTAATATTAATCATATCCATCTTTGCCTTTGCATTGGAAATATACCATAAACAAGATGATGGATTAAGCGATTATTCAGTAAATGAAGAAGGCAAAATAATTAAAACCTATGGAAGGACTTACAAACATATCGCAGAAACAAATTGACCGACTTATCCGCATAAAAGTCAAATTATCAAATGACTTCTTTGATATAAATGTAATGGCAGATAATATAGATAAAATTGAAAGATGCGATAGGCTAATTAAAAATTTAATTAACCAATCGCTTTACCGCAGGAAGTAAAACAAGAATTGAAATTATTATTTTAAAACTATAAATTAAGCAAAATGAAAACAGTAACAGTACCAACATTTGATGAATTTGAAAATTATTCTTTCATAAAAAATGTTGAAGTAAAAATCAAGAACAAACCAGACTGGAAGGACGTTAATAAAATAACTGCCTACCTGCCAGGAATACCACAGGGAGGGTGCGGTAAGTACCCCCTTAAAGACCTGCTAACAGATGGCAAAAAAGAAGTCCGCAGTTTCTATGATCGCAGACAAAAAACAAAGGTGTTTAAAGATTATTTTGTAACCATTGAGTAAACAAACAAATACTTCACATTTTTAAAACTTAAATTTAAAATGAAAACACTATTTACCTTATTTGTGCTTTTATTATGCAATTTTTGCAAGGCACAAGTACTCGTGGCGGCTGATACCACCATCCTCTATGGAATATCTCTTACATATGCATCAGGAATTTCATTCACCAGATACGATGACAGCACGTATGATAGCATAAAGAAAATATTTATTGAAGGAGATACGATGACCGCTGTAAGGAATTTATTGGTTTATTGTCTTCAAGTTAAGGAAGAATCAGATTATGGTTCTATTCTTTTAGATATGATAAATTTGGATGAACTAAAAAAGATATTTAAAAGCAGAGACTTTAATTTTTATTTATCTGAATACAGAAAGGTATTGATAAAAAATAAAGGGAGGCAAAAGAAATTTTATCCGCATGCAATTTTGAAATAATAAAAAAAGCAGTCCGTATATAAATACAACTGCTTTCTAATTTGAAAACTGCTTATTTTCAAAACCCAATGTAAATATAGGATTTTTAAATAGTAATATTCAGGTATTTAATTTCAGGAGGAATAAAATCTTTATTGTCATATTTAACTAAAAGATCGCGCCAATTATATTTTCCTTTTTTTTCAAGGTGCGGATTATCCTTGAAGCCAGAAAAATCGCCGCCCCATGAAAAACCTTTTCTTTTAAAACATTCAACAACGATCATCCAATTATTGTCAACTATCCAGCTTTGTTTACAATCATCAAAAATAACAAAATCAAGTGCTAATCCGAAATTATGATATGATTGCCCGGCCTTAGCATTTGTAACAATATTTCCCATTGGTTTGATTGAACTTTTTCCGTCAGGGTTTACCCTGGTTCTTCCCAAAGAATAAAGGAAATCTGATTCTTCAAATGTTCTTAAAGTTTGTGTAATAAAAGGATGTATGCCTTTGGGTGTTTTTTGAACTGCATCACTATAAGCATCTAAGGCGTCATTCCTTATTGCAGGATGTAATAATTTAAGACGTTCAATTGATTGTTGTTCCATTTTATTTTACAGGAGAAGAAGGATTAAGATGCTGCAAATCAGATAAAAGCTGATCGTAATCAAATCCTTCCGGAGATTTACGATTTACAAACATTTCCGGACTTAGATAGACTACACTTTCATCGTTATATCTTTGAAAAAACTCTTCGGTCATGCCTTGTTTTGCACCCCATGTTACGCACATAATGTTATCTCGTTTAGCGACTAAAGGAACGTAGTGGCCGCCCTCAATGGAAGAATTTGGTACTATATCCCATACTTCACCATTATTAAATTGTTCCATTGCAGATTGAGGGAATAAAATTCCTATTCCTACAGCGCCAAAAAGATACAAGGCAATTAAATGTATTTGCAAATTTCCTACTGGCAACGCCAAATACGCCTCTACTTTGTGCCTGTTACCATCCGCATCCAATATACCTATTTTCTTTCTGTATGAGGCGGCAACCTGCATATCGGTACCGTGATCTGTGCTTGGATTACCGTTATATCCTGTCACGGCAGAATAGTCGCTTATAACTGATTTGGTTGAAAAATTAGCACAATTACTTTCTCCCATTAAACTCCACATCATTGTTTCGTGCGCCGCACCTGCAAAAACACAATTACCAGCCTGGTCGTTACCTAACATTCCCCAATCAACAGATTTTACAAGATTTTCATGTCCGAATTGGTCAGGTACTTTCGGGAATTTTGTAAGATCAATATAGTCTGTAAATTTTAATGAAATCGCCCCTTTTCTTGCAGGTAGTTTTCCTAATTTTAACTGTGCCATAGTATTTATTTAAACGTTAAACCAAAGGATATTTTAAGGTCAAAACTGCCCGACTTAAATTGACTTGTGGGTAGGTTGTAGGCCGGAACAATCATTACCAAATTATTAAGTACGCCGATGCCTACGCCAACAGAAGTAAAATTATAAGGCGAAGGTGTTAAGTCACCATTAACGAAGATTGCTCCGAAAATAGCCACATCTGTGTACCAATTGCCTGTACTATCAAGATGCAGCTTATTCCATCCATAACCTATTCCTGTGCTTATTTGTTTCGTTATGGGGGAATAGCCTGCAAATGGCAGTACAAAGCGATATGCAGTTACTTGCTGATTGCTTAATGTAGCTTTAAATAAACTATTGCTAACAGGTTTGGGCAGATGCTTAAATGGGCTTACATTTAAGGTTACTTGTGCTGAAATGGAAAAGGTGCAAAATAAAATTGCACAAAATAATATCAATTTTTTCATGTTGTTTGTTTTTAAAGTTCTAAAATCCTACCTATTACAAAACCTGCTTTACTTTGTTTTTTTGATGTAATATGGTAGGATTTGTAGAGTTAATTTTTAAAGGGTTATGCCGTTTTTTAATGCGGATGCTGCCAATAATCCCTTTGCTGCGGCAATTGTTTGGTCATCCAATTGTGTAGTGCTTTTTGTAGCTGCATCAGCGGCTTTTTTAAGACCAAAATTTGCCAGATAAATAATTGCTTTATATTCATCAGGGTCTTTGGTATAAAAAGATTGCAGGAAAGTTAATATTGCCTCCTGTTCACCTGCTACCAATGCAGAAATTAAGATTGCACCGATGGAATCTAAATTGAATTTCATAATGTGTGTTTTTATATTTGAAAAGTTGTTTAATTTTTTTTTGACGTATCACCTTTTTCGACTTCCGGTATAGCTTGTGCATTTTCAGGCGTTACTGGCGGCACTGTTCCATCTGCAATATTAGTTTTTAAATCAATAACTGCAAGAATTTTCTTTGAAGTTGCTGAAAATAACATTAGAATTACCGAACTACCTGTAAATCCTATAAATGCAAATCCAAGTCGTGCAAAATGCAATGCTTCCGGCTTTATTGCAACTATTTCAGGAAGAAATAAAGCAAGTAAAAAAACAGATATAAAACTACCGGCGATGGTAGGCCAGTCGTCACGGAGATATTTTGAAAAAACAAAGTCCATATTTGCTGCCGCTGCACTTTTTTTTAATGAATTTATTTTAAGCGTTACCTGTAAAAGCACACCAAGAAATCCAGAAGTTAAGTACCAAATTAAATTTAAAGTCTGCATTGCGTTAAGTTTTGAGATTATATATTTTTATATTTTTTTATTGCATGCTTGAATAAAAAGAAAAGGGATATATCACCGCTTAAATAGCCAATAAATACTAACCAATACCACAGATCATCAATTTGATAAAAATGTAAAGCAATTGTAATTATAGAGGCCATTGTTATTATGTTATAAGAAAAAGATACAGTCACTACATGCCATCTCAGGTAGTCTTTTGCATTTCTCGGCATATACCAAAAAAACATATACGCTGAAAACCCTACAACAAAGCTACCATGAAAGATAGCTACTAAGGTAATAATCCTGTGGACAAGGTGCATTTCATTTCTCTTTGAACATTTTGGTAATCAAATCCAATTGATTCTTTAAACTTTCCAATTGCATTTTTATTAAATCCTGCTTTGCCGCATACATTTCTTTATCGTTACGCAAATCATCTTTGGTAGCCATTTTCAATTCCATATCTTTACCGAACAGCGCAAATTTATCCTCCATCTTTGCAACTTCTTTATGCAAAGTTTCTGTCATGTCACTTTTTATTTGAAAAATTGCAGTTGTAAATCCTTCCTTTAATTGAGACATTCCATTTGAAAATTCTCTCTTTACTTTTTCTACTTCATTGGCCATTCTTACTTGCATGTATGCCAAAAAAAACCCGCCAATAGTTCCTATAAACACAACTATTTTAGTCAACAAATCAATTCCATTCAGAGAGGAATCTTTAACCTGCGCATAGCAACTAAGGCAGCCAAGACAGCCTATCATAAAAAATATAGTAGCTAAAATTCTATGTAAGGTTGCTTGCTTCATTCATTTTTGTTTTTGCAGGGATTAAAAATTGAAGTAATGCTATTAAAATTGACCCATAAGTTAAAACACTCGATAAAGCATTAGTATTTCTATCCCATAAATAAAACAATAGTTGTAGTAAATAGTATGCCATAAATAGCATTCCTACATAATATAATCTTTTCGACACCAATTTGGCTATTGAAGAAAAGGCATAACACCAAATAACCCTGTTAATAATATTTGCAATTTCATAAATGAACCAAGCGTAGGTTATTTTTTCTCTATAACGTGGACTATAAAAGAAATCGTATTTATCTATGGCAATCTGCGGATAAATCCTATATAAAATAGATATGGATTGCGAAATAGAAATACCAAATAAGACTAACAGGGTTATTTTTTTTGCAAGGCTCATTTCTTCTTTTTTGTTGAAGCTGGCGGTACTCCCGGAGGTGTAGAAGGTGGATTTGGCGGCTGCGTTCCTTCTCCTAATTTTGTTTTTTTCTTACTCATTTGAATTTATTTTTAGATGTTTAAAATAATTCGATAAAATTAATAATAAATACCTTAAACTTTCAATTTCACTCTTGCTTTTATTTAACTGTTATTGAGTATATCGTTGAATCTTTATTTCCTAAATTATCTATAACTTTTAATTGGAAGGCATAATCGCCGGGATGAAGCGGCATTAAGGATATTGATTGTAACGTTTGGTTAGAAACCTTAACTGATTGTCCTGCTTTTTGTTGCCAATAAAAAGAAATAATGTAACCCTTTCCATTCCCGCCAGAAACATAACTCTTGCTTCCATCCAAAATAATCGTTTTAGGTGTAGTTACAACACGTTTGGACACATCGCAACCGATAAGTAACAATACCAATATAAGATACCATAATTTCATTTTAAATAAACTTGCGTTACACCTGTTATTACTGCATGAGGAACTTGTTTTTCATACACAATAACTGTCTGAGTTGCTGTTGCTGTTTGTCCCAAATTGTCGGTTACTGTTAGAACAATGTTGTATGTTCCTGCTTTTGTAAAAGTTACATCGGTTGAAACTGATGTAGCCGCCGAAAATGTAATGGGTGCTGGCGGATTTGTTACCGTCCATGAATAACCTACGATTTTAGCTGTACCTGTTATACCTCCGGTAACACCTGAATTTGAGCCATCTAATGTTGTTGTGGCTGATTGCGCATTTACTGAGAATGCAGCAATAATGGCAAAAAGAAAAATAAATAACTGTTTCATTTTGTTTTTTGGTTTTTAACGTAATTGAATAATTTTTATTGGGACTGGAAATGTTACATAGGGGTATTGCGGCACTACTGCCGGATTAACGTGTATCGTAACTGTTGAAGTAGCAAACTGATT
>Ga0134128_10007089_pt1 | contig 13543 bp, 13 predicted proteins | sample KB31754_FD_96462 | JGI IMG/M metagenome (GOLD analysis project Ga0134128, IMG submission 96462) | Terrestrial soil microbial communities with excess Nitrogen fertilizer from Kellogg Biological Station, Michigan, USA - KB3-175-4 | ecosystem: Environmental > Terrestrial > Soil > Unclassified ... | reverse complement strand
GCGCAACAAATGCCTTGCTGGTAATCAGTTCCGCCTTCATTGATGCGTTCGGATTGTTTCTCTTGTTTGCGTGGATCTTCGGCAGGAGCGTTCGTCCCTTCCTCAGCTTGTTGCTCGTAATGGGGCTGCGTCAGTTCATGCAGGGAATGTGTGCTTTGCCTGCGCCGCACGGCATCATCTGGCATGATCCGGGGTTTCCTTCGCTCCTGGTGACCTACAAAGTAGCGAACGATTTCTTCTTTTCCGGACACACAGCGATTGCGGTTCTTGGTGTTTATGAACTTTCTCGCCTGAACCGGCGCTGGCTGACCCTTCCAGCCTGTATGGTGCTCGTCTTTGAAGTGGTAACCGTCTTTTCTCTGCGCGTGCACTACACCATGGACGTGTTCACTGGAATTGTCACGGCGCTTTTGGTAAGCATACTTTCATCCCGGGTTGCGCCCGCGATCGATCATCGCCTCTTGGGTCGCCGCAAAGTTCCAAGTGCAATGGCGGCATCAGCAGAGTGAGCAGCGCTCAAAGTGACATCGCGCGTGTGGTCTACTCGTCTTCCGGCCAGAAGTGCCGCCACCAACTCTGCTTCTTTTTGACGGCTGGCTCCTCTTCCTCGTACACCGGCTCATCGTGCAGGCCAAGGAATCCTCCGGCACGCACCGCAAGCTCCTGCCTGATCGGCAGAACCGAAGCCGGGGGCTTGGGCCTCTGAACCGCCGGCGCAGGACTTGCGACCGCCTGATTCGGCTGACCTGGTTTGGCTGCCGTTGTGCGACGGAACACGGCAATGGCTGCCTCCCTTGCCGCGCCGGTCGGCATGACCGTAACAAGTGTCTTTTCGCTTCCAAGCGCATAATCCACTGCGTCGGAAGCTCCGTGCTCGAACACCTGTTGTTTGGGGACCTGCTCGCGCAATCGCGATGCGGTCTTCTGATCAAAGGTCAAAAAACGCGGCATGGGGCCGCTCCTCAAGGGAACTCAAATTGACTCGGTGGCCAGAAACTTAGATGCTTGGCGCAGCTCACGTGTTTGACGCCTCTCCGGGCCTTCATGTACTCTCCGCCTTCACCTGTTTTCGGAGGAAAGTATGGGCCGCGTTTCCCTGAACCGACGCAGCTTTACCCTCGGCGCCGCCGCCGCAACAGCTACGGCACTCATCAGCCCCGGCGAGGCGCTTGAACGGGCACAGCGAACGCCCGAGTCGACGCGAAATCAGGGCGAGGCCGACTTGCGCACCGAGCCCGCAGCCCCAGGAGCATCGGCAATTTCTGCCGACACGAATCTGTCCAGCGGTTTGGAGCAAAGCGACATAAATACCGAACACAAATTTCAGACCGCCATGGCCAAGCTTTCCCCGGCTGCGCAGGCCGAAGTTCAGGCCAAGATTGCTTCGATCTTTCGGAAGTATGGAGTTCGGCTGAGCGATGAGCAGAAAGCCGACATTCGACGCGCCGTGGCTGAGACCCAGGACGGCCTGGAAAAAATGCGGGCATTTGCGCTGGAGAACGGCGATCAGCCTGCTACCGTCTTCAAAATCCGCGCTGTGAAAGGGAACAGATAAATGCTCGGTGAAGACATTCTCTTTCTTCCTGTCACCGAACTTTCGCAACGCATCAAGGCGCGCAAGCTTTCTCCTGTGGAGCTGACTGAGAGTTATCTGCAACGGAGCCGCAAGTTGAGTCCGCGCTTCAATGCCTACGTCACGCTGACGGAGAAACTCGCACTTGAACAGGCGCGCGCCGCGGAAAAGGAAATTGCTGCCGGAAAATGTCGCGGCCCACTGCACGGCATTCCGTACGCGGCCAAGGATCTGCTCGCGGTAAAAGACTATCCCACAACGTGGGGCGCTCGGCCTTTCGCGAACCAGCAATTCGATTTTGACGCCACCGTGATCCGCAAGCTGGAAGCCGCGGGAGCTGTACTGATCGGCAAAGCCGCGATGATTGAGCTGGCCGGCGGCATGGGCTATCGCTACGCGTCGGCGGCGTTGACCGGCCCTGCAAAAAATCCCTGGAACACAGAATGTTGGACCTGCGGGTCATCCAGCGGCTCGGGGGCCATCATGGCGGCAGGTCTGGCGGCGTTTGCGATCGGCACGGAAACGTGGGGATCCATCATCTGCCCATCCGGATTCACCGGCACGACCGGGTTGCGTCCAACTTTCGGGCGCGTGAGCCGCTACGGCGCCATGGCTCTGGCCTACTCCATGGACAAGATCGGCCCGATGTGCCGCACCGCCGAAGATTGTGATCTGGTTCTGCAAACCATTTCCGGACACGATCCGCAAGATCTTGGTTCCCTTCCTGAATTCGAGGCTCGCTATGAAGGCGCGGCCAAGCCGACCGGGCGCTTGCGCCTCGGCTGGCTCACCAATCAGTGGAAAAAACTGTCGCCAGATGTGGCGCAGGCAGTCGGGGCAGCCCGCAACGTACTTAAAACCGAAAGCTCGTTCACAGTCTCGAACATCGACTTGCCCGAAGGCCCATGGGAAGCCGCCGCCGGCGTTGTCGTCTCAGTGGAGGGTTCTTCAGCTTTTCGTTCTCTGATCAAATCCGGCCGCGTCGCCGAGTTGAATGATCCCTTGGGAACAATTGGCGGCTATATGAATGAAGAGATCAGCGCGTCCGATTTCATCCTCGCCCAGCGCATTCGCGCTGTATTGCAAAAGAAAATGGACGGCGTGTTCGCTGAGGCTGACGTTCTGGTGACCGCTTCGCTTCCCGTCACAGCGACCACGCTCAGCGCTAACCTTGACGACGCGCTGAGTTTTCCTGATCCTATCGGCGGGATCGGCAACTTCTGCGGCCTCCCCGCGATCAGCGTGCCGTGCGGGTTCGGCTCACAAGGGACACCGGTTGGTTTGCAATTCGTCGCTCGACCACTCGACGATGCCAAGGTGGTCCAGGCAGCGCGCCTGTTCCAGTCACGAACGGACTGGCACACGAAACACCCCAAACTTGCTTAGCACACAAGGGTTACACCCTAGTGTCAGGCATGTGCGCGTGTGCCATACTTTATGAAGGAGCTCTCAAGAGGACCCGCACTCGTGCATTCCTGGTCGCATAAGCGCAGGAATGGCGATGCGCTTTTCTGGCCGAGATTGTGCAGCATAGGTCCCCGTTGAGCCATCCAAGATTTCAAAATGTCTGCCGACCTGCTGAACGGTACTGGCTGCGGCCCGGAGCCTCTTCGCGACTCGATTTTGCGGCACGTCCGCTATACCCTCGCGCGTCCCGATGCGCCGTTTGTGCCACGCGAGATGTTCATTCCGGTTTCCCTGACGATTCGCGATCTCTTGATTGATCGCCTGCTCGAAACCGAGCAGCGCTATCGCGACCAGGATGCCAAGCGTCTCTACTATCTCTCCATGGAATTTCTGATGGGGCGCTGGCTTAGCGACAATCTCTGCAATCTGGGCTTGGTGGAAGAATGCCGCTCTGTCCTGGCGGAATTCAACATTCACCTGGACAACGTTCTGGAAGTGGAGCCCGACGCAGGTCTGGGCAACGGTGGCCTCGGGCGCCTGGCCGCATGTTTTCTGGAATCACTTGCGACTCTGGGCATGCCGGGATTCGGCTACGGCATTGACTATGAGTACGGGCTTTTTAAGCAGGAGATTGTCGGCGGGCACCAGCGCGAAAAGCCGGATCGCTGGAAGGCGGAGGGCACGCCTTTCTTCATTGACCGTCCGCACGATCTTTGCGCCATTCCGCTTTACGGGCGTATTGAGCACTCACGCGATTCAGAGGGGAACCGTAAGCAGCGCTGGACTGACTGCCGGATTGTCGTCGGTGTGCCAAATGACATGCCCGTCGCCGGGCTTGGCGGCCGCACCGTAAATTACCTGCGCCTGTTCACTGCCCGCGCCTCCGAAGATTTTGATATCGAAATCTTCAACCGTGGCGACTACATTCGCGCGGTTGAGCAAAAGATAGCATCGGAAAACATCTCGCGCGTCCTCTATCCATCTGATTCGGTCATGTCCGGCAAAGAGCTGCGCCTCATCCAGGAATACTTCCTGGTTGCCTGCTCATTAAAGGACATCATTCGCCAATACCGCGCGTCCCACGTGGGCTTTGACGACTTCCCCTCCAAAGTGGCTGTGCAGATGAACGATACCCATCCCAGCTTGTGCGTCGCAGAATTGATGCGGCTTTTGGTGGATGAACACCAGGTGGAGTGGGAACGGGCCTGGGAGATCACGGAAGCCACCCTCGGATACACCAACCACACGCTGTTGCCGGAAGCACTGGAGCGCTGGCCGGTATCGTTGATGGAGCGCGTGCTGCCCCGGCACATGGAGATCATCTTCGGCATCAATCACCAGTTTTTGCGCACGGTTGCGCGGGTCTGGCCCACGGAAGTGGATCGCCACCGCCGAATGTCGATCATTGAAGAAGGCCCGGAGAAGCAGGTGCGCATGGCGCATCTTGCAATTGTGGGCAGCCATGCTGTGAATGGCGTTTCAAAGCTGCATTCTGATCTCCTCAAAAGCTCCCTGGTGCCCGACTTTGCCGCTTTGTGGCCGGAGCGCTTTAGCAACAAGACCAACGGCGTGGCTCCGCGGCGCTGGATTCTCAAAGCCAATCCGGAACTGGCCGCGCTGCTGACGCGCGTGCTGAGTGAAAGCTGGGTTACGGACCTCGACCAGGTACGTGGGATCGAGAAGCTCGCGTCCGAGCCTTCCTTCCAGGATGAATTCATGCGCATCAAGCGTCGCTGCAAAGAACGGCTGGCGCGGGAGATTGCCAATTCCACCGCGGTACATGTGGATCCAGGCTCCCTGTTTGACGTGCAGGTAAAACGCATTCACGAGTACAAGCGCCAACTTTTGAACGTAATGCGCATCATCCACGAATACCTCACAATCGTGGACGACGGCGTGGCGCCGAAGGTCTCGCGCACCTACATCTTTGCCGGCAAGGCGGCGCCGGGCTATTGGGCCGCCAAGCAGATCATCAAGTTGATCAACAACGTGGGTTACATAGTTAACAACGATGCCCGCGTAGACCGCCTGATGAAGGTGGCCTTTGTTCCTGATTACCGCGTGTCTCTAGCCGAGATCATCATGCCGGCCGCAGACCTGAGCGAACAGATCTCAACCGCCGGCATGGAAGCCAGCGGCACGGGCAACATGAAGCTGGCAATGAACGGCGCGCTTACGCTGGGCACGCTGGACGGCGCTAATATCGAAATCATGGAAGCCGTGGGAAAGGAAAACATTTACACCTTTGGACTCGGCCCCGAGGACGTGAAATGGTACCAGCAGCACGGCAACTACAACCCGCGTGAGCTGTACAACCAGAATCCGGTGCTGCGCCGCGTAATGGATGCGCTCGCCTCAGATCGCTTCTGCCCCGATGAGCACGGCCTGTTCCGCTGGATTGTGGATGAGATCCTGGACCGCGGTGATCGCTACTTCCTTATGGCCGATCTGCCCTCCTATCTGGAGGCCAGCCATCGAGCGGACGGTGATTACCAGCAACGCGACGTCTGGGCGAGGAAAGCCATCCTGAATGTCGCCCGTACAGGATATTTTTCAAGCGACCGCACCATCCGCGAGTATGCCCGCGACATCTGGCACATCAAGTCCAGCTTGGGAGTGCAGGAAGAGCTGTCATCTACTCCCAGCGAGCCGCTGAGCGCTGAAGTTTCGCGGTAGGCCGTTCGTGGAGCGCAGCCGCACCGACCGCCTATAATCTTCCTGCCGTGAATTTCCAGCTTTTTGAACTCGAATACTTTCAATCGCAATTTGAGCGTACGGTCGAATACAACCTGGCCGACAGTTCGGTCAAATGCGCCAATGTGAGCGATTTGCTCTCCGGAGAAGATGCCACCGCTGTCACCCATCTCCCTCTCTACTACCCTGAAGTCAATGGAACCGGCCTTCTGCGCGAGCGCATCGCCGCGCTGTACACAAGCGCTGCAGCCTCGAATGTGCTTGTGACGGTTGGAGCTGCCCAGGCAAACTTGGTCGTCGCCAGCACGCTTCTTGACCCTGGCGATGACGTCATTGTCATCTCGCCCGGTTATCGCCAGATCTGGGGATTGGCAAGAAATGCCGGCTGCCGCGTGCATGAAGTTCATCTCCGCCCGGAAAACAATTGGCAGCTCGATTTGGATGAGCTCGAAAGCACCGTCAGCCCACGAACAAAGCTGATCTCGGTCGTAAATCCAAATAATCCCACAGGCAGAGTTCTGTCCACGAGGGAGATGGAAAGCATTGTCAGCATCTGTGCCAAATGCGGCGCGTGGCTACACGCAGATGAGGTGTATCGCGGCACAGAACTGTCCCTGCCGGAAACTCGTTCCTTCTGGGGAATGTATGACCGCGTCATCTGCGTAAACAGCCTATCGAAAGCTTACGGTCTGGCCGGCCTGCGAATTGGTTGGGCCGTAGCATCGCCTCAAATGATTGAAGAACTATGGCGCCGTCATGAATATTCCGTAATCGCCGCCTCCGGCCCCAGCATGGCGCTTGCAGAGATCGCATTGCGACCAGACAAACGGCAAATGCTACTGGACCGGCAGAAACAGCTTTCGCGAGAGGGTCATCGCATTCTGCGGGACTGGGTACGCACCCAGAACGGATTGTTCTCTGTTGGAGAAGCGATCGCCACTTCGATTGCATTCGTGCGATGCCATCTTGAGATCGGCTCGGTGGCATTGGCGGACTTTATTCGCGAAAAAGCCTCAGTCCTGGTTGCGCCGGGAGCCTACCTGGGAACAGAGCACCACCTGCGGATCACCGTTGGTTATGAACCAGCAAAAGTTGAGGGCGCGCTGTCCCGCATCTCCAGCGCGATTGCTACTCTTCCTGAACATAGTTCGGCGATAAGCACGCGCTGATCAGATTCAGTTTCCGTGCGCACGTGGTAGTGGCCTGTCTGGTAACGAAGGTGCGACATCAGGAGTTACTTCTCCCTCCCGCTTGTGGCGTGCCCCCACTGCGCCATCCATGTAAACTGACACGGTGAAATATTTTGGCAACCACCGCGCTTTTGTACTCCTGCTGGCATTGTGTGCGACGTTCGCCGCCGCTCAGCAACTCAAACTCTCGCAGCAATTTTCCTCTGCCGCGAGCTCTGCACTGAAGGCCATCAACGCCACAGGCTGGGCTCTGCCGTCCTCTGTTCGCGAGCTGGAAATGCTCCAGGCGGAAGCGCAATCCAACATGGAGGATGCCAAGGAAGCCGCCGATTCCCAGGATGACGCCGACGCCTTCGTCTACCTCCAGCGCTATCAGCTCCGGCACAGCCAGAACTTTGCCGACTACACGAACGCCATTACAAAGATGGCAGGCACAATGAGCGGCAAAGACAAGCTGCAACGCGCGGCTACCGTGGTGGCCAAAGATCCGAAGTTCATCGCCCGTAAGAAGAAGGAGATGGCGTGTTCAGCCGCGCTTGAGAAGAAGCTCCAATCCCGCCTCTTCTCGCCGCCGGCGGCTTGCGACCTGTACTGAGAGCTGCTCTGACCCTAAAGTTGATCCTGCTCGGTTGTGTTAAATTGGAAAGAGTGTGGGCGCGTAGCTCAGTTGGTAGAGCAACGCCCTTTTAAGGCGTGGGTCGCTGGTTCGAATCCAGCCGCGCTCACCACCCCGCCTCAACCTCATCCCCGATAGAGCAGATATCCCAGGCCCACGCGCATGTGGTGGTTGATCTGGTCAGGCACTGCGACGGCAACCGCCAATCCCACCAGCCCCTGCGCTATGCCCAGAGGCAGCACGCTCCTGTACCTGCGGTAAAGTTCGCTGAGCAACCATCCTCCGAAAAACGTCAGTGGGACCAGCACCGGATTGGGCACGTGCGCGAGACCGAACATTGCCGCCGCGGTGAAGCTTGCCAGCACACCCCGGTGCAGCAGCCGTTCCAGACGTACAAAGAAAAATGCCTGCTGGATCCATTGCTGGACGCCGGCCCAGATGAGATACATGCAGGCGTGCAGCACCGGCTGCCGCGCGCCAAATAATCCATGCAATGTCCCAATCTCCGCGGCAACGAGCATGACCGCTCCCGCGATTGCGATCGCCACCGCAAGAACCACCAGAGTGAACTCAAGTGGCGGTGGCTGCGGTGGCTCCTTCCTAAAGGCGACCACAGCGGCGGAAAAGAAGAAGGCAGCGGCCAGCCAGAAAAAGCGGCGCTGCACTGGCTGCGCGGTCCACAGAGTGACCATAATCAACGTATAGCCGGCGGCAATGGCAAGCAGAGGAGTTAGGCAATGTTCTCTAAATTCCACGCGCCCCTCCCGCTGGAAAAACAGAGAAAGCAGCTCCGGAGAGCTGCTTTCTTGCAATTCGGATCCCGGAAAAACCGAGAATTGACTTAGAAGTGGAACTCCGGTCCGGCGGTGATGCGCAGGTTGTTCTGCGTAGTGTTGTTCAGGAACATAATTTCATCGCCCGCTTCAGCTCGGATTCCCAGCCAGCCGGCTTTGAATTCGATGCCGCCGCCCGGATAGAACACCCCGTTTGTATCGCCGTCTAAGATGTTTCCGAACTGGTTGTTAATGGTTCCGGCTGTTACCGCGCCGCCAACGCCGAAGTTGACGAATCCGCCTTTCAGGACGGCAAACACGCGCACAGGCCCGGTAGTCGTAATTTTCGGACCGAACAGGCCGTGCAGCAGCCGCAGATGCGACCTGCTTGTGTTCGTAATTCCTGTCACTCCTGAGGCGCTGTTGGTCACGCTCCGTTCGAAGTCATACGCCATCTCGCCTTCCAGCGCGATGTGCGGGTTAATGTTGAAGCCCAGCCGTCCGCCGACTCCGAACATGTTCGGATGGGTGCCCTGCACTCCGCCCAGCCGATTGTAGTCAAAGAACACTCCAAAATTACCATGGTCCGTATTGTCTGTATCCTGCGCTGACGCTCTTGGTGCAATCATTGCCAGACAGAGCGCCAGAGCACTAAGAAATGCGATGCGTTTCATGTCTTACACTTCTCCCGTCCGTAAGTTTGAATCGTCCCAAACCGTACACGACACCGAAAGGGTTGTGAGGGAACAGAAAGCGTCAGCACGGTAGTTATCAGATTCGATGCCTCTCCCATTCAGGAGGTGGGCTGCAAAAGCACAGCCTGGATTTCGCCTTTCTGTTGTGCCAGGCTTTGCGCTGTGGTTTGCGCAATCCTTAATCCCGCGTTTACACTTTTCGACTGTAATACTAAACCAGCCGCACGGTGAGATCTTCGGAGGACCGCTCATGCCCCTTGGCACGTTGGACATCATGAAACTCGACGGCCAGCCTGTAACCTACCAGATTATGTTTGAACAGAACGCCGGTGGAACTTTTGTGGCGCGCGTCGAGAACGATGAACTCGTGCCGTTCATGCACGAAGAAATGAGGGTGGACCTTGCCGTTGCTGAATCAGCGGCTAAACGGGCACAGACCGACGGCAGGACGCGCCTCCCTGGAGTATTTTTGGAAGAAAACAATTTGCACGCCGTGATGGAATACATGGAAGAAGATATATAAGGATACGCGGGCTAGATCCCGGTATCCGCCTGGTAATCAGCGGCACTGAGCGCGCTCAGCTTGTTCTTTAAATCCGCAGCGATGCGCTCGCCGTGAAAGCGGCCATTCTCGATGAAAATCTCGCTCGTTCGCGATCCCGCCACGATCACGCCCGCCACGTAGATTCCCGGCACGTTGCTCTCAAAAGTGGTGGGGTCACACACGGGACGCATCTCCGGATGGGTCAGTTCAATTCCGAGCGATTCCAGAAACTCGTAATCGGGGTGATAGCCGGTGAGCGCAAAAACAAAATCGTTCTTCAGCAGCTTTTCACCTTCCGGGGTCTTGATGCGCACAACCTCGGCCTTTACCTCGAGCACGCAACTGTTGAAGTATGCAGTGACTTCGCCATTCTTGATCCTGTTCTCGATGTCCGGCTTGATCCAGTACTTCACGTTCTGGTGAATGCCGGGCCCGCGATGCACCAGGGTGACGCGCGCCCCACGGCGCCACAGTTCAAGAGCCGCAATGGCCGCCGAATTTTTGGCCCCGACCACCAGCACATCCATGTCGAAATAAGGGTGTGGCTCGCGGTAGTAGTGCATCACCTTGGGCAGGTCTTCCCCCGGAATACTTATATAGTTCGGCCGGTCATAGTATCCCGTCGCAACCACAATTTTTTTGGCTGTGTATTCATGTTCATGGTCGTTGCGGTCGCGCGTGGCCATGTGAAAAGCGCCGTCGTATCCGGTTACCGTCAACACTTCCTGATACTGGCGCACATCCAGCTCATAGTGCTGCGCCACGTTGCGGTAATACTCAAGCGCCTCCTGCCGGGTGGGCTTTTGATTGGGGCTGGGAAACGGAATTCCGCCAATTTCCAGCAGCTCCGGCGTGGTAAAAAAGGTCATGTTCGCCGGATAGTGAAACAATGAATTCACCAGACAGCCTTTATCGATGAGCATCACGGAAAACCCGGCGCGCTGGGCCTCTATAGCAGAAGCCATGCCCGTAGGACCGGCGCCGACCACCACCACATCTGCGGAGTTGCTTTCATGCTGCATAAAGAAAAATCTATTCTAAACTCCGCGGCTTGATGGATGAGGCGTAGCGGACTATGGAACGGGAGACTGCTAGAAATCACGTGTCTGGGAACTCTTCAGAGGCCGCACAAGATCCAATTTTCGTGAATGGGTGCCGAGCTTTAGGGCAATCCGCTTCCATGACCGGGAACCATATACATCACTGCGCCCAATGCAGCGAGCACCGCAATGAAATATGCAGCAATCAGCGGACTTCCCTTTCGCGGCTGCTCAATTGGCGTGCTATAAGGTTCTCCACTCTGCACAGCCTCACCGTTGCCCGAAGCCTCGAGGCCGAGTCGCGTCACAGAAGAACCTGGCAGCGGACTGCGGGCGAATGCGCCAACAGCCAGGTTGAATAGCGTTCCTGCAGCTACGAAATAGAAGGCGTTCTCTGCCGTCGCGTAGCCTAGCACTCCGGAAACAACCGCCACCAGGAATTTTTCCATTGGGTTCAGGGGCATCATCGCGCCCGCGCCATCGAGTACCCAGACAGGGATAAGATTCAGGATGTTCAACCAGGCACCCGTGCGGGCCAGCGCGAACCAGATGGGATCTCCTGCTTTGACGGCAATGACTCCGCAAAGGGCTGCCGACAGGAATCCTGCCAATGGACCGGCGAGGCTGATGGCCGCCCGCGTCTCTTGGGTTACTCCCATGGCCTGCCAGCGAACATAAGCTCCGAGCCCCGGCAAGAAGACCGGCATCTCCGCCGGCAGTCCGCGCCGCTTGATCTCAACAAAATGGCCAAGCTCATGGATCAGGATAAGAACGGCGAACCCGATGCCGAACTTTGGTCCCCATGCTGCCCAGTACAGCCCGATGAAAGCAGCAAAGCTGAACAGAAATTTCAGCTTGAAGATGAGCAGTAAGAATGTCTTTGCTTTCGCTGCCACTATGGCAAGCGGCGCCAGCGGAGCCAGGCGTTTCGCCCAGAAGCTTTTCTTAGTGCCGGGCGATTGCGGATGATGTGCGTTGGCCGCGGCGGACCCAAGCTCCCGGATATGACCCCGAATCCATTTGGCCTGCTCTGACTCGCCCGGCAGCAGCGGCAGGATTGCCATCCATTGCTGATGCGCCTGCTGCAAATCGCCCCGCGATTCGGACAACCGCGCTTGGGCAGCGCTATGCTCCATTTCGTCAGCATGAACCAGCGTCTTGCAGTTGGTACACACCAGCGTTCCCGGCTCGAGAGTCCGGGCACAGCGCTTGCAGGTAAGTCTCAGTTCAGTGAGCTCAGGCACAGGTCTGCGCAGGGAAACACCGCATCTATCAGTTTACGCTGAAATGCTCTGCTTCACGCCGAAGCGGATTTTGATAGCTCAAACGGTCCGTTGATGGCCACACTGGCTCGACCGGCCGTGATTCTCCAGGCGAATCTCATGCCCACAAAAAGTATGATCAGCATGAGCACACCGTTGAACCCGTCCTGCAGCTCGTAAAACGGAGACGCAAGCCCAACCAGCGCCAGACCACCGATCGCAGCCATAAAGCTCATGTGATGCTCTCGCTGGTTAGAATTTGGCGCAGGCGACTGCTGCTGCTCAGCAGATTGAGTTTCCGAGGAACTATTGCTGGACGTTTGAGACTCTGCGCGAGTCGCCGAGGTACTGTCGGATTTCATCGTCGCCAGGGCGATGGGGATGGCTGCCATGGAGACAGCGGCGTAGGTCAATAACACCGCGATCATTTGATAACGCCGTCCGCCGACTCCCCTGCTCCCCGCCATCATTGCTTTTCCGACAACCCACCCAACCGCCAGCGAGAGATAGCCGATGGTCCAGCCTTGCAGCAGGATTCCTACCGCAGAATAGGCGATGGATGCTGCCAGGAAACCGCCCAGCCCAAAAAACAGCCCACGCACAAACGCCGCATGGCTGTCCTGAGGAAGCTCTCGTTTTACGCGGTCAGCACAACTGCCACAGACCATGGCGCTGTTGGCCCTGTAATACAGACCCGTAATCGGCTGGCGGCATACCTTACAGATATCGCCGCTGGGAGCCAGCTGTGAGTCTTGCAAGGTGCGAAACTGCGGCACAGAATTGATTGGGTTGCTGTCTGACATAGTCGCCGCAACATAGCACGAGAATGTGGGCGACGGAATGAGAATTTTGCTTCCTCAGGAACTTTAGTACGTGACCGGCAGAAGTCTCGCATTTGCCGAGGTGCTTCGGCTGTGTTGTTGTCGCGATGTCCTCCTTATTGCAATTCCGCGTTGATCACGTACTCCGCCGGTTCTATTCCAGTTCCGCACTGATCACGTACTCGCCCGTACCGCGGTCCCATGAGATATGCAGCAGGTTGGGCTTGCAGCAGACCTGGCAATCTTCAACATAGGCCTGCCTGCTGCCCGCAGAGTCATCCACAACCGTTTCGTTCCATTCGCCGCAGCCGGCGCACTGGAATCCCGCCTGCATTCGCTGATTATATTGAGGCTGGATTCTTCCCTCGCCCCCAATCCATCAAAGCACTGTCTCATGCTGCATGGTGGCTCTCAGTTCATGTCGTACGCTCAAATCGGCTGTTCCTGCCACAGGCTCAATCTCTGAGTGCTGTGTTAGACTGATGATGTCTCGTCTGGGAGTGTCTTCCTCCCCTTCCACATCAAGGGCGCGTAGCTCAACTGGCAGAGCAACTGACTCTTAATCAGTAGGTTGAAGGTTCGATTCCTTCCGCGCTCACCATTTATTTTCAATAACTTACGGTGGTGTCAAAACCGCCCATTTCGGTGGACTGAAGAGGATTTTGTAGACGGTCGTTTCCTCAACACACTGCGTCCTGCAACCTGAGCCGCACCTGAAGCTCATCCGAGGAACGTCTCTTGTAAAATTTCCTCATGTGGGTTCCCCCGACGGCGATCCGAATTCCGTTCGACTAGGCTGCTCAATCGTTGTGGTCCTCACGCCGCACATCAAGGGTAACTCCAAGTGTCCATCAAGCAGGTAACGAACTGGCCCACGGAAGCAGATTTTGAAGCCGACCTTCAAGCGGCGCTGCGACGCGCTTTCCCG
>Ga0134128_10007083_pt1 | contig 13546 bp, 13 predicted proteins | sample KB31754_FD_96462 | JGI IMG/M metagenome (GOLD analysis project Ga0134128, IMG submission 96462) | Terrestrial soil microbial communities with excess Nitrogen fertilizer from Kellogg Biological Station, Michigan, USA - KB3-175-4 | ecosystem: Environmental > Terrestrial > Soil > Unclassified ... | reverse complement strand
TTCGTTGGTGGTGTCCTGCAACCGGGTGGTCGGTTTGTGCAGTTTCCGGGTAGCCTTGCTCGCCAACTGGCAAAGCTGGTAGCGATTGGACACGTGAGAGAGTGCCCCAAAAACCAAATCAGAACGCATTACAATTTTCTCCTTCAATTGAGCTGCCCGGCCGGGATTGCTTGCTCCGCCAGTGCCGCCAGCGGTCCCATGGATGGGCCGCTTCATGTCCACTCAAGGGATTAGACGCACAGAGACGGCGTCCAGTTCAAAAACCTTTGATGCGCTGCTCCAGCAAATGGGACGCATCGGTGAGGTTTTTCGGGTAACAATCCTGGCAATCAACAATGCCTGAACTTCTCTGGTTGCGGGGGCTCACCCGGAACACACCGCTTCATCAACTCGTCGAGCCGAGGCTCATCTAGATTGATGCGAGAAAAGACAGACGGGCGCACCTTGCCAAACTGTGCACTTAACCCTCTTGGATGGCACCCTTGAATGTATAACGAACGGGGTACGAGGTCAACATTTATTTCCGCCCGTTCCGCGGGTTTCCGCGGGAGATGGATAGCGACAACATGTGGCGTGGTAAGTATCTCGTTGCGAATGGCTTACGGCGTTAATACGAGTGTGGGCGGCGACTGGCGGCGGAGAAGCAGGAGGGAGCATTCCGCAATCTCCGGCGAGGGCTCGGGGCCACGGAGTTCCGTCGGGGTCGGTCATGCGGGCGTCTTTGTCGTTGCCAACCTGGCAAAACGGGCGCCGGCGGGCGTTGGCGCCGGATGAGGCGAGCAGTTCATCCAGGCTGAACATCCACAGGAAGAGCAGGCCGAAGAACGGCAGGATGAATACGGCGGTGTCCCAACCGGTAAGCAGCGGTGCGAAATGCATGGAGCCTCCGAAGCGAAGCAGGATGAGACTTTTCTCATCCTTCCCATCGGTCATCGGCCTGGATTGGAAGTTGCTTAGAATCCGAAGTAACCGGAAGAACAGGCAACAGGGAACAGGCAATAGGGAACAGGTCTTGGGTCAGGACCAGTAGCTGCGGTCGAGGGTGCGGTACTGGATGGCTTCAGCGAGGTGGCCGACGGTGAGGTGCTCGGCGCCGTCAAGGTCGGCGACGGTGCGGGCGACCTTGAGAATGCGATCGTGGGCACGGGCGGTGAGGCCCTGCTGCTGCATGGCCCGCTCGAGCAGGCGTTCGGCGTCGGGGCCGAGCTCGCAATAAGAGCGAATCTGCCGGGTGGTCATTTGCGCGTTGGAGTAAATTTTTTCGCCATGCTTGCGGAACCGCTGGCGCTGGCGTTCGCGCGCGGAGAGGACGCGGTCGCGGATCTCCGTAGAACCTTCGGCGGCGGCGCCGCCGCGCAGCTCCTTATATTGAACGGCGGGCACCTCTATATGGATGTCGATACGGTCGAGGAGGGGTCCGGAGATCTTGGCCACGTAACGCTGGATCATGGGCGGGGTGCACATGCACTCGCGCGACTTGTCATTGAAGTAGCCGCAGGGGCAGGGGTTCATGGCAGCGGCGAGCATGAACCGCGCCGGGAATGTGAGCGACATGCTGGCGCGAGCGATGGTGACGGTGTGATCTTCGAGCGGCTGCCGCATGACTTCGAGAACGTTGCGCGGGAATTCCGGCAGCTCGTCGAGAAAGAGCAGGCCGTTGTGCGCGAGCGAAACTTCGCCGGGACGCGGCACGATGCCGCCACCGATGAGGCCCGCGTCGGAGATGGTGTGATGCGGCGAGCGGAACGGTCGCTGCGTGACCAGCCCGGCCGCGGAATCGAGCACGCCCGCGACGGAGTGAATCTTGGTGGTCTCGAGCGCTTCTTCAAACGTGAGCGGGGCGAGAATGGACGGGAGGCGCTTGGCGAGCATGGTTTTGCCGGAGCCGGGCGGGCCGATCATTAATATGTTGTGGCTGCCGGCAGCGGCCACTTCGAGCGCGCGCTTTGCGGTCTGCTGGCCCCGCACATCTTTGAAGTCGACGGTGAAATGCTGCAGCTCTCCGAGGAGCTTCTGCGTTGAGACGCGCAAGGGTTCCCGCTGAATGACACCGACGACGGAGCTGTTGAGCAATTCGATTACATCGAGGAGCGAGGTAACGGGATAGATATTGACGCCTTCGACGACGGCAGCTTCGGGAGCGTTGTCCACCGGAAGAATCAGGTTGGGGATGTTCTTCTCGCGCGCCATGACGGCGACAGGAAGGATTCCGGGCACAGGGCGCACCTTGCCGTCGAGGCCGAGTTCTCCGACGAGGAGGAACGGGGTGAGGTCCTGGATGCGCAGCGCGCCGTAAGCTCCGAGAATGCCGATGGCGATGGGCAGGTCGAAGCCGGAGCCTTCTTTTTTGAGATCGGCGGGGGCGAGATTGATGGTGATGAAGGTAGGCGGGATGAGGTAGCCGGAGTTCTTGATGGCGGCGCGCACCCGATCACGGCTTTCGCGCACGGCGGCATCGGGCAGGCCGACGGTGTGGAAATGATCTTCATTGGAGACGACGCCGCTATAGTCCACCTCGACGTCGATGAGGTTGGCGTCGATTCCGTAGACGGCCGCGCTGAGAGCCCTGAAGTGTGCCATGGAAATTTTCAGGGAGTGTACCACCCGTGCACCTGCTGGGCGCTGTGACGGATGACGCTGCAGTTTAGCTGCTCGATGGATAGGGCGGTGGCGCGGTGTGATGGCGAGGGAACTCGGGGAATACAATCGGGAAAGTGACGAGTCTTTTCGATCTATACAAGATCGGCGTCGGCCCCTCCAGTTCGCACACCATGGGCCCGATGCTCGCGGCGTTCCGGTTTGGGCGAGGGCTGGCGGAGAGCGGAGCGCTGGGCCGGGTGGCCAGAGTTCAGGTGGAGCTGTTCGGATCGCTCGCGCTGACGGGCATGGGACACGCGACCGACCGCGCCGTGCTGCTGGGGCTCGCGGGGAACGAACCGGCGACCATCGAGCCGGCGAGCATTGGCAGGACAATCGAGCAGATTCGAGCGATGAAGGCGCTTGAGCTTGCCGGCGAGCGGGCGGTTCCATTTTTAGAAGCGCGGGATCTGCTGTTCGTGCGGGATGTGATGAATCCTCCAGGGGCACGCATGCAGCATCCCAATGGCCTGCGCTGCACGGCGTACGATGCGGCTGGGCAAGTGGTGGAACAGCGCACGTTCTTTTCGATTGGCGGCGGGTTCATCAGGGAAGACACCGAGGAGACGGAGAATGCCGGCACGCGGCCGGGCGAGGCGGCGCTTCCCTTTCCGTTTCACAGCGCCGCGGAACTAATGCAGCTTGCGGATGCGAATGAGCTGACGATCAATGAGCTGATGCTGCGCAACGAGTGCGCACGGCGGCCGGAGATGTCGGCACGCGAGTCGGCGGCGCGGGTGGAAGCGGACGTGCTGCGCATCTGGGAGGCCATGCGCGACTGTATGGATCGCGGCATGGCAACGGAAGGCACACTGCCCGGGGGACTCAACGTGCGGCGGCGGGCCATGCGACTCGCGGAGCGGCTGCGCGCCAAAGAGGCTGAGGGCCGGACGAGCGACCCGCTGGCGCCGCTGGACTGGGTGACCGTGTACGCCATGGCGGTGAACGAAGAGAACGCAGCGGGCGGGCGGGTGGTCACGGCTCCGACGAATGGCGCCGCGGGCGTGGTGCCGGCGGTGGCTCGGTACTATGAGCGATTCATTCCTGACGCGGACCGCGAAGGCATGCTGCGCTTCTTTCTGGCGTCGGCTGCGATCGGGATCCTTTACAAGGAGAATGCTTCGATCAGCGGTGCGGAGGTGGGTTGCCAGGGCGAGGTAGGCGTGGCGTGTTCCATGGCGGCGGGCGGGCTGACTGCTGCTCTGGGTGGAACCAACGCCAACATCGAACACGCAGCCGAGATTGCGATGGAGCACAACCTGGGGATGACGTGCGATCCGATCGGCGGCCTGGTGCAGATTCCCTGCATCGAGCGCAACGCGGTGGGCGCGGTCAAGGCGGTACACGCATCGCGCATCGCGCTGAACGAGAGCGAGGCGCACAAAGTGTCGCTCGACCAGGTGATCCGCACCATGTACCAGACGGGCCTGGATATGCAATCGCGCTACAAGGAGACGAGCCTGGCCGGGCTCGCGCTGAATGTGATTGAGTGCTGAGCAGGTGGTTAAGTGGTCTGGTGATCGGGTGATGGAATGCAGATGAATGAAGAGCCGCAGTTGGCGCCGGAGCCCGCCGCGCCGCCGAAGAAGAGCTGGATTGCGCCGGCGCCGCTAGCGCCGTGGTGGCACACGGTAGTGCTGCTGGCAGGGATCGCGTTACTTTCGTTTTCCGGCGCGAAACAGTTTCAGGGCGAGCACCTGGCACACGTGAACCGCATGCAGACTTACGCGATGACCGTGGGCGCTGAGCTGGCGATGCTGGGCTGGGTGTATTTCGGTCTGCGGCTACGGCGGATTCCGTTCCGGTCGATGCTCGGCAATATTTGCGACAAGAGCCACTCGGTGGCGATGGACCTGGGCGCGGCGGCCGTGTTCTGGATCGGCTCGCTTGTGGTGCTGGGGAGCATCAATGCGTCGTGGATGATCATTGACGCGCGGATGCATCATCGTTCGCTGCTGCCGGGCGGCAAACCCGATGCGACACAGCAGCACGTGCTGCACACGCTGACCGCACTTGCACCGGGGAACGGGATGGAAATTGTGGCGTGGATCGCGGTTTGCATGATGGCGGGGTTCACCGAAGAGATCGTGTTCCGTGGTTATTTTCAGCGCCAGTTCACGGCATGGGGTCGCGGCGCGATCTGGTTCGGCGTGGTGCTGTCAGCGCTATTGTTCGGCGGGGCGCATGGCTACCAAGGTGCGCGCTACATGGTTCTGCTGAGCATTTTTGGCGCGCTGTTCAGCGTGCTAATGCTTGTGCGCGGAAATATTCGCGCGGGGATTTTTGCGCACGCGTGGCAGGATATGTTTGCCGGATTAGCCATCGCGCTGCTTCATTCGCGACACCTGATTTGAACCTTGTCTCTCGATGACGAATTCTGGTTTGAAAAAATTGTTGACGATTTTTCCACTTGATCTTCTTTTTTTTCTTGACACTTGTGAAACATAAATCTATACATTTCACAACTGCAATTCACAGTTGCAGATTCGATGCAAACCATCGAAAGGGAGAATAGGCAAATGGCAACGAAAAAGGCAGCCAAGAAAGCACCTGCAAAGAAGGCCGCGAAGAAGTCGGCTAAGAAGAAGTAATCGCGACCATCAACCCAACAGGCAACACTCAGAGGGGACGCTTCACGGCGTCCCCTCAGTGTTTGTGGAGATAAAGCGCGCGAGGGGCGGGCTAGAATCGGACTGGAAGAGAGGAAGCATGACTCGCCGCCGATGGATCGCCGAGCACTGGGATGAAGCAACCGCAACGCTGACGGGGGCGCAGGCCGAGCACCTGGCGCGCGTGCTGCGTGCGCAGCCCGGCGTGGAAGCCGACGTGGTAGCGGGCGGGCACGTATATCACGCCGAGGTGGCCGCGGTGTCGTCGCAAGAGGTCCGGCTGAACCTGATCGCGGAGTTGGACGCGGACCCGGCGCTGCCTATCACGCTGGTGATGAGTGTCTTCAAGTTCGATCATTTGGAGTGGGGGATCGAGAAGGCGACGGAGCTGGGAGTGGGTGCGATTGCACCGGTGATTGCGCGTCGAACAGAGAAGCACCTGGCGCAGGCGTCGGCGAAGCGAGTGGAGCGGTGGCGGCGGATCGCGCACGAGGCGGCGCAACAGTCGCGGCGATCGGATGTGCCGGTGATCTACGATCCCGAGCCGCTTTTGGCGCGAGCGCGGGTTGCGTCAGCGGCGACGCGCATTGTTCTGGCTGAGCAGGAGCGGAGCACGACCTTGCGGACGCTGGTGGAAGAGGCGGCGGAAGCAGCACGCAACCAGATGCCGACGCTGGAACTGGCATTCGGGCCAGAGGGCGGCTGGGCGCCAGAGGAAGAAGCGCTGTTCGACGCGAACGGGTGGAAGGCCGCGTCGCTCGGCCCGCGAATACTTCGCGCCGAGACGGCGGCGATTGCGGCGCTGGCTGTTGTGGCGTCGTACCTCGAGTAAATTAGAGCGACACGCCACGCTTCCAGGGGATGAAATCGTTTTGGCGAAGGGCTTCGGCTTTCGTCTGGCGATGGCCGCTGGCCACTTCGACACACAACTCCAGCAGGTTGTTGGCGCACTCGCCGATTGTTGCCTCGCCGCGGATGATGCCGCCGGCGTCGAAATCAATGATGTCGCCCATGCGCTGGGCAAGCGCGGAGTTGGTGGAGATCTTCACAACAGGCGCGACGGCATTGCCGGTGGGCGTGCCCAGGCCGGTGGTGAAAAGGACGAGGTTGGCGCCGGCGCCGGCTTGCGCGGTGACGCACTCCACGTCACTGCCCGGTGTGCAGAGCAGGTTGAGGCCGGGCGTGGTCGCGTACTGGGGAAAATCAAGCACATCGCGCACGGGCGAGACGCCCCCTTTGCGCGCCGCGCCAGCGGATTTCATGGCATCGGTGATGAGACCGTCTTCAATGTTGCCCGGAGAGGGGTTCATCTCGAAACCTGAGTGCACTGCCTTGGCGCGGGCAGCGTAGGCGTGCATGAGGTCATAAAAGCGCTGGGCGAGTTCGTCGGTGGCGCAGCGGTTGATGAGTTCCTGCTCGACGCCGTGCAGCTCGGGGAATTCCGAGAGGATGGTTTTGCTGCCCAGGCCGACGAGAGTGTCGGAGAGGTAGCCGAGTGCGGGATTGGCGGAGATTCCGCTGAAGCCGTCGGAGCCACCGCACTTGAGTCCCACGGTGAGCGCAGAGAGAGGCGCCGGCGTGCGCGCGATGGCGTTGGCCTTGTCCAGGGCCTCGACGGTGGCGCCGATGGCGGACTCCATCAGCGAGGAGTCGCGGCCGGATTTCTGCTGATCGAAGACGAGCACGTCCTTGATCATTTGCGGATCGCGCGCGCGCAGCTCGTCCGTGAGCATGCGAATTTCGGCATTCTGGCAGCCGAGGCTGAGGACGGTGGCCCCGGCAACGTTGGGGTGATGGATGTAGCCGGCGAGCAGCCCACAGAGCGACTGCGCATCCTGGCGCGTGCCGCCGCAGCCGCCCTGGTGGGTGAGAAAGCGGATGCCGTCGATGTTGGCAAAGGGGCGCGATTCCTCGCCGCGCTCGCTGCCGGAGGTTTGATCCGCGGAAAGCGCGGGAGCAGCTCCGCTTCTCCTTTTATCGAGGAGATGGCGCACGTGCTGGCGATATGGGTTGGCCGCGGAGCCGTAGCCTAGTTCCTCTTCGAGGGCTTCTTTCATGCGCTCTACGTTGCGGTTCTCGCAGAAGACGAGCGGAAGAACGAGCCAGTAATTGCGGGTGCCCACTTGTCCGTCGGCGCGGTGATAGCCCAGGAAGGTGCGGCCGGCCCAGGGCGAGGGATCGGGGAGGGCGAAAGACGCGGGGTGCCGCTGCGGTGTGTAGTCCTGCGTGCGATGGCGCGTGTTGCGCGTGGAGAGCAGGCAGCCACGGGCGATGGGCTGCGTGGCTTCTCCCACGACCATGCCGTACATGCGGACGAGATCGCCGGGCGCGAGGTCGACGAGCGCCATCTTGTGCTTGGCGGAGATGGACTCAGCGGCGCGGCAGATCTGCGAGCCGAAGCGCACTTCGGTGCCGGGCGACAGCGGTTCGAGGGCGACGACGACGTTGTCGCGGGGGTCAAGTTGAAGAACACTATCGGCCATGTGCAGGGTCCGCCTTTACGTGATGCGATGGCAACAGCTCAGAATACAACCGCGGCAGCGCCGGCCGGTATCATCAATGGTTGGAGCAAGGGAGCAGGGCATGAGGGCAGTTGTGTTGCGCGGTCCGGCAGACGCGGAGCTGAGTTCGGTTGCAGATGCGCGTGGTGCGGGCGCAGGCGAGGTTCTGCTGCAGGTGCGGCGGATCGGATTGTGCGGCAGCGATTTGAATTCGTATCGCGGACGCAACCCGCTGGTGAGCTATCCGCGGATTCCAGGGCACGAGATTGCGGCAACAGTGGCGGAGACACACGCGGAGCATCCGGAATGGCCGGCCGGGACGGCGGTCACGTTGTCCCCGTATACGAACTGCGGCAAATGCGCCTCTTGCCTGCGCGGACGCCCGAATGCTTGCCAGTTCAACCAGACGCTGGGCGTACAGCGGGATGGCGCGTTGACGGAGTACGTCGCAGTGAAGGCCGACCGGCTCTATCGTGCGGAATTGGGCCTGGACGACCTGTGCCTGGTGGAACCATTGACAGTGGGCTTTCACGCAGCGGGACGCGGACGCGTGGCTGCCGGTGACGTGGCAGCGGTGTTCGGATGCGGCGGCGTTGGACTGGGGGCAGTTGCAGGGTGCGCCTTCCGCGGGGCGACAGTGATCGCGGTGGATGTGGATGATGCCAAGCTCGCGACCGCGAAGATGGCCGGCGCGACGCACACGGTTAACACGAGCGTGTCGGATCTGCATACACGGTTGGCGGAGCTGACCGGGGGGCGCGGGCCGGACGTGGTGATCGAGGCCATCGGGCTGCCGCAGACGTTTCGCGCGGCGGTGGAAGAGGTGGCGTTCACTGGGCGCGTGGTCTACATCGGTTATGCGAAGGAGCACGTGGCCTACGACACGAAGCTTTTCGTGCAGAAGGAACTCGACATCATGGGATCGCGCAATGCACAGCCTGAGGATTTTCGGGACGTGATCCGCATGCTGGAGGCGAAGCGATTCCCGGTGGGCGAGGCGGTGACGCATCGGGTGAGCATGGCGGAAGTGCCGGGAGTTCTTGCCGCCTGGGATCGGGAGCCGGCGAAGTTTGGCAAGATCGTGGTGGAAGTGGCGTGATTTAGAGGGACAAAGGAACAAAGGAACAAACGGACAGAGGGACAAGGCCGGCAAAAGAAGAGCCTCTGAATTTTTCAACGGCCCTTTGAAGGTCAGCCACTTCTCACCATGGGTGAGCGAACCGGACGAGCAGGGCGGCGAGCGCCCCTCCGATGAGCGGACCGATGACGGGGATGGGCGCGTAGCTCCAGTTGGAACTTCCCTTCCCCGGAATGGGGAGGATGGCGTGGGCGATGCGCGGGCCGAGATCGCGCGCGGGATTGATGGCGTAGCCGGTGGTGCCGCCAAGCGAGAGGCCGATGCCCCAGACGAGGCTGCCGACGAGCCAGGGACCGATGCCGGCGGCGGGACCCTTCTCCGCGACGCCGGGCGAGAAGATGGCACCCGCAACCAGGACGAGCACAGCTGTCCCGACAACTTCGCTGAAGATATTAAAAAGCGGCGCGTGAATGGCGGGGCCGGTGCAGAAAATGCCAAGCTTGGCGACAGGGTCTGGCGTGCCGCGCCAGTGCGGACCGTAGTGCAAAGCCATGAGCGATGCGCCGCAGAGCCCGCCGAGCAACTGCGCGGACCACAGCCATGGCACTAGCGCGTAGTGGCCGCTGACGACTGCGGCGGCCAGGGTGATGGCGGGGTTCAGCATGGCATCGTGACTGCCGAATCCCTGGGCCACCATCACGCCGCACATCACGGCCAATGCCCATCCAGTGGTGATGACGATCCAGCCGGAGTCGACTGCGTAGGATTTACGCAGCGTGACGCCGGCGCAGACGCCGTTCCCCAAGAGCACCAAAACCAGCGTACCCATAAACTCGCCGAACCACGGTGAATGCATTTGGACTCCTGTGAAAACCGGAATGGCTGATGCCGAAGGTACCACGGGGGGACGTCGATGTCAGAACCAGGTGCTGCGCCGGTACGCGCGGTACTGGTCCCCGAATTTTTCCTCGAGCACCTGCGCCTCCTTGCGAACGCGGTAGATCTGCAACGGGACGAGCACAGCAAAGATGAGCAGGAACCAGGGTTGCGCGGTGAAGATCACGATGCCAAGGATCATGAGACCGCCGAATACATAGACCGGATTGCGTATGCGGGAATAGAGGCCGGTTGTTACCAGAACGGAGGCTTTGGCCTGAACGCTGAATGCGCGGCCGAGCTGGAGCCGGGCAACAATGAGGAGCAACAGCGCCGGGAGCGCGATCGCCACTCCGGCGATGTGCGCGGGAGTCCATGGAATGCTGCGAGCATGCGCGGCAAACACGATGGCAGCGACAAGGACCAGTGCGAGCGTGATGAGGTTGAGCTTCATGTCGATGGTCTTCACATGTTGCCGGCGCAGCGATCCACGCGATGCTCTGCGGCGTCGGAATTGAGCGTTTCACGGATGTGAGTATTCTGCACTGCGGTCGCGGGGTCCGCCAAGGGATTTGGCAGGGCTTTGCGTATGCGGCGGTGGTGGACTGCGGCACGCAGGGAAATCATAATGGGGGTATGACGCTGAAATTAACCACTTCGTATCTTGAGGATTCGCTCGAGATCTTCCGCCATTACAAGCGGATGGGCGAGCGCGCGATGGCGCAGATTGCGGAAGATCAGTTGTTTGCATCGCTCGATGCAGATGCGAACTCCATGGCAATCATCGTGAAGCATCTGGCGGGCAATATGCGATCGCGCTTTACGAATTTCCTGACCGAAGACGGGGAGAAGCCGGACAGAAATCGCGACAGCGAGTTCGAAGGAGCGGCGACGACGCGCGGCGAGTTGATAGGCCAGTGGGAGAACGGTTGGGCGATCGTGTTTGCCGCGCTGGAGCCGCTAACCGACGAAGACATGGACCGCACGGTGACGATCCGCGGCGAAGCGCATTCTGTAATGCAGGCCATGAATCGGCAGGTGGCGCATTATGCGTATCACGTGGGGCAGATCGTGCTGCTGGCCAAGCATGCGGCTGGCCCACGCTGGGAATCGCTCAGCGTTCCACGGGGAAAATCAGAGGAGTTCAACCGGCGCGTGTCTGCGGGAGAAGCGAGCCAGCGGTAACGCGGATCCTCAGTGGCAGGTTTCGAAACGCGACCAGGCGCAGTAGCAAGCCGGGCAGGTTTCCGCTTCATAGGGATTTTCCGAGGTGTAGCCGCAGACCGGGCAGACGCAGAAATCGCGTTCCATGGTGGCCCAGGAATCTTCCAATCCGAGTTCGAGCAGGGCCAGGGCTTCGTTGAACAGACGGGCGTGAGTCTTTTCGGCGGCCAATGCCCAGGTGAAGGCGCGAACGACGGCAATGTCACGGGCTTCGCGGGCGTGCGCCAGGAATACCGGGTACATGGTGTCGACTTCAAGTAACTCCGCTGCCAGTGCGGTGCGGACATTGTGTATGGTGGCGCGGATCTCGGTGGGCCGCGGGAGGAACTCCGTGGATCCGCCGAGTTGGTGAAGGATGCGCCCATGATTCGCGGCGTGAACGCCCTCGGCGCGGGCGGTGGCACGGAACAGGCTGGCGATGCCATGCCAACCCTCGCCATCGGCGACCTCGGCGAAGGTGATATAGCGGGCCCGTGCGGTGCATTCGTTTTCGAACGCGGTGCAGAGATTCTCGACGAGCAACTCGTGCTCAGAAACGACGGCCGGCATGACACACCTCGTGTATGCCTTAGCTTGCGGCCGTCCGCGATGGGGATCTGTGATGGTTGGCACCCAATGTGGGGGCACGTTCCCAGATCGGGAATTGGCGCTGCCCCGTAAGCGCACGCGGCAGGATTCGCGACTGCGTTGGCGAGTCTCAGGGACGAACGAGCCAGGTGCGCGCGGCGTCGATCTGCGACGCATCGAAATATCGCATTTCGGCGTGCGTGAAAGGCTTGGCGGATTGCTCCAGGGTCTGCTGCCACTTCTGCGTGCCGACCATGGCGAGGCGTTCGATGTCGGAGAAGTGCTTGACGTCGAACTTGATCTCCTGCCAGAGGGCGCCGGCCTCCCATCCCGTGAGCTCGGTGGCGTCGAAGAGAATGCGCAGTTTGCCGCGTTCTTTCCGGGCCTGTTCGAACGCGGGAACAAAGCCGGCGTAATCTTCCTTCACCAGTTTTCCGATGGCGCGAACCACGAGGTGATCGCGAGCGGACGCATCCGTAACGATGGGCATGGGAACCCCTCCCGCGGGATTGGATGCAGTGCCGGGCGCGATGTGCTGGATGGACAACGCAGAACGAGCTTGCGAGGCGCGCTCGGCGCGACATTGAAAGCTATTGTGAGAGGCGGATTTCACTTACCTGAACGACGGGAGCGATGTCGGTGAAGTTGGAGATGTCGCCCTGAAGCAGGTCGGCGTTGGGAAGGAACGCGGCGGTGAAGGCCTCGGCCGTTTCGCAGGTGAAGTTGCAGATCGCGGTAAAGGGCGGCAGTTCGCCGCGAGTTCCGCCGATGACGCCAATCTCAACGGAGACGGCCTTGATGGCAGGCCCGAGGGAGCCGATGGCGAGGGGCATATGGGTGTTGAGGTAGTAATCGACGTCGAAGCGTGCGCCGGGCTTCGAGGGATAGAAGATAGAGACGCGGACCATGGAATCACGATACGCGATCGGATGGGCAGGGTTCGGAAAATCGGCGAAGCGTGTTCTGTCGAGACCGTCAGGCAGCAAGAAGAAACGGACAGGCGCGAGCCTGTCCCTTGATTGTGTGGGGAACGCGATGGGTTAGGGCTGCTGAGCGGCGGCCGTTCCCTGCGCGCCTTCGTGGGCCTGTTCCTTCTCAGCCAGAACCTTGTGGGCGTGATCTTCGAGAGCCTGGGCCTCGGGAAGGAAGGTCAGCGCCTTCTGGATTTCGGGATCCCAGTCGGCGTGGACGCGAAGTCCCTGGAGCTGGCCGAACTGGCTGGCGATGAGCGCTTCCTTGATGTTGATCTTCAGCCAGTCGAGATTGTCGGCGACGTCCTTCTCAGTGAAGGGTACGCTCTGGTCTGTCAGGAACTGCTTGAATTCATTGAGCACCGCGTCATCCACCTGGAAGTTGCGGTCGATGGTCCGGTTGGCCAGGTAGTGCGGCGCGAAATGGAAGAAGATGTAGCGATAACCGATCTCATCCTGGAAGCGGTTGGGCTTGGGCATATCGATCTTCTCGTCGGGCGTGATGCCGCCGCCACCGTAGACCGTACGTCCGGAGTCGGTGGTTTTGACTTCGCGATTGGTCTTGTCGGCGGGCTCCGCGCCGGCGTGATTGTAGTAGTAGTCGTAGAGGGAAACGCCGCTGTAATTGCGCTGGATGAGGCGCCCAGACGGCGTGTAGTAGTGATACGTGGTGAGCGCCAGTCCCGTGTTCTCGCTGAGGTTATAAACCGTCTGGACCAGGCCCTTGCCGAACGTGGTTTCGCCAACGATCAGGGCGCGGTCGTGATCCTGCAGGGCGCCGGAGACGATTTCCGCAGCAGATGCGGTATTGCGGTTCACCAGCACCACGATGGGGAAGGTCTTGCCATCGTTGCCGTGCGTGGCGGTGTAGTTCTGATCGGGATAGGCACGGCCGCGCTGGGAGACGATGGTCTGCCCCTTGCTGAGCAGGTGGTCGCAGACTTCGACTGCCTGGCTCAGGAGCCCGCCGGGGTTGCCGCGGAGGTCGAACACCAGGCCCTTGATGTTGCCGAACGAGTTGACCGCGTCGATGACTTCCTGCGCGGTGGTTTCCTGGAACTGGGTGAGGTGGATGTAGCCCAC
>Ga0134128_10007081_pt1 | contig 13553 bp, 11 predicted proteins | sample KB31754_FD_96462 | JGI IMG/M metagenome (GOLD analysis project Ga0134128, IMG submission 96462) | Terrestrial soil microbial communities with excess Nitrogen fertilizer from Kellogg Biological Station, Michigan, USA - KB3-175-4 | ecosystem: Environmental > Terrestrial > Soil > Unclassified ... | reverse complement strand
GGGCCAGTCGAAAATGGAGGACGGGCGTCGGGGCCCTCGCTTTTGCGAAAAGCTTGTGATTTCCCGATATCTAGCATGGTTCCGGACGTAACTCGGTCGTACACTCCCTTTCGGGAACCCTCAGTAACCATACGATTTTTGGTAACACGTCTTACAATGACCCTTGTCCGAAAGACCATCCCTCATATGATCGGCAGACATCGCCGGTCGGATGGCCAACCCGTCGGTGAACCTTCTCACGGAAGATGTTTTCTGGCGGGAAATAAACCGGGAGCTGGAGTCAGCAATCTTATGGCGTTCGGTTTTGGCTTCAACAAACAGAAAGCTCTCAGTGCTGCGGAGAAGTTCGTCCAGCAGGGCAAGCTGCCTAATGCCATTGCTGAGTACGAAAAAGTTCTCAAAGCCGACCCCAAGGAACTCACCGTCTCCAACACCATCGGAGACCTCTACGCTCGTCTCGGACAGGCCGACAAGGCCGTCGAATCTTTCAAGAGCGTTGGCGACGCCTATGCTGCACAGGGCTTCACCGTCAAAGCCATCGCCATGTACAAGAAGCTCACCAAGCTGAAACCCACCTTGGAGAGCGTGCTTCGCCTGGCCGAACTTTATACTCAGCAAGGACTCTTTAATGATGCCCGGGCGCAATATCTGCAAGTGGCGGAAGAATTCCTGCGCTCCGGCGAACTGGAACAGGCAGTAAGAATTTTCCAGAAGACGCTGGAGATGGACCCGGAAAACGTCGCTATGCGCACTCGCCTGGCCGAGGTTTATGTCCGGCTTAACAAGAAGACCGAGGCCTGGCAGCTTTTCGCCGCCGCCGCCGACAGCTTGCGGGCGCGCGGCCAACTGGGGCCCGCCGAAGAAATCCTGAACCGCATGCTCACGCTGGACCCGAGCAACAGTCATGCGCTGCTGCTGCGAGGCCGCAACGCGTTCGATGCCGGCGACATGGCCGGTGCCATCCAGAATCTGGAAAAAGTTGCCGATCTCGACAGCCATCCCGACGGACTGCGCGCGCTGATGCAAGCCTACCTGCAAAGCGGACGCCTGCCGGAAGCTGGAAACCTGGCAGCCAAATTGTGCACTGTCCACAACGACACCGGCGCAATCACCGGCTATGCCGACGCCCTCATGGCTGCCGGACAGCCTGGCGAGGTGTTGAAGGTTTACCAGCAATATTGCGATCGCCTGGTGGCCACGGACTCGGGCAAAGTTCTCGAAAGCCTGCATGCGCTGATCGGCCATATGCGCGAGGATGTGCCCGCACTGGAGATCCTCCTCGATCTTTCGCAAAAGGCCGGCGACACGACTCACATTACCGAACTCTACGAACTACTGGCGCATGCCAGCGTGCAGGGGGGAAACCTCGAGAAAGCTCGCGACTACTATCTGAAGCTTACTCAGATGGAGCCGCAGAACCAGCTGCACACTCGCAACTATGAGCAGGTTCTGGCCAAGCTGGGCGGCGCTTCGTCGAGTTCGCGACTCATCACCCCCGAAGAGGGCGCGGTACTGGTAGAGGAGCTCGAAGCCACCGCACCGTTTATCGACCAGCGGTATGCTGACGAGGTTGCCCTGGCAGTGCGCGCTGCGTTGACCGACGCCGAATTGTTCGTTTCTTACAACATGCCGGCCAAGGCACTGGGGCCGTTGATGTCCGCTTTGCCCAAGGCCCCCCGCGACCTACGGATCAACCAGCGTCTGGCCGCGTTGCACACCCGGGCAGGCCGTTTCAGCGAAGCCGCCGTTTGCTGCCGCAACCTACAACAGCTTTATCACGATGCCGGGCATCCCGACGAAGCCAGCCGCTATAGCGACCTGGCCAGCAAGTACGAAGAACGAACCTCAGTCAAAAAAGTCGCAGTGAGCGGTGCCCTAGCTGCGCCGGCGACTATTGCCGCGGCGAGCCTTCCCTCGACCAGTGCCCCGGCCGCCTTTGATTCTTTCGCTAGTGCTGAGGCGGCGGACGCTCCCGCTTCAATCCCCGAGCCTTCAACTTCGGGAATCTTCTTTCACACCGCGCCATCCTCGACAGTCCCCGAAGCCGCCGAATTCGACGTCAGCTCTGAACCGGCAGTATCTGAAAGCGAAATTGATATCTCTGCCGAGTGGGAGACGCAGGGCTCGGATGAACCGAGAGCCGCTGCGTTGGCCGCGGAAGCCGCCGTTCCAGATTTGGAATCCGACCATGCCCGGGCCGAGAGTATCACCGAAACCATCGAAGAACTTCGCTTCTATCTCGCGCACTCGATGGCTGAACAAGCTCGCGTGGTGTATGACAAGCTGGAAAAGCTGAAGCCCGGAGCGGCCCAGCTGGCGGCGGTTTGGCAGGAGATTGCGGCCGCTGAAGCCCAAGCCGGCCCGAAGCAGCCCGAAGCGGTAGAAGAAGTTTCGGTTGAGGAAACGGACGACGTTCCATCCGCGCCGGAAGTCGAGAGCGCATATCCCGCAACCTCGAAGTCAGCATTTGAGGCCGAATTTGTTCCGGAGCCGAGGCCGACTGCAGCGGAAGAATTCAAGCTGCCGTTCCGTCCGATGGTTCCTGCGCCCGAGCCCGCAGCGGCGGAATACGCCCAGGCTACGGAGGCGCCCGCCGGGGCGTTAGGCGAATTTGTCTCCGACCTGGAAGCATCTTTGGGGGATAGCTTCTTGCCGCCCGCTCCGATGCCACCTGCGCCGCCGGTGCAGACTCGAGCTGCCCGCGAGCCGATCGCCGCAACTTCATCACATGCCGCCGCGGCTGCAGCACCGGCCCCGATTCCGGCTCCCCCTCCGGCCATGGAAGCTGCATCGCCGACTTTCACCTATCAGCCGACCAAGAAGCGGACGCTCGCTCCCGAAGTCGCGCCGGCAACGCCGCAAACTAACGCTGCCAGTGTGGATCTGGCGGACATGTTCGGCGAGTTGAAGCACGAGCTAGAAGAGGACTCCGCCAACACCCAGGAAGATCCCGAGACCCATTACAACCTCGGCGTGGCCTTCCGCGAGATGGGATTGCTCGATGAGGCCATTGGTGAGCTGCAGAAAGTCTGCCAAGCCGTGGATCGCGGTCACACCTTTCCGCAACTGATGCAGACTTATACCTGGCTGGCCCAGTGCTTCCTTGATAAAGGCGTAGCCGAGGCGGCCATCCGGTGGTATGAACGCGCCCTCAAGCTGCCCACCATTGACGAAGAGACCCGTACTGCCCTGAACTACGAACTGGCGTCCTCCTACGAAGCGGCCGGCGACAAGACCAAGGCCCTCAGTTATTTCATGGAGGTCTACGGGAGCAACATTGACTACCGCGATGTCTCCGAGCGCATCAAAGCCCTGAAGTCGTAGAATGCCACAATGGGGTTCTTTCTATGCTCGGGAGCAGGCTCCGGGGAGCACCAACCGGTCGCGTGCACGACCCTTGGGAGCGCGACGTGACCGCCAGCCCCGATTCTTCCGTCGACAAAATGTCCGAGTCCCTGCCGCAGACCGCTTTTCAGCTCTGGTTGCACCGCGTTCTAATACTGCTCTTCGTTTTTTTCTGCGCCACCGTGGGGGTCCTTCTGGTCATCCTGCCGTGGAGGCCGGAGTGGACCGATAATTATTTCCTGCTCGGTTCTCCCGGGCTACGGGCTTTCGTTTCCAACGGATTTGTGCGCGGCCTGTGCAGTGGCCTGGGACTGCTCGATATCTGGATTGGATTTTGGGAAGCCGTTCACTTCCACGACGAAAAACGGCACTGACAGAAAGACCACCTCATCATGAGTGACGACAAGCTCAAGCCTGCGCCTCTGGCGTACGAAAATCCAGCCTTCCTGAACAGTCCGGACGGCCGCGTATTGCGCCTACTCGCCGAATACACTGAACCGCTGTCGCGTTTCCGGCGCGAGCAGATCCAGGACACAGTGGTGTTTTTCGGCTCAGCTCGTTTTCAGGGCAAGGCAGCCGCGCATCGAATTCGCACTGAACTGGAAAAGAGGCCAGATGTGGCGTCCGAGGCCGAACGGAAAAAAGCGCTGGCTTTGGTAGATACCGCGCGCTACTACGAGGACGCGCGCCGAATGGCTTTTCTACTGACCGAATGGTCAATCCAGATTCCAGCCCGCAGGCGTCGCTTTGTGGTAACCACCGGAGGCGGCCCCGGCATCATGGAAGCTGCCAACCTGGGGGCCCAGGAGGCGGGTGGAAAAACCATTGGCCTCAATATCAATCTGCCTTTCGAACAGAATCCGAATCCCCACATTACCCCGTCGCTTAATTTTGAGTTTCACTACTTCTTCATGCGGAAGTTCTGGTTCGCGTATTTGGCCAAGGCACTGGTGATCTTTCCCGGCGGCTTCGGAACTCTGGACGAGCTTTTTGAAATCCTGACCCTGGCCCAGACGCAAAAGCTCGCCAAGAAGATCCTGGTGGTGATTTACGGCAGCGAGTACTGGAAGCGCTTAATCAACTTTGACGCAATGATCGATGCCGGCACCATTAATGCCTCTGATCTTGATTTGTTCCACATGGCAGACTCACCCGAAGCAGGCTTCGAGTATCTGCGCGACGGGTTGACCAAGTACCACCTCGGGCCCCAGCCGAAGGCGCCCGAAGCCGTGCCGGAGATTGCAAAGACCAATCCATAACTAGTCGTCAGTCGTCGGTCTTCAGTCGTCAGGATCGGCGATGAGGGACGATCGCCGACCGACGTGCTTCTGTACTACATCACCGACCGCTCTCAGTTTGATGGTGACGAAACCGCTCGTCGCTCTCGATTGCTCGCAACGATCGCGGAAGCCGCTCGCTGCGGCGTTGACTACATCCAGCTACGCGAGAAAGATCTCTCCCCCCGCGAACTCGAAACCCTGGCCCGGGCGGCAGTCCAGCGTCTGAGAACCGAGAACCAGAAACTGAAAACTGCGCTTCTAATAAACTCCCGCACCGACATCGCCCTGTCCTGCGGAGCACAGGGCATCCATCTACGCTCGAATGACATTTCTCCATCCGAAGTAAAAAAAGGATGGACTGACGGTGGAACCCCGGCCCAGCTGATTATCGGCGCGTCCTGTCACACTCGAGTCGAAGTCGCCCGCGCCGCACAAGAAGGCGCAGACTTCGCCGTCTTCGGACCAGTCTTTGAAAAGGAAAGGGGACACACGCGCCCCGCCGGTCTCGAAGCGCTGCGAGAAGCGTGCCGGGAAAAGATTCCCGTCCTCGGGTTGGGCGGCATCACGCTAGAAAAGGCGGAGGTGTGCATCCAGGCAGGTGCGGCGGGGATCGCGGCGATCCGCTTGTTCCAACAGAATGAAATGTCTGAAGCGGTAGCCGCGCTACGCCGAATAGGATGAAGAAGCGGCAGTCGGTCGCCAGCCCTAAGGCCCAGGGATTGGCCAACGACTAACCACCAACGATTGCCTTCAACTCTTAATCGTCTTCGATTCCTCGTCCCAGGTCACTGCGCTCTTGCGGAAGTACGACTGGTTCGACATATGGCAGGCCAGGGCTGCGTGATGGCCGAACACGACGTCCTCCACAACCGGCTTCCGCGTTTTTACCGCTTGGAAGTAGTTCCAGAGATGCGGTTTTTCCTCGTCCCAGGAAACGCTGCGGTAAGTGGTGCCTTCGAACGCCGCTTCCTTGCCCGGCACGGCGTCATGCTCCTGATGCCATTTCTTGAAATATCCTTCCCTCATGGCACGGGGAAAGCCCGACGCGTAATAGCTGGGACCGGTGTCCACGCCCGCCTGTGGAGTGTAGGTAAGGCTGAACTCGGTCAGTTCCAGGATGCCCTTCGAGCCCTGAAAGCGATACGTTTCAGGAGTCTCCGTTCCCAGGCTGAGCCGCATATACACGGGAACGTCGCCGTACTTGAAGAGCGTGCAGTGCACATCCGGCATGTTCCGGCCATCCTTCCAGCGCAGAATCCCGCCCATGGCCATGGCTTGCTTGGGCGCCTCGTTGATGCCCAGTACGTATTGCATCCCGCTCACCAGGTGGACCAGCAGATCGCCTGCCACGCCGGTGCCGTATTCCTTCCAGCAGCGCCAGCGGGCAAAGATCAGAGGATCGAAGTCCCGCTTGGGCACGGTTCCCTGCCAAGTGTCCCAGTCGAGCGTTTGCGGAGAAAGATCGGTCGGCGGCGGATACTCCCAGGCTCCAGTAGGATCGTTGCGGCCAGCGAACCCTCCACCAGCATCAGATCGCCAAGCACTCCCTGTGCCACCAGTTCTTTCGCCTTGGCGCAAATCACCGAACTGACGCGCTGCGAGCCCACTTGAACGATGCGCCCGTTCTTTTGCGCGGCCGCCACCATCTCCACACCTTCTGCTCCGGTGTGGGACATCGGTTTTTCAATGTAGATGTCCTTGCCCGCGCTGACCGCATCCACCACGACCTGCTTGTGCCAGTGGTCAGGCACGGCGGCCACGATGCAATCAATCTCCTTGTTCTCCAGCAATTCGTGGTAGCGCCGCGTCGTGGGCAGATTTGGACCGACAATCTCCTTGGCCAGGGTGTGACGTCCATCGTAAAGATCGCAGGCCGCCACGCATTGCACTCCCGGCAGCTCAATCGAATTGGCCAGCAAGCCTGACCCCTGCATGCCGATGCCGATCATGCCGAAGCGCACCCGATCGCTGGGCGCCACGGTTTGCGGCAAGGCCCAGAGCGGGTCTGGATCCAGGAGAATTGTTTTCAGCCCCAGCGACGCGCCCGCCGCGGCCGCACCGAGTCCAATGAATTCACGACGCGAGAAACGGTTCCTGGTCATCAAGCCTCCTAATTAGTCGTCAGTCGTCAGTCTTCAGCTAATCCCGACGACTGACGGCCGAGGACTGTTATCTCTTGAGCATCTTAATGGCAACTTCTTTAAAAAATACAACGTCACTCTCACTGTGATTCTGCAAGCCGATGTAGCCTTCGTGCGGACGCGGCCCGCGCTCCGGCTCGAACTGAAATTTCTTCGCGGGCACCGGGTCGCCCTCGGTAAATTCCGTCACCTTCACGCCGTTCACGACCACCGTGGTGTGCGGCCCGTCCAGCGCGATCTCCATGGTGTTCCACTCCGGCCCGGGTTTGCCGGGACGGGCGAGCGGCTTGGTCAGCGAATACAGAGTGCCGGTGACATGATATTCATCTTCTTTGGATTTTTCAGGCTGGTTGTCGATCTGCACTTCGTAGCCGTAGTGCACCGGCATCCAGGCCTCTCGGGGCTCGATCGGAATGCGAATGTAAACTCCCGAGTTGTCGTTCTCATCGCGCATTTTAAATACGACGCGGATCACGCAATCTCCCAGAGTGCCGCCCGTCCAATAGAGGAGGCCCATCCCGCCGTGGGTACGGATCAGCCCGTCTTCGACGGTCATTTCGCCGAGGCCGACGTGTTTCCAACCCACCAGGTCCTTGCCATCAAACAACTGTTTCCATTCTCCCGACTGCGCCCGCGCGAGGGGAACAACCGTCGCCACAAGCAAAACTGTAACCAGAGTGATCAATGCCGGACGAAACCGCATAGCTCCCCCTTTCGAGGCGGGAGAAATATAACACCAAACGGCTGTGCTGAAAGCAGGAGGTAAGTCCTTTTGTCTGAGCGCCTGCGGGCCCGGCGCAGGACTACTGGCGCCCGAACCCGCCAGTTACCGACGGTCATTTTTGCTCGAAGCAAAGCGCAGGAATCTGGCATCAAAACAGCTATAATGTTTGTGAATCGCTCAGGGAATAATTTCTCTTCCAAAGAAGAACAAATCCGATGTCCATGAAGACGAAAATCGCAATTGTAGTTTCCTCCGCTGCTGTTCTCCTGTTCATGTATGTGGGCGGATTGGACGGTGTTCGCGCCTCCAACAATGATGGCTCCTACCGGCAATTACAGGTTTATAGCGAAGTGCTTTCGCGGGTGCGCAGCGAGTATGTCGAAGAACCCAACATCCCGCTGGTGACCGACGGCGCCTTGCACGGCCTGCTCGAGTCGCTGGACTCAAACTCCAGCTACCTGACCGCTGCCGAGTTCAAGGAGTACAAAGCTAACCAGACCGAAGCCAAAGGTGAGATCGGGGCAGCCGTCTCGAAACGCTTTGGCTACGCAGCGGTCATCTCGGTGATCCCGGGCGGTCCCGCGGACAAGGCCGGCATCCAGGCCAGCGATATTTTCGAAGCCATTGAAAGCAAGAGCACGCGCGAGATGTCGCTCGCCGAAATCCACAATCTGCTGCTGGGCCAACCGGGTTCGAACCTGAATGTATCGGTCGTCCGGGCCCGCCGCGCCGAGCCGCAGAAGATGGTCATTACGCGCGATGTGGTCACCGTGCCGCCGGTCACGGACAAAATTGTGGACGACGGTATCGGCTACATCCAGGTGGATGCACTCAACAAAGGTAAGGCACAGGAAGTCGCCGCCAAAGTGCGGGCGCTGCAAAAGTCGGGAGCCAAAAAGCTGATTCTCGATCTGCGCAATTGCGCCGAGGGAGACGAATCGGAAGGCATCGCGGTTGCCAACTTGTTCCTCAACCATGGCACCATTACGTACTTGCAGGGCCAGAAGTATCCGCGTGAGGCTTTTAACGCCGACGCCTCGAAAGCGATCACCAACCTGCCCCTGGTCGTGCTGGTGAACAAGGGCACCGCCGGCCCGGCTGAAGTCGTAGCCGCCGCTGTGCTCGAAAATGCGCGGGGAGACGTTGTGGGCGACAAGACCTTCGGTGATGGCTCGATCCAGAAAACAATCCAGCTTCCCGATGGGTCAGCGCTGATTCTGTCGGTTGCCAAGTACTATTCCCCCAGCGGCAAGGCCATCCAGGACAGTGCGGTAACCCCGAACATCGTAATCGCTGACAGTGACGATGACGCAGCCCTGCCCGACGATGACGACAATGCGACTCCGGCAGAGGAAGACAAGAAGCAGCCTCCGCAGCAGGACGAACAGCTGCACAAGGCGATTCAGGTGCTGAAAAGCAAAACGAGTTAGTCGCCGGTCGGTAAGGTTAGCCGGTGGTCTTGATCGCGCGTCCTTGGACGCGCGATTTCTTTTGGTAGTCAACGCCGCGTTCCCCAAAACCAATTCCGGTGTTGAGTGCCCCGCCCCAGCACACATCTTCCCGCAGTGCCGACCTCTTTTCTTCTTGTTACGCGCCCGGAGATGTGGACAACCCCACTTCTCGCAAAACGCGAGCAATGGGGCACCCGGCACCCTGGTACCCTCAGGACTAGTGGCAGGGGTTGAAGATGTGGAACGGATTGGGTTTCACAACAGGCCTCGTCGAAATAAAGCCTTGAGCCCACTCATTGGAATTCCAAGGCAGTGCTCTGTCCCGACCCTGCTTTTTGAGAGATCAAGGCTTGTCGCTCAAAGAAGACGGCGAAGGGTCCGCCCTTGAGCGCTTCGACAATGACTCGTCCGCGCAAATCGCCATTGCTGGACAGTTCGAAGCCGAGGATCTGTGCCACGGTGGGAACAATGTCAGCGTTGCTGACTGGTGAGAAATCAACAAAATGGCTCTTGAAGTCCGGCCCGATGGCCGCAATGTTCTTGAACGTGTTGTCACGTACCAGGCTGCCGTGCATGCCCTGGCCTTGCTGCAGAGCGGAGTCCGCGATCTGCACCGCGGTCTGCAGCGCGTTGTTCGGATCGGTGGCAAAGGTCTTGAACGCCAGCGCAATGGTTGGCGTCGGCAGACCGGTGGCGCCGACCAGGTTGATGGAACTGAGGGGCAGTGTGCCCGGAAGCCGGCCGAAGCTGTCGTCCAGGAACATGCCGCCGACGTAATCCTGTTTCGCCAGGAAGGCGATGATCTTCTTCGCGGTGTTGACGTCGTGGTCCGGAACGTAAATCAGGTCTGAACCGCCGTTGGCCGCGATTATTACTTTGGCATCCGTGTTGTCCAGAATGTTTCCCGAGCCACCGATCAGCCGTTTTTTCGACCCTGGAAAGACGCCGACCCCGACATCCCCATCCCGAAAGAAGGCAAGGCGGAGTACGCAAAGCTGTAGTGGCTGGCAGAAAGAATCGAGGTGCCTCCCTGGGGTTTGCGCGCGGTGCGGCACGGGACAGCCATTCTATGGTTTCTGGTTGATCATAAGGTGTGCATATGGCGTTCCTGCAAACATGATCCAGCTACCCGTATCCTTTGGCTTATCTGGCAACCCCGTTCACTTTGGGATCAAATGGCCAAATAATCGCCCAGTGCGGGGTTCCTTGAACGGAGTGCCGCCTGTCGCCCATGGATCGGTGGCGCTCTGGCTGGTTCCCCCCGTCAACATGTAGAGGATGCCTGGCTTTCTATTTGTGGGCTTTGGCTTGTGAGCAATCAAATCGGTGAGCCATTGCATGGCAGGTTCGTCGAGGCACATATCGTCGCCCTCCACACCGGGATTCCCTGGAAAACACGTCCAGCCGTTGTTACCTTCGCGAAGAGTCGTCATACTCCCGTTGGCGACGAACTCGACGATCTTGCATTTTTCGCAATCTCATAAGGGCCTCCTGTCATGGCACGCCTGAGCTTAGCTTCAGTCTCTTCACGCGTTTGGGCGGATGCAGTCACGAGAACAGCGAAGGCTGCGCCCGCGAGGAGCACAGCGCACAAGCCAAAACACCAGTGTCGATTCATAGTTAAGCCTCCTGGAAATTAATGCATTGGCGAGAACCCATCGGGCTATGGTCCTTTTCTCAGGTTAACTAAGGCAACTGCAACTCGAGAGAGTACAATTCGCGGCTGCCCATGTCGCGCATGATCAGGACTGAACCGTCGGGAGCCACGCCGTTCCAGGGTGCGCCCGAGTCAGGCATGGAAACGCGTGGAACCCCTTTTAGAGTGACGGCTCGTTCTTTCTTCCTGTTCAGCACAGCCACACGGTCAATTTCAGGACCTTCGATCCCTATGTCTTCGAAATACACATACTTGCTATCGGGACTCCAGTTGGGATAATTCAGGATGTTTCCAGTAGCCAACTCCAACCATTTCCCGGTGCTCAGTTCCAGAAGCATTACCTTCTTTGTGTCCGCTGAGAAGGCCGAGATGTAGCGGCCATCAGGTGACCAGCGCGGCCCCAGCATCCCCGCACTGCCCGCGAGGCTCGAGAACTTCCGGGTCTGTAAATCGAACTGCACAATGGAGAAGTCTTCCTGATTTGCACTCACGAGTCCGGGGGGATACCGAGCCATAATCACCGATTTCCCATCCGGTGACCATTGCGGATCATCCTCCCAATCCGGGTCATTGGGCTGGATTTCTTCCGTCGTACCACCGTCAGCGGAGACGAGACGAACTCCTGGGTTTCTTCCGGGAAGCTGGCATACGAACGCGATGCGTCTTCCGTCGGGGGACCAACGGGGCATGGAGGCGTCCATCGGGGCCGAGGTCAACTGCAGCTTTTGGCTGCCATCGGTGCGGCTGCGCCAGAGGAAGCCCTCCGGATAGCTCGCGTATGTCATCCATTGGCCGTCTTGCGAGAAATCAATTTCTCCGCCCGCAAGACCATTCAGAAAGGGAACGAACTGACGGGATTTGAAATCGAATCGCTGCAACTCCGCCCTTTGCTGTTCGCCGATGACAAAAAGACGGTTGCCGCTGAGGGCCGGAGTGGGACTGCTGTAGCCAAGCGGGCCCGTGGTGATCGGCAAGGGGTCCGCATTGTTCTTGTGAAGTCCGCTGTTTTCCCGAAGACTCCAAATGTCGCCACGGCCATTGTGAAGACTCGTAAAAAAATAATAGCGGCCATCTGCGCTCCATCTCCCACAACACTCGCCCGGGTCCTGATGGAATGCCGGGGAGAGCAGTGGATGCAGGCCCTTACCGTCGGTGCCCACTTCCCAGAGACTGAACGATTGGACGGTTGGCGAGCGCATCGTAAACCGGAGATGGCTTGCGTCCGGAGAAAACTGCAAATCGACGGATGCTCCTACGATCGTGATCAGCTCACGCGATTGCGATCCGTCCCACTTAGCCATATAGATCTTATGGCCCCGTGCATAAGCCAGTTGCTGTCCATCGCGAGACCAGGCGGCGGCATTAGTCAGGAAGTCCCCCACGCGGCGTGGCGATCCCGCGGGCACGGGGACAATCCAGACCGGAGCTTCGCCATAGCTGAGGAAAGACTCCTCCCCGCTAGAAGAGTCCACCAGAAGCTCCGATCGGGTTGGCGAGACGTCGAGCAGGTAGACATTCGCGAACGGCGTGGGTATCTGGCTGATCTCGCCGCCATTAGCCGAAACCTGGCTCAGCACACCTCGCTCGTTGATCATTTCGACGAAATAAACCCTGGGCCCGTCGGTCACCACATTCTGTTTCGGCCGGTTGTCGCTGGTCAGTTGTGCCGCCGAGAGTACCCGCGGAGACGGCAGTGGGGCTCGAAACCACAGAAGCGCGATGGTTACTACGACAGCAACCGCGAACAGAGCACCTGCGCCGGCGTAAATTTGTTTGCTCGATACCGGTTGAGCTGCCGGAACTGCTGTCGCCGATCGGCCGGAATCGGTCTCACGCTTCAGCCGCTTCAAGTCCGAACGCATATCGGCAGCGCTCTGGTAGCGGAGATCGAGATCCTTTTCGAGAGCTTTGTTGATGATACGCTCCAGCTCCGACGGCAGCTCTGGATTGATACGAACCGGTGGAGTGGCATGCTTGTTCAGAATCGAATTGAAAACTGCAGCTGTCGTGTCTCCCCGGAATGGCAGTGTCCCTGTTGCCATCTCATAGAGCACCGCGCCGAAGGAGAAAAGGTCGCTACGAGCGTCGAGTTCCTTGCCCAGCGCCTGCTCAGGCGACATGTAGGCAACTGTTCCCATTGCGCTGCCGGGACTCGTCAGTTGCTCGTTGCTGACGGTGCCAGCCGCTGTGGCCCCTGCCCCCGATGTCATTGATGGAGTCAACTTCGCCAGCCCAAAGTCGAGGATCTTCGCATGTCCACGCCGCGTCACGAAAACGTTGGCGGGCTTGATGTCGCGATGCACGATGCCCCCGTTATGGGCCGCGTCCAGCGCATCAGCAATCTGGATTGCGAGGTCGAGCAGAGGTTCGATCTCCATCGGCCGCCCGGCAATGCGGTACTTAAGCATTACCCCGTCGAGAAACTCCATGGCGATGAAGGATTGATCCTCATGCTTGCCAATTTCATAAATGGTGCAGATGTTTGGATGGTTCAACGCTGAGGCCGCGCGCGCTTCACGGCGAAAGCGTTCCAGTGCGTGCGGATCATTGGCGACCGCAGGTGGGAGGAATTTGAGGGCGGCAAATCGGCCAAGCTCGATATCCTCCGCCTTGTACACGACGCCCATACCGCCGCCCCCAATCTTTTCGAGAATGCGGTAGTGCGAGATGGTCTGCCCGATCATTGGGCTGAAATCTTAGGATCAAGGCACGGCCAAGTCAATGAATGCGGAGGAGTTCGCGGTGTATCAGCAAGTCAATTGGCGAAAAATCACGTGGCTGTTGAAAAACCCCCTCTTTTGAAAAAACTGTCCCGGTCGAGGGATAGAAAATTGGCGACGATCACGGGAGAGACGGTAAGCGCACAGACGGTATCGAAGCTGACGCGGGATTTGGATGAGGCGGTGCGACAGTTTCATCAGGCGCGATTGGATGACGACTACGTCTATGTTTTTC
>Ga0134128_10007079_pt1 | contig 13555 bp, 14 predicted proteins | sample KB31754_FD_96462 | JGI IMG/M metagenome (GOLD analysis project Ga0134128, IMG submission 96462) | Terrestrial soil microbial communities with excess Nitrogen fertilizer from Kellogg Biological Station, Michigan, USA - KB3-175-4 | ecosystem: Environmental > Terrestrial > Soil > Unclassified ... | reverse complement strand
GTCCGGCGGTTCCTTCATCTACGTGCCGCCGGGCGTGCACGTGGACATCCCGCTGCAGGCCTATGTCCCGATCAACACCGAGAACATGGGCCAGTTCGAGCGGACCCTGATCATCGCGGACGAGGACTCGTACGTGCACTACGTCGAGGGCTGCACCGCGCCGATCTACTCCTCGGACTCGCTGCACTCCGCGGTCGTCGAGATCGTGGTGAAGAAGAACGCGCGGGTGCGGTACACGACGATCCAGAACTGGTCGAACAACGTGTACAACCTGGTCACCAAGCGTGCGGCGGCGCACGAGGGCGCGACCATGGAGTGGATCGACGGCAACCTCGGCTCCAAGGTCACCATGAAGTACCCGGCGGTCTGGCTGCTCGGCGAGCACGCGAAGGGCGAGACCCTGTCGATCGCGTTCGCCGGCGAGGGCCAGCACCAGGACGCGGGCTCGAAGATGGTGCACGCCGCGCCGTACACCTCGTCGACGATCATCTCCAAGTCGGTGGCCCGCGGCGGCGGCCGTACCTCGTACCGCGGCCTGGTCCAGATCCAGGACGGCGCGCACCACTCGAAGTCCAACGTGAAGTGCGACGCGCTGCTGGTGGACACGATCAGCCGGTCCGACACGTACCCGTACGTGGACGTGCGCGAGGACGACGTGCAGATGGGTCACGAGGCCACGGTCTCGAAGGTCTCCGAGGACCAGCTGTTCTACCTGATGAGCCGCGGCCTGACCGAGGACGAGGCGATGGCGATGATCGTGCGCGGCTTCGTCGAGCCGATCGCCCGCGAGCTGCCGATGGAGTACGCGCTCGAACTCAACCGGCTGATCGAGATGCAGATGGAAGGCGCGGTCGGCTGAGGTCCGACGGCGCGGGGTTGGGCGTGGCAGAGCTTCGAGGCGAGAACGAAAGACGACGGATGGCTGAGATGAATAGCGGTGGCGCGGTCAATCGCGGCGCGACCACCGCGGCGGCGGTCACGGTGGCCGCTCCAGGCGCGGGTGTGCCGCTAGCCGGCCCAGGCACCGGCAAGACCCACTCTGAGGTGCTGACCTCGCGCGGCGAGCGGTTCACCTCCTTCGACCCGGCCGCCTTCCCGGCGATCACCGGTCGCGAGGAGGACTGGCGATTCACGCCGCTGGCGCGGCTGCGCGGCCTGCACGAGGACGGCACGAGCGACGACGGCAGCGCCAAGGTCACCTGGGAACTGCCGGAGGGTTCGAGCAGCGAGCAGGTCGGCCCGGACGACCCGCGAGCGGCTAAGGCCGGAGCGCCGATGGACCTCGCGGCCGCGTACGCGCACCAGAAGGCTGACAAGGTCACCATCGTCACGGTCGCCAAGGAGACCAAGCTCGCCGAGCCGCTGCGGGCCAACATCCACGCCGAGGGCGGCACCGCCTTCTCTCACCTGGTCTTCGACATCAAGCCGTTCGCCGAGGCCGTCATCGTGCTCGACCACACCGGCACCGGCACACGGTCGGCCAACGTGGACCTGCTCATCGGCGACGGCGCGAAGGTCACCTTCGTCTCCGTCCAGGACTGGGACCGCGACGCCGTGCACCTGGCGCAGCAGAACGCGCTGCTCGGCCGGGACGCGACCTTCAAGTCCGTGAACGTGACCTTCGGCGGCGATCTGGTCCGGATCGTTCCGCGGGTGCGGTACGCCGCCCAGGGCGGAGACGCTGAATTGCTCGGCTTGTACTTCGCCGACGACGGCCAGCACCTGGAGCATCGCCTCTTCGTGGACCATTCGGTGCCCAACTGCCGCTCGCGCGTGACGTACAAGGGCGCGTTGCAGGGCACTGACGCGCACACGGTATGGATCGGCGACGTGCTGATTCGGGCGGCTGCCGAGGGCACCGACACCTATGAGCTGAACCGCAACCTGGTGCTCACCGACGGCGCGCGCGCCGACTCGGTGCCGAACCTGGAGATCGAGACCGGCGAGATCATCGGAGCCGGGCACGCTTCCGCCACCGGCCGCTTCGACGACGAGCAGCTGTTCTACCTGCAGGCCCGCGGCATCCCGGAGGACGAGGCGCGCCGGCTGGTGGTGCGCGGCTTCTTCGCGGACGTGATCTCGCAGATCGGCATCTCCGATGTCGAGGAGCGGCTGATGGAGAAGGTCGAGGCGGAGCTCGCCCGGACCCTCAGTGCCCCAGCGGCAGGGGCGATCGCATGAGCCGTGAGCCCGTGTGGCACCCGATCGGCACGGTGTCCGACTTCGAGGAGGACAAGCCCGAGGCGGTGGACGTCGACGGCACCCCGGTCGCCGTCGTGCGCACCAGCGAGGGCAAGGTCCACGCCATACACGACGTCTGCTCGCACGCGAACGTCGCGCTGTCCGAGGGCGAGGTCGTGGACGGCGAGATCGAGTGCTGGCTGCACGGCTCAACCTTCTCGCTGGCCACCGGCAAGCCGACCTGCCTGCCCGCCGTGGAGCCGGTCCCCGTATACCCCGTCAAGATCGAAGGCGATGACGTGTACGTCGCCGTCAATGTGGAGCTTTGATAACCGATGGCCACTCTGGAAATCCGCGACCTGCACGTCTCCGTCGACGCCGAAGGCGGCCCGAAGGAAATCCTGCGAGGTGTCGACCTGACCGTGAAGCAGGGCGAGACCCACGCGATCATGGGCCCGAACGGCTCCGGCAAGTCCACCCTCGCCTACTCGATCGCCGGGCACCCCAAGTATCAGATCACCTCCGGGCAGGTGCTGCTCGACGGCGAGGACGTGCTGTCCATGACCGTCGACGAGCGGGCCCGCGCTGGGATTTTCCTGGCGATGCAGTACCCGGTGGAAGTGCCGGGTGTCTCGGTGTCGAACTTCCTGCGCACCGCGGCCACCGCGATCCGCGGCGAGGCGCCGAAGCTGCGCACCTGGGTCAAGGAAGTCAACTCCGCCATGGAGCGGCTTCAGGTGGACTCGGCGTTCTCCGAGCGCTCGGTCAACGAGGGCTTCTCCGGCGGCGAGAAGAAGCGGCACGAGATCCTTCAGCTGGAGCTGCTGCGCCCGAAGATCGCGCTGCTCGACGAGACCGACTCAGGGCTCGACGTTGACGCGCTGCGTGTCGTCTCCGAGGGCATCAACCGGGTGCGTGAGACCGGCGAGGTTGGCACCCTGCTGATCACCCACTACACGCGGATCCTGCGGTACATCAAGCCGGACTTCGTGCACGTATTCGCGGGTGGCCGGATCGTTGAGTCCGGCGGCGCGGAGCTGGCCGAAGTGCTGGAGGCCGAGGGCTACGAGAAGTACACAGGCGTCAAGGAGGCGGCATGACGACCTTCGACGTGGAGCTAGTGCGCAAGGACTTCCCGATCCTGGAGCGCCGCGTCCAGGACGGCCAGCCGTTGGTGTACCTCGACTCGGCGGCCTCCTCGCAGAAGCCGCGCCAGGTCATCGACGCGATGTCCGAGTACTACGAGCATCACCACGCCAACGTGCACCGCGGCGTGCACACCTTGGCCGAGGAGGCCACCGCGCTCTACGAGGGCGCGCGGGACAAGGTCGCCCGGTTCATCAACGCTGACCGCCGCGAGGTGATCTTCACCAAGAACTCCTCCGAGGCGCTGAACCTCGTCGCGAACGTGCTCGGCTGGGCCGGCGAGACCTACGGCATCAGTCGCGGCGACCGCGTCGTGATCACGCAGATGGAGCACCACTCCAACATCGTGCCCTGGCAGATGACCGCCGCGCGCACCGGCGCCGAGCTGGCCTGGCTGGGCCTGACCGACGGCGGCCGGCTCGACCTGTCGAACCTCGACGAGGTGGTCAACGAGCGCACCAAGGTCGTCGCCGTGGTGCACGTCTCCAACATCCTCGGCACGCTTAACCCGATCGACGCGATCGTGCGCCGCGCTCACGAGGTCGGCGCGCTGGTCGTGGTCGACGCCTCGCAGTCCGCCCCGCACCTGCCGCTGGACGTGCGCGAACTGGGCGCCGACTTCGTCGCGTTCACCGGCCACAAGATGCTCGGCCCGACCGGCATCGGCGTGCTGTGGGGCCGCGCGGAGCTGCTGGAGGAGCTGCCCCCGTTCCTCGGCGGCGGCGAGATGGTCGAGACCGTCTCCATGGAGACGACCACCTACGCCCCGATCCCGCACAAGTACGAAGCTGGCACGCCGCCGATCGCCGAGGCGGTCGGGCTCGGCGCGGCCGTGGACTACCTCAGCGCGCTCGGCATGCAGAACGTCGCCGCGTACGAGCACGAACTCCTCACGTACGCGATCGATCGGCTCAAGCAGGTCGAGGGCCTGAAGATTATCGGACCTGACACGGCGGAGGACCGCGGGGCGGCGATTTCGTTCACGCTCGAATCGCCCGCCCTCGGCGCAATCCACCCGCACGATGTCGGCCAAGTCCTCGACGAGCAGGGCATCGCGGTGCGCGTTGGACAGCACTGTGCTCGGCCGGTGTGTGTGCGGTACGGCGTCCCGGCGACCACACGCGCTTCGTTCTCCGTGTACAACACGAAGGCGGACGTTGACGCGCTCGTGGAAGGTCTGGAGCACGTCAAGCGTTTCTTCGGAGCGTGATGACAGATGCAGCTTGAGTCGATGTACCAGGAGATCATCCTGGACCATTACCGCAACCCACATCACAAGGGGCTGCGAGACCAGTACGAGGCCGAGGTTCACCACGTCAACCCGACCTGCGGCGACGAGGTGACCCTGCGGGTGCACCTTTCCGACACCGGGCTCGGCGAGAACGCGGTCATCGAGGACGTGTCGTACGCGTCGCAGGGCTGTTCGATCTCCCAGGCGTCCGCCTCGGTGCTCAGCGACCTGGTGATCGGCAAGAAGGTCGGCGAGGCGCTGGCCATCCACGAGGCGTTTCTGGAACTGATGCAGTCCAAGGGCGAGGCGGCAGGGGACGAGGACGTGCTGGAGGACGCGGTCGCGTTCGCCGGGGTCTCGAAGTTCCCGGCCCGCGTCAAGTGCGCGCTGCTGTCCTGGATGGCGCTCAAGGACGCGGCCGCGCAGGCCCTCGCCACAGGAGGAGATGGAAACCATGGCTGACCTGGCCGCCCTTGACGACGTGACCGAGAATCTCAAGGACGTCGTGGACCCGGAGCTCGGGATCAACGTCGTGGACCTCGGCCTGATCTACGGGCTGACCGTGGACGACTCGAACGTCGCGATCATCGACATGACGCTGACCTCGGCCGCCTGCCCGCTGCAGGACGTGATCGAGGACCAGATCCGCAGCGCGCTGGACGGACTGGTCGACGACTTCCGGGTCAACTGGGTGTGGATGCCGCCGTGGGGCCCGGACAAGATCACCGACGACGGCCGCGAGCAGCTGCGGGCGCTCGGCTTCAACGTCTGAGCGCTCGAGCGTCTGAGCGCTTCATCGTTTGATCTGCGTTATCGCTACCCGGCAGCGGCTGTCAGCGCGGCCGGGTAGCGTCGTTTCATGGTCTACGACTTCCAGATTGTGATCGACTGCGCGGATCCAGGGCGTCTCGCCGAGTTCTGGATACAGGCGCTCGGGTACATAGCGGAACCGCCGCCACCCGGCTTCGACTCCTGGGAAGCCGCGCTGACTGCGTGGAAGATCCCCGAGTCGGACTGGAACACGATGGCCGCGGCGGTGCCTCCAGATTTCAAGTCCGGCGAAGGACGCAGCCCGCGCCCGCGCCTGCTCTTCGCCAAGGTGCCCGAGGCCAAGAGCGGCAAGAACCGGCTGCATCTCGACATCCGCGCCGGCGGCGATCGCTCCACGCCGCCCGACGAGCGCTGGGAGAAGGCGAAGGCGCGGGTCGTGGAGCTGGAGAAGCTGGGCGCGACCAAGGTGCGCGAGATGGACGAGGGAGCGCAGGGCCGCTGGATCGTGATGCAGGATCCGGAAGGCAACGAATTCTGCGTGACGTGATGATGGCGCGGCACCGCCGCGTCCGCGTCCTAGGATGAGGACATGATCAGCTACACCAAGGGGCACGGCACGGAGAACGACTTCGTGATCCTGCCCGACCCGGACGGCGCGCTGGCGCTGGAGCCCGCGTGGGTTGCAGCGCTCTGCGATCGCCGTGCCGGACTCGGCGCGGACGGCGTGCTGCGGGTGGTGGCGACCGCGAAGATGCCAGGTTACGAGGACGACGCCGCGGCGGCGCCATGGTTCATGGACTACCGCAACGGCGACGGATCGATCGCCGAGATGTGCGGCAATGGCGTGCGAGTGTTCGCGCGGTACCTGGTGGATCAGGGCCTTGCCGAGTCGGGGCGCTTCGGCGTGGCTACGCGCGGCGGCATCAAGACTGTGCACGTGCCTGTCGACGGCGGCGATATCACCGTTGATATGGGCGTTCCGACCTGGCCGCAGGAAGCGGCGCGAATCACGTGGGACGGACGGCGCGCCGCGTCCGTGCATGTCGACATGGGGAACCCGCACGCGGTCGTCTTCGTCGACGATGTTACGGAGGCAGGCGCGTTGCTTGAAGCCCCGACCTGGCAGCCGGCCGCGGTCTACCCGAACGGGGTCAACGTCGAGTTCGTGGCCTCGGTCGGCCCTCAGCACATCGCAATGCGCGTATACGAGCGCGGCGTCGGTGAGACCCGCTCCTGTGGCACGGGCGCGTGTGCGGCGATGATCGCGGCAGCGCGTCGAGACGCGTCGCTGCCCGGCACGCCGTACACGGTGGACGTTCCCGGCGGCCGGCTCAGCATCGTCGAACGTGAAGACGGGCGCGTGGAGATGACCGGGCCCGCTGTGCTGGTCGCTGATGGCGAACTGCGCGCCACAGTCGGCGTGCGCGGCTAGGCTGCGATTCGACGGGATTCAACCGCATACGGGGAAGTCAGGCAGGCGGACATGACGAAGCTGTCGGAACTGCTGGAGACGCAAGTCGAGCGCGGACCACTGCCGGGTGCCGTCGCGCTGGTGGCCCGAGGCGGCACGGTCGAGGTGGAGGCCGCCGGATTCTTGGATGTCGAGCGCAGCGCGCCGATGACGCGGGAGACGATCTTCCGCCTCGCTTCGGTTTCCAAGCCAATCACCGCGGCCGGCGTCATGGCGCTGGTTGACGATGGACTGATCGCGCTCGACGACCCGATCGAGCGCTGGCTGCCCGAACTCGCTGAGCCCAGGGTTGTGCGCACACCGGACAGCCCATTGGACGACACGGTTCCGGCCAACCGGCCGATCACCGTCTTCGACCTGCTCACCTTCCGCTCGGGCTGGGGTTTCACCTCGGACTTCATGACGCCGGTGAACCAGGTGATCTACCGGGAGATGGTGCGCGATGGCATGATCCCGCAGGATTACGCCCCGCCGGATCAGTACCTCGCCGCCCTCGCCCGCATCCCATTGCTGGACCAGCCGGGTGAGGGCTGGCAGTACAACATCGGCTCGGAACTGCAATCAGTGCTGATCGCCCGGGCGTCCGGCACGCCGTTGCCTGAGTTCCTGACCGGGCGGCTGTTCGAGCCGCTCGGCATGGCGGACACGGGATTCGCGGTCCCCGCCGCTAAGCGTGACCGTTTCGCGACGCTCTACCGCACCGACCCGGAGACAGGGCAGCTGCACTTGGCCGACCGGCCCGACGGAAAATGGAGCACGGTTCCGGTGTTTCCGTCCGGAGCGGGCGGCATGGTCTCGACCGTGGAGGACTGGTATGCCTTCGCACGCATGCTGCTGAGTGGCGGTACGCAGAATGGTCGCAGGGTGCTGTCGGAGGAGTCGGTCCGGCTGATGACCACGAACCACCTGACCGACCAGCAGCGCGCCGCGAGCGAACTGTTCCTGGAGGGGCAGGGCTGGGGTTTCGGCGGGTCGGTGGACGTGACGAACCGGGACCCGTGGAACGTACCGGGCCGCTATGGCTGGATCGGCGGCTGCGGGACGACGGCGCATGTCGTACCTGCCACCGGATCGGTTGCGATCCTGTTCACGCAGATGTCGATGACGAGCCCGACCCCGCCCCCGATCATGCGCGACTTCTGGCGCTACGCGGCCTCGAGCGACTGATCCGGCGCAGCGCGAGGCGCTGCCTCAAGCCGCGGCTCACACCCCGGTCAGCTCGCTGAGCGAGGCGACGACGTCGACAAGCGCGCCGTTACGGATCAGCGTCACGCCGAGCCGGCTGCCGGCGCGCAGACCCAGCATCAGCTTCTGAAGGTCCTGCGCGGTGTGCACTTGCGTGTCGTTCGCCGAGATCACGACGTCACCGATGCGAATCCCGGCGCGGGCGGCCGGCGAACCGGGCACCACCTCGACCACGCGCAACCCGGTCTCCTGCCCCAGCCGCTCGGCCTGCACCGGCGGCAGCGAGATGGTGGCGCTGCCGAGACCTAGCCAGGCGCGGCGCACTCTGCCGTTCGTCATCAGCTCACTGAGTATGTGCTGGGTCGTGGAATTCATCGGCACCGCAAGGCCGAGCCCGATGCCGGCCACCGCCGTGTTGATCCCGACGACCCGCGCGGAGGCGTCGGCGAGCGCACCGCCGGAGTTGCCCGGGTTCAGCGCCGCGTCCGTCTGGATCACGTCATCGATCACGCGCAGGCCGACCGGCGTGGTCGCCGGAATCGAACGGCCGAGCGCGCTGACGATCCCGGCCGTCACCGAACCGGCGAGCCCGAGCGGATTGCCGACCGCGACCACCAGCTGCCCGACCCGCAGCCGGTCCGCGTCGCCGAGTTCGGCCGCGGCGGCCGGATGAAGCCCGGTGCTCAGCACCGCCAGATCGGAGAGCCGGTCCCGGCCGACCACCTCGAAGACCTGCTCCTGCCCGTCGAAGGTGAACACCGCGCCGCCGTTGACGCCGTCGACCACGTGTGCGCTTGTCACCAGGAAGCCGTCGCGGGTGAACGCCACCGCGGACCCTGCGCCCTCGCCGCGTCCGGATCTCACCACGACGCTGAGCACCGAGGGCCGCAGGGTATCGGCGACGGTCACGACGGCTTTCGAGTAGGCGTCTAGAGCCTCGACGCCGCCGTCTTGGTCGCCGCCCTCGCGAGCGAACGGATCGCGGGCCATCTGTGGCACCTCCGGACGAAGCAGTCTCACACGGCCTAACGCCTGGACTGCTGTCCCTTGCTCCCGCGCGCAGCTGCGAAGGCGTTCGCTGTCAGCGGACGCGCCGGCGGCGACGTCAGTCGACGACGACCGGGTCGCCTATGCGCACGATGCCTGTCCGAGTCGCCGCACCGACCACGGCGAGCCGCAGCGGCTGCTCCTCACGCTGCCCGAGCATCTTGAGCATGCCGAGCGCGGGCGGCAGGTCGGCCTGCTCCATGGTCGTCATCACGCACCGCGTCAGCACGTGCGTGAACGTGAGCTCGACCGCGTCGTCACCGGAACCGATGTGGACGGTGCGCCCGACCCAGGCCTCCTCCTCGAACGGCTCCGACGTGTGCACCACCAGATTTGGTCGGAACCGCCGCGCGTCAGTCGCGATGCCCGGCAACTCTTTCTCGACCCATTCCAACGTCGCCGTGCCGATCAGGCTGACCGGCTCCTCGTCGAAGTGGTTGACCTCGGCCTCCCGCGCGACAGACAGCGTCGGGATCCCGGTCTGCTGCTGGAAGAAGCGGTCCGCAGAGCCGTCTGACACCGGGTACTCGCGCCCGTCCGCATCTACAACCAGCGGCGGTTCGACGGCGTCCGGTTCGGCCGCAGGGTCGACCCGGTAACGCGAGGAAAGGCTCAGCAGCGTCGGGCCCGGAAACCGCCGGAATCTCCGGCTGTTCTTTCCGGAGCCCAGCTTTCCGTCAGCCGAGTCGCGCACCGCCCAAAGCCGGTCACCGCGCAGGCCTCGAGTGTCCACCGCGGCCGCGGACAGCAGTTCGCCGCGTAGCGACTTGACCGGGTAGCGCCAAATCTGCGCTATGACATTCTCGTTCGAGGTCTCCACGCAGGAAGCCTATGTCAGCGCGGCGTACCCGCGCTCAATGGCGGCTCCGAGTGCTTTTACCTCGATCGCCCAGGTGCCGGCGCTCGCCGCCGACTGGACCGGAACCCCGGCCGCGTGCAGCCGCCGGATTTCCGCCGCGACCGATGCGATCGCTTCGCGCTGCGCTCGGACGAAGGCGGCGTCCACGATGGCGCCGTGGCCCGGAACCACCAGCGCGTCTGGGGCGATCAGCGGCAGCGCTCGATCCAGCGTGTCCGCCCACTCCAGCGGGAAGCTGTCCTGCCCGAAGGCCGGCGGTCCCGATTCCTCGACCAGATCCCCGGTGAGCACGATCCCGGCGGCACCGGTTTCGATCAAGATCCACAGGTCGCCGTCGGTATGCCCGCGCCCTAGGAATCGCAGCTCCAGCGCCCGATCGCCGAGATCGATCGACGCGCGCTCCTGGACCAGTTCGGTCGGCGCACGGAATTCGAGCTCTGCCATCCGCTGCGCCCACTCGGGGCCTTGCGCCGCGAGTTGCGCGACCAGAGAAGTCAGCGCGGGATCGTTCGGATCAAGCCGCGCCGGAACCGAGGCGTGGCCCCAGATGCGCGCCGACGGAGTCAACCGGGGCGCCACGAACTCGGCGTTTCCCCAGCAGTGGTCGAAGTGCGCATGCGTGTTGACCACACACCGTACCGGCGCGCTGGTCAGCTGCCGCAGTTGCGCCTTGATCTCGCGCGCCTCGGCCGGCGAGCACCGCGTGTCCACGACGGCGACTCCCGCGGACCCGACGACCGCGGTCACTGTCACATCGCAGGGCTCGAACCGCTTGCGGAACACACCTTCCGCGATCTCGTGCCAGTCGCGCTCAGTCATGCGTCCGATCTTCGCATCTGAGCGCTCGGGGCGCCGCTGCCGCTAACCGCTGATAGTGCCGTAGCCGTCGTTGCCGAGGCCCGTCTGGGTCTGACTGGACCACAGGTGGCCGCTGGTACCGGCGGACGAAACGTCAGCGGCAACGAGCGCGTCCACTTGGTCGCGCGGCAGGTCTCCAGCGTTGGCCAGGTCCCAGGAGTACGCGCCGTGGGCGCTCTGCGTCGCGATCGAGTTCGTGGTCGACGCCCACGGCGCGCCGAGCGCCGTCGCCCCTCCACCGAGGCCGAGTGACGAGCCGCCGAGCGTGCCGTTCTTGTCCGAGTCCAGCACGTTCCCGCTGTTGTAAACCTTCTGGTTGGTCATCTGGAAGTAGGCGTCGGACGGGCTGCTGGTCTGCGGCCCGGCGATGAAGTAGTTGTCGACCACGTCGTGGGTGAAGACGCCGCTGGAATTGCCCGCCGTGTAGCCGCCCTGGTAGCCGTACACGACGTTGTCGATGAACTGGGTGTTCGCCTTGGCCAGCGGGTTTCGGTTGTGGCTGTTGGCGAACACGTCGTGGTACCAGGTGAACGGCCCGGTCTCGGTGTGCGCGCCGAAGCGCTGGCCGATCGGGTCGGCGATGATCGAGTCCTGGACGGTGATGTTCTTGGCGCCGACCGCGTCGATGTCGTCCCAGGAGCCGAATTCCACGGACACATGGTCGAAGATCATGTCGCTGGCGCTGGACAGGCTCAGCGCGGACTTGCCGGTGTTCGGGTCCAGCGTGCCCTGGCGGAACCTGACGTAGCGCACGATGTCGTTGCTGGACTTGGCGAACGAGACCTCGCGGCCCATCAGGCCGATGCCCTGACCGGGCGCGGTGTCGCCCTCGATGGTCAGGTTGCTCTTGACCGAGACCGCGGAGGAGAGCGTGATGTAGCCGTCGACGTCGAAGACGATGATGCGTCCTGACGCGCTGACCGCGTCGCGGAACGAGCCGGGACCCGAGTCGTTCAGGTTCGTCACGTGGTAGGTCGAACCGCCGGAACCACCGGTCGCGCTGGCGCCGAACCCGACCGCGCCGGAGAAGGCGGTGCGCGGCGCGGCGGCAGACGCTGAGACGGTCGCGGCAACCGTCCCGCCGGCTGCGGCCAACGCCGTCGCGATGCTGAACAAAGTCGCCCTGCGGGTGATGCTCGCCACCGGTCTTCACGCTCCCGAAACTGGTGCCCCGACACTGCTTTCGGGACAGAACACGTGCCCTGAATCGCGGGCTGGACCGTAGCTTCGAAATGCCGGATCGACAATGGCGGGCAATCGATTGCCGCGACCGCGCATCGTCTGTGGCCTGCGTTGATGGCGATCGGCGCACGCTGCTGCGTGGTGCAACTTTCGCCTACGAGGAAGGCTCGGGCACCTTCCGGAACGTGCGGCGGTACGCCGAGGGCGAGGTGCCGACGCTGCGGGTGAAGTGGTGGCGGAAGGTGGCGGCATCGGTGAAGCCCACCGCCGCGCCGACCTGTTCGACCTGGGCGTCGGTGCTCTCCAGCAGCGGGCGGGCGGCCGCGATGCGCTGCGAGATGAGCCAGCGCAGGGGAGTGGTTCCGGTCGCGCGGGTGAAGTGTCTGAGGTAGCTGCGCGTCGACATGCGGGCGACGGCGGCGAGGTCAGCGATCGCGATGGGCTCGGCGAGGTGAGCGAGCGCCCAATCAAGCGACCGGGCCACCGCGTCGTCTTCGCCGATCGGGCGGACCGCGGCCTCGATGAACTGCGCCTGACCGCCTTCGCGATGCGGCGGCAGCACGAGGCGGCGCGCGACGGCGTTCGCGATCGTGGAGCCGTGGTCCAAGCGCACCAGGTGCAGGCACAGGTCAAGGCCCGCCGCGCTGCCGGCGCTGGTGAGGACCTTGCCGCCGTCCACGTACAGCACGTCGGGATTGACTTGGACGCTTGGGAACCGCTCGGCGAGCAGCTTCGCGTAACGCCAGTGCGTGGTCGCCTCGCGGCCGTCGAGCAGTCCAGCCGCTGCCAGCGCGAACACTCCGGAGCAGATCGACACCACCCGGGCTCCGCGCTCATACGCCGCGCGCAGAGCCCTGATAAGGCCGGGCGAGATCTCGCCGCGGACATCCGCGACAGCCGGCACGATCACCGTGTCCGCGGCGACGAAGTCGTCCATGCCGCGTTCGGTCACGAGCGTGAATCCGCCGACCGCTCGCAGTGGCGCAGTCGACTCGGCGCACACCCTCAGGTCGTACCACGGCACACCCAGTTCCGGTCGCGGAAGGCCGAATACCTCAACGACGCAACTCAGTTCGAACGGCGACACGCCGTCGAAGGCGTACACGGCCACCGTATGGCGACCGGCGCGCCGTGTGAGGCGTGGCGCCTCGAGATCGACAGGCATGGCGTGATCTTAGCGATAGTTGGCGATCGCGCCACTGGGCTGGTGGGGCGGCGGCCGGAAGCATGAAGTGCGGTAGCGGTCGAGAGAAGGGATTGGGAACAGTGACCACGACAGGAATCGACACGAGGAGCGCGGTGCTGTCTGTCGCGGCGGCTGCGAACGACGCGGCGCTCGCGCACTTCGCAGCGCGGCTCGCCTACGAGACCGACGTCTCCGACGTGCGGGCCGATCTGGAGGCCGGACTGCTCGGCGCGGCATTCGTGCTCGTCGATTCGCGTTCGCGGGAAGCCTGGGATCAGGGCCACATTCCCGGCGCGATCCACCTGCCGACGCGGCAGATCGCGCAGCACGCCGCCGAGCGGTCAATCAGCGAGCTGATTCCCGTCGGCATGCCGTGCGTGACCTACTGCTGGGGACCCGGCTGCAACGGCGCGACGCGAGCAGCCCTGGAACTGGCCC
>Ga0134128_10007078_pt1 | contig 13556 bp, 10 predicted proteins | sample KB31754_FD_96462 | JGI IMG/M metagenome (GOLD analysis project Ga0134128, IMG submission 96462) | Terrestrial soil microbial communities with excess Nitrogen fertilizer from Kellogg Biological Station, Michigan, USA - KB3-175-4 | ecosystem: Environmental > Terrestrial > Soil > Unclassified ... | reverse complement strand
TCGATCACGGGCGCGAACCTCAGCATGGACGGCGGCTGGACTGCTGCTTAGGCTGCGCGGCATGCGCGCCGCTCTTCTCATGGCTGCCCTGCTCGCCTGCTCGTCGTGCAGCGTGATCGAGCAGCCGTCGGGCCTGATCCCGCGCTGGACCACGGCGTGGAAGGAAGTCGCGACCGATGACGATCGCCAACGGCTCGCAGACTGGCGCACGACTTTCGTGGCCGCGCTCGACGATGCGAAGAAGGCCGGATTTTCGGCTGAGATCGCGCGCGAGGGCGTGCTTTTGGAACCGGACGCCGCACTTGGCGCTCCGGCAATTCCCGACGGCATGTTCCGCTGCCGGATCATCAAGATCGGCGCCAAGCCCGAGAGCGGGAGCCGGCATTATGCCAGCAACGCGCCGTTCCTGTGCCGGGTGAAGCCGTTCCGCGGCCTCGACCGGTTCAACAAGTTCGGCGGCCAGCAACGGTATGTCGGCCTGATCTTCCCCGGCGACGCGGTGCGCCAGGTGTTTCTCGGGACGCTCGTCCTCGGCGACGAGACCCGAGCGCTTCAATATGGCTCCGACGAGCTTCGCGACGTCGCGGGTTACGTCGAGCGGATCGGGCCCGGCCGCTGGCGCCTCATCATGCCCAAACCCCATTTCGAATCTCAGCTCGACGTGATGGAGCTGGTCCCAACCTCTAACGGAGCTGCTTCATGAGAAAGCTGTTGTTCCTTGCCGCCGCTGCCCTCCTCGCCGCCACACCCGCGGCCGGTGCGGCGCTGTCGGACGCGATCCATGCGGACATGCCGCGGCTGATGGCGCTCTACCGCGACCTTCACGCTCATCCGGAACTGTCGATGCAGGAAGTGCGGACCCCCGCGCTGCTCGCTCCGCAGATGCGGAAGCTCGGCTTCGACGTGACCGAGCATGTCGGAAAGACCGGCCTCGTCGCGGTGATGAAGAACGGTCCCGGACGGGTGCTCCTGATCCGCGCCGACATGGACGCGCTTCCGGTCAAGGAGCAGACGGGTTTGCCATTCGCGTCGCAGGTCACCGGCACGCTGCCAGACGGCACCGTCACTCCCGTGATGCACGCCTGCGGGCACGACACCCACATTACCACCTGGCTCGCGACCGCCACTCGGCTGGCCGCGATGAAGGACCAATGGTCGGGAACCCTGGTGATGATCCTCCAGCCCGGCGAGGAAGTCGGCATGGGTGCCAAGGCCATGCTCGAGGACGGGCTGTTTACCCGCTTCCCGAAGCCCGACTCGATGTTCGCCTTCCACGATTCCGCGTCGCTCCCCGCGGGCGTGATCGGCGTCACCAAGGGCTACGCGCTCGCCAATACCGACAGCGTGAAGATCGATGTGAGGGGCGTCGGCGGCCACGGCGCGTATCCGCAGAACACCAAGGATCCGATCGTGCTCGCGTCGCGGATCGTCGTCGCGCTGCAAACGCTGGTCAGCCGCGAGAACGATCCCTTGCAGCCGGCCGTCGTCACCGTCGGCATGTTCCATGCCGGCACGAAGCAGAACATCATCCCCGACGATGCGAAGCTCGAGCTGACGGTGCGGAGCTACACGCCGGAAACGCGCAAGCTCCTGCTCGACGGCATTGCCCGGATCGCTCGGGGCGAGGCGATCGCCGCGGGCGTTCCCGATGACCGGATGCCGATCGTGACCGTCAGCGACGCGATGTACACGCCATCGACCTTCAACACCGATGCGCTGTCGACTCACCTCATCTCGCTGTTCCGCCAGCATTTCGGCGATGCGCGCGTGGTCGAGACCAAGCCGATCATGGCCGGCGAGGATTTCGGCCGCTACTGGCTCGCCGACAAAACCAAGCAGAGCACGATCTTCTGGGTCGGCGGCGTTCCGCAGGCCAAGTGGGACGCGGTCAAGGGCGACACCTTGAAGCTGCCGTCGCTGCACAGTCCCTTCTGGGCGCCGGACGCCGAGGCAGTGATTTCGACCGCGACCGAAGCGATGACTGTGGCCGCGCTCGACGTGCTGAAAAAAGGATAAGCGACTTCGCCGCTTTGGCGCCGCGTTCACCACTTCTTTGTAAAGTTTAGCGACACCTGCCGTCATGTCGGTGGAATTGACATTGGCGGGTCGGGGAGGGCCGGCGTGGACGCGCTGATCGCCTTCTGGAGCCATGCGCTCGCCGCGGCGCTGTTCACCGCGCTGATGATCTGGCGCCTCGGCAACGCCGTGCGGCAGCCGTCGCAGCGGCTGCTCGCCGGCGCGTTCGCACTCACCGCCTGCTGGGCATGGCTCACTGCCGTGTCTCCCGCGGAGGCCATCGTCGGCTATGCCGAGAGCGCCCGCAACCTTCTCTGGATCAGCCTGCTCTACAGCCTGTCCACCGCGAGCGAGGACCGGCAGCACGGGCTGAAACTGGTCTATGGCGCGGTCGCCGCGGTGATCGGAATGCAGCTGATCGCCGACACGCTGCAGCTGATCTCGCCGAGCGGTCCGATCGGGCAGACCGGCCTTATCCTCCGGATCACGACCGCCGCCGGCGCGCTGGTGCTCGTCCACAATGTCTACGGCCAAGCGGCGCCCGCGAGCCGATCGCATATCCGCCTTGCGACCATCGGGCTGGCTCTGATCTGGATCTACGATCTCAACCTCTACACGGTCGCCTATCTCGGTTCGGCGACCGCGCGCGGCCTCGCCGAATGGCGCGGCCTCGCCGTGGCGTTCACTGCGCCACTGTTCGCCTTCGCCACGCGGGAGGAGAGCGGATGGCGGATTCGCCTGTCGCGCGCGGCGACCTTCCAGTCGCTCTCGCTGCTGGCGATCTGCGCTTATTTCGCGCTGATGGCGATCGTCGCGACGGCGCTCCGCGGCTCCGGAGTCGACTGGTCAGCCGCGCTGATGATCTGCGTGCTCGCGGTCATGACGGTCGGGGCGATGGTGCTGCTTCCAAGCGCCCGCGCGCGCGGCTGGGCCAAGGTCAAGCTCGCCAAGCATTTGTTCGAGCACCGCTACGACTATCGCACCGAATGGCTGCGCTTCACCGAGACTCTCGGACGCGCGGGTGCCGACGCTCCGCCGTTGACCGAGCGGCTGGTGAAAGCCTTCGCCGACATCGTCGATGCGCCCGGCGGGCTGCTGCTGGTCGGCGACGGCGGCGCGCTCGCGGTCGCGGCAAGCTGGAACTGGCCGGGCAATGTCCCCGCGACCGGACTCCAGGAGTCGCGCGGGCTGTGGAGCGCGATCGAGGCGAGCGGGCGAATCGTCGAGTTCGAAGCGCTTCGGCGAGGCTGGGCGGCCGCCGTCGACAAGGCGCTCCCTTTCCCATCCTGGATGATCGAGGACGAATCCGTCTGGGTCAGCGTTCCGCTGCTCCACCAGCGGCGGCTGGTCGGGATCGTCGTTCTTGCAGCGCCGGACTATCGCCGGGCGCTGGACTGGGAGGATTTCGACCTTCTCCGGACGGCTGGCGGTCAGGCGGCGAGTTCGCTCGCCGAAGCGCTCGGGCAGGAGGCGCTCGCCAATGCCCACCGCTTCGAGGAGTTCAACCGCCGCTTCGCCTTCATCCTCCACGACATCAAGAATCTCGTCAGCCAGCTGTCGCTGCTCTCGCGCAACGCCGAGCGCCACGCCGACAATCCCGAGTTCCGTGCCGACATGGTGGCGACCCTCCAATCTTCGGTCGGCAAGATGAACGAGCTTCTGGCGCGCCTTGCGCCCCACTCGCAGGCACGCGTGCAGCGGCTCGAGGCGCAGCCGCTTCGCCCGATTCTCGGCGGCGCCATCGCGGCCAAGCGGCGCGACCGCGACGTCCAGCTGCTTGGCGATGCAAGCGTGTCGGCCCTGGTCGACGCGACCGCGCTCGAGCAGGCGGTCGGACACCTCATCCAGAACGCGGTCGATGCCAGCAGCGGAACGCCGGTGACGGTACGGGTCGTCGGCGGCGAAGGCGAGGTCACCATCTCGATCGCCGACAAGGGCGTGGGCATGGACGGCGACTTCATCCGCAATCGCCTGTTCCAGCCCTTCGCCTCGACCAAGTCGGGCGGATTCGGGATCGGCGCATTCGAAGCGCGATCGCTGATCCTCGCCATGGGCGGGCAGATCAGCGTCGACAGCCGGCCCGGCCAGGGCACCACCTTCACTATCAGCCTGCCGGCCGCCGAGCCCGCGCGCGAACCCGAACGGAAGATCGCATGAGCGAAGAACAGAAAGTCCTGCTGGTCGTCGAGGATGACGAGGGGCTCCAGCGGCAGCTCAAATGGGCCTACGACGGCTACGAGGTGGTGTGCGCGAGCGACCGGCCGAGCGCCATCGACGCGCTTCGCGCGAACGAGCCGGCGGTGGTTACGCTCGACCTCGGGCTTCCGCCCGACCCGGACGGCACCGAAGAGGGCTTCGCGACCCTGGCCGAGATTCTCCGGCTGAAGCCGGATACGAAGGTGATCGTGGCGACCGGTCATGGAGCCCGCGAAAGCGCCACGCGTGCGATCGCGATGGGCGCCTATGATTTCTACAAGAAGCCGGTCGATATCGACGAACTCGGGCTGATCGTCGCGCGCGCGTTCCACCTGCACGAGATCGAGGACGAGAACCGACGGCTGGAGACCGGGGCGGCTGGAACCGTGCTCGGCTCGATCATCACCGCTGCGCCGGAGATGCTGAAGGTTGCTCGGACTATCGAGCGCGTCTCGACTGCGGATGTCTCGGTCATGCTGCTCGGCGCAAGCGGAACCGGCAAGGAGCTGCTTGCCCGCGCCGTTCACGAGAAGAGCGGGCGCAAGGGCGATTTCATCGCGATCAATTGCGCGGCGATCCCGGAGAACCTGCTCGAGGCCGAGCTGTTCGGCTATGAGCGCGGCGCTTTCACCGGCGCGGTCAAGTCGAACGTCGGCAAGATCGAGCTGGCACAGGGCGGGACATTGTTCCTCGACGAGGTCGGCGACATCCCACTGCCGCTGCAGGTCAAGCTGCTGCGCTTCCTCCAGGAGCGAGTGATCGAGCGGATCGGCGGGCGTCAGACGATCACGGTCGACACGCGGATCGTCTGCGCGACTCACCAGGACCTGGAAGCAATGACCGCCGACGGCCGCTTCCGTGAGGATCTCTATTATCGCCTCGCCGAGATCGTGGTGAAGATCCCGTCGCTTGCGGAGCGGTCGGGCGACGCGGTCCTGCTTGCCCGCCATTTCGTCAACCGCTTCGGGCGCGAACTCAATCCCGGCGTCCAGTCGCTGAGCCCCGACGCGGTCGAAGCGATCGACGCTTATGGCTGGCCGGGCAACGTCCGCGAGCTCGAGAACCGGATCAAGCGCGCGGTGATCATGACCGATGGCAAGAGCGTGACCGCGGCCGACCTCGACCTGCAGACGGCGACCGACGTCGGCCAAGACGTACTGCCGATCAACCTGCGGGCCGCGCGCGAGATCGCCGACCGCAAGGCGATCCGCCAGGCGATGAGCCGCACCGACAACAACATCTCCGGCGCGGCCAAGCTGCTCGGGATCAGCCGGCCGACGCTCTACGACCTATTGAAACAGTATCGGCTGAGCGCTTGAGCCGACGCTTCAGTCCGGCTGAGGCACCGGGCGCCGCTTGGTGCCTGCCAGCTCCTCGGCCATGTATTTGACTTCGGAGGCGAGCGCCCGATCGCTGATCGTCCAGTCGGGATGGAGTGCCCGAAGCTTGGGCGCCACTGCCTGTGCCATTGCATCGCCCTTGAGGCGCGCTCCGCGCGCCGCCGCGACCAGGCGCTGAAGATCGAGCAGATATTCGCGGAAGTCCTGCACGTCCGTGACGTTGGCAACGTCGCCATGGCCCGGGATGTAGACGATATGCCCGGCGTCGCGCATTCCGGCGAAGGCGCTGTCGGTCGCCTGCCATTGGCTGACCGATCCGTCGATCAGGTTGGGCGGGATCTTGCGCCACAGGAGGTCGCCGGTGAACAGCACCTTGGCGTCGGGCACGAAGACCGTGAGGTCGCCGCCGGTGTGGCCGAGGACCGTTCGAACCACGACCTTGCGCGCGCCGAGCCAGACGGTGAAATCCTTGTCGGTCGTGACGTCCGGCAGCGGCAAGGCCGCGATCTGCGCGCGGAATGCCGGCGTGATCTGGGCTCCGAGCAGGTGCACATTCTCGGTCCTGACCCAGCCGCGAACGTTGCGATGGGCGATGATGATCGCGCCCGCGTCGCGCAGCGCCTGGTCACCGCCGGTGTGATCGAGATGGTAATGCGTGTTGACGACGTAACGGATCGGCTTCGGCGTCAGGCGGTGGATCTCAGCGACCAGCGCTCGGGCGGCTGGGAGGTTGAAGAAGCTGTCGACCACCAGCACGCCGTCGTCGCCAATCACGAAGCCGGCGTTCGACCCCGCCTTGTGCTCCGGTCCATCGATCGCCGCATAAACGCCGGGTCCGACCTGCTTCAGGACGAACGGGAGCGTGGGCTGGGCGAAGGCCGCCCCGCCGATGGCGAGCGTGAACCCGAGGATGAGCGAACGGAGGATCATCCCGCCAGATTGTAACGGATCGCGAACGTTCGCAAGCTAGCGCGCGAGCTGCTCCGCCATCTCGGCGACCTCGAGCCAGCGCAGCTCGGCGGCTTCGATGTCGGCGCGGTGGCGCGCGATGCGTTCGGTGAGCTCGGCGAAGCGCTGGGGATCGCAGGTGTAGAGGTCCGGGTCGGAGAGCGCCGCTTCGTCGGCCGCGACCAGCGCCTGCAGCCGTTCGATCTCCTCGGGGAGTCGATCGTAATCGCGCTGGTCCTTGTAGGAGAGTTTCCTGGCTGCTCCCCCTCGGGCGGAGCTGTCGGCTGAGCCGACTGAGGGGGCTGGTGCACTGCCCGTTACTGACCCCCTCCGGCGCTCCGCGCCACCTCCCCCTGAGGGGGAGGAGCGGTGGGCCTCATACCGCTTTCCCACCCAATCCTCGTAGCCGCCGGCGACGATGTCGACCCTGCCCGAGCCGTCGAGCCCGAGCGTAATCGTCACCGTCCGGTCGATGAAGTCGCGGTCGTGGCTGACGATCAGCACCGTGCCGTCGTAATCGGCGATCACCTCCTGCAGCAGGTCGAGCGTCTCAAGGTCGAGGTCGTTGGTCGGCTCGTCGAGCACCAGCAGGTTGGCGGCCCGTGCGAACTCGCGCGCCAGCAGTAGCCGCGAGCGCTCGCCGCCCGATAGCGACCCGATCGGCGCATCGGCGATCGCCGGATCGAACAGGAATTCCTTCAAATAGCCCTTGATGTGCTTCTTATGGCCGCGGACCTCTATCCAGTCGCCGCCGTTGGCGAGCACGTCCTTCACCCGGCGCTGCGGCTCCATCAGCTTGCGCTGCTGGTCGATGACGATGCCGGACAGCGTCTTGGCGAGCGTGACCGTGCCGCTGTCCGGTTCGAGCTCGCCGGTGAGCAGTTTCAGCAGAGTCGTCTTGCCTGCGCCGTTCGGTCCCACGATTCCGATCCGGTCTCCGCGCTGGATGCGCAGGGAGAAATCGCGAATGATCTGCCGCTCGCCGAAGCTTTTCGACACATGCTCGGCGTCGATCACCGTCTTGGAGCGCACGTCGTCCTTGGCGAGCGCGAGCCTGGCAGTTCCCGTCGAGCCGATCATCGCCGCGCGCTGGGCCCGCATTTCGTGCAGCTTCGAAAGGCGCCCCTGGTTGCGGCGGCGGCGCGCGGTGACTCCGCGCTGGAGCCAGTGCAGCTCGATCTTCAGCTTGGCATCGAGCTTCTCGGCGGCGCGCGCTTCCTCTTCATAGACGCGCTCGGTCCACGCCTCGAAGCCGCCGAATCCAATATCGGCGCGCCTTAGCTGGCCGCGATCGAGCCACAGGCAGGTGCGCGTCAGCCGCGTCAGGAAGGTGCGGTCATGGCTGATTACGATGAACGCGCCGGTGAAGCGCTTCAGCCAATCCTCGAGCCACTCGATCGCGCCGAGGTCGAAATGGTTGGTAGGCTCGTCGAGCAGGAGCACGTCGGGGCCGGAGCCGAGTGCGCGTGCAATCGCCGCGCGGCGGCGTTCGCCCCCGCTCGCCGTCATCGTCGGACGCGAAAGATCGATTCCGAGCTGGTCGGCGATCGCCGCCGCCTCATGCGGCTCCGGCGCGTCGGTGCCATGCAGGACCCAGTCGTGAAGGCTTTCGAAGCCGTCCATCCGCGGATCCTGCTCCAGGAGAACGACATTGGTGCCCGGAACGATCGTGCGCTTTCCCCGGTCGGGATCGATGAGCCCGGCGAGGCATTTGAGAAGCGTGGTCTTCCCGGCACCGTTGCGCCCGATCAGCGCCAGCCGGTCCCGCTCGCCGATATAGATGTCGAGCTCACGGAACAGCCAGCCTTCGCCCTGGACGAGTCCAAGGTCTTCGTAGGAGAGGATCGGCGCCGCCATGATCGGGCCCTAGCCAACGATCAGCCGCGCCTGAACCCCTCACCCACCGCTGTTGCGCGATTGCAACGGCTGTGATCCTGAACGGGGCTGGGCAGCCGCGTTCATAGCTAATTCAATGGCTGATGATAGAAGAGCGCCCGACGAAAGAGTCCAGTGATGAACGTTCTGCGTACCCTTCTCCTTGCCGGCGTGCTTGCATCCGGCCTCGCCAGTGCTCCGGCACTGGGCGATCCCCCGCGCGATTCGGAAAGGGCGTTCCAGGGACGCCGCGAGGGTCGTTCGATGCCCCTTCCCCAGCTCGAGCGGCGAGTCATGCCGTTCATGGGTCCCGGCGCCGATTACCTGGGACCCGAGATCAACGGCGGCACCTACCGCATGAAGTTCATTCAGAACGGCCGCGTCATCTGGGTGGACGTCGATCCCCAGACGGGCCGGATCGTCCGCAGGTCGCACCCCTGATATCCCGGTGGCCACGGATTGACTTTTCCGCGCCGCCTCCCAGTTGTTCCGGACAAGCAACCTCTCGCCGCACCGCGGGTTGACGGCGCGAAGATGAACAGCTCCGGGGAGCAACGATGCGCGTTCTGATCGTCGAAGACGAGCCCAATCTCGGGCGCCAGCTGCGCTCGACGCTCGAAGGCGCGGGCTATGCAGTCGATCTCGCGACCGACGGGGAGGACGGCCATTATCTCGGCTCGACCGAAAGCTATGACGCGGTGATCCTCGATCTCGGACTGCCGGAGGTCGATGGGCTCACGGTGCTCGACCGCTGGCGCAAGGAAGGCCGGAAGATGCCGGTGCTCGTGCTTACGGCGCGCGACAGCTGGTCGGACAAGGTCGCCGGGCTCGATGCGGGCGCCGACGATTATCTGGCGAAGCCGTTCCAGACCGAAGAGCTGATCGCCCGCCTGCGCGCGCTGATCCGCCGCTCGTCCGGAAACGCTTCCTCCGAGCTGATCGCGGGCGACATCCGCCTCGACACGCGCTCGGGCAAGGTGACGAAGGCGGGCGAGCCGGTGAAGCTCACGGCGCAGGAGTACAAGCTTCTATCCTACCTCATGCACCACAAGGGCAAGGTGGTCAGCCGGACCGAGTTGATCGAGCATATCTACGACCAGGATTTCGACCGCGATTCGAACACGATCGAGGTGTTTGTCACGCGCATCCGCAAGAAGCTCGGCGCTGACGTGATCACCACCATCCGCGGCCTCGGCTACAGTCTCGAAGAGCCCGCGGAGGTTCGGGCCAGTTGAACAAGGAGGCCGCCCCCGTCATGGCGGCGCCCGACGTCCAATCCGCCGCCAGCCGGAGAGCGCATCGCCGGCGCACCGGATCGCTGACCCGGCGAATGATCGGCGTCGCCGCGCTGTGGATCATCGCGTTGCTCCTGATCGGCGGCTTCGCGCTCGACCGAGTCCTCAGCCGTTCGGTCATCGACAGCTACGACAGTCAGCTCGTCTACATGCTCAACTCGATGGTCGACGCCGCGGAGATCGGGCCGGACGGCGAGGTGCACTTCAGTCGCGAGCCGGCCGACCAGCGCTTCATCCAGCCTTATTCGGGCCTTTATTTCCAGATCAGCGACGTGCCCGCCAATCACTGTCAGCGGCAGATTTACGATTCCTCGCTGTGCTACCCTTCGCGGTCGCTGTTGGACCGGCGCCTGCAGGTTTCGGGTACGCAGCCGATCATCAAGCCGCATTTGTACGACAGCGAGCAATTCACCGTCCCCGGCCACCAGGAAACGCTTCGGATCGCCGAGCGCGACATCATCCTTCCGGGATCGCCGGTACGCTGGCGGTTTCAGGTCGCGGAGTCGCACGAGGGCATCGACTCCGAGATCCACAAGCTCCGCCTGATCTTGTTCTGGAGCTTCAGCGCTTTGGGCGTCGGGCTCATCATCCTTGCCGCTTTGCAGACTGTTTACGGCCTCTGGCCGCTGCGGCGCGTTCGTCACGAGGTCGCAGAAATCCGCTCGGGCGACAGGACCCGCGTCGGCCGCGACTTCCCGGCCGAAATCCGGCCGCTGACAGAGGAAATCAACCAGCTTCTCGCGCATAGCGAGGAGCAGGCGGACGAGGCGCGGCGGCACGCCGGCAATCTCGCCCATGCGCTCAAGACTCCGCTCACGGTCATCACGAATGCGGCGACGGCCCATGCGCCCGACCTCGTCGACACCGTTTGCCGAGAAGCGCTGGTGATGCGTCGCCAGGTCGACCATCATCTTGCCCGGGCGCGGGCGATTGGCCGACGCGCCTCGGCGCAGGCTCGAACCCGCGTGTGGGAGAGCCTCGAAGCGGTTCAGCGCGCGGTCGAACGGCTCTATGAGAACGTGACCATCGACATTGCCGGCGACCATCAGGCGCAGGCCCGGGTCGAACGCCAGGACCTCGACGAGATGCTCGGCAACCTCGTCGAAAACGCGGCCAAATATGGCGGCGGGCGCGTGTTCGTGACGGTCGAGCCCAAGGGCGAGATGGTCGATATCCTGATCGAAGACGACGGCCCGGGGATCCCCGGGGAACGGCGCGGCGAGCTGTTCACCCGCGGCGCCCGGCTGGACACGACGGGCAAGCCGGGCACCGGGCTTGGCCTCGCCATCGTTCGCGACGTCGCGGAGATCTACGGCGGGCGCGTCGCGCTCGACGAGAGCGAGGATCTCGGCGGCCTTCTCGCGCGCCTTTCGCTCCCCGCCGGCTGATCGCCGCCGAACCGACTCCGCCATTCGTCGAAAACCCTTGCCAATCAAGCGCCTGTTGCGGCATTGCCCGGCGGATTCTCCGGAGGGGTGATAATCCATGAAATTCAAAATCTTGACGCTCGCAAGCGCGAGCCTGATCGCAGTTGCGCTTCCCGCCTGGGCGCAGACGGCCAAGCCGGTCTATGGCGACTGGGGCTACGATAGCTCGGCGATGGACAAGTCGGTGAAGCCCGGCGACGACTTCTGGGCTTATGTGAACGGCACCTGGAACAAGAACACCCAGATCGCGCCGGACCGCGCCGCCGCGGGCCCGTTCGTGACCCTGTCCGACCAGGCCGAAAATGACGTTCGCAACATCGTCGAAAAGCTCGCCAGCGACCCGAATCGCGATCATCTCGGCCAGCAGGTCGGCGACTATTATGCGAGCTTCATGGACACCGCCGAAATCGATGCCGCGGGCACCGCTCCGCTGAAGCCCTATCTCGCCGAGATCGACGGGGCGAAGACCCGCGACCAGCTCATCTCGCTGTTCATCAAGCCGGGATTTGCAAGCCCGATCGATATCGGCCCGGGTCCGGACTTCAAGAATCCCGACCATTACGTCGTCTTCTCGGGCCAGGGCCGCCTCGGCTTGCCGAGCCGCGAATATTATCTCGAGGACAATGCCAAGATGACGGCGCACCGCGCCGCCTACAGGAATTACATCATCCAGATTGAGAAGCTTGCCGGGCTTCCCGGCGGAGAGGCGGCGGCCGATCGCATTATCGCGCTCGAGACTGCGCTGTCGAAGGTTCAGTGGACCGCTGCCGACCGCCGCGACATCGACAAGATCTACAACCCGATGACTCGCGCCCAGCTGATCAAGCTGGCGCCGGAATTCGACTGGAATTCGACGCTCGCGAAGGCGGGACTTGGGGCGGCGCAGACGGTAATCGTCACCGAGCCGTCGGCGGTCGCGGGAGCGGGCAAGATCCTCGCGTCGACCCCGATCTCGACCTGGAAGGAGTGGCTTGCGTTCCGCTTCGTCTCCGATCACGCGAGCGTTCTTCCGACGCCGATCGACCAGGCGAACTTCGCTTTCTACTCGAAGGAGCTGTCGGGCGTTCAGCAGCAGCGTCAGCGCTGGCAGCGCGGCGTCGCTGCGGTCAACGGCGCGCTCGGCGAAGGCGTCGGCAAAATCTATGTCGAGAGCCATTTCCCGGCCAAGTCCGAAGCTGAGATGAAGGAACTCATCGGCAACCTCGAAGATGCCTATCGCGAGCGGATCGGAAGCAATCAGTGGATGGACGACGCGACGCGCAAGGCGGCGCTCGTCAAGCTCGCCGCGTTCGAGCCGCGGATCGGCCACCCGGTCAAATATATCGATTATTCATCGATGAAGGTGGTCAAGGGCGACGCTCTCGGAAATGCGATCCGCGCTCAGGACTTCCGCTACAAGCTCTCGTTGAAGCGCTTTCCGAAGCCGGTCGACCGGACTTTGTGGGGCATGTATCCGCAGACGATCAACGCTTACTATAATCCGTCGACCAACCAGATCACCTTCCCGGCCGCGATCCTTCAGCCGCCGTTCTTCGATCCCAACGCCGACGCAGCGGCCAATTACGGCGCGATCGGCGCGGTGATCGGCCACGAAATGGGCCACGGCTTCGACAACGAGGGCCGCAAGTTCGACCCGAAGGGCGCTCTCCGCGACTGGTGGACTCCGCAATCGGCGAAGGCCTTCACTCAGAAGACGGACCAGCTGGTGAAGGAGTATGACAGCTTCTATCCGTTCCCGGACCTCCATGTGAACGGAAAGCTGACCCTGGGCGAGAATATCGGCGACCTCTCCGGCGTCGAAGCGGCCTATGCGGCCTTCAAGAAGTATGAAGCCAAGCATGGCACTTCGCCGGTGATCGACGGCCTGACCGGCGACCAGCGCTTCTTCATCGCTTTCGCCCAGGCGTGGCAGGAAAAGCAGCGCGAAGGCGCCGAGCGCCAGCAGGTCATCACCAATGAGCACAGCCCGGGCAAGTATCGGGTCAACGGCGTCGTTCAGAACGTCGACGCCTGGTACAAGGCGTTCAACGTGCAGCCCGGCGACAAGCTCTATCTGCCGCCGGATCAGCGCGTCCATATCTGGTGATCGATGAAATGAAGCCGGGGGAGGTACGATGAAGTACGGTTCGATTCTGCTCGCCGCGAGCGCCGCTCTGGCGCTTGCCTCCCCCGCACTTTCGGCGAGCAAGCCCGTCTACGGTACGTGGGGCGTCGACACCGCCGACATGGACAAGAGCGTCAAGCCCGGCGACGACTTCTTTCAATATGTCGAGGGAAGCTGGCTGAAGAACCACCCGATCGCCGAGGACAAGCGCGGCGCGGGTTATAATTACGACCTGCCCGACGCGACGGAAGTCGAGGTTCGCAAGCTGATCGAGCAGGCGGGCGCGGCTCCGTCCGATCCGATCATGAAGCAGGTCGGCGACTTCTATAACGCCTACATGGACCAGGACGGGATC
>Ga0134128_10007077_pt1 | contig 13556 bp, 10 predicted proteins | sample KB31754_FD_96462 | JGI IMG/M metagenome (GOLD analysis project Ga0134128, IMG submission 96462) | Terrestrial soil microbial communities with excess Nitrogen fertilizer from Kellogg Biological Station, Michigan, USA - KB3-175-4 | ecosystem: Environmental > Terrestrial > Soil > Unclassified ... | reverse complement strand
TCGACGCGGCAGTCGGGCCCTCAATCGGCGGTGTCAGAGCAGGGTCCATGCCTCGGTCAGCACCGCGCGCAGGATCTGCTCGATCTCGTCGAAGGTCCCCTGGTCCGAGACCAGCGGCGGGGAGAGCTGCACCACGGGGTCGCCGCGGTCGTCGGCCCGACAGTACAAGCCGTTCTCGAACAGCGCCTTCGACAGGAAGCCGTAGAGCACCCGCTCGCACTCGTCGTCGGTCAGCGTCTCCCTGGTCGCCTTGTCCTTGACCAGTTCGATCCCGTAGAAGAAGCCGTTGCCGCGCACGTCGCCGACGATCGGCAGGTCGTGCAGCCGCTGCAGAGTCGAGAGGAACGCACCCTCGCTGTCCAGAACGTGCTTGGGCAGGCCCTCGCGCTCGAAGATGTCCAGGTTCGTCAGCGCGACGGCCGCCGAGACCGGGTGCCCGCCGAAGGTGTAGCCGTGCAGGAAGGTGTTGTCGGCCTCGTAGAACGGCTCCGCGAGCCGGTCCGAGATGATGCACGCGCCGATCGGGGAGTAGCCGGAGGTCATGCCCTTCGCGCAAGTGATCATGTCCGGCACGTAGCCGAACTTGTCACACGCGAACATGGTGCCCAGCCGGCCGAAGGCGCAGATCACCTCGTCGGAGACGAGCAGGACGTCGTACTTGTCGCAGATCTCGCGCACCCGCTGGAAGTATCCGGGCGGCGGCGGGAAACAGCCGCCGGCGTTCTGCACCGGCTCGAGGAACACCGCGGCGACCGTGTCAGGACCCTCGAACAGGATCTGCTGCTCGATCTGGTCCGCGGCCCAGCGGCCGAACGCCACCGGGTCCTGGCCGAGCGCCTCGACCCCGGAGATCTCGGCGGCGCGGTAGAAGTTCGTGTTCGGCACCTTGTGCGCGCCCGGAACCAGCGGCTCGAACGGCGCCTTCAGCGCGGGCAGCCCGGTGATCGACAGGGCGCCCTGCGGCGTGCCGTGGTAGGCGACCGCGCGCGAGATCACCTTGTACTTGGTGGGCTTGCCGGTCAGCTTGAAGTACTGCTTGGCCAGCTTCCACGCGGTCTCCACGGCCTCGCCGCCGCCGGTGGTGAAGAAGACCTTGTTCAGGTCGCCGGGCGCATACCCGGCCAGCCGCTCGGCCAGCTCGATCGCCTTCGGGTGCGCGTAGGACCAGATCGGGAAGAAGGCCAGTTCCTGGGCCTGCTTATACGCGGCCTCGGCCAGCTCGGTGCGGCCGTGCCCGGCCTGCACCACGAACAGGCCGGCCAGGCCGTCGAGGTAGCGGCGGCCCTCGGAGTCGTAGATGTAGACGCCCTCACCGCGCACGATCGTCGGCACGGGAGCGTCCTTGTACGAGGACATGCGGGTGAAGTGCATCCACAGATGGTCGTATGCCGCGGACTGGCTGGTGCTGCTCATCGTGTTCCCCAGGTGTATGTCTGTTTGTGCAGCTTCAGGTAGACGAAGCTCTCGGTGCTGCGCACTTGCGGGATGGCCCGGATGCCCTTGTTGATGGTCTCGAGCAGTTGGTCGTCGTCCTCGGCCACCACCTCGACCAGCAGGTCGAAGGAGCCGGCGGTGGCGACCACGTACGAGATCTCCGGAATCGCGGCCAGCGCCTCGGCGACCGGGTCGATGTCACCTTCGCACCGGATGCCGATCATCGCCTCCCGGTTGAAGCCGACGGTCAGCGGATCGGTCACCGCGACGATCTGGATGACCCCGGACTCCTGGAGCTTCTGCACCCGCTGGCGCACCGCCGCCTCGGACAGGCCCACGGCCTTGCCGATGGTGGCGTACGCCCGGCGACCATCCTGCTGGAGCTGCTCGATGATGGCCTTGGACAGGTCGTCGAGGGCCGCCTGCTGGGCGCGGCGCCGGCGCGGCGCTTCACCCCGGGCGAGCGGCTGCCCGCTCGCCACGTTTTTTTCGGGCACTGCTTCGTTCGGCACCTTTTCCATCATGAGTGCAGATCCCGTCGCTTGGCAAGCCTCAACCTATGGAATTCGTGTTTCGAGGCGCTCTTTGTCACTGATTCCCTCGTCTTTCCAGTATTCAAGTATCGCCGGGCGGGCCGGATCGGGCTAGGCTGGCCGTAGGTGGGTTCATGCCCCCTCGTCCCCACAAGGATCACCGAGGAGAGTCCGCAATGGAGCCGCGCGTGCTTCGCAATATCGTCGGCGGTAAGCCGGTCGACACGATCGACGGGCGAACCAGTCCGATCATCGACCCGGTCACCGAGGAGGTGATCGCGCACGCGCCGGTATCCGGTCCCGCGGACGTCGACGCGGCGCTGAAGATCGCCGCCGAGGCGTTCCGCCAGTGGCGGCGGGCTACCCCGGCGGAGCGGCAGAAGGCACTGCTCAAGCTGGCCGACGCGGTCGAGGCCAGGGCGGCCGAGTTCGCCGCCGTCGAGTCGCGCAACACCGGCAAGCCACTCGGCCTCACCGAGAGCGAGGAACTGGTCCCGGTCGTGGATCAGTTGCGCTTCTTCGCCGGCGCCGCGCGGTTGCTTGAGGGGCGGGCGACCGCCGAGTACCTGGCGGATCACACCTCCACCATCCGCCGCGAGCCGGTCGGCGTCTGCGCGCAGGTGACGCCGTGGAACTACCCGCTGCTGATGGCGATCTGGAAGATCGCTCCGGCCATCGCGGCCGGCAACACGGTGGTCCTCAAGCCCTCCGATACCACCCCGATGTCCACGCTGCTGCTGGCCGAGGTCGCGCAGGAGTTCCTGCCGCCCGGCGTGTTCAACGTCGTGTGCGGCGACCGTGACACCGGCCGCGCGCTGGTCGAGCACCCGATCCCGGCGATGGCCTCGATCACCGGCTCGGTGCGCGCCGGAATCGAAGTGGCGCAGACGGCGGCCAAGGACGTCAAGCGGGTGCACCTTGAGCTTGGCGGCAAGGCCCCGGTCATCGTGTTCGAGGACGCGGACATCCCGGCCGCGGTCGAGGGCATCGCGGTGGCGGGCTACTTCAACGCGGGTCAGGACTGCACCGCGGCCACGCGGGTGCTGGTCCACGAGGCGATCCACGACGAGTTCGTGCAGGCGCTGACCGAGGCGGCCAACGGCACGAAGACCGGCCGGCCCGACGACGAGGACGTCCTCTACGGCCCGCTCAACAACGCCAACCAGCTGGCCAGGGTGCACGGCTTCATCGAGCGGCTGCCGCAGCACGCCACGCTGAACACCGGCGGGCACCGGGTTGGCGAGACAGGGTATTTCTACGCGCCGACGGTGGTCTCCGGGCTCAACCAGGACGACGAGATCATCCAGGACGAGGTCTTCGGCCCGGTCATCACGGTGCAGAAGTTCGGCAGCGAGGAAGAGGCCGTCGAATACGCCAACGACGTCCAGTACGGCCTGGCCTCTTCGGTGTGGACCAAGGACCACGCCCGCGCGTTGCGCTGCTCCCGTGACCTGGACTTCGGCTGCGTGTGGATCAACACCCATATCCCGCTGGTCGCCGAGATGCCGCATGGCGGCTTCGGCCACTCGGGCTATGGCAAGGATCTGTCGATGTATGGGTTCGAAGACTACACGCGCGTCAAGCACGTCATGTCCAACATCGGCTGATAGCACTGCGCCCTCTTAGAGGGCACAGTGCTGCGTGAACCGCCGGGCTCGAGCCGCGAAGGCCGCGGGCCCGGCGCAAAGCGCGTCGAACCGGCCCTGGCGCATGATCTAGGCTTGGTGGATGAGTGATCATCAGACAAGCGGCACCGACGCGGCCTGGGAACAGCGAATCGCGGACGCGTGGGCGTCGCTTGACCAGCACAGTGACGACGAACGAGGCGAAACAGACTTCCGTGCATTGATCGACAGCGTTGTCGCCGAGCTGCCTGAAGGCAGCGCGGTCGCGCTGTTCGAGCGCGGAGCCGCCCTCGACTCGACCGGCCACTCGGACCAGGCGGTGCCGCTCTACCGCCAGGCCCTCGCCCGGGGACTGACCGGAGAGCGTCGGCGTCGCGCGGTGATCCAGATGGCCAGCTCGCTGCGCAATCTCGGCCGCCCGGAAGAGAGCGTCAAGCTGCTGAGCGAGGAGATGGACGCCGGTTCGGATCACCTTGACGACGCCGTACGGGGGTTCCTCGCTCTTGCCTTGGTCGACGTAGGCCGTGAGCGCGAAGCCGTGTCGCTTGCCCTGCGCGCGCTGGCTCCGCACTTGCCGCGTTACCAGCGCTCCCTCGCCAACTATGGGCGCCTCCTCGTCGAGCCCGACGACGAGTAAGAGTTAGAGCGCCCAGTCGGCAGCGGCGAGCCGGGGCTCAGTTTGACCATATTCCGGCGCTGTACAGGAACGCGGCGACGACGGCGACCGGCGCGTTGACCCATACGTACGCGTTCCCGATCCAGGGCCAGCGGTTCGCGGCACGCGCTAGCAGCAGGTAGAGCGGGAAGCACACCAGCAGCGTGCGATCCGCCGCCTGCTGCATGTTGACGAACAGCATGCTGGCGAGGACCAGCGCGCAGTAGGTCGCCTCGGGCCACGCTCGCCGCGCCAGCAAGGCGACGACGAGCAGGGCGGCGGCGATGGTGCAGAAAAACTCCAGCTGGAACGACCACGCGTAGGCGCCCGAGCCGTCGCCGTACTCGTATGCGCCGCGCCACGTGTTCCGGATGGCGGTCGCCGGCCAGTCCATCCAGATGTTCCAGCCCTTGCGGTTGGCCTGCTGCCAGGCGGACCAGCTGCCGGTCGCGCGGCGCAGGTAGAGCAGGTACATGAACGGCCCGATGGCGGCGGCCGACGCGATCAAGGCCGAGGTCAGGCGACGGCCTTTCGCCGACCGCAGCAGGGCGAACACGACCAGCGCCGGGATCAGCGCGAGGCCGTTGATCCGGGTCAGTCCGGCGAGCGCGGCCAGCAGCGAGGCGACCGGCCAGTCCGCGCGCTGCGCGGCGTACCAGGCGCCGAGAGCGAAGGCCAGGAAGAGCGACTCGCTATAGGGAACGGACAGGAACACCGCGGCCGGGGCCGTGAACAGGAACAGCGCGGCCCGCGAGTTGCCGGACATTCGGTTGAGCAGCACTGCCGCGACGCATCCGGCGATCAGCGAGAGCAGCAGCGCCGAGTCAAGCCAGTTGCGCACGAACAGGTGCACCAAGGCGAGCAGGACCGGATAGCCGGGCAGGAACGCAGCGTTGTTCGGGGCCGAGGCGCCGGAGAACAGGCCGTGTTGCGCGTAGTTGACGTAGAGGTTCGCGTCCCACTGCTGGTAGCCGCGGGTCAGCGGTAGGTGGCTGCTGTTCGCGCCCTGAATCCATGCGGAGCAGTACACGACGATCGCGAGCGCCGCGTGCGCGCCGATCACCACGCCGATCGCGGCGCGGTCCATGCGGCTGAGCCGATCCAGCCGGGTGGTCCTGAGGAGCCGGGCCGCTCTGCCTGCCGCGGCGCCCGGCTTCGGCCGCGCTTCACTGTCGTCGGCCGCGGCGGCCCGCGGCGGCGCGGTTTCGATCGCCGCGCCGGTTTCGATCACTGCGCCGGATTCGACTACCGTGCCGCCCCGCCTCTGCTCGACAACTGTCGGCTGCGCCTCCTCGGGCGTCGGCACGATGGAGCTGTCGAGCATGGCTTCCTCCCCGTCCGGCTTACCATGAGCGCAAGCCTAGAGATCAGAGCGCGATTCGGTCACGGCCCATGGCTGAAACCGACTATTCGCACGCATCAGCTCAGGTAGTCGCATTCTTCCGGATCAACCTCGATGTATCTTGCATGACGCTCCGCTAGGCCTCAGCGGTCGCGCACCGCGTCGAGGGCCAGGAGCGCGACGTGCAGCGAGAGACAGGACTCCACCGAGTCGAGGTCCACGCCGAGCACCCGCTCGATCCGGTGCAGCCGCTCGTAGAAGCTGGGGCGCGACAGGTGCGCCGCGTCGGCTGCCGCGCTCTTGTTCCGGCCCTGATCCAGATAGATCCCGAGCATCGCCACCAGATTCGTGCCGCGCTCCGTGTCGTAGGCGAGCAGCGGGCCGAGTTCGCGCTCGACGTACGTCTGGAGCCGCGCGTCGTCTCGGAGCAGGTGAAGTAGGCCTCTAAGCCGCACGTCTACCAGGCGGTGATAGGGCGGCCCGCCCGCCTGCCGGATCGCGGCATCCGCCACTTGCACCGCTTCAAGCAGCGACCTGCGGGCATCGCGGACCGCGCCGACGCTGGTGCCGACCGCGATCGCGAACTCGCCACCGTCCGGGCCGGCCAGCCGCCGGACCGTGGCCGCGAACGAGCCGAGCGCCGTGTCCTCGCGGTCCTGCGGGCCGAGCGCGAGCAGCAGGCCGACCGAGTGCTCGTCGACCGAGCCGATGAGCGCGGACAGGCGCTTTTCGCGGACGGCCGCGGCCGCCTGATCGGTCAGCTCGCGCAGCCGCGCCTGGTTCTCGATGGTGGCGCCCTGGATGGAAGAGGTGTGCGACGAGCCGCGCAGGCGCAGCACGATGCCGACGAGCCGCTTGCCGTCCAGGCCGACGCCGATGGCACGCGCACGGAGGGCTACCTCGGCGGCGGAGTGGTCGTGGTTGAGGATCGCCGTGAGCAGCGTGCGGTGGGTTTGGCGTTCGAGCGACTCGCGGTCTCGCTGCATCAGCCGGTTGAGGGCGAGCGTTGCCGCGCCGCGCTCGGCGAGCATGGTGAGCCGCGTCGGGGCCGGAGCCGATACCCCGTCGCACACGATCACCAAGCGTCCCCAGTCCTGGCCGCGCGCCCCGACGACGGTCGTCAGCCAGCCCGAGCGCTCGTCATACGCCGTGCGGGAAGCCGGACGTACCGCACGCGACCGGCCCTCCCAGCCATCGAGCAGCGCCTCGTCGGTCGAGCCGGTCGCGTCGTAGACCAGTACCTGATGCGCCAGGTTCTCCAGGACCACCGGGTGGTCCGCCATCTTGGCGATCTGCCGCACCACCTCGCTGGGCTCCGCGCCCTCGACCGCGAGCTCGGTAAAGGTCTGGTGAACCTCTTCCGACGCGCGCAGCTCGGCCAGCTGCGTATCGATGATCCGCGCGTGCACGGCCTCGGTGATCGTGACGAAACGTGTATCGCGGCCGAGCGTGATCACCGGCAGCCGGTGCTTCTCCGCGGCGAGCAGCAGCGGCTTGGGCGGGGCCTCGGGATAGCGGCGGCCCAGTTCGACGACGAGCCCGGCCGCGCCGAGACCGGCGAGATCGGCCACGAATCGGGCCAGCGCCTCTCGGTCGTCCGGCCACGCGATCGCGGTCGAGAGCACCAGTTCACCGCCGCGCAGGATCTCGCGCACATCGATCAGTTCGGTGACGTGCACCCATCGCACTCGCCGGTCCAGCCCTGCCGCGCCCGCGACGACCCGCGGATTGCCGGCCCGCACCGCGTCGAGCGCGAGCACTTCGGCGACGGTCGGAAAGCCGGGATGGATCGCGGTGTCGTCGGGCATCGGGGCTGCCTTCGCGGGCGCAAGCGGGTTCTAGAGGATGAGCCGGTCTTCACAAGTTGGTTACCGGCGACAGGACACAGTGTCTGGTCCAAGCCGCAGTGGGATGCACTCTGACACCTGGACGCGGTGGAGGCAAGTGCCCGAAGGTGGGCGAAGCCGGTTACAGATGCCGCGAGATTCCGTCGCCGAAGCGATTTTCATCGACGGAATCCCTTGTTCCAGGGCGGACAGTCTGTCACGATCCTCGGTTATGGCCTAGGTGACCTGCGCAGTGTGCCGACCGCGGGCAGGAAACAGATTGTGAACTGGAGCAGACGGTCGGCTACAGGCAGCGAGCAGTCAGGCAGTGCAAACCACGATCGGCGGGTCCGGGAGCGTTCTCGTGCACCAGTACATCGGCGGCCGGCTCAGGCGGGCCCGCGGCGGCGAGACCCAGGCGGTGATCGACCCGGCGACGGGGCGCACGCTGGTTCTGGCCGACCTCGCCGACCCAGCCGACGTCGACGAGGCGGTCGCGGCGGCCCGGCGCGCGTTTCCGGAGTGGTCGCGCGCGACGCCGGGGGAGCGGTCCGCGGCGCTGCATCGGCTCGCAGTGTTGCTCGACGAGCGATCCGAGGATCTGGCTCGCACCGAGTCGACGCAGACCGGCAAGCCGATCCGGCTCAGCGCCGGCTTCGACGTGCCGGGCACCGTTGACAACGTGGCGTTCTTCGCCGGGGCCGCGCGGCACCTTGAGGGCAAGGCTCAGGCCGAATACTCCGCGGACCACGCGTCGGCGATCCGGCGTGAGGCGATCGGCGTCGTCGGGTCGATCGCGCCCTGGAACTACCCGCTCCAGATGGCGGGCTGGAAGATCCTGCCCGCGATCGCGGCGGGCAACACGATCGTGCTCAAGCCCGCGGAGATCACTCCGCTCACGGCGCTGATGTTCGCCCAGGCCTGCACCGAGGCCGGGATTCCGGACGGCGTCGTGAATGTCGTGACGGGCACCGGGCCGGTCGCCGGCGAAGCGCTGATGTCTCATCCCGACGTGAACATGGTCTCGTTCACGGGCTCCACTGCGGTCGGAAAGCGGATCGCGCAACTCGCGTCGCAGACCGTCAAGCGAGTGCACTTGGAGCTCGGCGGGAAGGCACCCTTCGTCGTGTTCGACGACGCCGATCTCGAGGCCGCGATTCACGGCGCGGTCGCCGGCTCGCTGATCAACTCCGGCCAGGACTGCACCGCGGCGACGCGCGCTTACGTGCACCGCTCGCTCTTCGACGACTTCGTCGACGGCGTCGCTGAACTCTTCGCGAAGGTACGCCTCGGCGATCCCTTCGACCACGCGACCGACCTCGGTCCGCTCAGCTCGCATCGGCACCGCGACCGCGTCGCAGCGCACGTAGAGCGCGCTCGCAGCCAGGGCGCCAAAGCAGTCGTCGGCGGTGAGGTACCGACTGAACTGCGCGGGACACCGTGGGCCGAAGGCGCGTATTACCGGCCCACGCTCATCACGGGCGCATCCCAGGACTCCGAGATCGTCCGCGAGGAGATCTTCGGCCCCGTACTCGTCGCGCTGCCCTTCGGCGGCGACGACGAGGCGATCCGGCTGGCCAACGACACCCCGTTCGGCCTCGCCGCCTCCGCGTGGACCAAGGACCTGGTCCGCGCACACCGAGCAAGCCGCGACATCAAAGCCGGCTGCGTCTGGATCAACGATCACATCCCGATCGTCAGCGAGATGCCGCACGGCGGCTTCAAGCAGTCCGGCTACGGCAAGGACATGTCTGCTTACTCGCTTGAGGAATACACGCAGGTCAAGCACGTCATGCACGACGTGACCGGCAACGCGAGGAAAGCCTGGCACCGGACCGTCTTCACCCTCTAACAACACAACCCGCAGATAACCCGAACCACGCGGATCCAGGCACGAGCCGGCCCCGCGCCAACCGAGTCATCCCTCTTTCTCTCTACCGCGCCCGCGGGCGCGTGACGGGACTGATATACCCCACGTCTCCAGCAGGAAGGCCATTCCACGATGTCCGAGGCCGCACGCTCCGCACAGATAGGCACGCCACAGCAGCGGGAGGAGGCGCAGGAGCAGGCTCAGCTTCTCGCCCAAGCCGCACGGGCCGGTTCACTGCGACGCTCCTCCGCCACCCATGCTCAGTCGGCGGCGATGACCAGGCGGTCCATCCTGCGCAATGCCGCCCTCGGCGGGCTCGCGGTCGCGGGCACCGGGTCGCTCGCGGCCTGCGGTACCGCGCCAGCGCACAAGACCGTCCCAGTGGCACAGGCCACCGGCCACGCGAGCACCGACTATTCGGCCACGGAGAAGGTGATCAACTTCTCCAACTGGCCGGCGTACATCGACATCGACGCCAAGGACAAGAACAAGCACCCGACGCTGGACGACTTCAAGGCGCAGACCGGGATCACGGTCAACTACACCGAGGACATCAACGACAACAACGAGTTCTACACGACGATCGACCCGATGTTGGCGGCCGGGAAGGACACCGGCCGGGACATCATCGTGCTGTCCGATTACATGATTCCGAAGCTGCGCGAGAACGATTACATCCAGAAGCTGAACCTGGCGAACATCCCCAACCACGGCAACATGACCGCGCAGATGGCCAGTGTGCCGGTGGACCCGGGGCGCCTTTACACGGTGCCGTGGGCCTCGGGCTTCACCGTGATCGCGTACAACGCCAAGCTGATCTCCACGCCGATCACCTCGATCAAGGAGCTGTTCACCAGGCCGGACCTCAAGGGCAAGGTCTCGCTGATGGCCGAGATGGAGGACACGATCGCGTTCGCGCTCTTCGCGCTCGGCAAGGACCCGTCGAAGTTCACCGACGACGACTTCAACGCCGCGATCGCCTACATCCAGAAGGCGAAAGACGCAGGACAGGTGCGCGCCTACTCGGGCAACGACTACCTCTCCGATTTCACCCAGGGCAACACCGTCGTGACCATGGCCTACTCCGGCGACGTGGCCGCGCTCGGCATCGACTACCTCAAGACGGTCTTCCCGCAGGAGGGCTCGCTGTCCTGGTACGACAACATGTGCATCCCGAACTACGCGCGGCACAAGACGAACGCCGAAAAGCTGATGAATTACTACCTTCAGCCCAACGTCGCGGCAGAGCTGGACGACTACATCGACTACATCCCGGTGGTCAGCGGCGCTGTCGACGCGCTCAAGACCCTCGACTCCACCGCGGCGTCGAACCCGCTGATCGTGCCGACTGCGCAAGAACTGTCTACTGCGAAGCCGTTCATGGCGATCACCGTCGCCAAACTCGATGCGTACACCAAGAAGTACCTTCAGGTGACGGGCTGATGGCGATGAACATGGCGACCGCCGACGCAGGTACAGGTACGGGAACCGGCGCGAACGCTGGCGCGGATAACCCAGCGGGCGGCAGTGACCTGCGGTTGGAACGCATTACGAAGCGGTTCGGTGCGTTCACCGCGGTCGACGATGTAAGTCTGACGATTCCGCAGGGTTCGTTCTTCGCGCTGCTTGGTGCCTCTGGCTGCGGTAAGACGACGACGTTGCGCATGGTCTCTGGGCTCGAAGATCCGACGCACGGCCGTATCTTCCTCGGCGAGCGCGAGGTGACCGACCTGAAGCCGTACAAGCGGCCGGTCAACACCGTCTTTCAGAACTACGCGCTCTTCCCGCACATGGACATCTTCGAGAATGTGGCCTTCGGCCTGCGCCGGCGCGGGATCAAGGACGTCAAGCCCCAGGTCGAGCAGATGCTGGACCTGGTCGAACTCGGGCACCTGGCCAGGCGCAAGCCGGCCCAGCTCTCCGGCGGCCAGCAGCAGCGGGTCGCGGTGGCCAGGGCGCTGATCAACCAGCCGCAGGTGCTGCTGCTCGACGAACCGCTCGGCGCGCTGGACCTGAAGTTGCGCCGGCAGATGCAGATCGAGCTCAAGCGGATCCAGACCGAGGTCGGCCTCACCTTCGTGCATGTGACGCACGATCAGGAGGAGGCGATGACCATGGCCGACACGATCGCCGTGATGAACGCCGGGCGGATCGAGCAGCTCGGCTCGCCCGCCGATCTGTACGAGAACCCCGTTTCGACCTTCGTGGCGAACTTCCTCGGCCAGTCCAATCTGATCATCGGCGAGGTCACCGCCAAGGACGGCGACACGATCACGCTCGACGCGCAGGGTCAGCGACTCACCCTGCCGGCGGCGCGCAGCCGGATCGATTCGGGCCGGATCATCGCGGGGGTGCGGCCGGAAAAGGTCTCCCTGGCCACAGATGCGGCGCGGATACCGAACGGGCACAACGTGCTGACCGGCGGCGTGGTCAGCGACGCCTCATTCATCGGCGTCTCCACGCAGTACCTGGTCAAGATGCCGTGGGGGTCGCAGGTCGGCTGCGAGGAGATGAGTGTCTTCGAGCAGAACGCCGGCCAGGAGATCCATCGGCCGGGCACGCAGGTGCTGCTGCACTGGGACCCGACGCAGACCTTCGGCCTGGACGGCGCGCAAGATCTGGACGCCGGATCGGATCCGGACGACGAGGCGTCTGATGTCGGAGCCGCCGCGTGAGCGCGCAGACCGTCAACGTGGGTGTGCCGCCCGCGCCGAAGCCGATCGGCGAGCCGGACCTGCCTGAGCGCCGCAAGCGCAACCGGCTGCCTTACCTGCTGCTCGCGCCCACGCTGCTGTGGCTGATCATCTTCTTCGTCGTGCCGATCTTCACCTCGGTCTCGGCCTCGGTGCAGGAAGGCAGCCTGGATCAGGGCTACGCGCTCACCTGGCGCTGGGCGAACTTCTCGGACGGCTGGTCGCAGTACAACGGCCAGTTCGGCCGCTCGCTGCTGTTCGCCTTCCTGTGCACGGTCTTCTGCCTGCTGATGGGTTATCCGCTGGCCTACTTCATCGCGTTCAAGGGCGGCAGGTGGAAGACGCTGCTGATGGCGCTGGTCATCGTGCCCTCGTTCACCAGCTTCCTGATCCGCACCATCGCCTGGAAGACGATCCTCTCGGACAACGGCGTCGTCGTGCACGTCCTCAATGACCTGCACGTTCTGAACTTCACCTCGGCCATCGGCTTCACGGTCGGCAATCACGTGCTGGCCAGCCCGGCGGCCGTGGTGTGCGGGATGGTGTACAACTTCCTGCCGTTCACCGTGCTGCCGCTTTACACCTCGCTGGAGAAGATCGATCCGCGGCTGCACGAGGCCGGGGCGGACCTGTACTGCTCGCCGCTGACCACCTGGCGACGGGTCACCCTGCCGCTGTCCATGCCGGGCGTGGTCGGCGGCACGCTGCTGACCTTCATCCCGGCCGTCGGCGACTATGTCAACGCGCAACTGCTCGGCAACCCGAACACCCTGGTGATCGGCCAGAGCATCGAGCACGAATTCCTGCAGGACTCCACCGGCTATCCGCTGGCCAGCGCGCTGTCGGTCATCCTGATGGCCGCCACGCTTGCGATCGTCTTGTTGTACGTGAAGAAGGCTGGAACGGAGGACCTGCTCTAGTGTCCGCGCTGACTGCAAGTACCGACGCCGCTGCCAGCCTGGCGCCGACCGACCGGGCGTCTGGCAAGGCGCCCGCCGCGCGCACCAGCCGCCGCCGCGGTCCGCTCGACTGGGTCCGTGCGCACGTGCTGGCGACGACGGCAGTGCTGATCTTCGTCTTCCTGCTGGCGCCGAACGTCGTGATGTTCGTGATGTCGTTCAATGCGCCTGTCGGGAAGTACAACTACATCTGGCATCAGTTCTCCACCGACGCCTGGCGGCACCCCTGCCAGGTCGGCGACATCTGCCAGCACATGGGGCTGTCGCTGGAAATCGGCGTCGTGGCCATGATCGCCTCGACCATCCTCGGCACGATGGCCGCGTTCGCCATGTCCCGGCACCGTTTCCGCGCCCGCCCGGCCGTCAACGTGCTGCTCTTCCTCCCGATGGCCGCACCCGAGATCATCATGGGCGCGACCCTGCTGACCCTGTTCTTCTCCACGATCGGCAGCGGCTCGATGGGCTTCTGGACCATCGTGATCGGCCACATCATGTTCTGCCTGAGCTACGTCGTGGTCACGGTGAAATCCCGGCTGGCCGGCCTGGATCCGACGCTGGAGAAGGCGGCGCAGGATCTGTACGCGACGCCGAGACAGACCTTTTTGAAGGTCACCCTGCC
>Ga0134128_10007076_pt1 | contig 13557 bp, 11 predicted proteins | sample KB31754_FD_96462 | JGI IMG/M metagenome (GOLD analysis project Ga0134128, IMG submission 96462) | Terrestrial soil microbial communities with excess Nitrogen fertilizer from Kellogg Biological Station, Michigan, USA - KB3-175-4 | ecosystem: Environmental > Terrestrial > Soil > Unclassified ... | reverse complement strand
TCGTTGGCGATCTGGGTCCACTCATCGAGCGAGGTCTGCCCGGTGAAGTCATTCGGCGCGTTGTAGACGATGAGGTTCTTCACAGCCGGAGCGGCCGCGAGCTCGGTCTCGATGTCAGCGACGACCTCGATGTCGCCGGAGAAGCCCTCGAACTGCGGCGGGCACTGGTCGCCGACCGGGCACTGCGGTGCCAGCGGGCCACCGTCGACGTTCACGTCCACCAGGGGCGCGTTGTAAGACGGGCCGAAGAACTGGTGCACGTAGGTCGCGACGTCCGAGTGCTGGTAAGCCGACAGCTCGAAGACGCCGTTGCTGACGCCCCTGCCCTGGCCGCGGGGGCCGACGTGCGGGGCGCTGTAGATTCCGTTGAGCTGCGACGGGGTCAGGCCGTTGCAGCCGGGGGCGCCACCATAACCGAACGGGAAGCCGCTGATGCCGAGGATCGCGTTGGCCAGCTGCTGCTCGGTCGGATACGGGGTCTCACAGGCAGGCGGATCGGCCGCTGGGTGTGCGGCAGCGCGGTGCGCGAGCATGTGGGCGTTCCGCACGATGTTCGACTGCTCGCGGACCGTGTTGGACAAACCGACGACGCCGTAGACCTTCGAGGCGACGGCCTTCGGCACCATGACTGCCGTGGAGTTGGAGAAGTACGCACCGTGCTTGCCGTGGTAGGTGCTCAGCGTCGTGTGGAACGCGGCCGTGACCTGCCGGCTCGAGCCGACAGCGCGGACCAGGAACTTCGACGACGACTTCTCGACCTTCAGGCCCTGGCTCCGCAGGTAGCTCGCCACCGAATTGCGGGTCGCGGTGGTCGGGGCGTACCTGGCGTCGAACGCGCCGGTCTTCAGCCACTTGTGGTAGGCACCGCTGTGCTTGGTGTACAGGGCCTTGATGGAGCGAGCCAGCCCGGCAGCGTTCCTCGGAACGAGTGCTACCTCAACCGACATCTTCGCGCTGCGGAAGCTGCCGGTCACCGCGTCGGTCGTGGGCGAAACGCTGCCCTTAAGCGCGACGAGATGGGGCCCACTGACGGTGGGGGCCGCCATCGCACCGGACGCCGCGGCGGCGCCGGTGTAGGCGGTGAAGGCCAACCCCATGACGGCGATAACGCCGGCACGAGCTGGCCGACTGACAAGACGCATACAGCCCTCCTCAGGCATAGTCAAATCGGCTGCGCCGCTAACCTATGACACCGATGGCGCCCATGTCACGGTTCGATCGCAATGTCGGCGATACACCCTTGCGCGAGGAGCCGACTCGGGAGTCGGCGTCTACGCAGGTCAGGACCATGATCGCGGGAATAGGTCAACCGCGCTGGCAGTATCGCAAAGCCAACCCGTCATTAACGGTGGCAAATAACACACAAATTGGCATTTGCCTAGTCCCGATTCGTTAACCGCTCTAAGCCGCCGGCCTCCCTACGATGAGCCTGCCGGTCCTGGGTAGGTTGCCGTTATCGTTGTCGGCCGCGATCCGCGCCGACGACCCGAGATGAACTATTGCTACCGATCGGACGTACCTAAGGCATGGACACCACACGTGCAGCCGCGCCGGCCGCACCGGCCGGCGGCTTGGTGCTTGGACTCCGGTTTCTCGGAGCGGCCCTGCTTGCCGTCACCGCCTCGATCCACCTCGACCTCTACCTGACCGGGTTCAACACGATCCCGACCATCGGGAACCTGTTCCTGTTTCAGGTGATCGCCGCGTTCTTGCTGGCGGTGATCGTCGCGGCGACCGGGAACCGGCTGGCCGCCGCGGCCGGGGCCGGATTCATGATCGCTACGCTTGGCGGCTACCTGCTGACGGTCTGGGTGGGCTTGTTCGGCTTCAAAGAGGTTCGCACCACCGCCGGCACCGTCGCCGCGATCATCGAGATAGCCGGCTTCGCCGTCCTGGCCGCACTGGCCACGATGCCCGCCGCATCAGGACTCGAGCGGGCCGGCCTGCCAGGCAGCCTGGAGCAGATGCTTGGCCGGCTTCCCAGCGGCCTCCGAGGCGCGGCGGGCGGAATCGCGGCGATCAGCATCGTCGCCCTGATCGTCGCCGGCGTCTCGATCGGTACCGCCGGTAGCTCGACCTCCTCCACCGTCGCCGACTCCGGAAGCGTGCTGAAGACCACCACGATCAAGGGCGTCACCGTGCTCACGAACTCCAAGGGCTTCACGCTCTACCTGTTCGCGCCCGACTCGCCCACCAAGTCGGTCTGCAACGGCTCGTGCGCCTCGTACTGGCCGCCGGTCAAGGCGCCGGTCACGGCCCCGGGCATCAAGGGCACGATCACCACGATCACCCGCGCCGACGGCTCCAAGCAGGCGGCCTACAACGGCCACCCGCTGTACACCTACATCGGCGACAGCAAGCCGGGGCAGGCCTCAGGCAACAACGTGACCCTCAACGGCGGCCTGTGGAAGGAAATCGTCGTCTCCGGCTAGTGGAGGCGCGCACGACAGCGCTGACCCGCCGACATTGCCGGTCCAACCTGACTTTGATCATGGCCATGGAATCTCCGTGATCGCGACCCGCTGACCTGCGCGCTTCTTTCTTGCGTGCGGAACGGGCGCACTAGCCGGGAGATAAGCCCGTACCCGTCCCTGCGGGACAGCCGCGGATGTGCCTGTTCTCGCGGATGCCACCTGGCCCTGGTGACGCTGTCTTGGCCCGGGTTAGACGTCTTAGCCCTGGTTACGCGGTCTTAGCCCTGGTTGCGGACACCGAAACCATGATAAAACCGGCAAACTATTGCGCTAACCCGGGCTAAGACGTCCTAACCCGGGCTAAGTGGGCTGTAACCCGGGCTAAGTGGTCCGTAACCCGGGCTAAGACGCCCCTTACCCGCAGGCCGGGAACGCCCGCGGACCGGCCAGACCGAGCCTTAACCCGCCTCCACTACTTCTGGGGCGCACGACAGCGCTGACCCGCCGACGTTGCCGGTCCAACGGACTGGGGTCAGCGCTGTTGTCGCCTCCTAGGGACCTGCTTAGCTGCTGCGCTGCTTAAGGGATAGCCAGGCGGTGATGGAGAGAAGGACGACGGCAACCGCCTCAATGACGAGGACGATCCAGGCCTCGGTCGTGATGTACGGCAACTTGAAGCCGAAGATGCCGACCGTCTTGGCGAGCAGGAAGCCGGCGATGGTACCGGCCATCAGCAGAGCCGAGCCGACCGCGATAAGGAAGTGCCTGGTGACCAGCAACACGAGCGCGGCCAGGACGGTCCCGATCGCCTGGACCAGGAACAGCACGTTGAGCGTCTTGACGTGCCGGTAGGCGAGTTCCCACAGATGGAAGTGGATCGCGCCTGACGCTACGAGCAGGCCGGCACAGATGACGTAGAGAACCCACATCTGCCCGGTCTGAGAGGTCTGACCCTGCGTGCGGGTCTGCGTGGTAGTCATCGCGACTCCGTTCTTATTGACGTAAATGGCTCAGTGAGCTGAATCAGCATCGTCCGCCATAGACGCAGCCGACCAGCTTGCTCGACCGGGATGGGCCGGCCGGCCAAACCTGTCGCGCTTACCGCCTGCCCAGCGCTTTTGGCAGGAAACACTGCCCGCCTGGACAGCGCGTCCCAGATCGTGAAAACCGTACCGAGATTGATGTCGAGCCGACCCGTCGCCCGATGGTGAATGCGGTGGTAGGCCGGGCTGATAAATAGCCGCCCGACCATTCCGTAGGTCCACCGGACATTGGCGTGCGGTAGCGCACCAAGGCAGGCGTACACGGTCAGCACCACGGCGGGTGTCGTCGCGTTGGACTCGACGGCCAGGATGGGGATCGCCGAGACCAGGAAGCTGACATGCACCAGCGGATGCGCCCGGTACGTAGTCAGGATGCTCAGCTCTTCCTGCGAGTGATGCACAGCGTGGAACCGCCAGAACATGGTGATCTTGTGGTTGATCAGGTGGGCTAGCCAGTCCATGGCGTCGATGCCGAGCACCGCGACCGCGACGAAACACCAGCTCGGAATCGAGGGCATACGCGGCAGTACCAGCCACGGCTCCAGCTTGGCCAGGTAGGTGGAGAAGCCGGCCCCGATCAGGACGATCAGCGGGATCACGAGCAGCGCGTAAAACAGCAGGTAACACACGTCAAGCAGGTGACCGCGAGCTAGCAGCGGCCGCCGCTGGGCCGGCCAGATCTGCTCGATCACGGTTACCACGAACACGAACCCGAGCACGAGCGGCCCGGCCAGCTCATACCGGCCGGCACTGATCGACTGAGCGATGCCGTACTGGCTCAGCAGGATCCATCCTCGCCAGCTCAACCAGGCCGCGATGGCGGTTATCACCAGCGTCGGCAAGTAGATCCGCCGCGACATCCGAGCCATGCGGGCCGTTCGGAGGCCCGCCCGCTTCGCTCCCGGCTCACCGCTTGAGGCGACACCGCTGGGAGCGGACATGGCCGGACTAGTCTCGTCCGCGTACATACCCAGGGATACGTCCGGAATCGGACAATGGTTCAAATTAGTCGTTGTCGGGCGGAGGCAGGCCCAGCTCCTGGCGGATGATCCGGACCTGGACCTCGACGGCCGCGTCGGCCGCCTTGTGACGGCTGTCGAACGCCCTCAGCTTTGCGATGGTTGCACTATGTGACTGCCGCTCGGTCAGCGCGATCCGGTGGTTATTGGCTTGAACCAGGTCCCAGGCGATTTCCGCGACATTGGCCGGAAAATCGATCCTCAGCAACTGCGTATCGAATTCCCGCTCGGTCGCCACCTCATCGCGCAGATCCCGTTTCGCGATGACAAAATTGTCACGTTCGCTTTCCTCGTAGGAGTCATTCGCCTTTTCGAGGCGCCGATTGGCGGGAAGCGCGATCGCAATATAGGCCGCAGCCAGGCGTTTCTTCGTCTTGCCTGGCGTCGTCGGCGACGGATTTGCCGACGCCCGCTTATGACCGGTCTGGGCGGCGTGACCGCTATGGAGCACACTCGGTTTCTGCCCGGCGCAACCGGCGACAGCCAATACCGCGCAAAGCATAGCTCGCGTCCAACGCCAAGGACTACGTTGGTTCGTCAGGCGGCTTCTTGCGATCGCCATGCCAATCAAGCCTCCCAATCGGTGCGGACCATACACATTTCGCACTGGCTCAACGTAGCGCCATGCTGGCTGGTTCAGCTACCTAGCGTGATCGTTCGCCGGGTCCTCCTGAACTTGCTGGCCCGGTGATACGTGATCTACATGTCGGAGGAATCAGGCAAGGGAACAGGAGAGTTGCAATGAGTAAGAGATGGCTGGTGCCAGCGGGTCTGGCCGCAGCCGCGCTGATTGCTGCTGGATGCGGCAGTACCAGCAGTTCGAGTAACTCCGCGGGATCAGGTGGCGGAGGCGGCAGCCAGGGCACTCAGGCAGCCGCCGGAGTCCAGGTGAAGTCCGCGAAGATCGGCAGCGCGACGGTGCTCACTGACTCCAAAGGACTCACTCTGTACTGGTTCGTCCCAGACACGAGCACGGCGTCGAAGTGCACCGACAAGGCGTGCGTCACTTTCTGGCCGCCGGTCAAGGGACCGGTGACCGCCGGACCTGGTGTGACCGGCACCCTCGGCACGATCACCCGGCCCGACGGATCGCTCCAGGCCACTTGGGACGGTCATCCGCTCTACACCTTCAAGGGAGATAGCGCGCCGGGCCAGAACAAGGGCGACAATATCAACGCGAACGGTGGCCTCTGGCACGAGATCACCCTGACCGGCAAGCCCGCACCGCAGGCCAGTCACTCGACGAATTCTCGTAGCGGTGGCGGAAGCTACGGATACTAGGCCGGCGGGCAACCGCACACTGGCGTGAATCCGGGCGTGATCCAAGGCGGCCCCACACCGTCATGGATCACGCCTGGCAAACATTGCGGTGGTTCGAGACGGTTGGCCGGCACCGTGCGGATCGGCCGGAATCGGCGTAGTTTCCACTCATGACCGATTCGGTAGACCCTGAGACCGGGCCAGCAAGCCAGACGTCACCAGCCGGCAAGGTCGTGCTGGTGACCGGGGCATCGGCCGGAATTGGGAAGGCCTGCGCCGACCAGCTGGCGGCGTCGGGCTGGGTCGTGGCCGGCGTGAGCCGGCGCGGCACCGGTTCATCTAACTGGACCGGTGCCATCATGGATGTGGACGACGAGGCGGCGGTGCGGGCCGGGGTCTCGCGACTCGTGGCCAATCACGGCCGGATCGATGCCGTGGTCGCCGCGGCCGGCTGGGGCGTGGCCGGCGCCGTCGAGCACACGTCGGTGGCCGAGGCCAAGGCCCAGTTCGAGACGAACTTCTGGGGATGCGTCCGGGTCGTCCAGGCGGTACTGCCGGTCATGCGCGAGCAGGGCGGCGGCCGGATCGTGCTGGTCAGCTCGATCGGCGGGATCATCGGCATTCCGTTCCAGGCGTTCTACAGCGCCAGCAAGTTCGCGCTCGAAGGCTTCGCCGAGGCGCTCGCCTATGAGGTCGAACCGCTCGGCGTCCAGGTCACGCTGGTACAGCCGGGCAACATCAGGACCGACTTCACCGCCAGCCGGAAGATGGCCGCGGCCAGCGCCGACGATCAGGTCTACGGCCCGGCCCTGACGAAGGCGGTCCAGGTCATGGAGCGCGACGAGGTGAACGGCGCCCCGGCGGAGTCGGTAGCCACGGTGATCAGCCGGGTGCTGGCGGCCAAGCGAGCGCCGCGCCGGGTCTCGGTCGGCAAGGCCAGCGAACGCGCCGGGCTGGTCGCCAAGCGCGTACTGCCGTTCCGCCTGTTCGAGGCCGGCGCCAAGGGAAGCCTGGGTGTCAGCTAACCCGGCTCGGGCAGCAAGCCCGGACCGCCCAGGCAACCCAACCCGCCCAGGCAACCCGGACCGCCCGGCAAGCCCGGACCACCCAGCAACCCCGGACCACCCAGCAACCCCGGACCACCCAGCAACCCCGGACCACCCAGCCAGGCCGACCAAGTCCGAGCTCGCCGCGGCCGCCGGCCGGACCATCCCCGACGTGATCGCGCCCGGCCTGCGCGTACTGTTCTCTGGCATCAACCCGGGCCTGTACTCGGCCGCGACCGGGCATCACTTCGCCCGGCCAGGGAACCGCTTCTGGCCCGCGCTGCACGCCTCCGGTTTCACCGACCGTCAGCTCCACCCTTCCGAGCAGGAGTTGCTGCTCGATCTCGGCCTGGGCATCACGAACGTCGCGGCCCGCGCGACCGCCCGGGCCGACGAGCTCACTGCCGAGGAACTCGCCCAAGGCGGCCAGATTCTCGCCACCAAGGTGCGCGACCTGCGCCCGCGCTGGCTCGCCGTCCTCGGCGTCACGGCCTACCGCACCGCGTTCGGCCGCCCGAAGGCCGCCACCGGCCGGCAGCCATGCCAGCTCGCCGGCACCTCGATCTGGGTGCTCCCCAACCCGAGCGGCCTCAACGCTCACTGGAGCGCAGCGGCCCTCGCCGAGGCGTTCGCCGAGCTGAACGCCGCCGTAACCGACCGCTAGATCGTCAGCGCAGCAACTGCGGGTCAACGCTGCAGCAGCCCTCCCGAGAACCACAACAGCGCTGACCCGGAACCGTTGCGATAACAACGTCGCCGGTTCAGCGCTGCTGTTGGCTCCCGGGGTCTAACAGCAGCGACGACCCGTTTCCGCTGCCGCGCGGGAGCGGGGAGCGGGAGGGCGCGGGAACGGGAGCGGGACCGCGCGGGAGCGGGAGGGGCGCCGGAGTGGGAGGGCGCGGGAGCCGGAGGACGCGGGAGCCGGAGGACGCGGGAGCCGGAGGACGCGGGAGCCGGAGGACGCGGGGGCTTGCGGTTGCTGGTGGGTGACCGGCCTACAGGTAGAGGCCGATCCTGGCGGGAGGCTGGGCCGAGGAAATGGGCTCCTGGGCGTTACGCCGGGCATAAAGGTCGGCCAGCGTCATGGCCCCGACGCCGGCCTCCGGCTGGTCGAGCCAGCGAGCAGCCTCGGCGGGCGCGAACGGGCCGACCTCCACCTGGGCCAGGCAACGTCCAGGTCGCACGGTAGCCGGGTGCAGGGAACGCAGGTCCTCGTTGGTGGTGATCGCGACCAGAACGTGCCGTCCCTGGCCGAGCAACCCATCGGTCAGGTTCAGCAGCCGCGACAGCGCCTGCCCGGACGAGCGCTTGGCATCGCCGCCGATCAGCTCATCGCAGTCTTCGAGCAGCAGCAGGCGCCAGCGACCATCCTCGCCATCGTCGTCGTCGCCGATGATCACTTCCATGAGGTAGCCGGGGTCGTTGAACATCGTCTCCGGGTCGACCACGCAGTCGGTGTCGCACCAGGACAGCCACTCCCGGGCGAGCGCGCGCAGCGCGGTCGTCTTCCCAGTGCCGGGCGGGCCGTAGAGCAGCAGCAACTGCCCGGTCAGTGCGTCGGGCTGGACCGCCATCAGCCGGTCGAGCGCGGTGGCGGTGTCGCCGGCATAGTTGCGCCGGATCTCGGCCCAGGACTGGGCCACGACCTTGCGCACGGCCCGGCTGGCACCCCGCCGCTCCGAGCGGTGCCAGAACCCGATCGTTACCCGGCCGTCGCCCTCCACCCGCTCGGCTTCGGAGCGAGCGACCAGCGCCTTGAGCATGGACTCGACCATCTCTTCGGTCTCGGCCGTGACCGTGACTTCGGCGGTGCCGCCGCGCCAGACCACGGCCCGGACCGTCCAGCCTTCACCGGTCGCCAGCCGTGCCTCACGACCGTTGTCGGAGGCGACCCTGACCAGCTGCGCCCCGGCCGGCAACAGCGAGGCGTCCGGCTTGATCTGGGCGATCCTGACCGTCTTGGCGTAGGGCTGGCTGCCGTCGGTGAATGCCGACAGGATCAGCGCGTCGACCACGTCCGTCGGCGTGTCGAGGTCGTCGAAGTTGACGCTGACCGGAACCAGGCGCGCGGGATCGGGACTCGGCGCCGACGACAGCGGCACGAGCCTGGTCCTGGCCAGTTCCTGATTGCTCACAGCCGACAATCTTGGGCACGCGGATCGCCAAAGTACAGCGAATTATGAGAACCACAGATGCGGTAACTTGCTAGCGTGCCCAAATTTTCCCGGCTGGTGATGGCTCAGGGAATCGGGATCATCGCGACGGTCATCGCCGGAATCGTCGGCGGCCTGGTCGCCAGAAGCTGGCTCTGGGCTATCGCCTGTGCGATCGTCGCCTATGCGCTGTTCAGCGCCGTTGTCATGATCTGGCTATCGATCAAGATCCGGTCGGACCGAGAATGGTCACCGTTCGACGATGACGACGGCTTGTAGGGCGGCCGGATGAATGGCGGCCGGTCCGACGCCGATCGTGCGTACTGGAAGGCCTGGAACGGCAAGCCCGCGAACGCGGCCGAGCGGGATCAGGCCATCGACTGCTTCCGTCGGCTGACCGCCGCTCCCGACCCTGGCGGCGAGTGGGATCTGTGCCGCCTGATGCTGGCCAAGCTGCTGTCCGAACGCGCAGGCTTCGGCCTCATCACCGGCTGGGCCGAGCCGATCGCGACTGGCCGGGGCTGGACCGACGCCCAGGCCGCTCTGGACCTGTTCACGATCGCCGCCGCGTCCCCGACGCTGACCGTCGAACGCCGCGATCAGGCCAGGCGAGCACGAGCTATGCTGTCCGCCGGGACCGCGATCCTGCGCGGCGCGAACGCGCTCGCCGGCGGCCGGCGGCCCGACGTGGAGGCGGTCCGCGCCGCCGCGCGGGAAATGCCGGCCGATGACGCGTACGCGCGCCTGGTGCCGGTCGCCACCGAGACGATCGAGGAGATGGCCGCCCGGCGCGAGCAGTCGCCGGAGGAGTTCACCGAGGCCGTCGACGAACTGACCGCTCCGAAGGGCCGCCGGCTGACCGAGACCGTGCTGGCCGTCCTCACGAGCATCAACGCCGTGGTCAATCCCCGCGCGGTCCCGGCCGAGCCGCTGGCCGAACTCGCCCGCACGGGTTTGGCGCAGGACGACCTCAGCGAGTCCGAGGCCGGGGTCTACCACGCGCTGTCGTTCCTGGCCCGGTACGGGGCGGTCGCCGTCGAGGGTGGCCCGGTCGCCGACCGGCAGGCGCTCGACGATCTGGACAAGGCCAGGGAACTGCTGCCGTCCGATCATCCGCTCACCCAGATGCTGCCCGCGTTCACCTACCAGCTCCTCATCGACCGGTTCGACCGGGCCGGCGCGCTCATCGACCGCGACGCCGCCCGGACGCACCAGCGGGCGATCACCGAACTCGAGGAGTTCCGGCGCTGGCTGGCCGGGGCCGGGCCGGCTACCGAAGCGCTGCGCAGCCTGGCCGCCGACGCCGACCCGGCGGTGCTGCGCGGCCTGGTCGCCCTGGACGCAGCGATCAACGCCGTCGGGCGCCGCGACCAGGCGGCCGTCGACGTCGCGATCGCGCGCACGCGGCATCATCTGGCCGAGCTGCCGGTCGACAATCGCTGGGAACCGGTCATCGCCGCTGGTCTCGGCGAATGCGAGGCGGTCTACTACGCGGGACAGACCTTGGACAATCTTTTGGGAGAAAGATTTGCGCGGGGGCGTTCCGCCGCCGGGCCTGAGGCTATCGCCGGGTTGACGCGGGTCGCCGAGGCCGCCGCCCGGGCCGGTCAGGATGGGCCGTACCACGGTCACCGGCTCGCCGAACGCGGCGCCCGCGCCCAGGCCGCGCTCAGCCTGCTCACCGGCGAGGTCGAGCACGTGGACGCTGCGGTCGCTGGAGTACGAGCTGGGATCAGCCCGCCGGACGACCGGTCTGTCGGGCAAGGCGACCGGGCCGCCGATCGAACCGGGCACCTGCTGTTGCTGGGGCAACTCCTCATAAGCCGGCACGAACTCACCGGTGATCGGGCCGACCTCGACGATGGGATCCTCGCGCTGCGCGAGGCGCGGTGGCGGCTGATCGACCGGCCCGGGCCGACCAGGACGCAGGTGCTGGCCGAACTGGCGGCGGCGCTTTGGGCGCGCGCCGATCCCGAGCTGGACGACACGACGCAGGCGATCGATACCGGGCTGGTCGCGCTGGAGGAGCGAGCCGCCGACGTGCTGCTGCAGGCCGGCGCCGCGCGGGGGCTTGAGGCGGCCAGAGCCGGGACGACGGACAGACACAGCGGGCAGCTCGTGGACCGGTGCCTGGCCGAAGGCCGCCTGGACGCCGCTGTCCAAGCACTCGAACTCGGCCGCGCGCTCGTCCTGCACGCCACCACGGTCTCGGCCGACGTGCCCGCGCGACTCGACGCACTCGGTCGAGGCGACCTAGCCGAGTCTTGGCGCCAGGAACTCACCAGGACCGGCCCGTTCCCCTGGGACGGCGTGACCGGCATGTTCGACGACGGGCTGGCGATGCCGCCGGATGTCCGTCACCAGGTACTCGATGCCCTGCGAAGCGCGCCGGCCGGCGCCGACTGGCTGATCAGGCCGGCCGTCAGCGAACTGACCTCGGGGCTGGCGGCGGCGGGCTATGACGCGTTCGTCTACCTGCTGCCAGCAAGCACGGGTCGACCCGGCTGCGCACTCGTACTCAGTGCGCACGGACTAGAAAAGCTGTCCCTGCCCGACCTGCACGACGACCCGATCGCCGCCTACAACGCGGCCCGGCGAGCCTGGGCGCAGACCCAGTCACCCAGAGACTGGCAGACCGCGCTGAAGTCGACCTGCACCTGGGCCTGGAACGCGGTCGTCGGGCCGATCCTGCGCCACGCCGGCCTCTGGCAGCTAGACCGGCCCCCGCGGCTGGTGCTCATCCCGACCGGCAACCTCAGCGGCATCCCCTGGCACGCGGCCAGGACGACCGGGCCCCGCTACGCGATCCAGGACGCGGTCTTCAGCTACGCCGCGTCGGCCCGGCAGCTGATCGGCGCCAGCCGACGCCCAGTCCAGCCGTGGTCGACCCAGCCGGTGCTCGTGGCCAATCCCACCGGCGACCTGGAGCTGGCCACCGCCGAGGGCGACGAACTGCGTCGACGCTGCTATCCAGGCGCCGTCTGCCTCGGCCGGTTCAGCCCGTCCAGCCTGCCGGTGCGCGGCCGGGGCACGCCCCGCGAGGTTCTCGCCCGGCTGCCGGGCGGCCCCAGGCCCACGGCGTCCGTGCTGCATCTCGGCTGTCACGCGACCGTCGCCGGATCGCTAGACCAGTCGTACCTGCTGCTCGCCGAGCACGAGAAACTGTCGATCGACCGCATCGTGGACCAGGGCGCGGGCCGGTCACCGGACTCCCCCGGCTTCCTCGCCGTACTCGCGGCCTGCATGACCGACGTCGCCGAGACAGCGGTATTGACCAGGGGGACGACCCCCTTTGACCCCCGCGAGGACGAGGCCCTGACGCTCGCTTCCGCTCTTCTCGCCAGCGGCGCCTTCGGCGTGGTCGGCGCGCGCTGGCCGGTCGAGGATCGGGCGACGGCGCTGCTGATGCTGATGTTCCACCACTATCTGGTGAGCGAGCCGCTCGGGCCGGCTGAAGCCCTGCACGCCGCGCAGCTCTGGATGATCGACCCCGGCCGACCCGAGTTGCCCGGGCTCACCGGCAAGCTGGCCGGCCTGGCCAGCCGCCGGTGGCTGAGCGACATCAACGCCTGGGGAGCTTTCAGCTACCAGGGTGCGAGGGTGTCGGCTCCGGACTGGTCGCCCGCGAAGGGCTAGCCGAAGGAGCCGGCGACGGACTGTGAGTGTGGGTCGGGACCGGACTCGGAGCAGATGTTGGGCTGCCAGACGGTGACGGAGTCCTCGGGGTCGGGCTCGCCGACGGGCTGGTCGTCCGGGTCGGCACGGGCGACGGAGTCGACGAGGGCGCACCGCCCGGCGTGGAAGGCGTCGCGGACGGTGTGGGCGAAGGAGACGTTGACGGCGTGGCTGGCACCGGGTGCGGGTGACGCACGCACTGCGGCAGCTTGTCGCTCTTAAGCACGGTGGGCCATCCGACCGTGAGGATGTGCCCTCCGTTCGGCAGGGCCGACAGAGCGTCGAGGATGAACAGTGCCGAGCCCTTCGGCATCGCCGCCGGGTGAATGATGGCGAGAACCCTCGGCGATCCTGGCGTTGGCGGAACTGGCGGGGGCTGGGGGACGACAGCCCGCTGCACGGCGACCGGGGAGTACAACGGGCTCCTGGCCGGGAAGTGGCAACCTCCGGGGCCTAGTGCCTTGTAGCCGCGGGGCGAGACGACGAACGCGTTGATCCCCAGTGCTCGCAGCGCCCGCTGCAGTCCGGCCGGATCACTCGCGTCCTTGATCGTCACCTTGACGGTGCCGTCCTTGCGCGCCTGGACGGCCCAGGCCGAGGTCACCAGGGAGCCGCCTTCGTGGCCGGGCGAGAGCACGGTCGGCAAGACGACCGCGCCGCCGACGGCCAGCGCCGCGCCGCCGGCCGCGAGGGCCGTTCTGGCGGGCACGGGCAAGCTGACGAACCTGCGGGCTCGGGCACGGGATCCTGACCCCGCCATCTCCTCAGCCAGCCGCGCGCGAGCGCGCTCCCGGTACGGGGTCAGGTCGAATGCCTCCTGCGTCCGCAAGGTGGTGTACAGGTCGATCTCATCCATGGGAGGCCTCCTCAGAAAGCTCGAGCGGATTGGAGAGGTTGAGCGCGCGGCGGGTCTTGAGCCTGATTCGGTGCAACCTGGATCTGACCGT
>Ga0134128_10007074_pt1 | contig 13559 bp, 13 predicted proteins | sample KB31754_FD_96462 | JGI IMG/M metagenome (GOLD analysis project Ga0134128, IMG submission 96462) | Terrestrial soil microbial communities with excess Nitrogen fertilizer from Kellogg Biological Station, Michigan, USA - KB3-175-4 | ecosystem: Environmental > Terrestrial > Soil > Unclassified ... | reverse complement strand
TTCAGCCAGGGCTCGCCGAAGGCATGACTCATTTAGCTCAACTAACAAAGGCTGATGTGGAGATGACTCAGCTGCTTAGTGCTAATAATGCTCTAAAACGAGGTAATTACCGTTCTGCTGAACATGTACTAGGTCGGCAACTCACTGCAGAAGAAATATCGAATCGCACGATTACTCCTTTAGTCCGTTCCAGTGAAGCTAACCCTAACACTAAAATACATTTGAGTGAGCAAGCAAAACAATTGGGAGCGCCTTTACCTGGCGAGTCGAAAGGCAACTACGAGGAAAGACTGAGGGCATTCAGACATGCAGATGAGAGCTTTATTAATACTATTGCATTGCACCTGAATATTGATCCTCAACAAGTATCTGAACTCAAGTCCACCCTCAATTTCGATGGAAATAGTGTATTGGGATTTGTGAAATCTACTCCTGAACATAGGCGTCAAGTCATTGATTTATTTACTTATCATTGGAAAGCATGGAAGGGCAAGACAAAGGAGGAGAAACGTGAGATACTCAAGCATCGTAGTATACTAGAAGGTGAAGGACGCCCATTATACTCTGCAGGTAAGAAGAAGAAATCAGAAGCTCAATTAAAGAAAGACGTATTAGCCAATTCAATTAATAATCCTTATGGACCTTACGGGTCTCCAGAAGAAAAACAGGCTGCAGATGAAAAGGAAGAAGAAGAACGTAAACACGAGGCAGGAGATTCTGCAGCTGTGGATTTACGACAAGAACCAAGAGACCCATTCTATAATTTAGGAGTATGGCCTGAGTTCAGCAATGACGTACGAGGCGCTCCTATGTCCATAGAAGAGCAAGTGAGTCAACCGATTGTACCTCAAGCTCCGCCTATTAGTGATATTCTTGGACCTCAAGGAGTGCAGCAAGCCCAAGTTGCTGTCCCCATGGATGTATTGAAAGACGAAATCCGTACAGGAGTAAGATTAAGGCATGTTGAAACAAAGGAACGTGAAGAAAAAGGAGATATTAACCCTGTTCTTATGGAAGGTATTTCACGCTTACGTCCAACTGGAGGTCCAGTTACAGAAAGACAGAGGAAGGAACAACTTAGAGAAGCTGCAGATAATACTCCTTTTAAAAGCGAACTCAGAGAAGAAGTTGCTAAACGACAACGTCAACGAGAAACTGGGTATGTACCAGTAGCTACAGCACCTATAGATCCTGACGAGATTGGTAGGCGGGCTCATCATTCTACTGGAACTGAAAATCGTATACAGGTCTTAGAAGATGCGGATATGAAACTACAATATCAAGAGAGACACCCTGAAATGTTATATAGTGGACCAACGATTACTATACCTGAGGTGAATCTTATTAATACGTACGTTCATACCACAGATAGGGCAATGGAACGTGAGGCAAATCGTTTGCTCTTTACGTCTTCACTAAGTTCTCACGTTACGATTGAAGACTTACAGCGTCTGACTAAAAAGTATGAGCGGGCCGAACCGTTATCTGCAGGAGAAGTAAGTATTATGAAAGAGTTTGTTCGATTATTACAAGGTAGAAAATCTGTAGCGGAAGGTCATGAAGATGAACCTGCTCCTAAGAAACGCAATCGAGGAAATCAGATGGAAGAGTCGGAAGGTGGGTCTCTTAAACGAAGACGTACATTGAAGAAGCAAGTATTCAAACCACAAGGCAAAACATCCTCGTTGAGTAACTATTTGCCAGGTATAGGTGAGAATGAACGCTGGGTTCCTCAGACATCTAGTTTAGACCCACGAGGAGGAGTGGTATCAGGACAACTGATGAGGAGTACAGGTGTTAATGCTGTGCCTATCAGTGCACAGCTCCAAGTATCCAATACTCATCAACTTTATGAGTCCCCTCTGTTAGATTGGGTGAAACATCCCAATAGTGTGGATGATGTGAGACCTGATATTATACCTATCTCTCAGTATGCTCCTCGCAAACCCAAGTCAATTAAAAAATTAGGAGTGAACCCAGCCCCTCGTAAAGTGACATTTGGTGGGTACTTGATTGATCATCACAAGTTGATGCATGAGAATATGCTAAGTGTCATGCACCCTTCTGGTAACAAGGTAAAAGGGCTCAAGAACGAATCAGTAAGCAACGGGTTAAGAGATGCTATTCACGCTGTACTTACAGGGTCATCGATTAACAAGCGTAGATTAAATGCTGCAGACAAGTTAAAACTACAAACTTTATTAAAGAAATCCAAAGCAGATGTCGATACGAACGGCATGGCAAACGTCACTCCACACAAACAACTACAACTCATTATGGGAGAGATCGATGCAGGGAACGATGACCCTAAACTCAAGACTCAACTGAGGAAATTGCTTCCCATCATGAAGAGTGCGGGAAAACTTAGCGCGGAACAAGTAAAGAATATTACGGAGCACTTTTTGTGAGTACTTTAGCAATGCGTTGTGTTGACCACTGAAATAGATGTTTCATTCTTCAAAATGTCTCTCTGGCGCCCAATTCCTTTTAACTCCCAATATGAAGCATCTAATACTGGACAAATACGAAACAAGAAAACAAGTAAGATTCTCAAAGCCTGGCTGCATAGACATGGAAAGAATAGAGAAGTATACAACTATAAACCTCGTTATCAAGTTACTTTAATGGAAACTGGCAAACGTAAGAAATATTTAGTTCATCGCTTAGTCGCGTTTGCTTTCAACATAATCTCAGATAACTCAGATGTGGATCATATAAATGGTAATCCAACTGATAATCGTGTAATAAACTTAAGAGCAGCATCTCGGTCACAAAACATGAAAAATCAAGTTGCAAGAAAACAAAACAATGTAAAACAAACAAAGTCATCTCGTTATATTGGAGTCTCAAAATCATTCGGTAAGTGGGAATATAGAGTAAATCATAATGGGCACACAATTGCAAGAGGACGATGTGATACAGAAGAAGAGGCAGCGAGACAATATAACATCCATAAACTGAACATCGATAACGACTTCTCCACCATGAACGTCGTAAACAATCCAGGGACAATAGTACGATCAGTCGAGGTTCCCCACAACTAAAAAAGAAACAGACAAATTGCATTAGAATAGAACAGCTTATTGTTATCATGTGTTTATATGCTTTACCAATTGCAAGATCAGCGGAGCTAAACCTGATTGTAATTTGATTGAGTTTCTCAGTAAAGAAGTAAGGGCGGAGGGTATAAGGAAGGTTGTCGACTCTGTTACCCATAAACATAAGATTAATAGGCTCAGTCGGAGATGGTAACCTATCTGCCAGCCTTGTAATATCAAACATATTATAACGCTTGTAAGCAAGGAAATCCGTATACATAAGCATAGCTCCTCCATCAGGGTCGAATTGCTCACGAACAATCTCCCATTGATCTTGCTGATTTTGGAAGTTTTGTCTATAATACGGAATATTATTCACTTGCACATTTGTCTGAGTAAACAGAGCAGGCTCCACACCAGGAGAGTACCAGAAAGAAGCCCAAGCATCTTGAGTTGCTGTACCGTTATTGTATTGAGGAACAAACACAGCATGGCAACGCAGAGGGTGAACAGAGGAGGTGGCGAACTGATACTGTAAAGGCTGATTTCCAGTTCCTACAATAGTAGAGGCTTGTTGATAGTCAGTAGAGATAAACTTGAAAGATCTACGGTAATAAATTCAACACAGAGAGTAAAACATGAGCAACTAACTTACCTAACATAGTGAATCATTCATTTCTCAAAATGTCTTTCGATCACTCTTTCTGCTTTCCCTATCCTACTGCCGAACGATACTCAGTGGATCAGAATGGTAAAGTATGGGATTCAAAAAGAAATCGACTAGTCTCGCAAAATACACAAGGAGGTCTCGTACGAATAGTTCATAATGATGGGACTGTTAAAGCTCTTAAGGCCGGGCGTATGACTGCAGAATGTTTCTGTGATCATCCTGAAGGAGCAGACTGTGTAGATCATATTGATAGGGACCCTAGCAATAATCATTTCTTAAATCTGAGATGGGTAACATATAGTGAAAACAATGCGAATCGAAAACTCCTTGCAAATAGTTCGACAGGAGTAAAGCACGTTCATTATACAAAGAAAAGAGATTCATATCAAGTAACGATACGTAAGGATGGCGAATTGCATTATTTTGGTACGTTTCATAATTTCGATGAAGCTTGTAAAGTGGCTAAAGAAAATGGAGAGTTTGTACATGGTATGTTTAATGTAATCTGACTTAGTAAAACCGGTAGTAAGCATTTCAGCCATCCTACAAAATAAATAACATATGAGTACTTGTTTAATATAACCTTTACATTTTCATATATGTTTGAATAAATACCTCGCGTTGTCGGTAGGAGAGAACTTGACTGTTCTATAATACCAACGGCAGGACTCGGCTCCTCCAAATGTCTTTCCATAAAATATAGAAGGAATGGCAGTATTATCCTGACCTCCAGCAATAAGAGGGACTCCAGCCACTAAGTTTGCAGAAGTTTGAAGAGCAGAGATAATACCATTTTGACCAGCAGGCCCATTTTGCTGATTCAAATATAGTGTGAGTGCTAGACCCAAGTTAATAATAGGAGACTTCATTTGCATGAACATATCATGCAAGAACTTGGCAGGCACGACTGCACGGTAATAAAAAGTATGAGCTCCATTAGGACATGCTTGACCATTGGGAGTTGTTCCACTAGGAGTAAAGACATATGTAGAACTATTTTGTAGGATAGTGACACGATCCAAGAACCCCTGATTACAGTTGGGGTTAAATCCAGAAATCTGCCCGTATGCAGTACCATGTACAGTAGCCAAGGCAACTACATTTTGATTTGCTCCTAAGCCAGTTAATGTGGCAGTAGTCGCATTTGTATACGTGAGTTGCACAGGAACAGTAAATAATTCCCCCACTGTCGGTTGGCCTAACACATTTGTTGTCCCTTCTGCTTGAAATGTTGCAATATATGGAAAAGACGCTCCAGTGGGTAGAGCAATAGGAGGAACAGGACTTATTTGCACTCCTCCAATGACTCCAATAGTGCTGGCAACTGCAGTAGTGCTTACATCTAACCAACCCACACGACCATCAGGAAAATACCATGGAGTTGCATATGTAGTACTTGCTGTTCCCAATACTACACCTCCAATACTAGTTACCAGTCCAGCCCCACCAAATACAATAGTAGTTGACCCCAACTGATTGTTACCAAACATATTCGCATCGTTAGTAAGAGGAGGATTTCCCACTCCTGCTCCAGGCTCAATACCTTGAGGGGCGAGGAAGTTAGGTGTGCTCTGTACATTCACATTAGGAGAGGGCCCAGGGTTGTTAGGACCAATGTTACCTGCAATAGATGATTGCATGGGCACATTCTTTTGCCAACGATCGTACGAGTAATCAATGAGTTCTCCTTCAGATCTCATCCACGTAGCATCATGCTCGATTTCAAATCTCTTGTTGTTGATCCACCATGTGTTCTGATCATTGATCATTTGTTGACCCTGATCAGTAGAACACACGATCTGTCCAAACATAGAGTAGACAGATTGACGGAAAGCTACCATGGGTACTTTATGGTTATTGACATAGACGAATTCACTAGTACTATCTGGCAGCGCATTCACTATCTCAATAGCTACCGGAATAGTCCAGAAGGAATTGAAGTAATCAATGAATTGTTGCTTAAGAACAGTAGAAACAAAGTTGATAGAAGTAGTGTAGTTTCCTTGATTCTGATCTTGTAAATATAACCATTGTGCGTCGGAGAACGAGACTTGCTCCTTGTTCGCATTGGTCATAATATCATTGATCTGTTCGACATCCATTTTCGCTGAGGTCGAGGAGGAGAGGGAGAATAAAAAGTTTAAATGTAAAAAGAAGAGGGAAAAGTATCCGTTATATAAAAAGAAAATACAGCAGATTGTAACGGCTAGGTAGAGTGATGAATGAAATGAATCATTTCCTCCGTTTCACCCACTTCTTTGTCCCTTGTACCTTCTTACGCTTTGGTTTGACGACTGGTGGAATAATATAATTATTACAAGCATTTAAAAATTCTATTTTTAATGGTATAGTCACCATATACATCCCTTCTGGTATAGAGTTATCCTCCACATAGATCCACTCGTCACTAGGCATGATGAAAAATAAAGAAGAGGTTATGCTCGATGACGCTTGTTGAATTGTGCGCTCATCTCCTCAAGGAGGCGCTTCCTCCCCTCTTTAGATCCTCGTGCGATAGTTGGGTCGGAAGCGACACTTCCACCTCTGTGGACACCCTGTCCCTGTGCTCCTGTCCACGATGCCAACTGACGGTCGCCCCAGCTGCCTCGAACTCCAGTTCCTGCTCGTCTTCTTCGATGAGGCGCGAGAGGACCTTTACTAAAACGACGACCAAGAGCTCCACCAGCAATCGAAGGGTTGTAATTAAAAAGCGATACGCGTCCTCCAAGGCGCATCTGATGCATGAGCCCAGCGGCATGGTGAACCTGTTGTAAACGCCCAGGAGGCGGCATAATTAAAAGGAAAAAATTTTATTGGAGGATAGATGAAATCACATAGGCTGATGAGGAATGGTTTCATCTACATCTGGCACGTTGAGGTAATCTGCAGGGTTGAGAGGAGTAACTGTTACATCAGTCTTCCATTTCTTGGACCATTCTACCTCTTCTTGTGTGAAATTCTTCTTCTCCCACTCTTCTGCAGGTAAGGCATTAATTATGATCTGTGAAATCGGTTGAGTCACCCTCATGTCCTCCGGCGCTACTCTTTTCCTCATCCACTCGTTCAATTCTTCGATCGAGGAAATCGCCGGCATTTTCTGCTTGACCTCGTCCACTTCCTCTTCCTCCATCTTTTGATTTTCGCTGCTCATCTTCTAACCGATTAATTAAACGAGGACCTAATAAATCTCCTTTGAATATTACTTCGACAGGTTCAGACTGAAAAGGTAATGTAAGCAGGATAGGAATGGAGAATGACCAGCCGTCAATCATAGGCACATCAGCCCAAGAGTTGTACCCTTTAGGGACTGGCAATATGATCTTTTGCCCATCCCATTTGCATGAGACATGACAAGTGAGATATTTATCTTCCTCTAATTTTGCGGTGAGAGCAGACATATTGAGAAGAGGTAAATCTATGAAGAGTTGTAACATATAGTAAGCAAGATGAAGAATGAATATTACGCTCCCCTCACTTTCAATGCGCCGGTGATGTTTCCATCTTGGTTATTTAAGGGATTCATAAACTCGTCTACAAATCGGATGTTAAACTCTTGGTAGGTGTTATCTGTTACGGGTAGCCACAACGGTTGAAACGGTTGATAGGTAATCAACCCACCAAAGTCAACGTTAGGAGACACTTGAGCGATCACTCGAGGGTTAGGAGAGATACTGCTATTGCTAATACAATCAATCTCTACATTGACAATGTTAGTCGTCTCAATCATAGGAGGGAATTGACCATTCATGCTAAATGCAGTAGTAGTATTCAACGCAGGGTATGTGCCAGGAGAGAAACCAAGTGTTTTACTGAATGAGTACAACCCTGGGGTTACTGAACCCGCAGGATAAATACTACTATTACTATTTGTTCCTACTGTCCCTATAATCATCACAGGATCTACACTCTGAGTAGGAGGGATTCCTGTGCCTGCATAGTTGGGAGGGTAAGAGTATAAACCTCCAGCAGCAGGGACAGGGTTCGCAAATATAGTGGTTCGATAGTACAATGCATTCGAGACGAACGAGATATAAAAAATAGGAGTCTCTGTCGTGTCTGCTGTTAAGAAAGTATAACATTGATTCTGCAACATGAACAATTGAAAGAAGGAGTTGAGGTCATCAATCGAATAAAACCCATCAGGGATGGTGACATTAAAGAGAGCATAAGTAGCCCCTGTAGGCATCTCAAATTGAAAGACATTGTTCCCTTGCTGGGCTGATATATTGAACCAACTGTAGGGAATCTGAAGGGAGTGGAGTGTGATCTCTGCTCTCGTAAATTTCTGAGCATTATTAAAAGGGATACGGAGAGTATTAGGAAACCTGTTCTGTGTTCCTCCAAACACGTAGGGAGGGAATTGAATCGTCTGGGGAGGAAGAGTAATGACCCTCTCGTTCAATGCACTCTTGTCATCAATACGAGTGCCAATGCTCGTCATGATGAAGGAAACAGTATTTTTATTATGACAGGAAAAAGGAAAGATCAGTCAATATGAGGAATGAGTGGACTATCACCATTCATACCTTCCCAGTCTTCTTCACTTAACAACAACATAGGAGAAGGAGGACACCTAGCTTCCATACAACGAGGACAATCACACTTCTCTTCTGGAAAGAACAACTCGTCTTCTTTTAGGGTAGGGAGCGTGGGTAGGGCAGATGAGTATGTCTTTGTGGCAGTAGCAGGGGTAGCCCTCAAGTCCTGGATCACTAACCTGATGATCCGTTGCCTCTTCTGTCGTAGCAAGGGAGGAGGGGGAGGGATATTCATATCGTTCTGCTTGCGTTTCATATTGTTCTTGGTCATGATGGAGGAAATCAGAAGAGAAGGAGAGGAGGGGAGATTGTGGTTGAGAGAGGGGAATGGAATGTGATCCAAACACACAATCATGACATTGACAAGGTTGATGGGAAGGAGTAGGAAGTTGTGTAAGTTCCTTCACCACTGATTGTTCGATCTCGCTGTCAAGAACGTTCTCAATGCGCACTCGAGGGAAAACAATAACGCCGTGCTCATTCTCTAGCTTGGGAAGCATCGTATTGTAAGACCGCAGCTCCTCTTCGATGCCTATCTCACCATTCATGAACTGATTGACCCAATCATAACCCATCCACTGATATAGACCTCCGGCGTAATATTCACCTCGTCCTTGACGCTTCGTGTTAAGATAGTAAGAACGGTTGTATTGCTTAATCTCCGATCCATACATCCTCCTAATAAGGTTTAGCCCTCCCATGATACTGATGACATCATACATACGACGGTTGTTGCGAAATTTCTGTTGAAGCACGACTGTATCAATCACTCCTCCTAAAGAATGAGCCTTACGGAACAATGCTAAGATTAAACGAGCGTCCTGTGCCAAGTAAGACAGACCGCACTTCTTCTTATGCTCGAGATAGTCGGGAGGAGGATGGACATACTCTTCATTAGGAGGACTCGGCATTACGGCAAACGATAAATGCGAAAAAGGTAAGAAGGAAGGAGTCTAGTCGCATGAATTATGACCCTCATTTGTCATCCCTTTCTTCCTACCTTTATTCGAGCCTCTTCAAAATGCCTAAACCTAAGCCATTCAAAGCACTGAGCAACTTTGACATTGACAATGCGATGAATGATCTTCCGCACTATGGAGGATGCTATTCCAAAGATAAGTTGCCGAAGAAATTGGATGGAAAGTGCTACGTATTGAACATGCAAGATCAAAATGATGGACCGGGATCGCATTGGACTTTTGTAGATGATCGTCGTCCTAAAGAAGTGCAGTACTTTGACAGTGAAGGAGCAAATCCACCTAGGATCGTACAAAAGCTAATGAGAGCTACAGGGAAAAAGGGCGTCATCAATGATTTTATGTTACAACCTATCAACTCTGAGAGCTGTGGTTACTACTGTATCCTCGCTGCTCATATGTTAGACAAGCCTAAAGGCATGGCTTCCATGATTTCTCTCTTCAATCTGAATGATCCTGCGCACAATGACAATGTCTTGCGACAGTTCTTTAAAGTATAGCGCAGAACTTTCCCCAGCATGATAGAGCTTCTGCTTCGACTTCTTGAACTAACTGGTACACACCTGATTCGATCTTGGGCAACTCTGTGATCAAAGCGGGTACGAGCATTTGAATCACTGGTTCGAGCAAAACGATTTCTGGTTCAGATAAGCCAAGTTGCTCAATCCCTTGCACTAATAGATTTAATACCATCTGTTGCTGAGTAGTCACACTTGCTTGACTAAACTTGGCCACTGCTTGATAAGTTGTCAACACTGCAGTAGGCAACTTTGTTAATACTTCAGAGCCTGTAGCATTACCAAAAACTTCTCCTATATTCTTCACAATCAAGTCAATCTGATTTGCAGTGAGGCCTAGCACAGTAGCGAGGGAAGAAGTGGTAGGCAAGGTCGTTGTAGTAACGCTCGACGTAGCTGCGGCACCCCCTGAACTGACATTCGCAGTACTTGTGATGGAAGTATCCTCGCTGTTTATATTCAGGGGCGATGGTGAAATGGCAAGTATAGGACTGGACCTGTCTCCCGTCAACTCTGTGCTTTTGACATTCGGGGAAACTGGGCGGGAATTGAATTGTGATTTCATCTCCGGAGTATTTTCGCTCATGTCGATCCACCTTTGAACAGATGTTGGGATGGGAGTGATGCGTACAGGGAGTATAGTTACCTTGTATGCACGAGGATATCGTAATTGAGAAATCGTAGACATAAAACAAGAGGTAGTTATATGAAAGTGAGGGATGAATAATGAGATTAAGTAAGTGTTACAACGATACGCACTGTTCCACTTCCTGACCCAGCTAAGTTAGTGGTAGCTAACTGAATGGCATTTGATGCAACACTATTAGTAAAGTTAGTATAAAACCCAAACGTCATGGTCTGTAAAGACCCCAAATTATTTTGAGCAAATCCTTCAAATGGACCATTAAATGTAAATCCTCCTCCACCTTGGAATTGTATCGTGGCTGTAGCTGAAGCTGTTACTTGACCTGTAATACTAACCCACGCATCAAAAGTACCTACAGGTAATACTATACTATTCCCTCCTGATATGGTAAAACCTGATGACGCTGCAACCAATGTCATTGGAACAGGAGAAGTACCAGTTGTTAATGATGCTACTATAGTTCCAGATTGTAAGGCTATTCTACCCGCCGAATTTGGCAATTGAAGAGCCACTGCGTTTCCTCCTGTTAAAACTGTAGTATTCACTGTTATTGTGCCAGTTACTGAAGTATTTCCAGGCATGGTTACATTACCATTAGGAAACACTTTCACAACATTTGTGGTTAAACTATTAGCAGTTAAACCTAAGAAGTTATTAGTCAGATCAGCTGATGCATTGTAAAAATAAAAAACTTGACCTACATTACCAACAGCAGTTGAAGTTGTTTGCATAAAAGTACCAACCAAAAAACTTCCCGGTGTAATATTTGATGCGGTAATATTATAACCACCACCAAAATTACTTCCAGTGCCACTATCATTTAAAGTTATGATATTATTATTTACTTGGAGACCAGCAAGAGTCGCAGTTCCTGATGATGCTAGTGTAGTAAATGAAGCTGGTAATGTAGCATTATTAATAGTCACTGTAGTTACATAACTTCCTGATGCTGGATTGAGAGCAATTGTTCCTGAGGCAGTGGGTAATTGTAAAGCTACACTATTACCACCTGTCAACACAGAACCATTCACGTTTAATGTTGAGCCAGTAAATACACTTCCTCCACCTGGATTTAATAACATCGTTCCTGGTAATCCACTTGCGTTGAACGCCTGCAAAAAAGATGGATTTGTTGAGTCACCTCCAATACAAATACTATTAAAAGCTGTACTTGTACCTGGAAGTGTTCCTCTCACAAACATTAAATTTGAAGCATTCACTGCCCCTCCACTGAAAAAGGATGCTGATGTTACAGATAAACTAGTGAATGTTGCAGGTAACGTATTATTGTTTAATGTAATGGTGGTCACATAACTACCAGATGTTGGATTTAATGCAAGTGTTCCTGCAGCACCCGGTAAATTAATGACATTGCCAGAACTATTTAAAATGGTATTCGATGGAAAGGATACTGAGCCACCACTGGGATTCAATGTAAGTGTATTAGGATTTTCTGAGCCATCTAAACCTTGTAGGAACGCAGCTTGTGTTCCCGTTCCTCCAATAAGAACTGCAAAAGGTTGAGTGATTATATTTGGATTACCTGATATTTGAGCTCCTCCATTCAAATAAGAAATATCTGTCACAGTAGTGTTGCCAATCAAATTGGATGTTCCAGTTACAGTTAAAGATGTAAACTCAGCTGGTAACGTTCCGTTGTTTAAAGTAGTAGTAGTGACTATTGATCCGCCTCCGCCTCCTCCCCCATTGATAATACCACCCACGAAAAGATTACGGGTCACATAGCAATCACGACCCACATGGAAGTCTTGAGGAGAGGATGATGCTTGGCCTACGGAAGGAGGGATGTATAAAATAGGGAGTGGAACTGGCATGATGAAATCTTTTTATAGAAACAAATACAATACAAGAGAAGGATGAAGAATGATTACGGGGCAGCAGCCGGGGTCACATAGATATTCTTCATCGAAGTGAATGTTCTACCTCCCTCTTTCTTATGTCTACCAAAATCATGAGGGCGACGCAATGCAGTAAGCCTTTTCTTGTTCTTTAATCGAGGAACAAAATCACGTAACACTTGCTCTTGCCTCGCTTTCTTATCACTCACATCTGCTTTCTCATTATCTTTGTCTAAAGGTGCTCCGCCTGATATCATCTGAGCTGCCTTTGCCAATTGTCTATCTAATTTAAGATCGGGCACTTCTCTTGTTTGACCACTAGCGCGAGACTTGGGAATATAATCCATCTGAGGTAATTTGTTAATCATCGATCCTCCTTCCAAGTGACGACGAGTCGATTCTGCAAGAATAGCATTCGCGCGTTCAATCGGAATGTGCTCTTTGCGAGCAATCTTCTGCGCAACTTTTTTGAAACCTGGATGTTTCTTGTTATGAACCTTGTCCTTTGGCAAACGACCAATATCTCCCCCTTCTTTAATGTACGCACCACCCAGCTTATTCTTCGCCATCTTCTTGGTCACTTTGTTCATGATTTCATCACGCTTTTGAGAACCTGTGACACTGTTGCGAGGCGCAATGATCTTTGTAATCTTGTCTTCTGCATTCTCTTTCCTCCTCTTGTTCACTGTCTGCTCATACCAATGTCCTAGCCGAGAAATTTCTAGTTTGCGCTTCGACATGAAGGAATATTTGAAATAGAAAGAATATGTGTAGTCGACTGAAGTGAAGAATGACAAGTATACATAACTCAAACTGCCTTATCCATCATGAATCCTCCCTTCCTCTCCGATAATATTTTATGTTACGGAACAAGTATTGACCTTCCCTCTCCTGTTACTCGTCCACCTACACCTGAACCATGCTCTCGTGCCATCCTGCCTCTACGTTGGTTGCATACTGAATTTACAGCTCCTACCACTACTATGATGAGATTACAAATGGGGCAAGGTGAATTGATCAACAATTTCTCTCCATTGATATTAGGTGATCCTCCTCTCTTGTCTCGTTGTAATACTGATCCCCTGTGCAAGAGCTATCCTTCCAAGACTGCTCCAGAAGTCTACCTTTATGACAGTGTGGTGCATGAACTTAGTGATATCTTCTCTCAACTCACTCACTATAACTTACTACTAGCTCTTATCCCTTACGACTCTCAATTAGTGCCTTTTCAGGATCAGCATCTCATCTATGCACAGTATAAACTCTGTTGCGTACCTTCTGTATGCAAAGCAATGAGCCATGTTCGTAATAAT
>Ga0134128_10007073_pt1 | contig 13562 bp, 13 predicted proteins | sample KB31754_FD_96462 | JGI IMG/M metagenome (GOLD analysis project Ga0134128, IMG submission 96462) | Terrestrial soil microbial communities with excess Nitrogen fertilizer from Kellogg Biological Station, Michigan, USA - KB3-175-4 | ecosystem: Environmental > Terrestrial > Soil > Unclassified ... | reverse complement strand
GGCGCGAAGACGTCGAGCACCACGTTGCCGAAACGGTCGTTGTGGTCCTCGATCCGCGCTCCCTCCGACGCCACCAGCACGTCGTGCCACAGCCGGCGCTGGTCGCCGAACCGCTCCGGCGGAATCACGATCAGGCGGTGGCTCAGGTCGCGGATCGGCTCCGGGTACTCGTAGCGGAAGGTCTGGGTGACAAGGTAGGAGGCGCGTCGCGCGCTCGCCCAGTCGACCGACGAGGGACTGATGGCCATCAGGAATCACCCTTGTCGCGGTCCGCCCACACGACCATGGAGCGAAACTGGGCCGCGCCAAATGTGGTCAGCATCGCCACATCAAGCGCGTCTCGTCCACGTCCTATCAGAACGCGTCCGACTCGGCGCGCGTTGTTGCGCGGATCGAAGGTCCACCAACGATCGCCCAGGTACACCTCCATCCAGGCCGCGAAGTCCATTGGCGAGTCGGGCGGCGGCACGTAGAGGTCGGGAAGGTAGCCGAACACGTACCGCGCGGGGATGTTGAGGGCACGGCAGAAGGTGATCGCGAGGTGAGCGAGGTCGCGGCAAACGCCCTTGCGCTGCTCGAGCACGTCGACAGCGGTGGTGAGCGGGTTGCTCGTCCCGTACTGAAACTGGATGTTGTCGTGGACCCAGTCGCAGACGGCCTGGACCCTGGCCCCGCTGGCCGGCGTCTGGCCGAAGAGCTCCCAAGCCATCCCCATCAGCTGGTCGGAAAGGCAGTAGCGGCTTGGCAACGTGAAGTGGAGGATCTCGCCGGGCACGTCCTCCACCGCAAGCTGCGGCGCCGCGCTCGGATCGAGGTCGGGCTCGTCGGGGACCACGACGATCGCGTCGTACCTCAGCAGAAGGTTGCCGGCGGGCATGACCAGGCGCTTGACCGGGTTCCCGTAGTGGTCGACGTACTCGTCGACCGGTACCGCGGGGCGCGTCGACCAGGTCTCGGTGACCAGCTGGTGACGGGCATCTGAGCGAGGTCGAACCTGGACCGTGGCGACCGTCGGGGCGCTCACGTCGTACTTGAACTCGCAGCCGACCCGTAGATTGATCGTCTTCTCAGGTTGCGGGATGGCGCTGACACTATAGCGGTGGGTTTGTTGAATTTAGAGTCCCGCCCGGAAAGACCCTCGCCGGATCTTCGGCGCCCAATGCGGCCCACTCCCCCCATGCCTGAGGCATGGGGACCCCAGCAGGTATGCGCTGCTCTTCACCCCCGCGCAACCACGGCGCGGGGACCCCAGTCAGTGTGCGCTCGCTCCGCTGCTCGTCGCTTCGCCCGGATCTGGGCCACCTGGATCGCCGAATCTCTAGTCGAGGGCTTTCGGCCGTGACTCTGGACTCCAACTACAAGACCAACGGCTTCTACGACGAGATGCTTGCGGCCCCTGGTAGTCCCCGACCCGCCTACCGTCGACTCTACGACCAGCTCAACCGGCTCGGTCCAGCCGAGCTTCAGCGCCGCCACGGGCTCGCGATGGAGATGTTCCGCAATCACGGCATCACGTTCGCCGTGTACCCGGACGCCCAGGGGACCGAGAAGGTGTTCCCCTTCGACGTCCTGCCGCGCGTCATCGAGGCGCGGACCTGGCTCCGCCTGGAGGAGGGTCTTAAGCAGCGCCTGCGCGCCCTGAACCTCTTCCTGGACGACATCTACGGCCGCAAGCTGATCCTGAAGCAGCGGGCGATCCCGCCGGAGATCGTGCTGTCGAGCTCCCTGTACACACGGGAGATCGAGGGCCTGGCCGTGCCCCACGGCATCCACTGTCACATCGCAGGCGTCGACCTCGTCCGCGACGGCAAGGGCGACTTCTACGTTCTCGAGGACAACCTCCGCACGCCTTCAGGGGTCTCGTACGTGCTCGCCAACCGCTACGTCATGAAGCGGATCCTGCCGGACCTCTTCGCCGGCTACCCGGTGCGGCCAGTCGAGGGCTACGGGCACGAGCTGCTGCGCCTGCTCCGATGGCTGGCGCCCCAGGGTATCGAAGACCCCTCCGTCGTCCTGCTCACCCCCGGCATCAACAACGCCGCCTACTACGAGCACCTGTACCTGGCCCAGCAGATGGGCGTGGAGCTCGTACAGGGAAGCGACCTCGTGGTCGACGACGACCACGTGTTCATGCGCACCACTCGCGGGTTGAGCCCAGTGCATGTGATCTATCGCCGCATCGATGACACGTGGCTGGATCCGATCTTCGGGCGCCAGGAGTCGCTGGTCGGGGTCGCGGGCCTGGTCAACGCTTACCGGGCCGGAAACGTGGCGATCGCGAACGCCCTGGGCAACGGGGTCGCGGACGACAAGGCTGTATACGCGCTCGTGCCGAAGATCATTCGCTACTACCTGGACGAGGATCCGATCCTGCCCAACGTCGAGACCTATCTCTGCGCCGACGACACGCAGCGGGAGCACGTGCTCGACCATCTCGGCGAACTGGTGGTCAAGACGGTGGATGCTTCGGGCGGCTACGGAATGATGATCGGGCCGGCTTCCACCCGGGAACAGCAGGAAGAGTTCCGCCGGCGGATCGTGGCGTCACCGCGGTCTTTCATCGCCCAGCCCGTGGTGGCGCTGTCGGTGCAGCCGGTGTTCGACGGCGGGACCCTGCGGCCCGGCCACCAGGATCTGCGGCCGTTCGTGCTCACCGGGCCCGATGTCTACGTCACCCCGGGAGGCCTCACGCGCGTGGCGCTCAAGCCCGGCTCGCTGGTGGTCAACAGCTCGCAGGGTGGAGGCAGCCGCGACACCTGGGTCATGGCGGAAGACGGTTTTGAGGCCGATGCTGAGTAGCGCCGCGACGTCGCTGACGCTGCTCGGCCGCCACCTCGAGCGGGCGGATCATCTGGCGCGGATCCTGGGCGTCCACGTGGCGCTGGCGCTCGATCGCACGGACGAGCCGGGACCCGAGTTCTGGGTGCGCTTCATGCAGCTTGCCGGCTGGAAACGTCCCGACACCGGGCGCCGCGAGGAAGCGATCGAGATGGTCGTCACCGGCACGCTGGGTCCGTCGGTCCGGGCGAGCATCGGGTCGGCGCGTCTGGCGGCGCAGGCGGTGCGACCGTCGCTTCCGAGCGAGCTGTACGAGCAGGTCAACGCCCTGCACTGGCGCGTCCAGGAGGCGACCTGGCAGCCGGACCTCTACCAGTTCCTGATGGACGTGCAGATGAGCATCCGGCTGGTGGACGGGCTGCTCGAGGACACGATGTTCCACGACGAGGCGCGCGACTTCGTGAGGCTCGGCAAGTTCGTCGAGCGCGCCGCCAACGTGACCACGACCGTCACGCGCAAGTCGGCCGAGCTTGCGGACTCGCCGGAAGACGCGCTCGAGTGGACGGCCGTCCTCAAGTCGTGCTTTGCGTTCGAGTCCTATCAGTCGCGATACCCGGGCGGGGTTACGCCGGAGCGGGTCATCGAGTGCCTGCTGCTCGACCGCTCGCTGCCACGCTCGGCGCGTTTCGCCAGCAACACCGCGCTGGAGTCGGTCGCGAGGATCGAAGGCAACGCGCGCCGCTCCAAGCCGCTGCGGCTGCTGATCCGCCTCAACGGGATGTACTCGGAGGCGAACACCGAGGCCATGACCGAGCGCCCGCTCGATTTCGCCGCAGAATGCGGGGCGATCCTTCGTTTGCTGGAGATCGCGCTGCGCGAGACGTACTTCCATCCCAGCAAGGTGCCGGCGAGCGTGGCCGGCGAGGAAGGGCGGGGAATGCCGCAGCAACAGCAGCAACCATGAAGCTCGAAATCATCCACTCCACGCGCTACCGCTACTCGGCGCCGATCGCCGAGACGGTGATGGAGGTGCGCTTGCGACCGATGGATGGCAACGGACAGCGCTGCACCGACTTCCGGCTCGAGCTCAGCCACGGGATCAAGCCGCGCACGTACATGGACGGCTACGGCAACAACGTGCACTACTTCAACCTGGTGCGGCCGCACTCGGGCCTCAGCGTCATCAGCCGCTCGACGGTGGAGACAGGCCTCAACGCGGATGAGGATCCCGGCGAGGAGCTCGTGCAGGATTTTCTACGCTACCGATCGCCTGTCCGGGAGCTCGATGGAGTGCGCGCGCTGGCGCAGCGTCATCCGATCACGGATCCCTCCTCCGCCGCGGCGATCGAGAAGGCCCTCGACGATCTCACCCTCACAATCAGCCGCGAGTTCACGTACGACCAGACCGTGACCAACGTCTACAGCTCGGTCGAGGACGTGCTCACGCTCCGCGCGGGCGTGTGCCAGGACTTCGCGCATCTGTTCCTCGCGGTGGCCCGGGCAATGGGCGTGCCGTCACGCTACGTGAGCGGTTACATCCACCTCCCGAAGTGGGGCAACAAGGCGATGACCGCATCCCATGCGTGGGCGGAGGCGTGGGTGCCGGGTCGGGGATGGATCGGATTCGACGCGACGCATCCTGTCCGCACGGGTGAGCATCACGTGCGGCTCGCGGTCGGCCGCGACTACACCGACGCCGCACCGACGCGTGGGATCTACGTCGGCTCGGCGAACAGCACCATGACGATCAGCGTGCGCACGAACGTCGTCGCTTGAGATCCGGGGGCAACCTTCAGCCCTAGAACCTCTTGCCTCGTACGTGTTCGATCGAGAACTTCGCGGTGTCGGCGATCAGCATCACGGCCATCACGCCGGCCTCGACCGGGTCGGTCACGACCACGTCGGCGGCGTCCGGTACCGAGCCGGCCATGTTGGTGCACAGGACGAGGATTCCCGCCTCCCGGATGTCTCTCACCGCGCGCGTGATCTCTCCCCCCATCAGGGCACCGGCGAGCACGAGCGCGCGAGCCCTGTGCAGGCGGGCGACGGCCCGCACCGCGTCCGCCAGTTGCTCCTCCCCGACCAGGGGGATGGTGTCCACCGAGATCCGCTCGCCCCGGATGTTGTGGCGGTCGGCCTCCGAGATCGCGCCCTGGGCGACCATGCCGACCTGGGCGCCGCCTCCGATCACGATCACGCGCTTGCCGTAGATCGTCTGGAACGTGGGCACCGTCCTGACCTGCGTGACGCCCTCGACCGCGCCGATCTCCGCAAGGAGACGGTCCACGTCCTCCGGTCCCGAAACCTCGAGCTGAAGGTCGGCGACATCTGCCTCCCGGCGGGCACCTCCCGCGACGTAGCTGATGTTGCCGCGGTGACGGAGGATGACCTCCGTGATCCGGTGGAGGATGCCGGGCTCGTCGCGGCACTCCACCAGAAGGCCCGTGGTCTCGTTCGCCATGTGCCGAAAACACTAACGGGCCGGGCATGAATTGGTGGCCAAAGCCATACCCGCGTGCTTGCCCGTCGCGTAGGCTGGCGCCCACGATGCGCACCCAACGCGCGATTGCGATCGAGATTCGGCGGGGAGGTCCCCCGACTTAGCGCGCCGTCGCTGATTCGGAGGACCTCCCGGCCACAGAAAGGTCGGGAGGTTTTTTTATGTCCGCCATCAGAAAGGTCGTCATCTATGACACGACCCTGCGCGACGGCGCGCAGGGTCCGGCCATCAACTTCTCGGCCGCCGACAAAGAGCGGATCGCGCGGCTCCTGGACGGTCTGGGCTTCGACTACGTCGAGGGCGGTTTCCCGGGCTCGAATCCGAAGGATGAGGAGCTCTTCGCGCGCCTGCGAGAGAATCCGCTTCGCGACGCGAGGGTCGCCGCTTTCGGATCGACTCGACGGCCCGGAGGCACATGTGAGGACGATGCCAACCTCGAGGCGCTGGTCAAGAGCGAGGCTCCCGTCTGGACGCTTGTCGGCAAGAGCGACGTCTGGCAGGTGAAGCACGTCCTCGAGACGACGAACAGCGAGAACCTGGCCATGGTCGAGGAGTCTGTGGCGTACGGAGTCCAGCTTGGCCGCGAGGTCTTATTCGACGCTGAGCACTTCTTCGACGGCTTCGCCCACGACGCGGAGTACGCCGTCGAGGTCTGCCTCTCGGCCGCCCGCGCTGGAGCGTCGTGGGTGGTGCTTTGCGACACCAACGGAGGAAGCCTGCCAAGCGCGATTCGGGCCGGAGTGCAGGCGGTGGGCAGTGCCTTCGCGGACTCCGGGACGAGTTCGCGCGTCGGCATCCATACGCACAACGACTGCGAGCTCGCGGTGGCGAACACGCTGGAGGCGGTAGCCGCCGGCGCCGCCATGGTGCAGGGAACCGTCAACGGGTACGGCGAGCGATGCGGCAACGCGAACCTCATCTCGGTCGTGCCCGACCTGACGCTCAAGCTCGGCATCGAGGCGCTGCCTGAGTCATCGCTGGCCCAGCTCAGCGAGCTGTCGCGCACGGTGGCCGAGATCGCCAACCTCGCGCTGCCGCTGCAGCAGCCGTACGTCGGCCACGGCGCGTTCGCCCACAAGGGTGGACAGCACGTGGCGGCGGTCCTCAAGCACAAAGACGCCTACCAGCACATCGACCCTGCCCTCGTAGGCAACGAGGCGCGCGTCCTTGTGTCCGAGCTCTCGGGACGCGGCAACGTGATGGCCAAGGCTCGCGAGTTCGGCCTCGAGCTGGAGAAGGATGATCCGCAGACACGACGGCTCGTGGATCACCTCAAGCAGCTGGAGCATCAGGGCTACTCGTACGAGGCCGCCGACGCTTCGTTCGAGATGCTGGTGCGCCGCGTGCAGCCGGGCTACGTCGCACCGTGGAATGTCGCCGACTTCACGACCCAGGTCCGCCAGAACGGTGGCTCGGTGCACGCGGAGGCCACCGTCAAGGTCGAGGTGGGCGACGCCACCTACCACACTGCCGCCTCGGGCAACGGCCCGGTCAACGCTCTCGACGCCGCGCTGCGCAAGGCGCTGAGCCCGAGCTTTCCCTCTCTCGACGGCGTCAGCCTCCACGATTACAAGGTGCGCATCCTCAACGGCGACGCCGGAACGGCCGCGACCACGCGTGTTCTGATCGAGTCAGGCCGCGACACAGAGCGCTGGACGACGGTCGGCTGCTCCGCGAACATCATCGAGGCATCGCTGCTGGCTCTGGTCGATTCGCTCGAGTACGCGGTGGGGCGAATGACCGACTAACGCGATAGTCCGGGCCATCGCATGTTTCGAGGGCCGAATCCTGTTGTTGGTCGCGACCATCGCGCGCGGCCGCTGCGGTGGCAGGGGTCAGGCCGCGCCCAGGTGCTGGATGGTCGGGAGCTCGCTCGTGAGCAGGTCGACGGTCTCCGGGTCCCACTGGGTTCCCGACCCCGCGCGCAGCACCGCGACCGCCTCTTCGGTCGAGCGCCGGGTCCGGTACGGCCGGTCGTTGACCAGCGCGTCGAACGCGTCGCAGACGGAGACGATGCGGGCGACCCGAGGGATCTCGCGTGCCCGCAACCCGTCGGGATAACCGGTGCCGTCGAACCGCTCGTGATGGTGCCGGATGATCGGCAGCAGGCCTGACGTGGAGCGCAGGGGCCTGACGATGTTCTCGCCGATGGCGACATGCGCCTGCATCTGCGGGACCTCGAGGCCCTCGAGCGGCCCCGGCTTGTGCAGGATCGAATCGGAGACCCCGATCTTGCCGATGTCGTGGATGATGCCTCCGCGATACAAAGTGTCGAGGGCGTTGTCCGGAAGGCCCAGCCGCTGGCCGAGCAGGCGGGCCGACTCGCCGACCCGATGGGTGTGCTTCTCGGTGAACGAGTCCTTGGCCTCGACGGCCGTCGCGAGGGAGAAGATCACGTGCTCGGCGCCGTCGAGCGTGTTGTAAAGCTCCTTCAGGCGAAGGGCCGAGCGGACGCGGGCGGTCAGCTCCGCGCCCTCGACCGGCTTGGCCATGAAGTCGTCAGCGCCGGCATCGAGCGCCGCCACGCGGTGCCTGGTCTGGCTGAGGCCGGTGATCATGACCACGGGCAGCAGCTTGCCGCCCGGCATCGCTTTGATCCGCCGGCACACCTCGTAGCCGTCCATGCGTGGCATGCGCACGTCGAGTAGGACGAGATCAGGCGGATCGGCCTCGATCATCTCGAGAGCGGTCACGCCGTCAGGCGCCAGGCGCACGTCGCAGTCGATCGTCGACAGGTACATGCGCATGAGCTCGCGATTTGCGGCTCCGTCGTCGACAACGAGAACTACAGGCATACCTAGATCCCGCGACCTCGCTTCCTATTGTTAACGCAGCCTTTCGTAGGCTCGCAAGTAGGAACGCCCGGCGGTCACCCGCCAACCGAAGCCGCTATGCGGTCGCGGTTCGGGCGTCCAGGAACAAGACGCTGCCAGGCCGCACGGCGCCGAGGGCGACCCTGAGCTGCCGGTTGGCGCCGGCAAGGTCGCCGCGGGCCTCGAGGACGTCGGCGTAGACAGCGCGGTTGCGGGTGATCCGCTCGGCCACCCCAAGCTGATCGAGCAGGTTGAGCGCGCCTTCGAACTCGGCGTCAGCGGCGGCGCGGTCGCCCTGCGCCTCCAGGATCCGGCCGTGCCACATCCGGGCCTCGGCCACGTTCGCGGAGACGCCGGAGTGCTCGGCCAGCTCTCGCGCCTCGCGCGCGTAGTCCGTGGCCACGTCGTGGTTCGATCGGGCGAGCTCGAACTCCGCGAGCGTCATGAGGACGTTCGCCTTGCCTTCTTCATAACCGAGCTCGTCAAATCGCGCCAGCGAGCTTTCCGCATGCCTCAAGGCGCCGGCAAGATCGCCCTGCTTGTAGACCAGAAGCGAGAGGTTGTTCTCGGCGAAAGCCAGCGAGCGCTGGTCCTGGAGGGTCTCGTGGATGGCCATCGCGCGGTGCGCGTATCTGGCGGCCTCTGCGAACCGCCCGAGCTCCTGGTTGTTCAGGCTCAGGTGGGAGTAGACCAGCGAAAGCTGATGCAGGTCCTGGATCGCCGCCCCGATGCCGATGGACTGCTCGAGGGCCTGGATGGCGTCGGCGTATTCGTGCGCCTGCGTGTACGCGTGTCCGACGATCATCAGAAGCCGGGCCTCGAGCATCTCGGGTACCGGGCTCATCGAGCGGCACAGCGCGAGTGCCTCCTTGGCGATGCTCAGGGCGCTGGGATCGAGCATGTTGCCGGCCGCGCCTGCCTCGTAGCCCATGGCCAGGGCTGCCATGTGCACATCCTTGGCCTGAGTGAAGTACACACGTGCGGCCGCGGCCTCGGTGCGCGCTCGCACGGGGTGGCCCAGTCGGAGCTCGGCGAGAGCGAAGTTGATCCTGGCGCAGGCGACCGAGCGAGGATCGCTCGAGGCAGCAATCAGCTCCCCGGCAGCCTGGGCGGCTCCGGCCGGGTCGCCGATCGACAGGAGACGCTCCATCTCGGCCAGCGCCGACCCGGGGTCCAGGCCTGCCGCGCGGCCGTGGTCCAGGAAGAACTCAAGGGGCTTGTTGGTCCGTTCGGCGATCAGCCGCAGGGTCTCGATCGAGGGCTTCGCCTTGCCTGTCTCCACGAAGTAGATGGCCGTCCGGCTCAGATCGGTGCGGGCGATCTGGCCGAGGCTGAGGCCGCTTTCACGGCGTGCTTCTTTGACGCTGCCCGGCCTGATCTCGATGCCGCGCCGCCTACCCCGCCGCCGCGCCGGCGCCGAGGCGTGCACGGACACTTCTGACATAGCAGTCAGCTTAACGCCCGCCTGCCGTCACTTGACAGCGTTAGCGAATAATCAGCAGCACCAACCCGGACCGTCGGCGCCGGCGGAGATCGCCAGCGCGAGCAGGGTCGTCACCGCCAACAGCGTGGAAAAGAACAGCTTGCGCATCAAGGAATCACCTCCTTTGCCGTGCCGGCGTCTGGCTGTAAGGGCTGCGGAAACGAGTGGCTAGTCGATTTCGGCTACGCGCTCCGGCCGGGATCGTGATCCCGCCCACGCGGACACCAGGCTGCACACAGCCACGGCCAATTTCGCCCCACCCCACACAGCGGCCACGCCTCCCGCGCCGGCGAGGGCCCAGGCGGCGCCCCCGGCTGGAAACAGGCCGAGCCCGACGACGGCGGGCAGCACCCCGAGAGCCACCGCCAACCCTCCGACCGCGGATGCGGCGACGGCGCGGTTGAAGTCCAGGCCGGCCACGTCTCCGTCCCGATCAGTGACCCCTGACGCCGACTCCATGCACGTCAACTCCGCAGAAACTGCAGTCCTCCGCTTCTTAGCCGGGTTCCACTCCCTCTCGGCTGTGCTACAAGTACTGCCCCGCCATGTTAAATCAATTCGTGAATGACTTAACAGGCGCGGGTGGAATTTTGCTTAGCGCGGAACGGGCGTGAGCACCTCGGCATACGCTCGTTCGGTGCAGCAAGCAGCGACGCTCGCGGTCCCGCAACGCCGGTCTCTCGTGGTGACCGGCTTGGGAATCGAGGGCTGGCGGCCGTTCGCCGTGGCCGCGGCGGTGGCGACTGCGCTGTCGATCCTCTTCATCGCCTGGACCGCCGGCGCGTTCATAAGCGACGACGCCACCACGGCCTTTGACGATCTCGGCGAGGCGGCCGCCGCCTTGATCGCCGCGGCGAGCTGCGCGTTCGCCGCCTACCGCAACATCGGTCGCGTCCGCACCGCGTGGACCTTCTTCGCGGCCTCCGCGTTGAGCTGGGGCGCAGGCGAGCTGCTGTGGTCGTGGTACGAGGTGTTTCAGGGCGAGGAGGTTCCATTTCCCTCAGCGGCCGACGCTGGATATCTGCTCGCGGTTCCGCTGGCGGTGTTCGGGGTGCTCGCCTTCACCTCGTCGCCGTCCAGGCTCGCCAGCCGCAGCGAGACAGTGCTCGCGGGGTCGATCGTGGCCCTGTCGCTGCTGTTCGTTGCGTGGCAGGCAGGCCTTGCCAACGTGTACGCGAGCTCCTCCCAGTCGGTGGACGGCCAGGTGATCGCCATCGCGTACCCCATCGGCGACATCATCACCGCGACCGTTCTCGTGGTCGCCCTCCGCAGGGCTCGGCGTCCCGAGATCGGGCGCATGCTGATCCTGCTCGGTGGCCTCGCCGGCACGGCGCTGGCGGACAGCGCATTCGCCTACATGACCGCCAACGGGACCTACACCTCTTTGGGAAGCGTCTTCGACTCTGGGTGGTTCAGCGGCTACCTGCTCATCGCGCTCGCCCCCTTGTGGCCCGCGAAGCCGACGACCGTGCAGGTCACCGAAGGGCCGATCGGCCTGTGGCAGCTGACACTACCGTGGCTGGCGGTGCTCGCGGCGGCTCTTTCCGTGATCGGCCAGGCGATGCGGGGGCACCCGCTCGACCTGTTCTCGAGCGTGCTCGCAGGCGGCATCGGCGTGCTCTTCGTCGCGCATCAGGTGCTGACGCATAGGGACTCGGTGGACCTCCTGCACAAGAGCCACGCCGCCGAGGTCCAGCTCGAGAGGCGGAACGCGCTTCTCGACCAGATCATCACCCACGCCCCTTTGGGCATTGCCAGAGTCGGCGTCGACCTGAACATCGTCGACGTCAATCCACGGATGGCCACGCTGCTGCGGACGACGCCGGAGAAGATGACCGGAACGCCCGTCGCAAGCTACCTCCACCCAGACGAGTTCGAGCGCGTCTTCTCGATCTTCCAGCCACTGTGGAGAGGGGCGGTCGACACGGTGGAGTCGGACAGTCACGCGGTCAGAGCCGACAAGTCCGAGGTCTGGCTCCACTGGAGCGCGACCGCCGTCCGCAGCACCCGGGGGCGGATCGAGTACTTCATCGCCATGTACGAGGACAACGACGCGGAGCACCCCGCGAACGAGGCCGCCGCCGACCACCTCGCCGGATTGGAGCGGCTCAACCGCCTGAAGAGCGAGTTCGTCTCCCTCGTCAGCCATGAGTTCCGGACCGCGCTGGTCGGGATCTCCGGTTTCAGCGAGATGATCCGCGACGAGGAAGTGTCTGTCGATGAGGCGAAGGGCTACGCCGCCGACATCAACAAGGAGTCCGAGCGCCTCAACCGGATGATCAATGACATGCTCGACCTCGACCGCATCGAGGCCGGGCGGCTGGTCCTCCACCCGCAGCCGGTCGACATCAACTCATTGCTCCAGGAGGCCGTCAATCGCGCGCGGGCGTCGAGCGAGCGCCACTTCATCGCCGCCAACTTCGATGCCCAGAACCCGACGATCCAGTGCGACCCTGACCGCATCGCGCAGGTGGTCGCCAACCTGGTGAGCAACGCGATCAAGTACTCACCCGAGGGCGGCGACATCAACGTCACCAGCAACCTGCACGACGGTGTGATCGACATCGGGGTACGCGACCACGGCATGGGGATCGCGCCTGAGTTCGTGCAGCGCCTGTTCAGCCGCTACGAGCGCTACGAGAAGGCAGGCAACAAGATCCTGGGCACCGGCTTGGGACTGGCGATCGCGCGCCAGATCATCGAGATGCACGGCGGCAAGATCTGGGTCGAGAGCGAGCTCGGCAAGGGGGCCGACTTCCGCTTCACGCTGCCGGCCGGCGCCGCGAAGAGCTGATGTCGAAGGTCCTGGTCATCGATGACGAGCAGGTCTCCGTGGAGCTGATCACCGCTTATCTCGAGGATCATGTCGACGAGATCCGCGGGCTGACCGACCCGCGCCAGGCGGAGCAGGTCTTCACGGAGTTTCAGCCCGACGTCGTCGTCCTCGATCTGCACATGCCGCACATGGACGGCTTCGAGGTGCTGCGTACCCTGCGCAGCGCCCGCACGAGCCTGGGATTCCTACCCGTGATCGTGCTGACCGGCGACGAGACGCACGTCGCCCGCAACACGGCGCTGATCCTCGGCGCCGACGAGTTCCTGATGAAGCCGGTCGACCGCCAGGAGATCGTGCTGCGCGTCCGCAACCTCCTCCGCACGCGAGAGGTCTACGTCGCGGCACGCGAGGGCCGTGAGGCCTGAGGGGCGGCTTTAGCCCTCGGCCGCCTCGACCTTCACGCCGTGCCAGAAGGCGACCCGGCCCCTGATCTCCTCGGCGGCGGCGGACGGCTCCGGGTAATACCAGGCGCCATCCTTGTTGACCGCGTCACCCACCACGACGTCGTAGTAGCTGGCGATGCCCTTCCAGGGGCAGGTCGTGTGCGTGGCGCTCGGCCGCAGGCGATGCTGGTCTACGTCGGCTAGCGGGAAGTACTGGTTGCCCTCGACCATCACGGTATCCACGCTGTCGGCGATGAGAGCGTCCTTCCAGGTGGCGCGATAACGCCGCGCAAGCTGGTTCATGGCACTGGATACCGGATCGGGGCACTGTTGATTCCGACGGAGCCGGAGGTCCGCCTACAGGCGACGGGAGAGCTGCACTCAAGGGCCGGGCTGCCGTTCCCTCTTTCCCTGCAGGAAGGCGCTAGTCCTTGAGATAGGGACCGATCATCGCGCCGAGCTCGTCGAGCCTGCGCATGGCCGCGTCGCGCCCGTCGGGAGGTACGTACCAGATGAGACGGTCGATGCCCGCTGTGGCGCAGCGTTCGATCTCCTCGACGGTCGCCTTCGGGTAGTACGTCACGGGGATCGGGTCGCGACCCGCGTCCTTGGCCATCCGCTGCAGATCGGGGATGCGCTCGAGCACGTCGCCGCGGTTGGGCATCCAGCCGTCTGCGTAGCGGACGACGCGTTCCAGAATCCTGGGTCCGCTTCCGCCGAGGACGATCGGCGGGTGCGGCTTCTGCACCGGCTTCGGAAAAGACCAGAT